>Ga0310810_10012222_pt1 | contig 10073 bp, 12 predicted proteins | sample NCmetagenome_FD_207641 | JGI IMG/M metagenome (GOLD analysis project Ga0310810, IMG submission 207641) | Soil microbial communities from experimental microcosm in Duke University, North Carolina, United States - NC | ecosystem: Engineered > Artificial ecosystem > Soil microcosm > Unclassified ...
AGGATCGGATAGACGAACACCCAGATCAACCCGCCGGCTGCGAGCGCCACCAGCGCAAACATGGCAAGCGACTGCATGGCCATGGGTTCAGGCCTTGTACGCTTCGCCGGCGACCTCGGCGGCGTCGAGCGCCGCGCCGAGCCGCTTCTCGTCGCCGAAATACTTCGCGCGCTCCCAGAATTTCGGGCGGCCGATGCCGGTGGCGCGGTGGCGGCCGAGAAGCTTGCCGTGCGCGTCCTCGCCCATCATCTCATAGACGAAGACGTCCTGGGTGATGATGACCTCGCCTTCCATGCCCATCACTTCGGTGACATGGGTGATGCGGCGCGAGCCGTCGCGCAGGCGCGCTGCCTGGATCACGACGTCGACCGAGGCGCAGATCATTTCGCGGATGGTCTTCGAGGGCAGCGTATAGCCGCCCATGGTGATCATGGATTCGAGGCGCGACAGCGCCTCGCGCGGCGTATTGGCGTGCAGCGTGCCCATCGAGCCGTCATGGCCGGTGTTCATCGCCTGCAGCAGGTCGAAGGCCTCGGGTCCGCGCACTTCGCCGACAATGATCCGCTCCGGGCGCATACGCAGGCAGTTCTTGACCAGGTCGCGCATCGTGACCTGGCCTTCGCCCTCGAGGTTCGGCGGCCGCGTTTCCAGGCGCACCACATGAGGCTGCTGCAGCTGCAGTTCGGCGGCGTCCTCGCAGGTGATGATGCGCTCGTCTTCCTCGATGAAGTTGGTGAGGCAGTTGAGCAGCGTGGTCTTCCCCGAGCCGGTGCCGCCGGAGACCAGCACGTTGGCGCGGCAGTGCCCGATGATCTTCAGGATTTCGGCGCCTTCGGGCGAAATCGAGCCGAATTTTGTGAGTTGATCGAGGGTGAGCTTGTCCTTCTTGAATTTGCGGATGGTGAGCGAGGGTCCGTCGATCGCGAGCGGCGGCACGATGGCGTTGACGCGCGAGCCGTCGGGCAGGCGCGCGTCGCAGATCGGCGAGGCTTCGTCGACGCGGCGGCCGATCTGGTTGACGATGCGCTGGCAGATATTGAGCAGCTGCTGGTTGTCACGGAAGCGGATGTTGGTCTGCTGAATCTTGCCGGCGACTTCGATGTAGACCGTGTTGGCGCCGTTCACCATGATGTCGGCGATGTCGTCGCGCGCGAGCAGCGGCTCGAGCGGGCCATAACCGAGCACGTCGTTGCAGATGTCGTCGAGCAGTTCCTCCTGCTCGGAGATCGACATCACGATGCTCTTGATCGCGATGATCTCGTTGACGATGTCGCGGATTTCCTCGCGCGCCGATTCCGAATCGAGCCGCGCGAGCTGCGACAGATCGATCGCCTCGATCAGGGCGGAGAAGATCGCGCCTTTGACCTCGTAATAGGTTTCCGACCGGCGCGAGTCGCGCGCCGTCGGCACCATCGGCTTCGGGCCGTTGCCCGGTGCCAGCGGCGGCGACGTGATCGGTGCGGCAAGCCCGGCCGAGACGAGCGGGGTCAGCCCCACATCCGCGCCGGGCGGCGGCGCGGCGGAGCGCGCCGGCTCCGGCGGCGGCGGAGGAGCCGGGCTACGTACCTCGGGGCCCGATGTGGAACGCTTTCCGAACACACTTATCTCCGGGCGCTACGATTGCTTGCGCCTGAGCTTTTGGATCAGCGGGGTGAGCAGGCTCGAACGCGAACGCTTCACCTCCGTGCGGCCGGTCAGCGTCTGCGCGAGCATGCGGAAGGTTTCGGCGGCGCGATGTCCGGACGAGACTTCCGCGACCATCTGGCCGTTGTTCGCCGCGGTGCCGAACAGCTGTGGCTCGAACGGGATCGAGGCGAGCGGCTCGAATTCGAGCGCCTTGGCGAAATCGGCGGCCTTGATCTCCGGGCGCTTCGGCACGCCGACCTGGTTGAGGCAGTACTGCGGGCGATTGTCGTTGGGGCGGTTGGCGCGCAACAGGTCGATCAGGTTCTTGGTGTTGCGCAGGTTGGCAAGGTCGGGCGCCGCCACGATCAGGATGTCGTCGGCGCCGATCAGCGTGCGCTTGGCCCAGCCGGTCCACACATGCGGCACGTCGAGCACGATACAGGGGACGCTCGAGCGTAGGACGTCGAAGATCGAATCGAATGCCTCGGTGCCGAAGTCGTAGACGCGTTCGAGCGTCGCGGGCGCGGCCAGGAGGCTCAGATGATCGGTGCACTTCGAGAGCAGGCGATCGACGAACGCCGTGTCGATGCGATCCGGCGACATCACCGCGTCCGCGATGCCCTGCGGCGGGTCCTGGTTGAAATCGAGTCCGGCCGTGCCGAACGGCAGATCGAGGTCGGCCACCACGGCATCGAGATGCACGTCGCGCGCGATCGCCCAGGCGATGTTGTGCGCGACCGTCGAAGCGCCGACGCCGCCTTTGGCGCCGACGACCGCAAGCGTGCGCCCCACGGGCTTCGCGTCGGCCGCATAGAAGAGCCCGGAGACCGCACGGATCAGATCGACCGGCCCGACCGGCGCGATCAGATAATCACTCACCCCGCGGCGCACCATCTCGCGATAGAGCATGATGTCATTGAGGTGGCTGATCGCGATGACGCGCGTGCCGGCGTCGCACACTTCGGCCAGCGTATCGAGGCCGTTCAGCAGCTCCTCGGCATGGCCATCCGACTCGACGATCACGACGTTCGGCGTGGCGGATGCCCGATAGGCCTCGGCTGCGGCCGTGATGCCGCCCATCTGCACTTTCAGGTGTGCCTTGGTCATGCGCCGGTCTTCGCTCGCCGCCTGCATGGCGGCAGCGGTCTCGGGCGAGGCACAGAATGCCTGGATCGAGATGCGCGGCACTGGCGCGATGTGCTCTTCCTGCACAGCGGGCTCGGCGGATGCGGCGCTGTCGCCGCCTTTGAGTGCGAATTTGATCATTTGCCTAGGTCGCTGATCTTGGCCTTGTCGGCATCCGGGGACTGCGTCGCCGTCGGCTCACCCTTGCGGAACTTCTCCATGACCGTGCCGCGGCGTGAAGCAAGCACCGCCGTCTCGCTGCGCGGCTGCACAAGATCCGCCGGGTCGGCGACCTGCGCCGCAAGATTGCGCTGGTTCGCGCAGCCATGATTCCAGGCGGGCTTGTTCGCCCAGTAGATCGGGTCGGTGGTCGGACCGATATCATGCGGCCAGAGCCCGCATGGGCCGGTTTCCGCCGCCATGCGCGGGTAGTTCACCCGGATCGTGCCGAGCCGGACCGGGTCCTGCGCCGGATAGGGCCGAATCTCGACGGCGTGACGAGGCACACCCGCGGCGGATAGAATGCTGCGAATTTCGCGCGTTGCGCTCGCCGCCGCCCGCTCGTTCGGCGAACCGACCGGTACCTCGATCACGATGCCGCCGGTCGCCTCGCGCCGCCAGCGCGAAGCGAGCGCGCCGACCTCGGCGCGCTGCGTCGGCGTGAGCGTGCCACGGGCGTCGCCGATGAACACGGTCATCGACTGCACCTTCTCGCGCACCGCGATCGGATGACGCAGACGGTAATCGTCCGGGATGCTCTGCGCGACGTTCACTGCGGCGCTTTGGCAGCCGGCAAGCACGCCGGCGACGCCGAGCAAAGCGAGCGTACGCGCGAGGGTGAGCGGTTTTGTCATTGGTTTGTTCCTCGTCGCGTCAGTCGAGAATGAAGCCGTATTTGCCCTGGTAGCCCGAGGCCGGCACCGCACTGCCCGGCGCACCGTAGATCTTGTTGAGGCGCCCGAGCAGAACGGCGGCGGGGTCCGCCGGGTCCTGGAAGCCATCGTCGGGGCGCGACAGGTCTTTCCGCGCCACCGCGCGCGCGATGTACGGCGTCACGATCACCATCAGTTCGGTCTGGCGATTGACGTAGTCGCGGCTCTTGAACAGCGTACCGAGCACGGGGAGCTGCATCAGCCCCGGCAGTCCGCTGATCGCGTGCTTGGTCTGCTCCTGGATCATGCCAGCCATCGCGAGCGCGCCACCGGAGGGAACTTCCACCGTCGTCTCGGCGCGGCGGGTCTTGATCGCCGGAATGTTCTGCGTGCTGTTGCCCTGCACCAGCGTGATCGAGTTCTCGTTGGAGAGCTCGGAGACCTCGGTCGTCACCTTGAGGCTGATCCGCCCTTCGGACAGCACGACAGGCGTGAAGTTCAGCCCGACACCGAACTTCTTGAACTGAATCGCAAGCTGACAGATGCGCGTGGCCGGATCGCACTGATAGCCGGCGGGGATCGGGAATTCGCCGCCGGCGAGAAAATTCGCGCTCTCTCCCGAAATGGCAGTCAAATTCGGCTCAGCCAGCGTGCGGATCACGCCGGCCTGCTCCATCGCGCGCAGCGTCGCCGACATGGACTTGACGGTGCCCTGAACGCCATTGCCGTTGACAAGCGGCTGGCCAAGTGCCGTGAACGGGTTGTTGTTGGCGAAGTTGATGACCGCGCTGCCGAAGTTGAAACTGCCGTTGAGATCGATGCCGAGCTGCTTGATCACCTCGCGCTGCACCTCGGCGACGGTCACCTTCAGCATCACCTGGTCGCGCGCCTTGATGCTGAGGCTGTTGGATACCTTGTCGGCGCTGCCGACGAGCCGCGCCGCGATATCGACCGCCTGCTGCGCTTCGGCAGCGTTCGCGACCATGCCCGAGAGCATCACACCATCGCCGACCCCGTCGACACGCACGTCCGAGTTTGGCAGCAGCTTGCGCAGCATGGCGCGCACGCCATTGAGGTCGCGCGTCACCGCCACGTCGAAGCCTGCGATCTGTCGGCCCTCGGCGTCGAAGAAGTAGATGTTGGTCTGGCCGACCGCGACGCCGATCAGGTAGGCGCGACGGGTCGAGCGAATCACCGCATTGGCGTATTTCGGCTCGGCGACCAGTACGTCCTTCACGTCGCGCGGAAGATCGATCACCACCGACTTGCCGATGCCGAGCTGAACGAAGCGCGAGCTCTGATCCGAGCCGACGACCTGAATGGTGCCGCCCTGCGGCTGGACATAGCCGGCCGGCTCACCGGCGCGCGCGGTGAGTCCTGCGCCGAGGCAAGCTGCGAGCACGGCAGCCGACAGCGCTGCCCGTGTCAGTGAACGCGTCATGTTACTCGTCCCCCACCCGCTCATTTCGGCGTCGACATGGTGCTGATGCCGAAGCGCACCGTGTTGATTCCCGCACGCCGCCCCACGGAGCGCTCGTCATCGTTTGCAAGCGTTGTCTCACCGGCATCGGCGAGGCTGCGCAGCGCAAGCGAGAGCGTGCCGAGCTGGCGCGAGAGCGCCAGCGTTTCGGCCTGGCGCGGCGTCAGTTCGAGCGTTGTGGTCTTGCCGATCACGACCTTCTGCCCGTCCTTCTCGCCCAGCGTCTGATCGATCGCGAGCACGCGGATGTTCGAAAGAATCGTTTCGCTGACCTGCGTATCGGCAGCGCCGGCCTTCTCGGCCTCGCGGTCGCGCCGCGACAGGATCACGTCGACCCGGTCGTTCGGCAGAATGAAGCCGCCGGCGCCGGTCTCGGGGGAAATTTCGGTCGAGACCGCGCGCATGCCCTTGTCGAGCACGGCGGCCATGTAGCCCGAGCCGTTGGCCTTGATCATCTTCGCTTCGCGAATCGGCTCGCCCGCAACGAACGGAGATCGGGCGATCGCCCCCGACAATTGTTCGATCGCGTCGGGTTTTTCGGTGCGGCGCACGAAGGCCGGGCTTGCGGCCTGGGTCGGCCACTGCTGCCACATCATGTCCTGCGCAGAAACCGCCTGGCCGAGATTGATGTCTCCGCGCGCGACCAGAATGTCGACGGTGTCCATTTTGATGGTCTGGACGGGGGCGGGCGGCGGCGGCTCGTCGCCGCCGCGTCCGGCGAGCAACGCCGCAACGCCACCGGCAGCAACCGCAACCACAAGCACAACAAGACGCGCGGCTTTCATACGCTTCACTTTCCACAATGACGCTGTGGCCGAACACGGCCGACACGCTGATTTCACCAGCGAAACGTCAATCCATGGTTAATGGCGCGTATCCAATTTGAGTTAACCGAATATTGCGCGGAGTTTTGTGCGCGTGTTTGAGTCAATGCGCGCAAGATCGTGCATGCGCGGTGCAAACGAATTTTTAACGAGCGGAAAGAAAAGCGCGGCTACATGCCGAGCGATTTCATGAATGGCGTATCGCCGTAGACCCAAAGCGCCGCAATCGCGAGCGCGATGCCGTAGGGCACGCCGGCATCCATGCGATGCAGCCGCTTCGCCCATTCCTGGTTGGCGAGCAGGGCAGGGAGCGGCATCAGCCGGAATCGCATGATCAGGAGCGTCAAAACGCCGCCGAGGATCGACGCGATCGTAAGGTAGTTGAGCAGCTGATCGAAGCCGAGCCAGAGCGCGGTTGCGGCCGCGAGCTTGGCATCGCCGCCGCCGATCCAGCCGCGCGCGAAGAACGCGAAGGTCACGGCGAGGACCGCGAGCGCGGCAAGCATATGCATGCCGATATCGGCGAGCGGCATGCCCGACCACACGGCAAGAACGGAGAAACCGCCGACCAGGATCAGCGAGATACGGTTGGAGATCGTCATGGTGAGCAGGTCGCTCGAGGCCGCAAAGGCCATCAGCGCCGGAAACAACAGCAATCTGACTGCGTCACCCACCATGGCTTGAACCTGCTGCGGCCACCGCGCTCTTCGGCGCGATGGCCAGCATATCTGTCGCCCCCTTGCGGATCGGTTAGCGCCGCCAAGGTCGTCGCCCCACGACCCCGCGACGGAACCTGGGGCGTCAGTTGATCGCGTTGGTGACGTTGCCGAAGACGCTATTGAGCTTCGTGCCGAGGCCCTGGACCGTCACGATGATGGCGACCGAAATGCCGGCCGCGATCAGGCCGTATTCGATTGCAGTTGCGCCGGAGTCGTCGCGAAGGAAGGACTTGAGGATGGCCATGCTGTTCTCCCGAAGGTGTTGCCGAGCTAGGTTCCCGACCCGTCCCGAGCATGGAACTTACACGGCAACCTATAAGGACATGTGAGTTCCCATGCTAAAATTTGCCGTCTCAAATTTCGGAAAATAGAAAGTAAATCAGTACGCTTTTCCCAAAAGGAAAAGGCCCCGGCAAAGCGCCGGGGCCCTTCTGATTGTCTCGCGACTGGCGCGGTTAGTTCAGCTTGTTCGTGATGTTGCCGAACGTGCTGTTCAGCTTGGTGCCGAGGCCCTGCACGACGGTGATGATCGCGACAGAGATGCCGGCAGCGATCAGGCCGTATTCGATGGCCGTCGCGCCCGACTCGTCCTTGGCAAAACGCTTAAGGGTCTTCATGGATAGCTCCTTTGTGGATCCACACGTGGCTGTCTGAGCACTTTCCGCCCGGGCTTGTTTTTCGACCCGATGCGATAGTCCCGGAAGTTAACAGCGACCAATTGCAACAAAGTTAATCCGCCCGAGGAAAAACGCAGTCATTCTTGAGGTTAAGTACGTGGTTAATAGTCAATTTCTGAGATTTTAGAAAGTAAACAACAGAACGAATGTTTGAGTTTTCGAGATCAATATTTTTGACAACTCACGTATAGCCAAGAATTGACCAGGCGATTTCGCCAGCGACTGCAAGACGCGGCCGGACGAATGCGAAAGACTTGGTGGAAACCCAAAGCGCCAAATGTCACGAACACGCTGCATTTGCATTTCATTCACCATTTTGCAGTCAAATCCGCTCGGGCGGTTTGCGCCATTGTGCTGACCCAGCGACAGGCTTGGGCGCTCGGAGAATGCTGTGATGAAGGCGACGCGCGCCGGCAAGACGACCGCCATCCTGGCCCTGCTCCTGCCGATCTTCCTTATTCCGGCCATCGCCAGAGCCGCCGAGACGATCGAGGTGGTCCTCGATCAGGCGTCGCTCATGAAACTGCCCGACAAGGTTTCCACCATCGTCATCGGCAATCCGATGATCGCGGATGTCGCTGTTCAGTCCGGCGGCCTGGTGGTTGTGACCGGAAAGGGCTTCGGCGCGACCAACCTGATCGCGCTCGACCGGTCCGGTGCGGTGCTGATGGAGCGTTCCATTCTGGTGAAGGGGCCGCAGGGTCGCGATACCGTGCAGGTCTATCGCGGACCGCTGCGCGAGACCTTCAGCTGCGCGCCGGATTGCGAACGCCGCATCACGCTCGGCGATTCCGCCGACTTCTTCTCGGCGATCGCGACCCAGGCCGAAACGCGCAACGGCGCGGCGGCGAGCGGCGGCGCGGCGGCCGCTGCGAAGGGCGCGCCACGCTAGTTTTCGGCGCGCGATGGCCGCGTGGTTAGCGGGTGGTGAACCGCGCACCCCATTCTGAGGTTAATCCGCGCAACAATTCGACAATACGCTTTTGCTAATGCTCAACCGGATCACGTCTATCGCTTGAGCGCGGTGCCGCCGGCACCGAGAAGCGATCCGGAGCAATCGGATGTTGCAGGCGATCCGGGCTGCGTTTGCCGTCAAGACCGCGCGGCTTCCGCGCATGAAGCTGACCCGCATCGGCACGTTGCAGCGCTTCGCACACGGCGAAGATGGCGCCGCCGCGCTCGAATTCGGGATGGTCGCGGCGCCCTTCCTGGCGCTGATGTTCGCCATCATGGAGACGGCGCTCGTCTTCTTTGCCAGCCAGACGCTGGAAACCGCGGTTGCCGACTCGGCGCGGCTGATCATGACGGGCCAGGCGCAGTCGCAGAGCTTCGATGCCGCGGCATTCAAGACTCAGGTGTGCAGCAAGATCAGCGGCCTGTTCGACTGTTCGGGCATCTACGTCGACGTGAAGACCTACTCGTCGTTCGGCTCGGTCGACAATTCCTCGCCTATTGATGCGAACGGCAACCTCAAGACCGGCAGCTTCGGTTACACGCCGGGCGGCCCGGGCGACATCGTCGTGGTGAAGCTGATGTACCAGTGGCCGACCTACGCCTCGTTGCTCGGGTTCAATCTCGGCAACATGGCCGGCAACAATCGGCTGCTGATGGCGACCGCGGCGTTCCGCAACGAGCCTTATCAATGAGAGTGCGTCCCATGCGTTCAACTCGTCTTGCGGCGCGCGCTCGCGGCCTGCTGCGCCGTTTCCATCAGGACAAGCGCGGCGTCTCGGCGGTCGAATTCGCGATGCTGCTGCCGTTGATGGTCACGCTCTACATCGGCGGCGTCGAAGTGTCGTCGGCCATCGCGGTCGATCGCAAGGTGACGCTCGTCGCGCGCACGCTCGGCGACCTGGTCGCACAGTCGACCAGCGTCAACGCGACCGACATGACCAACATCCTCAATGCCGCATCGTCAGTGGTGCAGCCCTATTCGTCCTCGCTCATCAAGGTCACGGTGTCGCGCGTCGACGTCGATGCCAACAGCGTTGCGAAGGTCGTGTGGAGCAAGACCAAGAACGGCACCGCGCGCGCGGCGAACTCGACTGTCACGCTGCCCGCGGCACTCAACACCGCGAGCACGTCGGTGATCTGGGCGGAAGCGTCCTATGTCTATACGCCGACCATCGGGTACGTGATTATCGGGTCGAAGACGCTGACCGACCAGATCTACATGCGGCCGCGGCTTTCCGACACGGTTGCCTGCAACGCGTGCTGAGCAGCGTCCCGAAAAGAGGGAATCGGCCTCGGACTACGCGATCGGCAGCGCAGTGGTCTGCTTGATCCGCTCCATCGCGAAGCGCGAGGTGACGTTCTTGAGCGGGATCGCGGCGATCAGCCTTTTGTAAAACGCGTCGAAGTCCTGGATGCTCGTGACCGCGACGCGCAGCATGTAATCGACGTCGCCGGCCATCCGGTAGAATTCCAGCACCTCGGGCATGGCGCGCACCGCCTCGGCGAATTTCTTCAGCCATTCTTCCGAGTGATCTCCGGTCTCGATCGCGACGAACACGGTGACGCCAAGACCGACCTTGTCCGGATCGACCACCGCGACGCGCTTCTGGATCACGCCTTCGGCTTCGAGCTTCTGGATGCGTTTCCAGCAAGGCGTCGAGGACAGCCCGACGCGGTTGCCGACTTCGGCGACCGAGAGCGAAGCATCCTGCTGCAGCACGGTAAGGATCTTGCGGTCGATTGCGTCCATGGGCCGTCTCGCTGAAATAGACTGAAATTCCGGTGTGTTCGCCGTC
>Ga0310810_10012223_pt1 | contig 10073 bp, 8 predicted proteins | sample NCmetagenome_FD_207641 | JGI IMG/M metagenome (GOLD analysis project Ga0310810, IMG submission 207641) | Soil microbial communities from experimental microcosm in Duke University, North Carolina, United States - NC | ecosystem: Engineered > Artificial ecosystem > Soil microcosm > Unclassified ...
ATAAATCAGTGCGGCCGGTCCAGGACCGGTCCAGCGGCGCCGTTGCTCAGCGCCGATTTCACGCCGGTTCGAAACAGAAAGAGGTTGGTCGGGGCGACTCGACGGGTAATCTCTTATTCGGCGACGACGGCTTGGCGGCGACGCCGCAACGAAACATGTCGCAGATTTTTCATCCGAGTACCAACACCCTTTCCCGCCTCTCGATCTTTGGCGGTATTACGCTGCTCGTGGCGCTCGTGTCCGCGTTGGCGGCGATCAATGAGTCACCCTATTTCACCGAGGTCGGCGTCGCGCGCAGCCAGCCGGTGCCCTTCAGCCATAAGCACCACGTCGGTGACGATGGCATCGACTGCCGCTATTGCCACACGTCGGTCGAGCAGAGCTCGTTCGCCGGCATTCCGCCGACCAAAACCTGCATGAATTGCCACAGCCAGATCTGGTCCGACAGCCCGACTCTGGAGCCGGTGCGCGAAAGTTTCCGCAGCGGCAAATCGATTCAATGGACGCGCGTGCACAACTTGCCGGGCTTCGTTTACTTCGATCATAGCATTCACATTCATAAGGGCGTGGGCTGTTCCACCTGCCACGGGCAGATTGACAAGATGCCGCTCACGTGGCGTGAAAACACGCTTTATATGGATTGGTGTCTCGAATGCCATCGCGCGCCTGAGCGCTTCGTGCGGCCCCGCGAGGCGGTCTTCGACATGAATTATCAGCCGCCCGCAGATCAACTGGCGCTCGGCATGCGCCTGGTGAAGGAATATCGAATTCAAAAACTGACAAGCTGTTCCACATGTCATCGTTGAAAGGAAAGCGCCGATGATCAAGGGCGCAGATACACTGGCGGCACTTCGCGACCGTCTTGGCAAAAGCACCGGGCGTGAATACTGGCGCTCCCTCGAAGAGCTCGCCGACACGCCGGCCTTCAAGCAATTCGTGAGTGAAGAATTACCGCGTCATGCCGCCGCCTGGATGGGCGCCATGGATCGGCGCGAATTTTTGAGATTGATGGGCGCTTCGCTGGCGCTGTCGGGTTTCGCCGGCTGTCTCAGCTCCGCGCCGGCGCCACCGGATGAAAAGATCGTTCCCTACGTCAAGCAGCCCGAAGAAATCGTGCCGGGCAAGCCCCTTTACTACGCCACCGCGATTCCCATCGAAGGTTATGCGCGTGGCATTCTCGTCGAAAGCCATATGGGGCGTCCGACCAAGGCGGAAGGAAACCCGCAGCATCCGGGAAGCCTCGGTGCCACCGACGCAATCACCCAGGCTTCGGTGCTGAGCCTTTACGATCCGGACCGCTCGCGCGTGATCAGCAACGCCGGGCGCATCACCACGTGGGGCGCATTTTTCTCCGCGCTCAATGCCGAGCTGGAAGCGCAGCGGCTCAGTCAAGGCGCGGGCCTGCGCATTCTGACCGAGACCGTGACTTCGCCGACTTTGGCGCAGCAGTTGAAAGATCTGCTCGGCAAATTTCCCAAGGCGAAATGGCATCAATACGATGCCACCGGTGGCGATTACGCGCATGCAGGCGCGCGGCTGGCGTTTGGCGAGCCGGTCGAAACGATTTACCGGCTCGATCGCGCCGATGTGATGGTGTCGATCGATGCGGATTTTCTGCTCCACGGACCTGGTGCGGTGCGCTACGCGCGTGAGTTTGCCGATCGGCGTCGCGCCGCAGACGGCAAAACTGCCATGAATCGCCTGTACGTGGTCGAGAGCATGATGTCGCTGACCGGCGCCAACGCGGACCATCGCCTGCCGCTGAAACCGAGCAGCGTCGAGCAGTTCGCACGATTGCTCGCGAAAGGTTTGGGGATCGGCGTCGCCGCGCCGCCGACGGCGCTCCCTGGCCGGGAAAAATGGCTGAGCGCTTTGATCAAGGATTTACAAAGTCATCGTGGCCGGAGCGTGGTCATGGCCGGCGCGCACCAACCGCCGCTCGTCCACGCGCTCGTGCACGCGATGAACGACGCGCTGGGCAACGTTGGTAGTACGGTCGTCTATACGGAGTCCGTCGCCGCCAATCCCGTAAATCACGCCGAATCGTTGCGCGATCTGGTGCACGACATGGACAACAATCAGGTGCAGGTGCTGATCATGCTCGGCGGCAATCCGGCTTACACGGCGCCGGCCGATCTCGATTTCGCCGGGCATCTGGTGCGCTCCAATTTCAACGTGCATTTATCGCTCTACAACGACGAAACCTCGGCCTTCTGCCACTGGCATATTCCAGAAACGCATTACCTCGAATCGTGGAGCGACGCGCGCGCTTACGATGGCACAGCGACGGTTCTCCAGCCACTGATTGCGCCGCTGTACGACGGCCGCTCGGCGCACGAAGTTCTCGCCGCGGTGATGGGCCAGTCCGATCGCACAAGCTACGACATCGTGCACGATTACTGGCGCGGGCGGTTCGGCACGAAGGAGTTTGACGCCGAGTGGCGCCGGGCGCTACACGACGGATTCTTCGCCGACACGGCGGCGGCGCCGAAAACCGTGCGCCTGAAAGCAGGGGTCGACTTCGCTTCTCAAGATGCGGCGGAATCCGCTTCATCCAAACCGGCGGACGAAAATGCCGTTGAATTTATTTTTCGGCCGGACCCGACCGTCTCCGACGGCCGCTTCGCCAATAACGGCTGGCTTCAAGAGCTGCCCAAGCCCTTGACAAAACTCACCTGGGACAACGCGGTGTTGATCAGCCCGCGCACCGCGACCAAGCTCGGTATCGCTTACAAAGTTGGCGGCACCGGCGGCGAGCACGGCACGATATACGCGGATTTAGTCGATATCGAATACAGCGGCCGCCGCGTGCGCGCACCGGCATGGATCGTGCCCGGTCACGCCGACGATTGCGCTACCATTCATCTGGGCTACGGCCGAACGCGTGCCGGTCAGGTCGGCAACAATCTCGGCTTCAACGCTAACGCGCTGCGCGTTCTACCGGCGCTCTGGCGCGGCGCGGGACTACGCCTTCGTAAAACCGGCTCGCAGTATCCGCTCGCCTGCACGCAGTTCCACCATTTAATGGAAGGGCGCGATCTGGTGCGCGCCGGCAACGCCGAAGCATACCGCAAAAATCCCGACTTCCTCCGGGAAAAACCCCATGAAGGTGAAGCCGCGGCAAGTCTCTATCCGGGATTCAAATACGAAGGCTACGCCTGGGGTATGAGCATCGACGCCAACACCTGCATCGGCTGCAACGCCTGCGTGACGGCGTGCGAAGCGGAGAACAACGGCCCCATCGTCGGTAAAAAAGAGGTGATGCGCGGCCGCGAAATGCACTGGATCCGCATCGACCGCTATCACAAGGGTGATCCGGCCAATCCCGAGACCTATCATCAGCCGGTGCCGTGCATGCAATGCGAAAACGCGCCTTGTGAGCTGGTGTGCCCGGTGGGCGCGACGACTCACAGCCACGAGGGTTTGAACGACATGGTTTACAACCGCTGCGTCGGCACGCGCTACTGCTCAAACAATTGCCCGTACAAAGTCCGGCGCTTCAATTTTTTTCTCTACAGCGACTTCCATACCGAGAGCTTGAAGGGGCTGCGCAATCCCGACGTCACGGTGCGCTCGCGCGGCGTAATGGAAAAATGCACCTACTGCGTGCAGCGCATCAATCAGGCAAAGATCGGCGCGGAAAAAGAGGACCGCGCGCTGCGCGACGGCGAGATCGTCACCGCCTGCCAGCAGGCCTGCCCGACCCAGGCGATCGTTTTCGGCGATATCAACGATCCGCAGAGCCGAGTCGTTAAAGCGAAAGCGCAGTCGTTGAGCTACGGGCTATTGAGCGAGCTCAACACCCGGCCGCGCACGACTTACCTGGCCAAGCTCAGAAATCCCAATCCGGAAATCGAGAACGACTAGAGATGGACCCGAAGCAACCCGAAGAAATGCCCGGAGAAGGCTTGCCGCTGCTCGAGCCAGGTCACACCTTCGGCTCGATCACCGACAAGATCAGCTCGATCGTCTTGACCGGCCGGACGCCTCGCTTCTGGTACGTCTGCTTCGGCGTCGCCTTCATTTTTGTTCTGGTCCTGCTGTTTTGTATCGCCGCCGTGGTGAGCATCGGCGTCGGCCTGTTCGGCGTGATGATTCCGGTGGCGTGGGGCTTCGCCATCGTCAACTTCGTCTGGTGGATCGGTATCGGCCACGCCGGTACGTTGATCTCGGCGATCCTCCTGTTGCTGCGCCAGAAGTGGCGCCAATCGATCAACCGCTTCGCCGAGGCGATGACGCTCTTCGCGGTCGCCTGCGCCGGCATATTTCCGCTGATCCACCTAGGCCGGCCATGGTTTGCATACTGGCTGTTTCCCTATCCGAGCACCATGGGCATCCAGCCGCAGTTTCGCAGCCCGCTGGTCTGGGACGTGTTTGCGGTGTCGACTTATTTCACGGTTTCTCTGCTGTTCTGGTTCCTTGGCCTGATTCCCGACCTCGCGACCTTGCGCGACCGCGCGCGCGGACGGGTGCCGCGGTTTATCTACGGGATGCTGGCGATGGGCTGGCGCGGCTCGGCGCAGCACTGGCACCGCTACGAAAGCGCTTATCTGCTGCTCGCGGGCCTGGCTACTCCACTGGTGGTTTCGGTGCACACGGTGGTGAGCTTCGATTTCGCCGTCGCGATGGTACCCGGTTGGCATTCGACTATTTTCCCGCCGTACTTCGTCGCCGGCGCGATTTATTCCGGCTTCGCGATGGTTCTGACCATTGCCATCCCGCTGCGCCGGCTTTACGGTCTCGAAGATTTCATCACGCTGCGCCACCTGAAAAACATGGGCATCGTCATGCTCGCCACCGGCATGATCGTCGCTTACGGCTACCTGATGGAAACCTTCATGGCCTGGTACAGCGGCGACATCTTCGAAAAATACATGATGATGAACCGTATGTTTGGCCCCTATGGCTGGATGTACTGGATTCTGATTCTCTTCAACATTCTGATTCCGCAACTGTTGTGGTTTCGCAGCCTGCACACCAACGAGCTGTTCCTTCTGGCCGTCGCCATCTGCGTCAACATCGGCATGTGGCTGGAGCGCTACGTCATCGTCGTGGTCAGCCTGCACCGCGATTTCATGCCGTCGGCCTGGGGCATGTATTCCGGGACGATTTTCGATTACGGCGTGCTCGCCGGCACCCTCGGACTTTTCGTCGCGTTGCTGTTTTTGTTCATCCGGATCTTGCCGATGATCTCGATCTTCGAGATGCGCGAGCTGGTGCACAATGAGGAGGGGCAAAGCTCCTGATTTTTTATGGCCGAGTCCACCGTAATCAAAAACCAATTGCCGCTGTACGGCCTGATGGCGGAGTTCGATAGCCCGGAACATCTCGTCGACGGCGCGCGGCGCGCTTTTGACGCAGGATATCGCCGGATGGACGCCTATTCCCCGTTTCCGGTTGAGGGTCTTGCCGAAGCGATCGGCTTCCATCACACGCGCGTGCCGCTAATCGTGCTCATCGGCGGCATTCTCGGCTGCGTCGGCGGATTTTTTCTCCAGTATTGGGTGGCGGTGATCGATTACCCGATCAACATCGGCGGGCGCCCGCTGAACAGTTGGCCGTCCTTCATTCCGGTGACCTTCGAGCTGACGATTCTCCTCGCCGCGCTCTTCGCATTCTTCGGTGTGCTCGCGCTGAACGGTCTGCCCATGCCGTACCATCCGGTATTCAACGTGGAGCGCTTCGAGCTTGCGAGCCGCAACCGTTTTTTTCTTTGCATTGAAGCCGCCGATGCCCGGTTCGATCTGGACGCGACGCGGCGTTTTCTCGAGGAGACCGGCTCGCTTGGCACCTACGCCGTCGAGCCTTGAGCATGAAGACCCAAGCTTTCGCAAAATCACTCTGCTATTGCGCGCTGGCGCTGTTTGCGCTCGGCTGCCAGCAGAAAATGGCCGACCAGCCGCGCTACGAGCCATTGCAGAAAAGCAATTTCTTCGAAGACCAGCGCGCTTCGCGCCCGCTCGTCGAAGGCACGGTGGCACGCGGGCACCTCGACGCCGATGAAGATTTCTATACCGGTAAGAATGCCGATGGGCCGGTGAAAACGTTTCCGTTTCCCGTCGACCGAAAAATTTTGCTGCGCGGCCAGGAGCGCTTCAATATTTATTGCTCGCCCTGTCACGATCGCACAGGCGCAGGGGAGGGGATGATCGTGCGGCGCGGCTTTCGGCCGCCGCCGTCGTTTCACATCGACCGTTTGCGTCAAGCGCCTCCGGGCCATTTCTTCGACGTGATCTCGCACGGTTTCGGCACCATGCCGGACTACGCGGCGCAGATCGCGCCGGCCGATCGCTGGGCCATCGCCGCCTATATCCGCGCGCTGCAACTCAGTCAGAACGCGGCCCTCGCCGATGTGCCCGAGTCGGCGCGCGCCCAGCTCTCGGAGAGCGGCAAATGAGCGACTTGGAAATCAGGCTGACGAACGAGCTCGATCGACCGCTGCGCAAGGCGCTGGTCGTGGGCGTGATCGCGCTGGCGCTTTGCGCCGTCGGGTTTTTCATCGACCGCGCCGCATTCTTTCGCGCCTATCTGATCGCCTACGTTTTTATCTTGGGCATTCCGCTCGGCTGTCTGGGCATTGTGATGATCCATCATCTGGTCGGCGGCACCTGGGGCTTTGCCATTCAACGCTCGCTCGAAGCGGCGATCGCGACTTTTCCGATCATGGCGTTGTTGTTTCTGCCGCTGTTGTTCGGGTTGCCGGATCTGTTTCTCTGGGCGCGCCCGGAAGCGGCGCACGATCCGGTGTTGGCGCAGAAGGCCCTCTACCTGAATGTTCCCGCGTTCATCATTCGCGCCGCGATATATTTCGCGATCTGGTGCGCGCTGGGATTTTTCCTCAGCCGCTGGTCGACGGAGCAGGACCGCCAGACCGACGCTGCGCCCGTGCGCCGCATGCAGACGTTGAGTGGTCCAGGGCTGGTGCTTTACGGTCTCACCGTCACTTTTTCCGCCATCGACTGGCTGATGTCCCTCGAGCCGCACTGGTATTCGACGATCTTCGGCATGATCTTCATGGTGAGCCACGGCCTGGTTGCGCTCGCCTTCGTCACCGGCGCCGCCTATTTTCTCGGCCGGCGCGAGCCCCTGTCGCGCATCATCGCGCCCTGGGTGTTTCAGGATCTCGGCAACCTGATGCTGGCCTTCATTATGCTCTGGGCGTATCTGTCTTTCTCCCAGTTCCTGCTTATCTGGGTGGAAAATCTTCAGCATGAAATTCCCTGGTATCTGCACCGCATGAGCGGCGGCTGGGCCGTGATCGCTATCGCCTTGATCGTTTTGCAATTCTCCCTGCCGTTCATTCTGCTTTTGTCCCGTGGGGTCAAGCGCAACCCGGCGCCGCTCTGCGTCGTCGCCGGGATGGTCGCGCTGATGCATCTGATCGAGCTCTACTGGTTTGTCACGCCGACGTTTCATCCCAACGGATTTTATTTGCACTGGACCACGGTGCTGGCGCCGATTGGCGTCGGCGGACTCTGGTTGGCGGCATTTCTACATCGGCTGAAAGAGCGTCCGCTGTTGCCCTTCGGTGATCCGCGCTTTGTCGCGATCGTCGAAGAACATGAACTGGTGCCCCATGGCTGATCAAGATTCGGCGGCACGCAGCGCCGAGAGCGGCCACGAGGTCAGCGACATCAGCCCGCTGCGAGTCGCGCTGACGGGACTGGTGCTCGCCGCGGTCATCGTCATGACGCTGCTCGTCGCCTACGGCTTGTTTTATCTCTTTCACGGCAGCGAAAACCGCGCGCGGCCTGCGCCGAGCCCGCTTTCCTACGCGCCGGAACCGGTGCCCGAGCCGCGCCTGGAGGTGGAACCCGGTGAAGAGTTAAAAGCGCTTCGCGCCGACGAAGACGAGGCGCTCAAAACCTACGGCTGGATCGATCAGGAAAAGGGCGTCGTGCGCATTCCGATCGATCGCGCCATCGACATTTTAGCCGAGCGCGGCCTGCCGACGCGTGCGGCGAAGAGCGCGCCGCCCGCTGAGAAGCAACGATCACAGAAAGGGGAACGAAAACGCTAGCGCAAATTCATCGCGATGAAAGAAAAGCGCCTCGCTTTGCTGCGTTGTGTCTGATCCTTGCGCTCATACCGATTTGCGCCGGTGTCGCGTACGCCCACGATAATACCCGGCCGGAGGCGCTGCGCGAGGTGGCCTTCGATCAGAGGCTTGGCGCGCAGGCGCCGCTCGATCTCCAGTTCCGCGACGAGAGCGGCCGAGCGGTAACGCTGGCCGACTACTTCGGTACGCGGCCGGTGATTCTCAATTTCATCTATCTCAAGTGCCGCGATCTCTGCCCGCTGCTGCTGGACGGCGTGGTGCGCTCACTGCGCGCGCTGTCCTTCGATGCCGGCAATCAGTTCGATGTCCTCACCGTGAGCTTCGATCCGGCCGACACCGCGGCGCTGGCGCAGGCGAAGCGTCAAGACATGCTTGGGCGCTATGGCCGGCCGAGCGCGGCCGGCGGCTGGCACTTTCTTACCGGCGACGAAGCGGACATCCATAAACTGACCGAGGCGGTGGGTTTTCGCTATCACTACGATCAGCAGACCGGCGAGTTTGCCCCCGGCAGGCAAAGTCTCGCGCTATTACTACGGCATCGACTTTTCGCCGCGCGATTTGCGCCTGGGATTGATCGAAGCGGCGGACGCGCAGATCGGTACGCCGATCGATCAGCTGTTACTTTTTTGCTTTCACTACAATCCGGTCACCGGCAAATACGGTCTGCTGGTTAGCAATCTCATCCGGGGGGCGGGGGTTCTCACGGTTCTGCTCATTGCGGGCTTTGTGATCGTAATGCTGCGGCGCGAGCGGGCGACCGGGAGGACGGCGTAGGCAATGTCGACTCTAGGCTTTCCGCTATTTCCCGAACAGGCCTCGACGATGGCCGAGCGGGTCGACCATCTTTACTTTTTTCTGCTCGGCATCAGCGTTTTTTTTGCCGGCCTGATCTGCATCCTAATCGTTGTCTTCGCGATCAAATACCGCCGTCGCTCCGACGACGAGCAGCCCCGGCCAATCACCGGCAATCTGGGTCTGGAGATTTTTTGGACCGTGGTGCCGCTATGCCTGACCCTGGTCATATTCGTGTGGGGCGCTCAACTTTTTTTCGTGACCTACTATCCGCCCAATGACTCGCTGGAGATCAACGTCGTCGCCAAACAGTGGATGTGGAAGGTGCAGCATCCGGAAGGTCATTCGGAGATCAACGAGCTGCATATTCCGAGCGGCAAGCCGGTCAAGCTCGTCATGACTTCGCAGGACGTGATCCATGATTTTTTCGTGCCGGCGTTTCGGGTGAAAAAAGACGTTTTGCCGGGCCGCTATACCACGCTTTGGTTCGAAGCCAGCAAGCCGGGGACGTACCATCTATTCTGCGCGCAGTATTGCGGCACCCAGCACTCCGGCATGGTGGGCCGGATCGTCGTCCTCGAGCCCACCGCGTTTCAGACCTGGCTCAGCGGCGGCGTGACCGGCGGATCGATGGCTTCGGCCGGCGAGAAACTCTTTCAATCCCTGGGCTGCGCCACGTGCCATCTGCCTAACGACGCGGGCCGCGCGCCGTCGCTGGTCGCGATCCTGGGAAAGACCGTTGCGCTTCAGGGCGGGCGCTCGATCGTCGCCGACGAGAACTACGTGCGCGAGTCGATCCTCGAGCCCAATGCCAAGATCGTCTCGGGCTATCAGCCGATCATGCCGACGTTCAAGGGCTTGGTGAGCGAAGAAGGCGTGATGCAGATTCTCGCCTATCTCAAATCGCTCAAGCGCGAAGAAGGGGCACAGGTAAAAAAATGAACGGGGCAATCGCGGCGCCGCGGCGCCATTACCTGAACGTGAACTACGGCCTCAAGTCCTGGCTGTTGACCACCGACCACAAGCGGATCGCCTGGCTTTATCTCATCGGAGTGACGTTCTTCTTTTTTATCGGCGGTTTTTTCGCAACGTTGATTCGTTTGGAGCTGCTGACGCCGCAGGGCGATCTCGTACAAGCAGAGACTTACAACAAGCTTTTCACCATGCACGGCGTCACCATGATCTTTTTCTTTTTGATCCCGTCGATACCGGCGGTGCTGGG
>Ga0310810_10012224_pt1 | contig 10073 bp, 7 predicted proteins | sample NCmetagenome_FD_207641 | JGI IMG/M metagenome (GOLD analysis project Ga0310810, IMG submission 207641) | Soil microbial communities from experimental microcosm in Duke University, North Carolina, United States - NC | ecosystem: Engineered > Artificial ecosystem > Soil microcosm > Unclassified ...
CTGGGGCGACGGACTATCGCATGGTGGTATGGAATTGGTGGTGGCGAGATGGCTGTTGTCGGTGTCGGTGACGATTGCGCCGTGGACCGGATCACCAGGGGTATGTTCAATCAAGAAGGGGTTGCCAGCGAGTTGCGCCGAGGCCTGGGGCGCGGCTAGCGCGAGCAGGATCGGCACTGTAAAGATCAGGAACCAAGCTCTTCGACAATTCATACTGTCCTCCGTTGGGGGATGAACGAAGCGTCCTGAGAGCGGTTCCCATTGGCGCTTCATGGGCACAAAGTTCGTTTGTGTCGGCAGTTTGTCCAGAATGTAGAACCCCGTTTCATGCAGCGCAATGCGACTAAAGCCGGTTTCGCCGCGCGCACTAATGCGACTAAAGGCCTACACGTGAAGATCTCTAGTGGGTTTTCCGTGCGGATCAACGACAACGCGCGCGGACACGAACAGCGGCGTCGACAAGAAAGAGTGAAAAGGCGAGAACCGAAAAACGGAGGGACCCGCGCTGATTGTGCAGACCAGCGACTAGATCAAGTTAGCTGCCGTAGACGCCAGACACGATGCTGCTCTTTGCATCTCGCAACATCACCCTCATGAATTCTCACCAGTGCGCATCACGAAAAGCATTCACGCTACGCAAATCTTCATTAATCGCGATCAAGATCGGCATAACGAGTCGGTAATTTCGCTGACACGCTTGTAGCGCGGCCAATAGGCTGCGTGCCAAAGAGACGCAATTTTACGGTTCCTTTCTGCGCATTAGCTGGGTGGCGCGACGCTTGCGCCATGACGAATCCGACGGCCGCGCACAAAAACCGCGGTCGAAATTAGACCGTCCTCGGCGCGCTGGCTCGCTCCCCACGGCATTCCAGGACACATCGGCGTACGCGTAAAGAAAGGAACGACAATGAAACGACGATTGTGTGCTCTCTTGGGCTGTGTTCTCACAATGACCTTCGTCATCGGCTGTTCGGAATCTTCCAGACCTTCGGTCTCCCCGAGCGCAGTGCCAATGGCAAGCGCATTAGCGGGCGGGCTCGGAGACACGGCCGCCGGGGGCGACAAGGTCTCGTTGATGGGAGCCAACAAGCTCTCGCTGATTAGCAACGTTCCGGGCGCCGCCAGCACTATTCAGGGGAATACCGTGACGTTCGAGGCCTCGGGTAACTGGGCAAGTTTGCGGCTGCAGTGCTTCTCCGGAGCGTACTTGGTGTCCGAGCAGACCAATACACCACCGAATACCTCCTTCACGGTCTCGCCGGATGCGTCGTCTGGTCAGAACCAGGTCTGTGATGGAAGTTTGTTTTCGGCCCAGGATCGGCTGATGGGCGAGGTTCAGTTCCTCGTTCAATTCTAATGACGTTGCGGAACTGTAGTAAGAGTGTCGAGCACGCAATAGCTGTTGCCTGTTAAGAATTCCGAAGCGCTTTACGCGGCACGGCCCACTTCCAGGTTGCTCCGGAAGTGGGCCGCAGCCAACGCGTTCTGGCGCGGCCGTTTAGAACCAACCGAATCTTTTTCTAATCGAAACCGAGCTCGCGTATCAAAAACCGGGAACGTCGGTCCACTCTATCTGCCGTATAGAAACATCTCTTTGCCGTTGGCCATCACGATCTTCTGCAGGCGAAGAATCTTCTGACCGTCGGTGAACTGATACCCCATCGCCGTCACGACGTCGCCCGGCTTGAGCGTGGCCTTTTCCCACCCGTTGGCCGCCATCCGGTTCGTGCTCGGGCCGCCAACATTCCACTTCTCCACCTTGCCATTGGCGCCCTGGACGTCCATGCCGAACATGACGTGTGGATTGCCCCAGTTGTACGACGTGACAGCGCCCCTGACGGTGATCTCTTTCGAAAAGTCCACGGGCCAGGAGTGATGTGCGAATGACGGAGCGGCTGAAAGAAGTGCACCAGCCGCTGCGAGTGCAAGAAGCTGTCGCCTGGTGATCACGCTACACCTCCGCGATATTCCGAGGCACGAGCCAGGGAGACGAGGAGTAGGTTACAACGATCGGTTGCGACCCCGATAGCGCTTGATCGCCATCCAGAGCGCGCCCGTGCCGAAGAGCGTCAGCGAAGTTGGCTCCGGCACCACCGGCGGCGGCAGCTCGGTATCAGACCCGCCTCCCGGAATCTCCGGTCCGCCAAGGGGCGGTCCGCCGGGTGGTGTGCCGCCCGATGGATGGTCGTCCGAAGGTGGATTCAGTGTGGTCAGGCCTGGTACTTCGACGATCAGCGCCGGCGGGCTGGGACCACCGCCGCCATCGCCGTCCGTGATTGTCGGCGGAAACACGAACGCAATCGGTTCGTCGGTCCGGTCATCCGCCGGCCTGCCGACCGAATTGTCGGTCAGCAGCGGAAAACCGACACCAAATCCTCCGATCCCAGCGGCGAATGGAACCGCGTCCCATGGGTCGGAACTGGAAAGTGGCTGCATGCCCGGCTCCGACGGAGGCAGCGCCGCCAGGGGAAGCAGTGACGAATTCAGCACTTCAGGCCCGGGCGCTGCCGCGATTGGTACGGCTGGAGTGTTCTCGAACGCCTCCACGGGAGGTTCGGCGTCGGAGGTCGGCTGCATCGGCTCGTCCGACAACCGATTGCCGCATCGCGCTCGAACCGTCACGCTTCCGTCACTGAGCACCTGCTCGCCCTCGTGAAGCGCGAGTTTCCGCTTCGTCCAGTAGATCTGATCGCCGATGCGGTACGACATATACGCCGCACGCGGAGCATCCACCGTTTCCACGTGCATCGCCGCGGGCGTCACATCGCCGTAATGCGCACCCACCGCCGGATCGGTCGCGATAGCTTCGCCGAATTCCTGGGCGGAACGGATGCCGCCCGGAATCACGGAAAACGGGTAAACGGCGCGCGCGGAATCATCGCGCGCGGGTTCGAGATCGAGGTCGTGCGCGAGGACCGCTTCGGTGGCGGCTTTGAGCGGCTCGAGCCGTGCCTCCTGCAACGGCTCGAGAAACAAGACCGCGCAGACGAAAGCGGCGACGACGGCACATGCCGCAATGACGGAAATCGCCGCGACGCGCACCTCGCGCCGCCGGCGATTTCGAGACGAACGACGTCTGCGCCTCCTGGTCTGCTCCTCGAACATACGCGGTGCAACCGATGAGGCAACCGATGTGCCCGCAGTCGAGTAGCACCATTAGGCCTGATCGGCGAACACTTTGTGCGGTCACCGTCTCGAATCGCACGAACGAGTCACCATGACCGATGACTTATGTTCGAAGCGATGGCGGTACTCCATACGAAATGGGGAACACGACGCGCGGCAGAACCTTCGAACAAAAACCTTCCTTCAGGAAGACTTCGGCCGCGGATCGTTGAAAAAATCGCCGGAATTCCGGTGGGCGCGCGTTTGCACTGGCGTGATGCGATGCGAGGGAACGGCACGGTCAACGGCGCCGAGCGAATATAAATTCCTCGGCGCCGGGCCGGCTGCTCTTCTCTCGCCCTCTCCCCCCAAAGCGGCGGCAGAATTCGCAGAACAATTCGCCGCCGCTTTCCTTGCGGCACCTGACAGGTATCAGGTTTCAGGCGTGGTCCAGGGATCAGGGTTCAGGTATAAGGTCTCAGGGGAGAGGTTGGATGAAGATCGCGGTATCAACGTTCACGTTGGCGATGCTTGTGTGCGCGCCGGTCGCACCGTGGTGGCGCAACGGGGCCCTGCACCCGCACGGCCGACCGCAACCACCGCGGATCCGGCCGCGCGACCGACACCGCGGCTGATTGATGGTCATCCGAACCTCAATGGCTTCTGGGCAATAGGCCGCGGACCGGATACGCCCGTCGGCAGCGGGTTCGGCGAACGCGATCCGAACATCAAACGCGGCGCGGCGCGGAATGCGGCGGCGCAATATGCGGACCCGAACCAGCCGCCCTACAAGCCCGAACTGCTGGCGAAGGTCCAGGATCCCGAAGTGCTCACGCGTCCGTGGACGATGAATCCGTGGGTGTCCGTCCGGACGACGAAGGAGCTTCTCGTCGAGAATCCTCCATGCGTCGAACTGGACATCGATCACGTCACGAGCTTCGACGAGAAGACGAAGCCGCAGCCGTAGCGCGCCGAGCTCGCACCGGCGAGCTTGCTGATGGGTCTCGCGGCATCAGACCGCCTTCGCTTGTTCCTGTGCTTTTCAGGTGAGCGCTTATTGTCATCGGAAGCATCAGCGCTTTGCCATGCAGTGGCAGCCGTGCAGGAACGGCGCGAACGTACAGACTCTCGCCCCGAGGCAGATTTCTTGCGCTTCCCCAAAGGCAGACAGCGCCTCGCGAGCTGCCTCTTGGGGAGGTTTCCATGACACGAATCGACCACATCTTGACCGGCCTGGCTGTTTCGATGCTACTGGCCGCTCCGGCTGCAGCGCAGAAGGTCAGCTACGACATCGGGGACGCGAACTTCCAAGGCATGAAGACGTTCGCGTTCAAGAACAGCCCGGTTTACGACAGCACAGCGGGCAAGACCACATATGACAGTCCGCTGATCACTGAACGTACCCATGCGGCCATCGCCGCGCAGCTCGAAGCGCGCGGGTTGAGACAAGTCGACCACAACCCGGATATGTATGTGAGCACGCACCGGACGTTCAAGACGGAGTATGAGGTGTACGGCTACGGCGCTCCATATTGGGGCCTCGGGTATGGCTGGGGCTGGGGTCCGTACTACGCCGGCTATAGCCCTTGGTACGGTGGCAACAGCTGGTATTCGGTTGACGAGAGAATTATCGGCACCCTGGTCGTCGACGTGGAGAACGCGCGGACCGGCGAGCTGATGTGGCGTGGCGCGGCGGAGAGGCATGTGCACGAACACGCGTCGCCCGAACATCGCAGCAAACGGGTGAACAAAGAGGTGAACAAGATGTTCGAGAAGTTCCCGAGATAACCGGCCGGACAGCCACCGCAGCCGGGAATCGGACGGAACGGCGGTGGCTACCGAAGCGTTGCACGCAATCGGAGGGGACCACAAATAGTGTGCAAACGTTGATCTGAGTTAAGGGGCAGAACATACTGCGGCCTTTCCGCGAGGCGCACGTGGGTCGCATCTCCGCGTTCGGTTTGCTTCTGCTTGGTTGCACAGCTCTCGTCCATGCTCAAACGGTGGCGGCATTACAGGGTCGCGTGCTCGATACCTCCGGAGCGGCCCTTCAACAGGCATCGATCACCATCCTGAATAAGGCGGCGGGTTTCCGCACGATCGTCGCGACCGACGCGGAAGGCCGCTACTACGTTCCCGCAATCCCAGCAGGCTCCTACGAAGTCACCGCAGCGGCAGACGGGTTCAGATCAGAAATCATCGAGGAGTTGACGTTTGAGGTCGGCCGCACCTTGGTGCGCGATTTCCGGCTGAACATCGGTGGCCAGACCGAAGCGATCACCGTCACAGCGGAGCTGCCGCTACTCGATCGGGTCTCGAGCACGGTCGGCCACGTGGTTTCGCCCGAGACGGTCCATCAGGTGCCTCTCAACGGCCGCCACTTCGTCGACCTTGGACTGCTCGTACCCGGATCTGTGGCGCCCTCGCAGAGCGGGTTTTCGACGACGCCAATCCGCGGGACGGGGGCGCTCGCCTTCAACACCGCGGGTAACCGCGAAGAAGCTGTCGCATACCTGGTCAACGGCGTCACCACGAACAATCTGACGTTCGGGTCGATCGGCTTTCCGCCGCCGGTCGCCAGCATCGAGGAATTCAAAGTCGACAACTCGACGTTCAGTCCCGAATACGGTCATGTATCTGGCGCAGTCGTGAACCTCATCACTCGTTCCGGCACGGATCAATTTCGTGGCCAGGGGTACGAGTTTTTCCGCGACGATGCGTTCGACGCGAGAAACTTCTTCGAGCTCACGTCGCCGGATCCGCATCTGTTCAAACGCAACCAATTTGCAGGCGCGCTCGGCGGCCCCATCGTGCAAGGTGGCACCTTTTTCTTCGCGACGTACGAGGGTTTGCGACAGCGGCAGGGGCTGGATCTGAACAGTGTGGTCCCCAGTGACCAGCAACGCGCGGCGGTGATCGAGCCTTCCATTGCGCGGCTCGTTCCGCTCATTCCTCGGGCGAACTATTTCGATGCCGACGGCATCCCGCGGTTTGTCGGTTCCGCCGCGGCCTTGGTCGAAGAGAACACGTGGACGGCCAGTGTCAGGCACAACGCTGGCAACCGAGACCGCCTGCAGGTCTTCATGGGTCGCCAGCAGGTACACACCGTCGAGCCCACCTCGCAGGCAACCAGCATTCCGGGGTTCGGCCTGGCGCGTCACATCTGGAAGAGCACCTTTACAGCGAACGAGACGCACACGTTTGGCACAGGACTGTTGAACGAAGCGCGGTTCGGCGAGACCGCCCAGGATGGCAGCTCGTTCCCGGCGGCATCGCTCAATCCCGTGGACTTCGGCATCGGAAATGGAGTCGACCAGCCGATCGGATTGCCACAGCTGATCGTCGCCGGCGCGCTCAACTTCGGCGGACCAGCCATCCTGCCCCAGGGACGGAAGGATACGCTCTACGTCTTCAACGACACCGTTACCCATGTGACCAGCCGCCAGTCGATTCGCTTCGGTGGCGAGTACCGCCGCTTCCTCAACAACCAGTTCGCGCAGGGGACGGGTCAATTCAACTTTCCGAGCATGGCGGCATTTCTGGACGGAACCGCAAACGCCTTCAGCGTCACGCTCGGCAAGCGGCTAAGTCACATCAGACAGGACGCCGTGTCGTTCTTCGCACAGGACGGCGTCCGGATCGGTTCCAACGTCACGGTGGATCTCGGTCTCCGCTACGAATGGCATGTCACGCCGAGCGAGCGCGACAACCAGTTCGTGGTGTTCGACGCGGCGACGGCATCGCTCGTCCGCGTGGGTGTCAACGTCGCGAGCATTTATCAGCAGAACAACCGGAATTTCGAACCGCGTATCGGTGTGGCCTGGGCGCCGTGGGGCGATGGCCTCACCGTGGTGCGCGCGGCATTCGGAACGGCGGTCGACCAGCCGAGCACCACGGCGGTACGCGATACAGCGGGCAACCCGCCGTTTGCGATGCCATTGACCGCGACCGGCTCGATTCCCATCCGCAGCGCCGTCAACACGACACAGCCGGTGCGTCTCGCGCCGGTCACCATCGATCCGCGCTTTCAGAATGCATCGCTGCAATCGTGGAACGTCAACGTGCAGCGGCAACTCGCCCGCGATCTGACGGCGATGGTCGGGTACTTCGGTTCTCGTGGATCGAACCTGCGAATCTCGCGCAACATCAACCAGCCCGTCAACGGCGTCCTTCCGTTCCCATCGGTCAGTGCCTTGAGCCCGATTCGCCCCGGCGCGCCACTCGGCGTGATCACACAGGTGGAAAGCACCGGATTTTCGCGCTACAACGCCCTATGGGTCTCCGCGACGAAACGGCTCTCTCGCGGGCTGGTATTCGATAGCTCGTACACCAAGTCGACGTCGCTCGACACCAATTCCCTGAATTCGTCCGGCTTCGCCGTGCAGAACGGATACGACATTCCCGGCGAGTACGGTTTGTCGGACTTCGATGCCCGGCATCGGTTCGTTATGAGCGCGACCTACGAGCTGCCGTTCACCCGACATGTGCTCACCCGCGGATGGCAGTTCTCCACGATCGTCCAGGCCCAGAGCGGAAACCCCATTAACATCGTCACGCCCAACAGCACTCTCAACGGGATGCCCAACACCGTGCGTCCCGACCTGATTGGTCCCGTTCACATCATCGGGTCGGTGGACCAGTGGTTCGATCCGTCGGCGTTCGCCGCCGCGAATCATTTCGGCACGCTCCAGCGCAACGCGGTCATCGGCCCTGCCTTCGTCAACACCGATCTCTCGGTCGTGAAGACGCTCGTCGTGGGGTCCAATCACCGCTTGCAACTTCGCGTCGACACCTTCGACGTGTTCAACCACGCCAACCTCGGTCCGCCCGGAAATGTCGTCGGCAGCCCGATGTTCGGCAAGATCTCGCGGACGCGCCTTCCCACCGGCGAGGCGGGATCGTCGCGACAAATTCAGCTCGCTGCGAATCTGTCGTTTTAGATGCGGGTTCACAAGTTTCCGCGATGCCTGACGGCGCCTACGATCGCCGTCGTCGCAGTGGGCTGCCTGTCGACAGCGGCCTGGGCCCAGAGTCAACCACCAGCACCACGAACGGTGTTGGCGATTCACGGCGGCCCCGAATTCTACCCAGGCAGCGAAGCCATGGACAAAGCCATCCGCGACGTCCTGTTGTCGTCTGCCAGCACGCCGGTGAACTACTTCACCGAATATCTCGAATCAGAGGAGTTCACGGAGGAATTGGCATCGGCCGCGCTGCGGGATTACATCGGCCGGAAGTTCGCGGGTCGCCGCATCGACGTGCTCATCGCGAACACAGTGCCGGCGTTGGAGTTCACGATCCGCTTTCGGGACGAGCTGTACCCGGGCGTGCCGATCGTCTTCATCGCCGCCACCGCGCCGGACGCCGTGATCCGTGGTACGGCAGCGGGCATCACTGGAGTGGTACGTGGTGTCGCGCTGAGCGAGACGCTGGAACTGGCGCTGAGACTGCACCCGTCGGTCAGACAGGTCTTCGTCATCGCGTACGCGCCGGCGGTCGCGGGGTACACAGAACGCGTTCGGTCAACACTGAGCGGCTTCGCGCAGCGAGTGCGGCTTACCTACATCGGCGAACGGACAGCGGCTGACATGGTCGCCGTTGTGAAGGACCTGCCCACTCACAGTCTGCTCTTCTACGCCCGCTACTCTCCTGTTGACACGGGACGTGTCGTGTACCCAGACGAACTGCTGAGCAGCATCGCCGACGCCTCTTCCGTGCCCGTCTACGCCGGCGCTGAGATCTACATCGGAAAAGGGATCGTCGGCGGCATGATGCAGAGCGATGAGGTGGACGGAGCGCGTATCGGCGAGATGACGCTCCGGATCCTCGAGGGCACGCGGCCGGAGGCGATACCAATTACCCCCCGGTCGCTCGCGCCGATCTTCGACTGGCGTCAGATCAAACGTTGGGACATCGATCCGTCAAGACTTCCCGTCGGATCCCAAGTTCTGTTCAGACCGCCAACGATGTGGGAAGCGTACCGATGGTACGTCGTCGGCACGATTGCGGTGGTCGGCGTGCAACTGGCGCTCATCGCGGGACTATTGAGACAGCGCGCCCGGCGGCGCCGTGCCGAGAAAATTATTCGCACACGCGAGGCATCGCTGCGAAAAAGCTATGATCGGATTCAGCTGCTGGCCGGACGGCTCATCAATGCGCAGGAGACCGCGCGCGCGAGCCTCGCGCAGGACCTGCACGACGACATCTGCCAGCGGCTGGCGATGGTCTCGACGGCGATCGACTGCCTCAAAGCCTCGACCGGCGATATCCAGGAGGCCAAAACGCAACGGCTCTTGACGACGCTCGCCCGCGATGCGCATGGGACGTTCGAGGTGGTTCGGACGCTCTCGCACGACCTGCATCCGGCCACGTTGCGAGTCCTGGGGATCGTTCCGGCGCTCAAAACGCACTGCACGGAAGTGGCGAAACGGCACAACGTGCAGGTGACCTTCACGACCCGCGGTGATTTCCCGTACGTGCCCGATGACGTTGCCGTCTGTTTTTTCCGGGTCGCGCAGGAGGCGCTGCGAAACGGCGTCGAACATGGTGAAGCGAAGCGATTGACGGTTTCGCTCAAAAGGTCAGAAGACGACCTCGAGATGACCGTGATCGACGACGGACGCGGCTTCAATCCCGACGCGGTGAGCCCAGACGGCAACGGCGTCGGGGTCATCAGCATGGAGGAGCGGGCGCGTGCGATCGGCGGCACCCTCTACATCGTTTCCGGCATGCAGCGCGGAACCATCATCCGCATCAAAGCTCCGCTCAACCCGCCGCGTCCCGTCAGCCTCCCGCGCGTCAGTGGACCACCCGAAACGATGCCGGTCGCCGCACGATCTCCGGTCACAAGTTGAAGCAATCGTGGCCGTCCTCTTCCGGGCAATCGCGACGGAGTGAGCGCACATGCCGCTCCGAGTATTTTCGCGAGGTCTGACGGCGCCTCTCTTCGTCGTGGCCATTGTGAGCTG
>Ga0310810_10012225_pt1 | contig 10072 bp, 13 predicted proteins | sample NCmetagenome_FD_207641 | JGI IMG/M metagenome (GOLD analysis project Ga0310810, IMG submission 207641) | Soil microbial communities from experimental microcosm in Duke University, North Carolina, United States - NC | ecosystem: Engineered > Artificial ecosystem > Soil microcosm > Unclassified ...
GACTATCTGAGCGGCGATCTCCCCGAGAAGGATCCGGAAGTCCATCCGGAGGTGCGCGTCGAGCTCCTGCGGGAGGGGGACACGCTGCTCTTCTGCACCGACGGGCTGACGGACGTCCTTTCGGACGAGATGCTCCTCGACCTCCTCGCGTCGGGCGGAAGTCCCCGGGAGCTCTGCCGGACCCTGATCGAGCGGGCCCGCGACCTCCAGGCGAGGGACGACGCGACAGCGCTGATTGCCAGATTCGAAGGCGCGAACCCGCGGCCGTCACCTCGCTAAGGAGGCCGCCGGCTATCTCTGGAATCTGAAGGGTCCCCCCAACGGGTTCGGAACGAAAGAAGAAGGAGGACTCTGGCATGTTTTCGCGCGTTTCCTGGACGTTCGGAATCCACATGCGGGGGATCCATAACGACCGTCCGGAATCTTGCTCTTCCTTTCGTCCTTTACCGGCCTTGGGGCCAGGAAACTGCTGAGCAAGGAACGCGATTTGACTCCCAATCTGTACCGGGAGCCCGTCCTGAGGATCCTGGCGATCGCCGCCGTACTAGCCCTTGCGCAGACCTTCATCGTTCCCATCGTGGTGGCCGGCTTGATCACCCTGGCGCTCTCGCCCGTCGTCGATTTTCTCGTGCGATGGAGGGTGAAGCGATGGCTCGCGAATGCCGCCGCGATCCTCCTTTGTCTGGCGTTCGTCCTGGCGACGGGCTGGCTCGTGGCCGACCAGTTGTCGGCCGTCGCCACGACGCTCCCGGCGCACCGGGACCGCATCCTGGAACGAACCCGTTCCCTGGGCCCCGTCGGCTCCCTCCTGCGCGGAGCCTACGCCCGCTTTCAAAAGACGGTGGAAGCGGGGACCGCGCAGGTGACCGAGGCGAAAACAAAGGTCGAGAAACCTGTGGAGGCCGAACCCGAGGACTCCGACGTGCCGACCGACCACTCCCGCCTTTTCCGCACGCTGCGCTCGATCTTCCTCGCGGTGGCTGGCACGATCGGCAATTCCATCATCATCCTTGTCCTGGTCGCTTTCTTTCTGGCCGGCCGCGAGGACTTGAGCCGAAGAGCGCTTCTTTTCTTCCAGGAGCACGACATCGTCGTCAATGCCGCGGTCCTGTCCGAAATGTCCGACCGCGTGTCCAAATACCTGCTGGCCGAGCTCAGCGTGAATGCGCTTTACGGCGGATGCGTCGCGGCTATCACGGCGCTCGAGGGCATCCCTCATCCCCTCTTCTGGGGAGTGCTGGCATTCCTCTTCAGATTCATTCCCTACGTAGGCGTGTGGATCGTGGCTCTCGTGGCCTTCGTCTTCTCCCTGGGCGTCGCCCCCTCCTGGGTCCGGCCCCTCTCCCTCGTCGGATTCTGGGTGCTCCTGGAACTCCTGACCGCGGATGTGATCGAGCCTCTGTTTTATGGCCGCCGCACCGGCCTAACCGCCGTCGGCGTCCTGCTCTCGGCCCTCTTCTGGGGATGGCTGTGGGGAGCGATCGGGTTGATCCTGGCCACCCCGCTCACGGCATCCCTGGTCGTGCTTGGGAAGGCGGTTCCCAGTCTGCGCTGGCTTCATCTGCTTGCGGCATCGGATCCGGCTCCGCCGGAGAGTCCCCTCATCCTGACGGGGAGTTCGCCCGTTCGGCCCTGACCGTCCCGGCTGCCCTCCGGCGAAGACGCCCAAGTTTACGCCGTCGCGTGGGATCGCCGTTTTTTCGAATGCCGTGCCCGAGGGTTTCGCTTGCCGGATTCCGCTCTCCAGTGCGACCAAATGAGAACGATGACCGCGACGTCGATGGCGATGATGAGGCCCATCATGACCGCGGGGTGTGCCACGAACCGATAGACCTCATATCCTGCCAAAAGGCCGAATACCCCGAGCGCCGTTGGATAGGCCCAGCCGATCCCGCGGAGCAGCGCCCCCGCGAGGAATACCTTTACCAGCCCGTGGCTCAGGAGATAAAAAACGGCAAAAGTCGATTGCCCGGCCAGGGTCGAGACCGCACGGCTCAACTCCCGATAGACCCAGTCCTTCGTTCCATCACCGACATCGTGCTGGGTCAGGAACAGGATCGTCCTGGTGAAGACGCTGGAGGGAAGTGTCGCGAGGAGAATGCCGCCGATCAACTCCAGCCCGCCGTTGATTCCTTTGAGCCAAATCCCCGCCTTGAACAATCCTTGTGATGCGCTCAATTCCAACAAGCCTCCTCGGAAGCAGGCTCGCGACCTCCAAAACGTGAAAGCGCAGGCCTCCCCCTGACGCTGCTCGGCTTCGGGGGAGGTTCAAGCGGAGAAGCAGCAGAAATCCGCTGTTCCCGGCGCTTCCGCTCGAAGACCATTCCTTGTTATTTACGACCTCGGAAAAGCCCGGTGACTCCGGCGATCCCGGACGGACATACCTACCCTTGATCATTCCTTCGGTCGGAACCGGCAACGATCCTCGAAATGACGTGCCGGGAGAAAAAGCCTTTCGGGATGAACTCGATCCTGCCATCTTGGCACCTCATCACCTCACCGTTCGGCCACCAATCCCAAATTTACGATTCCCAATAATTTAGGCCGGGTTGTTGGCCTGGGCCGATTGGCACGCATTTTGCAATTTGCGACTACAGACGGACGAAACGAGGAGTACCGCCATGAAGAACGTACCGCCTGTTCTGCATGGGAATGAATGGAATTGGCCGTCGGACGGAAGCGCCGACGCGTGGCCGGACTACCTGTACGAGATCCCGGTCCGGCGACTCCTGCGTCAGGCCGAGAGGATGGACGCTCCTCTCATGAGAGGAGATGACTCTGGTCGCGGACGGAAGGTCTTCCATTAACGCCGCTCGCTGACAGATCGAAAGGAGGATGGACATGCTGGATGCGATCGATCGGCTGAACTGGTGGAAGCGTCAGGTGGATCAACTCTGGAATGGCGCCCTGGTCGCCGAGCCGGCGGCCTATCCGGCACTCAACCTCTGGGACGACGGCGAGAACTTCTACGTCGAGGCGGAACTGCCCGGCTTCAAGATCGAGGATATCGATCTCGCCGTCGCGGGTTGCGATCTTCGGATCCGCGGCAAGCGCGAGATGCAGGCCGGAAAGGACTGGGCGGTGCATCGCCGGGAGCGGCCGAGCGGCGAGTTTGCCCGCGCGATCACGTTCCCCGCGGAGGTCGACGCCGACCGTGTCCAGGCAGCGCTCCACGACGGGGTGCTTCAGGTCACGCTTCCCAAGGCCCCGGCCGCGAAGCCTCGCAAGATCAACGTGAAGGTCCTGGGTCACCAGAAATAAGGTTCGATTCGATGAAAGGAGGCTTGCCATGTCGATGGAGATGACGAAGGGTTCCGCTTCCAGCACGGCGGCCGAGGCCCGGCCGGTCGAGACCCCGCGCTTCGTGCCGGCGGTCGACATCTACGAGACCGCCGAGGAGTACGTCGTCCTGGCCGAGATGCCCGGCTGCGACCCCAAGGGGATCGACGTCCAGTTCGAGGGAGGCGAGCTCTCGATCACCGGCCGCGCTGCGCGCCGCGAGATTCCCCAGGCCGGCTGGCTTGCGCGGGAATTCGGGATCGGCGACTACGCCCGCACCTTCAACGTGACCGAGTCGATCGACACGGAGAAGATCCAGGCGGAGTACGAGCACGGGATCCTGACGCTCCGCCTGCCGAAGGTTGAAACCGCTAAGCCCCGCAAGATCGAAGTCCGCACGAAGTAAGCCGGATCGGAGGGTCGCCCGATGAATTCGGCGTCCCGTAAAAGCGGCGGTCGCCTGGAAGGGGCCCCGGAGCGGGCGAAGGTGAAGAACTTCGCCCGGGGCGCCCCAGGCCGGGTCCGGAGGGCGGTCCTCCGGGTCCGACGGGCCGGGGACCGGCGCCTCTCCTCCCGCGAGGGGAGGCGCGGACCCGGTCCCGCGTGAGAGTTGGGTGCTGAGGCACCGGGAGGGTGATGGGTGGTTCGCTGGAGCGGCCGCGGGCCGCTCCGAAAGGAGGTTATTCGTATGAAGCTCATGCCGTGGAAGAAGAAGGATAGCGCGATCATCCGGGGAGGCGAGGGACCGACCGAACTCGGCCTCTTCCGGTCCGAGATGAACCGGCTCATGGACCGGTTCTTCCAGAATCCCTGGAGCCTCTTCGAGGAGGACGCGTTCCCCGCGTTCTCCGGGTGGGCCCCCTCGCTCGACGTCACCGTGCGCGCCGAGATCCCCGGCGTCGACCCCAAGGACGTCGAGGTGACGGTCTCGGGCAACGTGCTCACCGTCTCCGGAGAGAAAAAGGATTCTCGCCAGGAGAAGGGGAAGCACGTCTGGCGCTCCGAGTGCAGCTACGGATCGTTCCGCCGCTCGGTCGAACTCCCTGACGGGATCGACGCCGCCAAGGTGTCGGCGGAGCATGCCAACGGCATCCTCACCGTCAAGGTGGCGAAGTCGAAGGCGGCCGCCGCCAAGCGGATCCCCGTTTCGTCCAGGTAGGTTCCCTCTCCTCTCTTTCCCCTCCGGGCGGAGCGTCGGTCCCCCGACCGGCGTTCCGCCCCGCGAAGGGGCTCGGGTGGTGACCCATGAACTACCGTCACTGTTTTCCGTTCGTCGTGGAGGACGATGACGACTTCGCCCTGCTCCTCCGGCATGCGTTCCTGAAGGCGGGCGTGCCTCCCGGAAACATCCGCCGCTATCGCGACGGCGAGGGGGCGCTCGCGCACCTGGCGTCGATCGACGTCATCCGGCCCTCGGCGCTCGTCCTTGATTTCGAACTACCGGGAATGACGGGACTCGACGTTCTCGAGCGTGTGCGGGCGTGTGAGCGGCTGGTGAATCTCCCGGCGTTCGTTCTTTCGGGACGGGACGACGGCGACCTTGTTGCGGCAGCCCTCGCTCTTGGGGCGCGTGGCTACTGGGTGAAGCCCCATGGCAATGGCCCGCTCCTGGAGATCGTCAAGGGAATGCTGGGCTCGCTGGACGGGGCCGGATATGTCACCGTTTCCGGAAACCTGCTGGGCGGAAGATGATCTGGGGCGCAGGCAGACGCCGCGCCCCGAAAGAAGCCGGCTAACTACGGGAAATCTCCTCGAGGCTTTTGCACGTCCGGCAGAGCCTGGCCTGCGGTAGGGCGCGAAGGCGCGCCTTGCCGATCGGATTCCCGCAGTCCTCGCACGCGCCGTAGGTCCCCTCGTCCATCCGCTCGAGGGCTAAATCGATCTCCCGGAGCGCCGTCGCTTCGTTCCCGAGCAGTGCCAGCGACAGGCTCGCCTCGAAGCTGTCGGTCCCGCGGTCCGCGGGATGGTAGGGCACGGCCGAGAGTTCGCCGGCCTCTTTTCCTTTGAGCCTGGCCTCGTCCTCCAGGGTCGAATAGCTGTCCATGAGTTCGGCCTTGCGGGCGATCAAGAGCTTCCGCAGATTCCGGACTTCCTCAGGGCGAAGTCCGACCGTTTCCCTCGCGGTCTCATGCAGCCTCTTCATGCGTTGCCTCCTTTCTCTAGGTTCAGCAGAAATCCGCGATTGCAAATCGCATGCCAGTGGCGGGCCCTTCGGAACCGCCTGCGGAGACTGTCATTTTGACCGACCTCCCGTGCGGCTCAGAGGGGAGCTCGATTGGCATGCACTTTGCAATCGGATTTTTTGTGCGAGGCGGCGAGGCGGTCTTGCGGCCTCAGCGATAGAATTGGTTTTTTGAAAGGAGTGCGCCATGACGATGGCGGTAGCGGTGCTCTCTGCGCTCCTTCTCTGGCAGGGCGCGGACGACAAGAAGGTGGGCGATCTCATCCGGGACCTGGGTGCCGACGAGTACTCGGTGCGGGAGCGGGCGGAGACGGAGCTTCGGAAGATGGGCGACGCGGCGATCCCCCCGCTCCGCGAGGCGCTCGAGGACAAGGATCCGGAGCGGGCGCTGCGGGCCCACCGGGTGCTTGAAAGTCTTGAAAAGAAGGGCCAGCGGTCCGACCAGGAGCGCCGCTCACGGTCCCGCGCCTGGATGGCCTATCGCGATTTCGGCCGGGGCATCACGTTCGAGACCCATCCGGACGGCAAGGTGGAACTTACGGTTCGCGAGCCAGGGGCCGATGGGGCGAAGAAGGAGACGCGCACCTACCGCGCTGACTCTCTCGAGGATTTCAAGAGGAAGTACCCCGATCTCGCCTCGAAGTACGACGTAGACAACCTCGCCCCCAAGGAGAAGTGGGCCTTCTTCGATGATTCGAAGGATTCCTGGGAGACGTGGAAAAAGCGCTGGGGCAGCGACTGGTTCTGGGACAAGGACGTGCCGGGGAAGTTCGCCCTGCCCTGGTTCCCCTTCGGCTCCGGCGCCCTGGACGCCTGGCTGCCGGATCCGCTCAAACGGTTCGAAGAACTCCGCAAGATCGAGCCGGACGTGTCGCCGAAGGGATCGCCCGCCAAGCCGCAGCTGGGGATCGTCGTCGAGCGAGTCTCGACCGCTCTCTCGGAGCAGCTCGGTCTCGATGCGGACGAGGGCCTGGTCATCACCGAAGTGAAGGCGTCGAGCGCCGCCGAACGGGCGGGCTTGCGCAAGCATGACATCCTTCTCAAGGTGAACGGCAAGGCCCTGACCGGGCCGGACGAACTCCGGCGCGACGTGGAAGCCGGCCTCAAGACCGGGATGGAGCTCGACATCCTCCGCCGCGGCAAGCGCGAGACCGTGAAGGTCGAGGCGGCCGCTTCTTCCAAGTAGATCCGTGGCCTTCGGGTCCGGCCGGATCCGTTTCGGGTCCGGTCGGACCTCCCGTCGCCTGTCACTCCTCTGGCAAAACGGCAGACCCCGCCGCATCGGACTTCGGCCCGTTTCCAAGGGTTCATCCTCCAAGGGTTTGCGCGGGACCTCTGGCGAAAGATTGGCACGCGATTTGCAATTTGCAACTTCGGAAAGGCTGAACGGGCCGCTCTTGGGGACAGGAGCGGCGTGACTTCCTTCTCCTGTGGCGCAGTGCCGGGGAAGGAAGCCTCGCCCCGCCCTCGTCCCCCAAGACCCCCCCCCAGATCCTTTCCGCGGCCGCCTCCCCGGTGGCGCATCGTCGCGCCCCTGAGGAAAGGCGACCGGAGCGTGAAGGAGATTGCGATGGGCAAGATCGTCGGCATCGACCTCGGCACCACGAACTCGGTGGTCGCCATCATGGAAGGCAAGGAGATCAAAGTCATCCCGAACAAGCACGGCTCGAATCTGACGCCGTCCGTCGTCGGCTTCACCGAAAGCGGCGACCGCCTGGTGGGCCAGCTCGCCAAGCGCCAGGCGATTGCGAATCCGAAGAACACCGTCTACTCGATCAAGCGCTTCATGGGCCGCCGCCGCGGCGAGGTCGGCCAGGAAGAGAAGATCGTGCCCTACGAGGTGGTGGGCGGGGCGAACGACCCGGCCAAGGTCCGCATCCGGGGGAAGGAATACACGCCGCAGGAGATTTCCGCGATGGTGCTCGCGGATCTGAAGGAGACCGCGGAGGCCTACCTGGGCGAGAAGGTGACCGAGGCGGTCGTCACCTGCCCCGCATACTTCAACGACGCCCAGCGGCAGGCCACGAAGGAGGCCGGCAAGATCGCGGGCCTGGACGTCAAGCGCGTCTTCAACGAGCCCACCGCCGCCGCGCTCGCCTATGGCCTCGACAAGAAGCGCGGCGCCCACAAGATCGCGGTCTACGACCTGGGCGGCGGCACCTTCGACGTCTCGATCCTCGAGGTCGACAACGAAGTGATCCAGGTGCTCTCGACCAACGGCAACACGCACCTGGGCGGCGACGACTTCGACCAGCGCCTCATCGAGTACGTTTCGGCCGAGTTCCAGAAGCAGCACGGGATGGACCTGCGGCGGGACCCCATGGCGCTTCAGCGCCTCAAGGAAGCCTGCGAGAAGGCCAAGTGCGAGCTCTCGAGCATGACCGAGACCGAGATCAACCTGCCGTTCATCGCGCAGGATTCGGCCCGCTCGCCCGTTCATCTCACGATGAAGATCACGCGCTCGAAGTTCGAGCAGCTCGTGGGCGATCTGCTCGAGGGCTCGCTCAAACCTTGCGAGGACGCGCTCAAGGACGCGAAGCTTCGCGCGGACCAGATCGACGAGGTCGTCCTGGTCGGCGGCTCGACCCGCATCCCGAAAGTCCAGCAACTGGTGAAGGACTTCTTCAAGCGCGAGCCCAACCGCAGCGTGAACCCCGACGAGGTGGTCGCGATCGGGGCGGCCGTCCAGGCCGCGGTCCTCTCGGGGGATGCCAACCAGATCCTGCTCCTGGACGTGACCCCGCTCACGCTGGGCCTCAAGGTCGAGGGAGGCCTCCTGGTCCCGCTCATCAAGCGCAACACCACGATCCCGACCGAGCAGTCCCAGACCTTCTCGACGGCGGAGGACAACCAGCCGGCCGTCACGGTCGAGGTGTTCCAGGGCGAGCGCCCGATGGCGGAGGACAACCGGAAGCTCGGCAACTTCAACCTCGAGGGCATCCCGCCGGCCCGCCGCGGCGAGCCCCAGATCGAGGTGAAGTTCAAGCTCGACGCCAACGGCATCCTGCAGGTCTCCGCGAAGGACAAGGGGACCGGCAAGGAGCAGCAGATCCAGATCACCGCCTCGACGGGCCTCGACGAGAAGCAGATCGAGAAGATGGTGAAAGAGGCCGAGCAGTTCGCCGACAAGGACAAGGCGCGGAAGGAGATCGCCGAGGCCCGGAACCAGGCCGACCACACGGTCTATTCGGCCGAGAAGGCCGTCCGCGAGTACGGCGACAAGCTCTCCCCCGGCGACAAGGAGAAGATCCAGGCCGCCGTCGAGCGCCTGAAGAAGGCCAAAGACAGCGACCAGGCCGGGGAGATCAAGCGCGCGATCGAGGAAACCAACCGCACGCTCCACGACTTCTCGAAGACGCTCTACGAAGCCGCGGCCAAGAACGCCGCGCAGGGGCAGGCGGCTCCGGGCGGAAACGGCAGGGGCGGCCAGGAATCCCCGAGCGAGGACAAGGTCATCGACGCGGACTTCAAGACGAAATAGGTGAGCCATGGTTTCTGAAACGCCGGAACGTCCGGAAGAGCCCAAGCAGGCCGCGGTGTCCATGGATCCCGTGGAACTCGAAGCGCTGCGAGAGAAAGCCGCGAAGGCCGACGAGTACCTGGAGCTCTCGAAGCGGCTCCGGGCCGACCTCGTAAACTACCAGGACCGGATGAAGCGCGAGAAGCAGAGCTGGACCCGCCAGGCGCTGGACGACTTCTTCCGCGACTTCATCCCGGCCATGGACATTTTCACGTGGGCCCGCTTCGAAGAGCCCACGCTGATGGAAAGCCTCCGGCTCATGGAGCGGGAGTTCGTGCGCGTTCTGGCCAAGCAGGACGTCGTTCCAATCGAGACCCAGGGGAAGACGTTCGACCCGGCCTTCCACGAGGCGGTGGGATGCGAGGAGCGGGCGGAGGGCCAGGACGGCGCCATCATCGAGGAAGTACGGCGCGGCTGGGTCATTCACGGCCATGTGCTCAGGCCGGCCAACGTCCGAATCGTTCGCCAGAAACCCGTCCCCAAGGATTCGAGCGGGGCGGGTGGGTCTGGGGCCACGTAGAAGGAGTTCTTACCACTTCTTAAGGAGTTCGAATCCAGGGTGCGACGATGCTGACCGAAGAGAAGACAGTGCCGGCGACCTTGCCCACCCCACAGTCCCCCATCGTCGGGTTCCTCTCGCCAACGGGATTCGAACCCGTGTCGCGGACTTGAAAAGCCGGGAGCGCCAATTTGGCGCAAGAAGCTTCCTCTCTCGCCAGATAACGTCAGGCCTCCGGTACTTTCCGTTGGGTTGGACTTGTGGGGCCCATCTTTGATGTATCATCCAAGATCCTCCGTCGTAGATACTGGAGGCCAGTAAGGGGATCGGACGTGTCAGACACCACGAAATACCGGGAGCGGAGCGGAAGAAGCCGTCCTCCCGAATCGCGACCCGTTGAGACACCGGAGCTTCAAGCCCGGATCCCGTGCCGTGGCCGGACGGCCGGGGAGATCCTGAGCGAGGTCGCCGAGGCGCTCTCGCAGGCGGCGGCCCGCGGCCGCGACCCGCTCATCGTCCTGGAGGACCTCGGCCAGCTCCGGGATTCCGTCTCGACGTTGATCAAAGGGCTGTCCCGGCTCCTCGTCGGCTA
>Ga0310810_10012226_pt1 | contig 10072 bp, 7 predicted proteins | sample NCmetagenome_FD_207641 | JGI IMG/M metagenome (GOLD analysis project Ga0310810, IMG submission 207641) | Soil microbial communities from experimental microcosm in Duke University, North Carolina, United States - NC | ecosystem: Engineered > Artificial ecosystem > Soil microcosm > Unclassified ...
ACGTCGGCGTATGGGTCGCGTCAGATCTCGCAGATCTTCGCGCCGAACGACGAATACCAGGTGATCATGCAGGTCGCGCCGCAGTACCAGCGCGATCCCGCGGCGCTGTCGATGCTGTACGTGCAGGCGCCGGGCGGCAAGCTCGTGCCGCTGTCATCGGTGGTCACGACCCGGCAGACCGTCGGCCCGCAGTCGGTCAACCACATTGGCCAGCTGCCGTCGGTCACGCTCTCGTTCAACATCGCGCCCGGCGTGGCGCTGGGCGACGCCGTGGCGCGGGTCGAGCAGCTTGCGCGCGAGACGCTGCCGGGCACCGTGTCGGGCAGCTTCCAGGGCACGGCGCAGGCGTTCCAGGAATCGCTGCGCGGCCTCGGCTGGGTGCTCGCGCTCGCGATCTTCGTGATTTACGTGGTCCTCGGGATTCTCTACGAGAGCTTCATTCATCCGGTGACGATTCTCTCGGGGCTGCCGTCGGCCGGGTTCGGCGCGTTGCTCACCCTGCTGCTGTTCCGGCAGGACCTCAACATCTACGCGTTCGTCGGCGTCATCATGCTGGTCGGTCTCGTCAAGAAGAACGGCATCATGATGATCGACTTCGCAATCGACGCCCGCCACCAGCGCAACGTCGGGGCGGCTGACGCCATCTACGAAGCGTGCATGGTCCGCTTTCGCCCGATCATGATGACGACCATGGCGGCGTTGATGGGCACCCTGCCAATCGCGCTTGGATGGGGGGCGGGCGCGGAGGCGCGCCGGCCGCTGGGTCTTGCGGTCGTCGGCGGCCTGCTGGTGTCGCAGACGCTGACGCTGTACGTGACGCCGGTCTTCTATATCTACATGGAGAGGCTGCAGGAACGGCTCGCGCGGCGCAAGGCGAAGCCGGCGCTGGTTCCCGTCGAGCCGCGGCTCGAGCCGCAGCGCGCGCAGCGGTAAGTCAATGGCCGACTGGCGATTGCCGATTGCCGATCGAAAAACCGGCAACCGGCAATCGTCAATCAATCGAGCGCATCAGTGACGTGCGATTGCGTATTGCTGATACTGCGGATCGAAATCCAGCTGCTTGTCGCGGAGAAACGTCCACACCGCCTTGTTGATCTCCGATGACCGGCCGTAATAGTCGTGCGTGTGCCCCTTGATTTCGGTCAACTGCGCGTTGAATCCTTCCTGATTCAACGCATCACGGGTCGCGCGGACGGACGCGAGCGGAAAGAAGCTGTCGTTGGTCCCGACCCAGATTGCGATCGGGATTTTTCGCGGCGCGCGTCGAACGTAAGTGGCGAACTCAGGTTCGAAAGCCCCCGCGTGGACCGCGATCGCGGCAAAGTACTCGGATTCGAGCACGCCGATCTTCAGCGCGTGGATCGCTCCCGCCGAGTGGCCGAACAGATAGACACGCCGCGGATCGATCGCGTACTTCGTTTTCACGTCGTCCACGAGATCCTTCAGGAGCAGCGGACTGTCTTTCCCCATATTCCAGCCGTCGCGCACGGTGGCGTCGGGTCCGGCGAGGATGATCCCTTCCTTCTTCGCGATTGATTCCCAGTGGTCGACGAGAATCTTTCCGTCCCGCCCCGAGCCGTGCAGCGTGATGATGAGCGGGGCGGGCTTCGCTGCCGCGCTTTCCGGGACGAAGAGGTAGTAGGTCCGGCTCTCGCCGTCCGAGAGGAACGTGCGCTTGGCTGTTTTTTCCGCCGCGCTGGGAACTATCGAGGCCGCCCCGGCGATGCCCAGCGTGATCAGCGCCGCGAAAATGAACCGTCTCAGAAAGATGTTCATGGAAGACTCCCGTCATCGCATCCGCTGGCGCCGCGAGACGTATTCGCGCGCTGATTCGGTGTCGGTCTCGATTTCCGGCTCTCCCCAGAGAACTGCTGCGGGCCCTGTCGCCACAGCGTCCACCGCAAGAACGACACGCCAGACCGTCCGGTCGGGGCGATAGAATACGCTCCATTTCCAGCCCGCGTAGGCGGACAGATCCGTGCGCAGTTCGGTCCAGCCGTGGGCGCCGGGGACGAGAACCAGCTCGGCAAGCGGATCGTAGGTGCGATCGTCGCTGACGCCGACGCGGAGCCGCGCGCCCACCGGAACAGTGCCGGCCGGCGCCTCGGCCAGCGCGACGAACGCGTGAAACACGCCGCGCCTCGGAAGGGGAAGGCGCACGGTGAGGCGGCTGGGAACGGCGGCGGCGATGGCCGGTCGGGAGACGTCATCGCGCCGATACTCAGTGAGGTGGAAGGCGCCCGGCGGACGCTGCTCGGCGCCGTCCATCTCGCGCAGCAGATCGACGACGCGAACGGGTGCAGCGGGTGGCGAGGCGCGGCAGCCGCCGAGGAGTAGCGCAACGACGAGGCAGTGGATATATCGTGGCCTGGCGCTCGCGCTGGTCATCCTGTTTCTGACGTCGGTGGCGCGATTCTACCACCCACGCACTGGCTTCACTGCGCTCATCGCGTTCGGCGCGGGGCTGACGGAAGCGCCCGCGCTCGGCGACGTGCCGCACGAGATCGCGCCGCCGTGGGCGAGTTACGACGGACAGTTCTACGCGCAGCGCGCGCTCGATCCGCTCTGCCGCGATCCACGCGTCGATCGCGCCATCGACCTTCCGGCATTCCGCGCCCGCCGCATTCTTTTCAGCTGGACGGCCTACGCGTTGGGGCTGGGACGGCCGGTCTGGATCATCCAGGTCTACGCGCTGCAAAACGTCGTGTGCTGGCTGCTGCTGGCATGGGTGCTGGCCCGCTGGATTCCGCCCGACTCCGGCCGGGGCGTTGCGCTCTGGACGGCCTGCCTGTTTTCGCATGGCGCCCTCTGGTCCGTGAGGTTCGCGCTGCTCGACGTGCCGAGCCTCCTGCTGATCGCCTGCGCGGTTCGTGCCGCAGAAGCCCGCCGGCCGCTCGTTTCGGCCGCGATCGTCGGCATTGCCGGACTCGGGCGCGAGACGAATCTTCTGGCGGCTGCCGCGCAGCCGTTTCCGAGCGATCGGCGTGGATGGATCCGGCTGGCCGCCGCCGCGGCTCTCGCGGTGATTCCGCTGCTGATCTGGGAGGACTACCTGCGATCGATTTACCGGTCTGGCGTCATCGCCGGCGCCGCACCAGACATCGTGATGCCGGGCAGCCTTCTCGCGTCGCGCTGGATGCAGACATTCGCGGAACTGCGAAAGCAGGGACTCTTCTCAGGCGCCTGGCTCCCGCTCGGCGTCGTATCGTCGGTGATCGCGCAGGCGGCATACGTGCTGTTCCGCCGCGAGTATCGTGCGGAGTGGTGGAGGGTCGCGGTTGCGTATGCCGCATTGCTGCTGTTGCTCGATCGTACCCTCGTGGACCCGCATACGGGTGCAATCACCCGCGTGCTGCTGCCACTCACGACCGGGTTCAATATTCTGCTCGCGCGGGAATCGCGGCCGCTGCCGTTCTGGTCGTGGTTCGTTGTCGGCAATCTGCACCTGCTGTGGGCAACACGTGTGATGCCCCTAGCGGGGTAGGACAGACACGAATCCCTAGTCCCTAATCCGAGAATCCATCAATCCGGGAATCCACGAAGTCTTGGAGCCTTGAAGCCCTGAAGTCTGGAAGCCCTGAAGTCTTGAAGCCTGCCACTAAAACGTCTCAAATCAGACAATCACCGCGGATTCAGCGGCCAACGACGCCAGGACTCAGCGAGTGTCATGTAACGGATTGCATGACCTCGCCGTATTCGTGTCTAATCGCGAGTTTCAGGGGTAGACCGTCCAAGGTCGAGGTTCGATATTCATAGAGGAGGCCCGCGCGTGATCTCTCGTTATCTTGCTCGCTTCGCTGTCGCCACATTGACGACGGCGCTGATGTTGTCGCTCGCTGGCCGAGCCGGCGTCAGCGCGCAGCAGCCACCGCCGCCGGCGCCGCAAGGTGCACAGCCACCACAAGGCCCCCCTGGAGGTCAGGGCGGGCGGGGCGGATTCCAGCTGCGCAACGTCCAGGTGCTGAAGGACGTTCCGCCGGATCAGTTTCAGCTCGTCATGCAGTACGTCGCGGCGTCGCTGGGCGTGCAGTGCAACTACTGCCACGTCATGGGGGACAACGCGAGCGACGACAAGGAGACCAAGAAGACCGCACGGAAGATGATGCAGATGGTCTCCGACCTCAACACGCAGTTCTTCGCCGGCAACGCGAAGGTGAGCTGTGCTTCGTGCCACAACGGCCATCCGAAGCCGTCGAAGATGTCGCCGGTTGCGGTCAACATGACGCCGGATGAAGCTGCGGCAGCGGCGGCGGCGCGCGGGCGCCGCGGCGGCGGCCCCGGGGGTCCCGGAGGCGGACCTGGCGGCGGTGCGACGGGCGCGGGTGCGGCTGCGCCTGGAGCGGCTGCGCCTGGAGCGGCTGCTCCTCCTGCGGGAGCGCCGGGGGCTGCTCCCGGCGCGGGCGGTCCGGGTGGGCAAGGGCGCGGCGGCCAGGGCGGGCCCCCGGCGCCACCGCCGGTGACCGAGACCGTCGATCAGGTCGTCGCGAAGTACGTCCAGTCGCTCGGCGGCCAGCAGGCGCTGCAGAATGCGAAAACGCGCGTGATGTCCGGCACGGTGACCAACCGTGACCTCACGACCGCCAATGTCACGGTGACCGAGAAGAACACCGGCGAGTATCGCTCCGAGCTCTCGACGCAGCCGAACCCGACGATCCGCGCCACGAACGGCACCGCTGCGTGGCAGGTCGGTGGCGGCGGATTCGGCGGCGGCGCGAACCCGCGCGATCTGAACGGGTTCCAGGCGCAGCAGGCCACGCGTCTCGCCGATTTCGCGCTGCCGCTCCGGCTGAAGGAGCGCTATCAGAACCTGGCGGTGAAGCCGGCGTACGAAACGATCGACGCCAAGCCGGTCGTCGTGCTCACCGGCAATCCGTATCCGAACGTCACCGAGGAGCTCGCGTTCGATCGCGATTCGGGCCTGCTGGTCCGGCGGACGATCGTCAGCGGTTCGACCGGCGGCTTCGGAATCATGGCGCTTGGCGAGCAGGTCGATTACAGCGACTACCGCGATGTCAGCGGCGTCAAGGTGCCCTTCACCGTGCGCCACGCGACGAACATGGCAGTCACCACCGAAAAGTTCACCGACGTGAAGATCAACGCGCCGGTGCAGGATTCGGTGTTCGCGAAGCCGGCGCCGCCCCCGCAATAAGGAGATATCGGAGGAGACGGAGAGCACGGAAAAAAAACGCTGTCGCTAACCACGGAGCAACGGAGGTAACGGAGTATTTTGTTTTAGGAGAAGAGCATCGCGATAGCGCCTTTCTCCGTTGACTCCGCTCACCTCCGGTTCCTCCCGAACCCGTAGAACCGATCCTCCTCGGTCTCCTTCCCGGTGACGTATCGCCGGAGAATATCCGCCGCCATGTAGCCGAACGTCATGCCGTTTCCGCCGTAGCCGAGCGCAAAGAGCTGTCGCGGGTAGCGGCGATGCGTGCCGACGTACGGCAGACCGTCGGGAGTCGTCGCGAATAACCCTTCCCAGGCGTATTGCGGCTTTATACCGTCGAGTGCGGGAAAGAGCGATACGAGGTGCGAGCTGAGGCTGCTGGCGTGGTTCTTCAACCACTCGCGGCGATTGCGCACGCGTGTCCGCGGCTCGTCCTCGCCACCTAAGAGCAGCCGCCGGTCGGGCGTCCAGCGCGCGTAGTGGTACGGGTCGCTGGTGTCCCACAGCATCACCGGTCCGAGTCCCATGCGTCGTTTCGTCGGCGCCGAAATCGGCGTCGTCGCAATGACGTAGGTGTTCGTCATGCGGAACCGTCCCGCGAGCGGTCTGAACTCCGCCGTGGCGTAACCGGTGGCCACGATCGCCCAGCTGGCGTGCACTTCTCCGTCCTCGAGCGAAATCCGGACGCCCGTTCTTCCACCGCTGATTCTCTTCACGGGTGAGTGCTCGAACAGACGGGCCCCGGCGCTGCGCGCACGCGAGGCCACGCCCAGACACGCTTTGTAGGGGTTCACCTGCGCGTTGCCCGGCGTCAGAATCCCCGCCGCGCCGCGGATGCCCGTGGTGCGCAGCAGCGCGGCAGCCGACAGCCACGTCCCTTGGATGCCGGCATGGCGGCGGCGCGATAGCTCGCGCTTCAGGTCCACCGCAGTGCTGGCGTCGGAGGTCCAGTACACCGAAGGGATCACCTCGAGGGAGGCGTCGATTCGATTCTGCCGCAGCAGCGTGACGAACCCCCGAAGCGATCGGCGGCTCTGCAGCCAGACGCGTCGGCTTCGCGCCTCGCCATAACGCTTCGAGAGGTCGCGGAAATCGACGTCCGGCTCCTGCATGATGAGCGCGGTGCTCGCCGCGGTGCTGCCGCGCCCGATGCGCTGTGCCTCGACCAGGATCACGCGGATCCCGGCGCGCGTGAGGAGATGCGCCGTGAGGCAGCCGGTGATGCCGCCGCCGATGACGACGACCTCGGCTTCGTGACGCCCGTGCATCGCCGGGAATCGCGGGGGGCGCCCCTTGTATTGATCCAGCCAGTAGCTCGTGCCGATGCGGAGCTTGGGAATTGGACTCACGGCTCAGGGCTCAAGGCTCCGGCTCAGGGCAAGGCTCAAGGCTCAAGGATTGCTTGTTGGTTCGCAGGGGACTGAGACAGATGGCTGAGCTGGATCGTAATTCGTATTGGCTCGACTCCGCGACTATGCCGCGCTTCGGAGCGCTCGAGCGCGATCTGAAGGTGGATGTCGCGATCATCGGTGCGGGGATTACCGGGCTGACCGCGGCGTACCTGTTGAAGCGGGCAGGGCAGTCGGTCGCCGTGATCGATCGGCAGCGCGCCGGCGGCGTCGATTCGATGAACACGACCGCCCATCTCACTTGCGTGACCGATGCGGACCTCACGACGCTCGTGAAGGACTTCGGCATCGACCACGCGCGCGCGGCGTGGGATGGGGGACTGGCGGCAATCCTCGAGATCGAGGCGATAGCCTCGCGAGAAGCGATTGACTGCAATTTCGACTGGGTGCGTGGCTATAAATTCGCCGCTCTGACGGCGAACGCCGAACACGAAGCGCCGCGGCTGCAGCGCGAAGCCGCGGTCGCGACGGAGCTGGGGTTCGACGCGCGGTACCTCGACTCTGTGCCGTTCTTCAACCGGCCGGGAGTCGAGTTCGAGGGGCAGGCACGGTTCCATCCGCGCAAATATCTGTCGGCGCTGGCAGCGCTGGTCGAAGGCGACGGGTCGCACGTCTTCGAGCATACCGAATCCGAAGAGGTCTGCGACAATCCGCTGTCGGTGAAGGCGAACGGCCACACGATTACGTGCGGCTACCTCGTGATTGCCACGCACACGCCGTTGATGGGCAAAACGAATATCGCCCTCGCGACGCTCTTCCAGACCAAGCTGTACCTTTACTCGACGTACGTTCTCGGCGGGCGGGTGCCGAGCGGAACGATCCCCGACGCGCTCTTCTGGGATACCGCCGATCCGTACAACTACCTGCGCCTGGACCCGCGTCGCGGCTTCGACTACGTCATCTTCGGCGGCAAGGATCACAAGACCGGCCAGGCGAACGACACCGAAGCGCGCTATCGCTCCCTCGAGACCACGCTCAAACAAGTCGTCCCTCAGATCGAGGTTACGCACCGCTGGTCCGCTCAGGTCATCGGGACGCCCGACGGCCTGCCGTACATGGGCGAAACCTCGTCGCGGCAGTTCGCCGCTACGGGATACGCGGGCAACGGCATGACGTTCGGCACGCTCGCGGGAATGATGGCCCGTGATGCCGTGCTCGGGAGACGCAACCCGTGGGACGGGCTGTTCGACACCGGGCGCACGAAGGTCAAAGGCGGCGTGTGGAACTACATCAAGGAGAACGTCGACTACCCGTACTATCTGATTCGCGATCGCATCGTCGGGCCGGACGCGCAGACGTTGCGGGCGGTCGGCCGCGGCACGGGCAAGATCGTAGACTTCAGGGGCGACAAGGTTGCGGCGTACCGCAGCGACACCGGGAAGCTGACACTTCTCTCGCCGGTCTGCACACACCTCGGCTGCAACGTCGACTGGAACGAAGCGGAAGCGACATGGGATTGTCCGTGCCATGGCTCGCGGTTCAAGGCGACAGGTGCGGTCCTGTCAGGCCCGGCCGAATCACCGCTCCAAAAATTGCCAGAATTGCCATAATTGCCAAGATCGCCGGAATTGAATCGATCAATTCACGGAACAAAAATTCGGCGATTCCGGCGATTCTGTCAGTTGGAGGATTCACGTGGCTATTAGGCGCGGTGTCTGGATCGTTCTGGTGCTCATCATCCTGGCGGTGGCCATCTCCGGCATGGGGCTCGTCGCCATGGCGCTCCTGGTTGGCCGCGAGCCGCAGGTCGAGGGCAATTCCACGCTCGTGCTGAACGTGCGCGGCGATCTGCAGGAAATCGAGCCCGTCGGCGTCCTCGGTCAGCTGTTCGAGGCGCCCCCGACCGTCAGGTCCGTGGTGGACGCGCTGCGCAAGGCCAAGGTCGACAGACGCGTCACGAGCGTCATCATCCGCCCCGCCAGCACCGCAGCGCTCTGGGGGAAAGTGCAGGAAGTTCGCGACGCGATCGTCGACTTCCGGCGCTCGGGGAAGCTGGCGATTGGTTTTCTCGAATACGGTGGCGAGCAGGAGTTCTACCTCGCGAGCGCGTGCGACAAGGTGTTCCTGAGCCCGACGGCGAGCCTGGATCTGACCGGCATCGCGAGCTACGAGCTCTTTCTGCGCGGGACGCTCGACAAGATCGGCGCATATCCCGACACCTTGCACATCGGAGAGTACAAGACCGCCTCCAATACGTTCACCGAGCACACGTTTACCCCGGCTCACCGTGAGATGGCCGAATCGCTGAATGCGGACCTCTACGAGCAGCTGGTTCGCGGACTTGCCGACGGCCGCCACAAGAAAGAGAGCGAGATTCGGCAGCTCATCGATCACGGCCCGTTCCTGCCGGAGGACGCCATCCGGGCCGGCCTCATCGACGACGTCGCCTATGAAGACGAGATCGACGACAAGGTGAAGCTGTCGCCGCGGGGAACCGCGCATTTCCTGACCGACGCCGATTATCGGCACACGAGCGCGATGTCGGTCGGTTTGAACCGCGGGCCGCGCATCGCGGTGATTTACGCCAGCGGCGTCATCGCTTCGGGGGACAGCAACTACGATACGACAGGGGGCGGGGTCGTCGGCTCCAACACGTTGCTCGAGTACCTGCGCAAGGCCCGCGCGGACAGTTCGATCAAGGCGATCGTGCTGCGCGTCGACAGCCCTGGGGGATCCGCCATCGCGTCGGACGTCATCTGGCGCGAGGTGATGCTGACCCGCAACGTAAAGCCGGTGATCGCGTCGATGTCTGACGTCGCCGCCTCGGGCGGCTACTACATCGCGATGCCCGCGAACGCGATCGTCGCGCAGCCCGCGACGCTCACCGGGTCCATCGGCGTCGTCATGCTGAAGTTCGTGATCGACGGCACCCTCAAGAAGCTCGGGATGAACATGGAAGGGGTGAAGGATGGGCGGTATGCGGATCTCTATTCCCCGGTGAAGCCCTTCACCCCCGAAGAGCGCGCGCGCATCCAGCAGCAGATGCAGGCGACCTACGACACGTTCGTCGAGAAGGCCGCGCAGGGACGCAACACGACGCCGGAAAAGATCGACGCGATCGCGCAGGGACGCGTCTGGACCGGGGCGCAGGCGAAGCAGCTCGGACTCGTCGACGAGCTCGGCGGCCTGCAACGCGCGCTCGCGGTGGCGAAGCAGCGCGCCAAGCTGTCCCCGGACAGCGAAGTCGAGCTGGTCGTCTTCCCCGGGAAGAAGTCCTTTTACGACCTGCTCAAGGATCCGCTCGGCGCGTCGGAGCGTTCGATGGGGCTTGGGATGCTGCTTGGGATCAAGGATGCGCGGCCGCTTCAGACGTTAACCGCCCCGCTGCGTGTGTTCCGCAGAGGCGAACCGCTCGCGATCATGCCGAACGTATTCGTCAGGTAAGGCTCAGGGCTCAAGGCGTAGGCCTAAGCCTGAAGCCCTCTTATGCCACCAGCTGCGCGATGAGCTCGCGGTTGACGTTCACTTTCATCCGGTCGCGCGCCTTGGTCATGTA
>Ga0310810_10012229_pt1 | contig 10071 bp, 8 predicted proteins | sample NCmetagenome_FD_207641 | JGI IMG/M metagenome (GOLD analysis project Ga0310810, IMG submission 207641) | Soil microbial communities from experimental microcosm in Duke University, North Carolina, United States - NC | ecosystem: Engineered > Artificial ecosystem > Soil microcosm > Unclassified ...
GGGAGGATTGAGGTGGGGAAAGCACCAGTCGTGTTGCCTTCCCCCTCCCTGCCTCCCCCGTATGACGGGGGAGGTGATTGAGTTAGCTCTCCTTGGAGCAGTCGCGCGGCGTGATCTTCTTCTCGGCGGCGTACTTGCCGGCGACGTCCTTGACCAACGGCGTGAGGATAGAGTCGTCGCCGGTGTACCAGTCGGAGATGATCTTCCACTGCTTGCCATCCCACTGATGGACCCGGCTCAACCGGGTGCCTTCGTGGTCGGCGCACGAAACCTTGATCGGTCCGATCATGCCGTCGAAGCCGAGCTGCTTGATGCGGTCGGCGGACAGATCGAGATGTTCGAAGCCCCAGCGCACCTGCTCGCCGGTCATCGGCTTGTTGCCGAACTTGGCCATCGCGGTGCGAATCGCCTCGGTGCCCAGCATCGAATTGACCAGGCCGCGGTTGTACAGCACCGTGCCGACCTCGTCCGGCTTGGCCATCGACTTGCCCTGGGAGACGACGAACTTCTCGACATCCTTGTGGACGGCGAACTTGCCGGCCGGGTGCTGCAGCATCAGCGCCTTGTAGCCCGCGCCCTTGTCGCCCGCCGGGATCACGTCGGGCTCGGCACCCGACCACCACACGCCCAGCATCTTGTCGCGCGGATAGTTGACGTTGCCTGCCTCGGTGACGGCCGCGGAGTTCATCACGCCCCAACCCCACAGCAGCACGTAGTCAGGCCGCTGCTGGCGGATCTGCAGCCATTGCGACTTCTGCTCGCTGCCCGGCGCCGGCACCGGGATCTGCAGGAACTCGAAGCCGTATTTCTTACTCATCGATTCGAGCGCCGCGATCGGCTCCTTGCCGTAGGGCGAATCGTGATAGAGCAGCGCGATCTTCTTGCCCTTGAGCTTGTCGAGGCCGCCCCATTCCTTGGCGATGTGCTGGATGGCGACGTTGGCCGCCGTCCAGTAGGTGCCGAGCAGCGGGAAGTTCCAGGTGAACACCGCGCCGTCGCGGGAGTCGGCGCGGCCGTAGCCCATCGTCAGCAACGGGATCTTGTCGCCCGGCGCCTTCTCGGTCAGCGCGAAGGTGATGCCGGTCGAGAGCGGACTGAAGTACGACGCGCCGGTCGGGCCCTTGGCCTTGAGGCGCTCGTAGCATTCGACGCCGCGGTCGGTCGCGTAGCCCGTCTCGCACTCCTCGAACAGGAGCTTGACGCCGTTGATGCCGCCGTCGCGGGCATTGAGCATGGCGACGTAGTCGGCGGCGCCGTCGGCGAACGGGATGCCGTTGGGCGCATAGGCGCCGGTGCGATAGACGAGACCCGGAATGAACTGCTCGTTCTGTGCCTGGGCCGTTTCGGCGAGGGCGAGGCCGGCGGCCAAGGCCGCGGCGCCCAGCATCGCCAGTTTCCTGAGTTGCATCCGTTTCCTCCTTGTTATGACAACTTTGCCGCGAGCCTAGCTTTTCACCGTCAGTGCGGGAAGGGCCAAAGCCTGAGCTTCTCCTTGCCGACCGACCACAATCGCGCGAGCCCGTGCGGCTCGACCACCAGGAAGAAGACGATCAGGGCGCCGAAGATCATTGCCTCGAAATGCGAGACCGTGGCGGTGCTGATCTTCCAGCCGACCAGCGCGCCGACCGGCGGCAGGGCCTGGTTGAGGAAGATCGGCAGCAGGACGATGAAGATCGCGCCCAGCACGCTGCCCAGGATCGAGCCCAGCCCGCCGATGATCACCATGAACATGAGCTGGAAGGAGCGGTCGATCGAGAACGCCGCGGGCTCCCACGAGCCGAGATAGAGGAAGGCCCACATCGCGCCGGCGACGCCGATCAGGAACGACGAGACGGCGAAGGCGGTCAGCTTGGCATACAGCGGCCGCACGCCGATGATCTCGGCGGCGATGTCCATGTCGCGGATCGACATCCATTGCCGGCCGACATGGCCGCGCACGATGTTCTTGGTGGCGAGGCCGAGAACCAGCGTGAAGCCGAGCGCGATGATGTAGGTCGCGGTCGGCGAGCTGAGGTCGAAGCCGAACAGCTGGATCGGCGGCGCGTTGACCGAGCCCGACGGCGTGTAGTTGGTGATCCATTTGACCCGCAGGAACGCCCAGTCGCCGAAGAACTGCGCCGCCAGCGTGGCGCAGGCGAGATAGAATCCCTTGATGCGCAGGCTGGGGATGCCGAAGGCGATGCCGAATGCCGCGGCGACGAAGCCCGACAGCAGGATGCAGACCAGCGGGTTGAGGAACGGCAGGTGGACCGAAAGGTTGTAGGCGGCGTAGGCGCCGACGCCCATGAAGGCGCCGGAACCGAGCGAGACCTGGCCGCAATAGCCCATCAGCACGTTCAGGCCGATCGCCGCGAGGCCCAGTATCACGGTCGGGATCAACACGGCGCGATAGACGTATTCGGTGGTGACCAGCGGCACGGCGACGAAGGCGATCAGCAGCAGCGCGATCATCACGAAGCGGTCCTGGGCGATCGGGAAGATCGCCTGGTCGGCCTCGTAGCTCGCCTTGTATTGGCCGGCTTCGCGGTAGATCACGATCCGTCTCCCTCAAACGCGCTCGATGATGCGCTCGCCGAACAGGCCCTGCGGCCGGAACAGCAGGAACAGCAGCGCCACGACATAGGCGAACCAGATCTCGATGCCGCCGCCCATCGACGGCCCGAGGAAGACCTCGGCGAGCTTCTCGCCGGCGCCGATGATCAGCCCGCCGATGATCGCGCCGGGCACCGAGGTGAAGCCGCCCAGGATCAGCACGGGCAGTGCCTTGAGCGCCAGCAGGGTGAGCGAGAACTGCACGCCGAGCTTGCTGCCCCACACCGCGCCGGCGACCAGCGCCACCAGCCCGGCCACCAGCCAGACGATGAACCAGATCTGGTTGAGCGGGATGCCGACCGACTGCGCGGCGGCATGGTCGTCGGCGACCGCGCGCAGGGCGCGGCCGATCCGGGTGCGCTGGAAGAAGACCGCCAGCCCCGCCACCAGCAGGCCCGCGATCACGGCCGCCCAGATATCGAGCTCGTTGACCAGGATGCCGCCGTCGAACAGCGATTCGAGGATGAACAACGGCTCCTTCGGGAGGCCGATGTTGAGCGGATAGACGTCGGCGCCGAACAGCGTCTGCGCCAGGCCTTCGAGGAAGAAGGTGAGCCCAATGGTCGCCATGAACAGGATGATGCCTTCCTGGTTGACCAGCTTGCGCAGCACCAGCTTCTCGGCAAGCCAGGCGATCGCCGCCATGATCACGGCGGCGAACAGGAAGGCGCCGACCAGCGCCAGCCAGAACGGCCATTTCCATTGCTCGAGCAGCTCGAGCGCGCGCACCAGGGCGAGCGCCGCGGTCAGCACCATCGCGCCCTGGGCGAAGTTGAAGACGCCCGAGGCCTTGAAGATCAGTACGAAGCCCAGCGCGACCAGCGAGTAGAGCACCCCCGCCAGCAGGCCGCCGATCAGCACTTCGAGGAAGAAGGCCATGGATTGTCCTTGTCGCTGGACGTCGAAGACAAAAGCAGTGTCATCCCGAGCGCAGCGAGGGATCTTTCCTGCGGCCGCATAGATCCCTCGCTGCGCTCGGGATGACACTCGGTGTGCGCCGCGGCTTTCATCTCAATGGCTCACTCCCAGATAAGCGTCGATCACGGCGCGGTTGGTCTTCACCACGTCGGGCACGCCGTCGCCGATCTTCTTGCCGTAGTCGAGCACGACCACGCGGTCGGAGATGTCCATCACCACGCCCATGTCGTGCTCGATCAGGCAGATCGTGGTGCCGAACTCGTCGTTCACGTCGAGCACGAAGCGGCACATGTCCTGCTTCTCCTCGATGTTCATGCCGGCCATCGGCTCGTCGAGCAGCAGCAGCTCGGGCTCGGCGGCCAGGGCGCGCCCAAGCTCGACCCGCTTCTGCAGGCCGTAGGGCAGCTGCCCGACCGGCACCTTGCGGACATGCTGGATCTCGAGAAAGTCGATGATCCGCTCGACCATCTTGCGATGCTCGATCTCCTCGCGCGCGGCCGGCCCGAGTCTCAAGGCCTGCCAGAACAGGCCGGTCTTCATGCGCAGATTGCGGCCGGTCATGATGTTGTCGAGCGTGCTCATGCCGCGGAACAGGGCGATGTTCTGGAAGGTGCGCGCAATGCCCTGCTCGGCCGCCTCGTGCGGCCGCATGCGATTGCGCTTCACGCCCTTGTAGGTGATCGCGCCCTGCTGCGGATGGTAGAAGCCGTTGATGCAGTTCAGCATCGAGGACTTGCCGGCCCCGTTGGGCCCGATGATGGCGCGGACCTCGCCCTTCATGATGTCGAAGCTGATGTCGGTCAGCGCCTTGACGCCGCCGAACGTCAGGCTGACGTTCTCGACCGAGAGCAGCACCTCGTTGAACAGGCGCGTGCGCGACGCCATCGCCCTCAGCCCGCCTTCTTGAGCGGCACCGCATGCTGCGGGGCGAGGTCGCGGATCGCGACGTCGCCTTCGATGGTGCCCTTGCGGCCGTCCTCGAAGGTGACGTCGACCTTGATGTGCACGTGCTTGGCGCTGCTGTAGAGCGCGTCGACCAGCGTCTTGTAGCGCTCGGCGATGAACCCCCGCCGCACCTTGTTGGTGCGCGTGAGCTCGCCGTCGTCGGCCTCGAGCGCCTTGTGCAGGATCAGGAAGCGGCGAATCTGGGCTCCCGCCATGCGCGGGTCATGCGCGAGGTCGCGATTGACGCTTTCGATCTCGCCCTGGATCAGGTCGTAGACCTCGGGCATCGCCGCCAGCTCCTGGTAGCTGGCGTAGGCGATGTTGCGCCGCTCGGCCCAGTCGCCGACCGCCGTCATGTCGATGTTGACGAACGCCGCGACGAAGTCGCGGCCGTGGCCGAACGCCACCGCCTCGTTGATGTGCGGGAAGAACTTCAGCTTGTTCTCGATGAACTTGGGGGCGAACAGCGTGCCGTCGTTCAGCTTCCCGACATCCTTGGCGCGGTCGATGATGCGCAGGTGCCCGCGGTCGTCGAGATAGCCCGCGTCGCCGGTATGGACCCAGCCGTCCGCCGTCTTGGTGTCGTTGGTCGCCTGCGGGTTCTTGAAATACTCCTTGAACACGCCAGGGCTGCGATAGAGCACCTCGCCCGACTCGGCGATCTTGAGCTCGACCTTCGACACCGGCTTGCCGACGGTGTCGGAATAGACCTCGCCGTTGGGATGAATGGTGACGAACACGCTGGCTTCGGTCTGGCCGTAGAGCTGCTTCATGTTCACGCCGAGCGAGCGGTAGAAGTTGAAGATCTCCGGCCCCACCGCCTCGCCCGCCGTGTAGGCGACCCTGACGCGGCTCATGCCGAGCGTGTTCTTGAGCGGGCCGTACACCAGCAGGTCGCCGAGGCGATAGAGCAGGCGATCGACAAAGCTGACCGGATGGCCGTCGATCAGTGCCGGGCCGACCCGGCGGGCAAGCGCCATGAAGTACTGGAAGATCCGGCGCTTCAGGACGCCCGCATCCTCCATGCGGATCATCACCTGGGTGATGAGGTTCTCCAGAACGCGCGGCGGCGCGAAGTAATAGGTCGGTCCGATCTCGCGCAGGTCGGTCATCACAGTCGACGCCGATTCCGGGCAGTTCACGACGAGGCCGATCACCAGGCCCTGCGCATAGGAAAACAGATGATCGCCCACCCAGGCCATCGGCAGGTAGGACAGGAGCTCGTCGCCCGCCGTCAGGCCGTCGAACTCCGCACCCGCCCTGGCGGCCCAGACAAGATTGTCGTGGCTCAGCACCGCGCCCTTGGGTCGGCCGGTCGTGCCCGAGGTGTAGAGCATGATGGCGTCGTCGCCGCCCTGCCCCTTGGCGACCTCCTCGGCAACCAGGTTCGGCGCCGCCTGAAGTCGCCTGGTGCCGCGCTCCAGCACCTCGTCGTAGGACAGCAGGTCCTGGTAGTACCGCAGCCCGCGGGCATCGTCGTAGATCAGGGTCTGCAGCGACGGCACCGTCTTGCGAATCTCGAGCAGCTTGTCGATCTGCTCCTGGTTCTCGGCCACCGCGAAGCGCGCGGCGGCGTGCTCGACGACATAGGCCAGCTCCTCGGTCACCGAGTCCTGGTAGACCGGCACCGGCACGCCGCCCAGCGACTGCGCTGCCGCCATCGCCCAGTAGAGCCGCGGGCGATTGTCGCCGATCACGATCAGCCGCTCGCCGCGGGCGAAGCCCAGATCGGCGAGCCCGGCGGCCAGGCGGTTCACCTGCCCGGCGACATGCGCCCAATCGTAGGTCTGCCAGATGCCGTATTCCTTTTCCCGGTAGGCCGGGGCGTGGGGACGCGTCCGCGCCAGCCCCGCCAAGAGCTTGGGAAAGGTATCGCCATCGGTGGTTGACGCCGCCGTCATCCCAGTCTCGATCCCCCTGCAGCGGCCGCCTTTCGCGGCTCCTTTTTAGCCCTCCCGGTATGACGGGGGAGAGGGACGATGGTCAACTGGTCGCTGGCCGCAGCCGCAAGGTGAAGATCGAACCGCCGCCCGGCCGATTCTCGACCGATACGCTCCCCTCGTGCGCCTCCGCCACGCGCGAGACGATGGCCAGCCCCAGGCCCCGGCTTTCCGCCCGGCCGCGGTCGCGCCGCCAGAAGCGGCGGAAGATCGATTCGCGGTCGGATTCGGCCACGCCCGGGCCGTCGTCGAGCACCCGCACCACGCCCGCCTCCGTCACCTCGACCTCGATCGAGACGCCGGGCGGCGTGTGGCGGATCGCGTTCTCGATCAGGTTTCGCACGGCGCGGAACAGCGCCTCGGTATGGCCGCGCACCCAGACCGGCCCCTGGGCTCCGGTGAGCGCAATGGTCTGGCCGCGCTCGACGGCGAGCGGCGCCATGAAGGCGACGGCGTCGGTGCTCACCGCATGAAGATCGGCCCGCGAATCGCCCGTCACCAGGAAGTTCTCGAGCTCGGCGATGTCGAGCACCTGGTTGACGGTTCGGGTCATGCTGACCAGGTCGCGGCGCAGCTGGTCGCGGACCGGCCCGGGCTCCAGCGAATCCACGCGCGCCCGCACGACGGCAAGCGGCGTACGAAGCTCGTGCGCCATGTCGGCGGTGAATTCGCGCTGGGCGCGGAAGCCTCCCTCCAGGCGGTCGAGCGCCCGGTTGACGGCGTGCACCAGCGGCGCGATTTCCGACGGCACCGCCTCCTCGGGCAAGCGCACGTCGGTTCGCTGCGGGCCGATCGCGGCGGCGGCCATCGAGGCGTCGGTCACCGACGACAAAGCGCGGCGGAAGATAACGATATCGATCAGGAGCAGCAGGACCAGGATCGGGAAAGTGATCCAGGCGACCCTGGGAAAGAACTGCGCGACCACGTCGTCGATGATGACGTCGCGATGGGCGAGGTCCTGGCCGACCTGCACGAAGTACATGTGCTCGCCCACCGCACGGGCGACGCTGACGCCGAACAGGGTCGCGCCGGTCGTGCGTCGCCGCACGTACCAGTCCCGCACCGCCTGATCGTCGTGCGCGAACAGCGCGGCCCCGTCCGGCCGCGACGAGAACAGCACCCTGCCGTTGGTGTCGAGCACGGCATAGGCATAGAGACCGTAGTTGCCGGAATAGAGCGGCCGAAGCTCGGACGGGATTTCGAGCGTCAGCCGCCCGTCGGGCTGCGGCCGCAGGAAGCTCGCGATGGTGAAGGCCTGGCCGCGCAGCGCATCGCGGTGCAGGCCGTTCGCCGCCTCGTTCAGGAGATAGTAGAGCGCGAGCGGCATCAGCACCGCCGTCACGCCGATCGCCACGACATGGAAGGCGACGATGCGGCTGATGATCGAGCGGAAGCGAATCACCCCGCCTTGTCCTCCGCCATCAGGTAGCCGACGCCGCGCACGGTGTGAATCTTCACGGTGGCGCCGGCGTCGCCCAGCATCTTGCGCAGCCGGTGGACGTACACTTCGACTGCATTCGATCCGACATCGCCCGACAGGCCGAACAGTTGGTCCTCGAACAGGCGCTTGGGCGCGACGTTGCCGCCGCGGCGCAGCAGGATCTCGAGCACCGCCGTCTCGCGGGCGGGAAAGGGCCGCGGCGCGCCGCCGACGAAGACCTGGCGACCCTCGGTGTCGAGCGAGACGTTGCCGAAGGTGAGCAGCCGCCCCAGCAGGTGACCGGGCCGGCGCAGCAGCGCCTGCAGCCGCGCCACCAACTCCTCCATGGCGAACGGCTTGGCGAGATAATCGTCGGCGCCCTCGCGCAGGCCGATGACACGGTCGCTGACGCCGTCCCGCGCGGTCAGCACCAGCACCGGCGTGGTGTCGTGGCGGCGCCGGATCTCGCGCAGCAGCATCAGGCCATCCTCGTCCGGCAGGCCAAGATCGAGGACGATCGCTGCGTATTTCATGGTCGCGAGAACGTGAAGTCCGTCGCCGACCGTGCCGACGCCATCGGCCGAGAACCCGCTTTGCGACAGGCCCTTCTTGAGGAGGGACACAAGCTCCGGGTTGTCTTCGACGAGAAGCACCCTCATCGCGGTTGGGCCTCCTTGGCACCCGTGTGGTCCACCATACCACGCGCGGCGGAGCCGGCGCGTCAGGTTGACGTAATAGGAAGGCGCTAGTTTGCCCCGCTCTTCAATCGACGATCCGGGCACCCAGTCAGCGCACCCATGAAGGTCGACGCCCTATCCGCTCCGCAACGGCATGTTCGGCGCAGCCGCCTGTGGCTGGCAGGAGGCGGCGCGCTGGCCGTCGCCGCCATCATCGCCGGCGTCTGGGTGCTGAACAGCGGGCCGGGCAATGCGGTGGCGCGGCCGGAGAAGGTGACGCGCGAGGCCGACGGCGCGTTCCGGCCGAGCGACACGCAGTGGACCAGTCTCAGGCTCGCGCCGGTGCGCCAGGTGTCGTTCCGCGACGAGCGCTCGACCGACGGCAGGATCGCGATCAACGAGGATACGACCACGCCGGTCTTCTCGCCCTATTCGGGCCGGGTGACGCGGCTGATCGCCAAGCCGGGCGATCCTGTCGAGCGCGGCGCGCCGCTGTTTGCGATCGACGCCAGCGAATTCGTGCAGGGCCAGAACGACCTGGTCACCGCCGTGGCGGGAGTCGAGAAGGCGAGTTCGCGTCTTGCGCTCGCGCAGACCGTCGAGAAGCGGCAACGCGACCTGCTCGCCATCCGCGGCGGCGCGCTCAAGGATCTCGAGCAGGCGCAATCCGACCTGGTGAGCGCGCAGGGTGATTTGCGCTCGGCCGAGATCGCGCTCGCCGCCGCGCGCAACCGGCTGCGCATCCTCGGCCGCTCCGACGAGGAGATCGCGCGACTCGAGAAGATCGACCGGATCGGCGCCGAAAGCGTCGTCGCCGCGCCGATCGCCGGCACGGTCATCCAGCGCAAGGTTGGGCTCGGCCAGTACATCACCGTCGGCGGCAACGATCCGGTGTTCACGGTCGGCGACCTGTCGACGGTGTGGCTGGTCGCCAACGTACGCGAATCGGATGCGCCCCGCATGAAGGTGGGCGCGCCGGTCGAGGTGTCGGTGCTGGCCTATCCGGGCCGCGTCTTCAACGCCCGGCTTGCCTACGTCTCGCCCGCGCTCGATCCCAACACCCGCCGCCTGCCGGTGCGTGCCGAGATCGACAATCCCGGCCGCGAGCTCCTGCCCGAGATGTTTGCGTCGTTCCGCATCGTCTCGGGCGACAGCCGGCTGATGCCGGCGGTACCGCAGGAGGCGGTGGTCTACGAAGGAGCGCAGGCACGCGTCTGGGTGGCGCGACCCGACCAGAAGATGGTGGTCACGCGGCCGATCGAGGTCGGCGCCACCACCAATGGCCTGGTCGAGGTCCGCAAGGGCGTGAGCGTCGGCGACACCGTGGTGGCGAGCGGCACGCTGTTCATCGATCGCGCCGCCACGCGCGACTGAGGCTTCGCCATGCACCGCGTCGTGTTGCTGGCTGCGACGGCCCTGCTGACCTGCTGCACGCTCGGCCCGGACTTCACGCCGCCCGGGACTCCGCCGACCGCCGGCTACCTGCCGGACGCCCCTGACCATTTCGTCGCCGGCGGCATCGAGGGCGGCGAGGCGCAGCGCATCGTCGAGGGTCTCGACATCCCCGGCCAGTGGTGGA
>Ga0310810_10012230_pt1 | contig 10071 bp, 8 predicted proteins | sample NCmetagenome_FD_207641 | JGI IMG/M metagenome (GOLD analysis project Ga0310810, IMG submission 207641) | Soil microbial communities from experimental microcosm in Duke University, North Carolina, United States - NC | ecosystem: Engineered > Artificial ecosystem > Soil microcosm > Unclassified ...
CGTCGTCAGCGACGAGAAGAAGCGCACCGTCTCCGATTTGAAGAAGGCCCTCAAAGACGCCGACGAGCTCTACCTCGCAACCGATGAAGACCGCGAAGGCGAGGCCATCGCCTGGCACCTGCTCGAGGTGCTGAAACCCAAGGTGCCCGTGAAGCGCATGGTCTTCCACGAGATCACCAAAGACGCGATCGAGGCCGCCCGCAACAATCCGCGCGAACTCGACACCGCCCTGGTCGACGCGCAAGAGACCCGGCGCATCCTCGACCGGCTCTACGGCTACGAGATCTCGCCCGTGCTCTGGCGCAAGGTCGGGCCCGGCCTGTCAGCCGGACGCGTGCAGTCCGCCGCCACCCGCCTGGTCGTCGACCGCGAACGCGAGCGCCTGGCCTTCGTCCCGGCCGCGTACTGGGACCTCACCGCTCAGCTCGCACCGCAGGCCGGGGCAGAAGGCAACCCCTTCGAGTCGAAGATCGCCCGGCTCGACGGCAAGCGCGTGGCCAGCGGCCGCGACTACAACGATCGCGGGCAGTTGACCGGCGATGTCGTCGCCCTCGACGAGACGAAAGCCGAGGCGCTCGCCGACGCGCTGCGCCTGCCGCAGACCTCCTTCACGGTCAGCAACCTCGAGACCAAGCCGTACACGCGTCGACCCGCCGCACCGTTCACCACGTCGACGCTGCAGCAGGAGGCGGCGCGCAAGCTGCGCTTCTCGGCACGCCAGACCATGAGCGTCGCGCAGGGCCTCTACGAAAACGGCTACATCACCTATATGCGCACCGACTCGCCGACGCTCTCGCAGCAGGCGATCAGCGCGGCGCGCAGCCAGGCCGCCCGGCTGTACGGCGCCGAGTCGGTGCCCGAGAAGCCGCGCCTCTACAGCGGCAAGTCCAAGAACGCTCAAGAGGCGCACGAAGCGATCCGCCCCTCGGGTGAGACGTTCCGCACCCCGAGCGAACTCAGCAACGTGCTGCGCGGCAACGAGTTCAAGCTGTACGACCTCATCTGGAAGCGCACCGTCGCATCGCAGATGGCCGACGCGCGCGGGTCAACCGCCTCCGTGACGATCAGTGCAGCCACGCCCGAGCACGGCACAGCGGAGTTCACCGCCTCGGGCACCGTGATCACGTTCCGCGGGTTCCTGGCCGCCTATGAAGAGGGACAGGACGAGCAGCGCAACGAGCAGGACGCCGGCGGCGCCGACGAGAACCGCTCGCTGCCGCCGCTCACCGTCGGCCAGGTGCTCGACCTCGGCGCCCTCGAGGCCAAGGGCCACGAGACCACCCCGCCGCCGCGCTACACCGAAGCGAGCCTGGTCAAGACCCTCGAAGAACTCGGCATCGGGCGACCCTCCACCTACGCCAGCATCATCTCCACCATCATCGACCGCGGCTACGTCACCCCGCGCGGTACCGCGCTCGTGCCGAACTGGATCGCGTTCAGTGTGGTGCGGCTGCTCGAAGAGCACTTCGGCGACCTCGTCGAATACGACTTCACCGCCGAGATGGAAGACGACCTCGACCGCATCGCCGGCGGTGAAGCCGACCGGGTCGACTGGCTCAACCAGTGGTACTTCGGCGGCGACAAGCACCGCGGGCTGCGCACCGTCGTCGACAACCTCGGCGAGATCGACGCCCGCGACATCAACTCGATCCGCATCGCCGACGGCGTCACGCTGCGCATCGGCCGGTACGGGCCCTACCTCGAGGTGCCCGATCCGGATGGCGGTGAGACTCCGCGGCGGGTGAACGTTCCGGCCGAACTGGCGCCCGACGAACTGACTCCGGCCAAGGCGCGCGAGCTGATCGACGCCCCCGTCAGCAGCGACCGCGAACTGGGCGTCAACCCGGCGACCGGCAAGATGATCGTCGCCAAGGACGGCCGCTACGGCCCCTACGTCACCGAACTCGAGCCCGAGCCCGAAGCGGTCGTGCTGAAGGTCGACGAGAACGACCCCGGTGTCGCCGTCGACCCCGCCACCGGCGAAATCGTCGAGCCGAAACCGAAGAAGAAGGCCGCCGCCAAGAAGGCGCCCGCGGTCAAGCCGCGCACCGCATCCCTGTTCAAAAGCATGGACCCGGCCACCGTCGACCTCGAGACAGCGATCAAGCTGCTCGACCTGCCCCGGGTCGTCGGCCAAGACCCCGAGTCGGGCGAAGACATCACCGCGCAGAACGGCCGCTACGGGCCCTACATCAAGAAGGGCACCGACAGCCGGTCGCTCGAGGGCGAAGAGCAGATCTTCACCATCGACCTGCCCGGCGCCCTCGAGATCTTCGCGCAACCCAAATACGGTGCCCGCCGACCCAGCAGCGCGCTGAAAGAGTTCGACGCCGACCCGGTCAGCGGCAAACCGATCCGCGTGCGCGACGGCCGCTTCGGGCCGTACGTCACCGACGGGATCACCAACGCCACCATCCCGCGCGGCGACGACGTCGACTCGATCGACTTCGACCGCGCCGTCGAACTGCTCGCCGAGAAGCGCGCCAAGGGCCCCGCCAAGCCGAAGGCAAAGCGCGCCCCCGCCAAGAGGCGCTGAGCGCGTGCCCCAGCCGAGCACGCCGGGCCCCACCGGCCCCGGACTTTTCCTGACCCTCGAAGGCGGCGACGGCTCGGGCAAATCGACCCAGTCGGCCCTGCTCACCGAGTGGCTCACCGCCCAGGGGCGCACCGTCGTGCACTCCCGCGAACCCGGCGGCACCGAGATGGGCCTGCAGGTGCGCGAAACCGTGCTGCACTTCCGCGGGCACATCGCACCCCGCGCCGAAGCGCTGCTCTACGCCGCCGACCGCGCCCACAACATCGCCACCGTCGTGCGCCCCGCGCTCGAACGCGGCGACATCGTCATCCAAGACCGCTACCTCGACTCCTCCGTCGCCTACCAGGGCGCCGGGCGCGTGCTCGACCCCCGCGAGATCCGCGACCTCAGCCTCTGGGCCACCGAAGGGCTGCTGCCGCACCTCACCGTGCTGCTCGACCTCGACGAAAGCATCGGCCGCGTACGGCTCGACGAATCCCGCACCCGCTACGACCGGCTCGAAGCCGAAGGCGACGCCTTCCACGCCCGCGTCCGCGCCGCCTACCTCGACCTCGCCGCCACCGAGCCCGAACGCTTCCTCGTGCTCGACGCCACCCTTCCCGTCGACGAGCTGGCCGACCGCATCCGCACCCGCGTGTCAGACCTGCTCGGATAGATTCGACCCCGTGAGCTGGGACGACCTGACCGGTCAGGCAGAAGCGATCGCCATCATGCGCGACGCCGCCGCGGATGAGGCAGGCCTCACCCACTCCTGGCTGATCACCGGGCCGCCCGGATCGGGGCGCTCGATCCTCGCCTACGCGTTCGCCGCCGCCCTCATCGCCCGCCCCGGCGACGAAGCCGCCACCGAGGCCCAGGTGCAGGCGCGCACCCACCCCGACCTCGGCATCCTGAGCACCGACCGCGTCACCATCACCATCGACGAGGTGCGGCAGCTGGTCGCCACCAGCCAGTACTCGCCCTCCGTCGGGCGGTACCGGGTGATGGTGATCGAAGACGCCGACCGTATGACCGAGCGCACCTCCAACGTGCTGCTGAAGGCCCTCGAAGAGCCGCCGCCGCGCACCGTGTGGATCCTCTGCGCACCCAGCGAAGCCGACCTCATCCCCACCATCCGCTCCCGCGTGCGCAGCGTGCGGCTGCGGGTGCCGCGCGTCGACGAGGTCGCCGAGCTCATCTCCCGTCGCGACGGCATCAGCCTGCCCGAGGCGACGACGGCAGCGCGCGAGGCGCAATCGCACATCGGGATGGCGCACCGGCTGGCGACGAACGAGCAGGCCCGCGAGCGGCGGCGACGCACCCTCGAACTCGCGCTCGGCATCCGCAGCGTGTCCGGTGCGGTGCTCGCCGCCGCCGAACTGCTCGCCCTCGCCGGCGACGACGCCAAAGCGTTCACCGACGAACACGACGCCGAAGAGCGCGACCGTGCGCTGCGCTCCCTCGGCATCGAACCGGGCGGTGCGGTGCCGCCCGCGCTGCGCGCCCAGCTGAAAGCGCTCGACGAAGACCAGAAGCGGCGCGCGACCCGCAGCCTGCGCGACGGGATCGACCGCATCCTCATCGACCTCATGTCGCTCTACCGCGACATCCTGCTGCTGCAACTCGGTGTCGCCACCGAACCGGTGAACCTCGCCATCTACGCCCAGCTCGAGCAGGCGGCGGCGCAAAGCACGCCCACGCGCACCCTCGAAACGCTGGATGCGATCGCAACCGCACGCGAGCGCATCGACGGCAACGTGGCACCCGCCCTCGCGCTGGAGGCCATGCTGATCAGCGCCGTCCGAGACAAGGAGCGTTCATGAGAACCCGACGCCTGGCCGGTGTGATCGCCGTCGCCGCCGTGCTCAGCGTGACGCTGAGCGGCTGCCTGCAGATGTTCCTTCCGCCGCAGCCCGAGAAGACCTCCACCCCGACCGGTGAGCAGGTCGCCGCCGACCTGCAGCCGTACTACTCGCAGGTGCTGGTGTGGTCGACCTGCGGCAACGGCATGCAGTGCACCACGGCGACAGCGCCGATGAACTGGGACGACCCGGCCGCCGACAGCATCGAACTGGCCCTGGTGCGTCAGCCCGCCACCGGCAGCAAGAAGGGCTCGCTGCTGGTGAACCCCGGTGGCCCCGGCGGTTCGGGCTACGACTTCATCCTGGACAGCGTCGACTACGCCACCAGCCAGCGGCTGCAGCAGAACTTCGACATCGTCGGGTTCGACCCCCGCGGGGTCGGCCGCTCGACCCCCATCACCTGCTACGCGCCCGGTGACGCCGAATACCTCGACCACTTCAACTACGACATCGTGACCGGCACGCCCGGCACCGACGCGTGGATCGCCGAGGTCGAGGCCTCCAACCAGCAGTTCGGCGAGAACTGCCTGAAGTACACCGGGCCGGCGCTGCAATACGTCGACACGGTGAGCGCCGCCCGCGACCTCGACCTGCTGCGCGCGGTGCTCGGTGACGAGAAGCTGAACTACCTGGGGTACTCGTACGGCACGTTCCTCGGCGCCACCTACGCCGAGCTCTACCCGAAGAAGACCGGGCGCCTCGTACTCGACGGCGCGCTCGACCCGGCCACCACCGACTTCGAGGTGACCGAGACCCAGGCGAAAGGGTTCGACAGCGCACTGCGTGCCTACCTGACCGATTGCGTGCAGCGGCAGGGCTGCCCGTTCCGCAACGTCGACAGCGGCATGAGCCGCATCGCCGGCATCTTCCAGTCGCTGTCGGTCAGCCCGCTGCCCAACTCCGACCCCGGCGACCCGCGGCAGCTCGGCGTGAACGCCATGTTCGCCGCGACGATCCTGCCGCTGTACAGCCAAGAGAACTGGCCCTACCTCGACCAGCTGTTCCAGGAGGTCACGAGCGGCGAGACGCAGACGGCGTTCCTGCTGGCCGACAGCTACAACGACCGCAACCCCGACGGCAGCTACGCCACCAACTCCACCGAGGCGTTCCTGGCGATCAACTGCCTCGACTACGAGGGCGACTCCGACGTGGCCACCATGCGGGCGGAGGCGAAGCAGCTGGCCCAGGCCGCTCCGGTGTTCGGGCCGTGGATGGCCTACGGCGGCACCACCTGCCCTCGCGCGACCGCCAGCCGATCACCGCGGCCGGCTCCGCCGACATCCTGGTGATCGGCACCACCAACGACCCCGCCACCCCGTACGTGTGGGCGAAGGCGCTCGCGGCCGAGCTCGAGAACGGGCACCTCGTCACCTACACCGGCGAAGGTCACACCGCGTACAACAAGTCGAACCGCTGCGTCGACGACACCGTGGACAACTACTTCATCGACGGCACCGTGCCTGCGAAGGACCCGGACTGCTGACCGCAAATTTGCAGTCCATGCAACAATAGGAGCATGGCTGCCCCCGAGGTCGACGAGACTCCTGGCCTGCGTGAGCGCAAGCGCATCGCCACCCGGCGCGCCATCCTGATCGCCGCCGTCGAGGTGGTGCGCGACAAAGGTCTGGATGCCGCGACGATCGACGAGATCGCCCGCGTCGCAGACGTGTCGCCCCGCACCTTCTTCAACTACTTCCCGTCGAAGGAGGAGGCGCTGATCGGCGACCTGCCGTCGCTGCCCGACGAGCAGACGCAGGCCGAGTTCCTCGCCGACCGCGGACCGATCCTGCCCGCCATCGGCCGGCTGTTCGAGGCGGTCGCCGGCCCCGCGCTCGCCGACCAGGAGCTCACCCTACTGCGGCGCAGCATCACCAAGCAGTACCCGGCACTGAGTGCCCGGCGCTGGGCGGCGATGCACCAGTTCGAGCACGACATCACCGAGCTGGTCGCGCGCCGGCTCGCCGCCGAAGATCCGGCGCTCGCCCAGGACCGCCGCGAACTGCAGAGCCGGGCGCGGATGCTGGCCTTCATCGCCGTGTCGACCCTGCGTCACGCCTGGCTGGCGTGGATGGATGGCAACGGCGACCGCGGCGATCTCGTCGCGCAGCTGGAGGCCTCGTTCGACCTGCTGCCCAAGGTGCTGACCCAGCAGAACGCGCTGCGCTGATTCGGTTATGCTTTCCAGGGCCGGTCGCGCCCCAGCGCCGACCAGCACGCCGCCTTAGCTCAGTTGGCAGAGCGATTCACTCGTAATGAATAGGTCGTGGGTTCGATTCCCACAGGTGGCTCCACCTTCTTCCCTTCTCCTCTGGGGCGTAGTCTCGAAGCGTCCGCCACAAGCGGGCGCCAACGAGAGTCATGTCCACAAGACGTGAGGAGTGTGCAATGACGAACACCCATGCCTGGCCGGCGATCTACGACGGAGAACTGCTTCCCGACCCCGACCAGCTCACCGAGACCCCCGACGTCGAAGCCTTGCATAAGGAGCTCCGCCGGGCCGGGATCGAGATCTCCGCCCCGGATGTCGAGCTGCACGACTGGGACGGCACCACCGCATCCGTCACCACGTATGTGCGCTGCACCGTCGGCGACCATCACGTCTGGGGCGCCGGTGTGGCCCGCGACCGCGCAGAGGCGCGCACCCGCGCCCTCGCCCAGGCGTATCAGCGGGCGAGCACCCGTTCGAGCGCGTCGACGAAGTAGTCGGCGCTGTCGCGGCGGATCACCATCGGCGGCTTGATCTTCAGCACGTTCTTGTCGTCGCCGGTGGGCTGCATGATGACGCCCTCGTCGAGCAGCGCCGCGCAGACCGCTGCGGCGATGGCGCCGGAGGGCAGTTCGAGCCCCAGGTAGAGCCCCATGCCGTGCACCGGGTAGCCGAGGGCGAGCAACCGTTAACGTAGGTGCGCGCCGACCGCTCGCGCGTTCTCGACCAGCCCTTCGTCGCGCATGATGTCGAGCACCGTCATTCCGACCACACACGACACGGGGCTGCCGCCGGCGGAGGAGAACATCGACCCTTCGGCGGCGAACGCGTCGGCGATCGTGCGGGTGGTGATCACCGCACCGAGCGGCTGCCCGTTGCCCATCGCCTTTGCGATCGTGATGATGTCGGGCACGACCCCCTGCTGTTCGAAGCCCCAGAAGTGTGCGCCGAGGCGTCCGTACCCGACCTGCACCTCATCCGCGATGCACACGCCGCCGGCCGCGCGCACCCGCTGATACGCCGCGGCCAGGAACCCGTCGGGCAGCAGCACGCCGCCGCCGTTGCCGAAGATCGCCTCGGCGATGAAGCCGGCGGTGTCGGGGCCCAGCGCCGCGTCGAGCGATGCCAGCGACTCCGCCATCGGCACCCGGTGCGGCGGGTCGACGAGCCGCACCCAGCCGGGCCGCGTCTCGAGCGCCCGCGGGTTGTCGCCGAGCGACGACGACACCGCATCCGACCCGATGGTCCAGCCGTGGTACGCCTCGCGCATCGCGGCGATCTGCGGCCGCCCGGTGGCCACCTGCGCGAGCCGCAGCGCCAGGTCGACGGCCTCGCTGCCGCTGTTCACCAGAAACACCGCGTCGAGCCCGTCGGGCGCGAGAGCCGCCAGGCGTTCGCTGAACTCGGCGACGGCCGCGTAGTGGAACCGCGAGTTGGTGTTCAGCCGCGCCCACTGCCGCGCCACCGCCGCGGTCAGCCGCGGATGCCCGTGCCCGGTGGTCGCCACATTGTTGACCATGTCGAGGTACACCTGGCCGTCGGTGTCGATCAGGTGCTCGCGCCAGCCCCGCTCGATGCGCGGCGGGTGCGCGTAGTAGTGCTCTTGCACGGTGGCGAACGCGGCATCGCGCCGTGCGAGCACGTCGGCGGCGGTGGGGGCGGGGGCGACCGGTTCCAGGCCGAGCAGGGCGGTGGGGTCGGGGCACACCTGTTTCCAGACGGCGGCGTCGGCGGGTGACGCGAACGCGGGCGGCCGGTGCCCGCGCGCCCGTGACCATTGCAGGTGCAGGGTGGCCGGATGCGGCGGCACAGTCCCGAGCGCGGCTCCGGCGTCCACGGGTCCTTCCGCTGCGATCGCGTCGAGCCCGGTCGCCCACATCTCCCCGGATGCGCCCTCCAGCACGACGGCTCCGTCCGCGTGGCGCACCGTGCCCGCTTCGGGCGCCCGCAGCACCTCCGCGGCCTCCAGTGCGACCTCGACTCCCAGCGCCACGGTCGCAGCACCTCGCCGCCGCAGCGGCTGCGCCCGCGTCAGCCGGGCGTCGCCCCACCCGGTGGCGGTGCCGGCGGCCAGCAGCCGGCGTTCGATATCGTCGTCGAGCCACACCCCCGCGTCGAGCAGGTCGGAGGTGGTCGACAGGTCCACCTGCCGTAGCCGGGCGTCGAGCATGCGGGACCCTGTGACCCCACCAGCGCCCACACCCGCCGCACCCGACCCACCCGACCCGCGCTCGAGCCGCCATGCCAGCAGAGTCCGCACCTCATCCGCCGACCGCGCCGCAGCCTCGCGGAACGCGCGCCATTCGTGTGCCCGGTTGCCGGCGGCGTAGGCGTTGTCGTGTTCGAGTGCGACCTGGTGCTCGCCGCTGACGACCAGCACGGCGGTGCGCAGTTGCACAAGCGGCCAGAGAGCGTCGAGTTCGGCGTCGGTGAGGGGCAGCAGCTCGTGGAATGCGGCGATGGTGTCGAGCACCCGCAGCGGTTCGTCGGGGAACCGGTGGAGGATCGCGGTGCAGGTGACGGCGAGTTCGGCGACGGTCCAGCTGGTGGCGACGTCGCCGAAGTCGATGACGCCGTCGAGCTCGCCGGCGGGGGAGAGGACCGCGTTGTCGTCGGTGAGGTCCCCGTGGATCACCTGGCGGCGCAGGTCGGCGCGCACCGGATCCAGCCGGGCGAGGGCCTCGGCGGCGACCCGCCGCACCTCGTCGCGGCGCGAGGCGGGCACGTGCGGAAGCAGCAGCTCGATCACCCCGGCTGCGTCCTGCAGGTTCCACTGAGTGCGCTGTGCGAAGCCGGGGTGCTCGAGGTCGCGCAGGGCGAGCGCGACGCGGGCCGACAGCGCCCCGAGCGCGGCGGGGTCGACCTCGGCGCCCGAGAGCGGGGTGCCCTCGACGAAGCTCAGCAGCCGCATCCGCCCGTCGACGCCGAGGGTGCGCGGAGCCCGCAGCCCGGCGGCAGCCACCGCATCGGCCGCGAGCCCCTGGGCTTCCAGCTCGGCGGCCCCGAACGCCTCGTTGGCGTACTTCACCAGCACCGGCCCGGAGGCCGAGGAGATGAGGAAGTTGCGGTCCTGGTTGCTGCCGAGCTCGGTCACCGCGCCGTCGACGCCCCAGGTGGCACGGGCCTGGGCGAGGGCCTCGGCGGCGGTGACGGCGGGCCGCGGCAGGGCTCCGACGGCGAAGAAATCGAACACGGTCATGGCACTGCGAGCCTATTGCCGCGCGGCACCCCCAATCCGGGGGCTGAACGGCTGTTTTCCCCGTTCGGGGGATTGATCGCCGCTGCGCGCCGGGCGTAACTTGCGAGCACGGTGACGGGCGGGGGCCCGGGTCGAGCCGGTGATCTGGGGGGATCAAACCGTGAAGCGACGGTTGACGTGGGGGCTCGTGGGAGCGGCGATCGTCGCGCTCGCGATTCCGGTCGCGGGGGGTGCGATCGCGGTCGCGGCACCCGGCGCGCTGACCGGGCAGGCGGCCACCGCATCCATC
>Ga0310810_10012233_pt1 | contig 10070 bp, 8 predicted proteins | sample NCmetagenome_FD_207641 | JGI IMG/M metagenome (GOLD analysis project Ga0310810, IMG submission 207641) | Soil microbial communities from experimental microcosm in Duke University, North Carolina, United States - NC | ecosystem: Engineered > Artificial ecosystem > Soil microcosm > Unclassified ...
TCGGCGAGTTGGCCGCGGCGTAGCCGATGAACCTGGCGGCGCTGCTGTTCGATGTGGCGCGGCGGTTCCCGGAACAGCCGGCGGTCAGCGACGACCGGCAATCCTGGAATTACCGCGAGCTGGCGCATCGTATAGCCGGAGTGGCCGGCGGCTTGCGAGCGCGGGGTCTTCAGCCCGGCGACCGCGTCTTGCTGTGCCTCGAAAACTGCGGCGAGTTCTTTGAGTTGCTGTTCGGTTGCTGGTCCGCCGGGCTCTGCGCGGTGCCGGCCAATGCTCGGCTGCATCCGCGCGAGGTCGAATACATCGCCCGCAATTGCGGTGCGCGGCTCTTGATCGCGACCCCGGGATTGGCCGACGCGCTGGCGCCGCTCGCCGCCGCGGTCGAGACCCTCGATGGCATCATCTCGACCCGCACCGCGGCGTACGACGCGCTGGTCGCGAAGAGCACACCGGTATTCCCGGAAGCCGGCGACCCGCCAGGAACCGCCGATGGTCGAGCCTGGCTGTTCTACACCTCGGGGACGACCGGCCGACCGAAGGGCGCGGTGCTGACGCATCGCAACCTGCTCTTTATGAGCCAGTGCTATTACGCCGATATTGACCGCCTCGACGAGCGCGACACGCATCTGCTCGCAGCACCGGTGTCGCACGGCGCCGGGCTTTACGCGCTGCCCTTTCTGCTGCAGGGCGCGCATCAGATCGTCTTGCCGCATTTCGAGGTGCCGGCGATCCTCGACGCGATCGCGGGGCACGGCCGCGTCTCGTTCTTCGCGGCGCCGACGATGCTGACGCGGCTCGTGCACGCGCCCGAGGTGCCGGCCGCCGACCTCGAAAACCTCAAGACGATCTATTACGGCGGCGGCCCCATGTATGTCGCCGATCTCGAAAAGGCGCTGCAATTGTTCGGGCCGCGGCTCTATCAGCTGTTCGGTCAGGGCGAGTCGCCGATGACGATCACCGGCCTCAATCAGCGTCTGCACGCCGACAGCGCGCATCCGCGCTGGCGTGAGCGGCTCGGCTCGTGCGGCGTCGCGCGCACCGGCGTCTCGGTCAAGATCGTCGACGAAAACGACCGCGAAGTGCCGGCCGGCGAAGTTGGCGAAGTCGTCACAAAGAGCGACTGCGTCATGGCAGGTTATTGGCAAAACCCCGAGGCCAATGCCGAGACATTGCGCGGCGGCTGGCTGCATACCGGCGATCTCGGCAGCATGGACGCGGACGGTTTTCTGACATTGCGCGATCGCTCGAAGGACATGATCATTTCCGGCGGCAGCAACATCTATCCGCGCGAGATCGAGGAGGTGTTGCTGCGCCATCCCGATGTTGTCGAAGCGTCGGTCGTCGGGCGGCCGCACCCGGATTGGGGCGAGGAGGTCGTCGCGTTTGTCGTCGCCAAACCGAATGCAGCGGTACCTGAAGCCGCGCTCGACAAGCTCTGCCTCGACCATATCGCGCGCTTCAAGCGGCCCCGCGAATACCGCTTTGTCGAGGCATTGCCGAAAAACAATTACGGCAAGATCCTCAAGACCGAGCTTCGCCGGATGCTCGGCTAGCTCGCCGGCGTGAGGACGCCGCGGCGGATCTGGTCGCGCTCGATCGATTCGAAGAGGGCACGAAAATTGCCTTCGCCGAACCCGTCATTGCCCTTGCGCTGGATGATCTCGAAAAAGATCGGGCCGATGACGGTTTCGGTGAAAATCTGCAGCAAGAGCCCCTGGCCTTGCGCCGGCGCGCCGTCGATCAGGATCTGGCCGCGCTGCAAGCGCGCCAGGTCCTCCCCATGGCCGGGCAGGCGCGTCTCGACCGCTTCGTAATAGGTCTCCGGGACCGCCATGAATTTGACATTGTGACCGCGCAACGCCTCGACCGTGTTGTAGATGTCGGCGGTCGCGAGCGCGATGTGCTGGATGCCCTCGCCGTGATAGGCCTCGAGATATTCGGCGATCTGCGATTTGTCGTCGGCGCTTTCGTTGATCGGAATGCGGATTTTGCCGTCGGGGCTGGTCATCGCCTTCGATTTGAGCCCGGTCAGCTTGCCCTCGATGTCGAAATAGCGGATCTCGCGGAAATTGAAGAGCCGCTCGTAAAACTCGGCCCAGAGCGCCATCCGGCCGCGATGCACGTTGTGGGTCAGATGGTCGATCGCGGCGAGTCCAACCCCGGCGGGTGCCCGGTCGGCGATCAGCGGGTGAAAATCGACATCGTAGATCGTGCGGTCGCCATAGCGGTCGACGAGATAGATGATGCTGCCGCCAATCCCCTCGATCGCCGGGATGTTCAATTCCATCGGCCCGAGCTTGCCGTGCACCGGCTTGGCGCCGAGCTCGATCGCGCGCTCATAAGCCGCGGCGGCGTCCTTGACGCGAAAGGCGATCGCGCAGACCGAAGGGCCGTGTAACCGCGCAAAGGCCTGCGCAAAGCTCTCGGGCTCGGCGTTCAGGATGAAATTGATGTCGCCCTGCTTGTAGAGCGTGACGTTTTTCGAGCGGTGACGCGCCGCCGCGACAAACCCCATCTGCTCGAACAAGGCCGCGAGCTGCTGCGGGTCGGGGCCGGTGTATTCGACAAACTCGAACCCGTCCGTCCCCATCGGGTTGTCCCAGAGATCACGTGAGAGGTCACGCGGGGCCAGGTTGTCACTCATCGCCGCTCTCCGAAAAGGCGCCTCTCCGATGTGGTCGCGCGCAAGGGCGCAACCAAGATCGCCGGCAGGCCCGAATGCCGGTCGAAGGCGCCAGTCTGGCTACATTTGCAGCGGATTTGCAGCCAGCCCGCTTTCCCGCACTTCCGTTCCCGGCCGCTCAACCCCTGCTCCGCCTGAAATTGCAGGCCGTTTCAGGCGACGACGCCTCTTGGCATCGCTCAATCCGCAGCCCGTTTTGCTGCATTTGCAGCGCGCTTTGCAGCAAAACCCACCCCCTCCGCCGCCGGGTCCCCTGCGAGCGGATATGGGAACAAACCAGGAACTTGGTAAAACCGAGGCGAAAATAACTCGCCTAATCGGCGGCTGCGGGTTGCTCGAACTCCGAATCGAGAAGCCGGCCGGGGTGGGTGAAGATTTCGAAGCCGTCGTGCCGCGCGATCGCCGCCAGCGTGATGCCGGCGGTCTCCGCGACCCGCACGGCTAGCGCCGTGGGCACAGAGATAGCCACAAGGATCGGCACGCCGAGAATGGCAGCCTTCTGAACCATCTCGACGGATACCCGGCTGGTCAGCAGGACGGCGCCGCCGGTCGCCGAAATGCCCTCGCGGGCGGCAGCGCCGATCAATTTGTCGAGCGCATTGTGGCGACCGACATCCTCGCGCGCCGCAACAATGCCGTCTCCCGGCAACCAGAGCGCCGCAGCATGCAATGCGCCGGTTGCGCGGTTCATCGGCTGCCAGTCGGGAAGCGCCGCCATCGCGTCGAAAATTTCTCGGTGCGAGATGCGCGCGCCGCCGGTGACGAGTGGCGGCCGGCGCATCGCGTCGGCCAGGCTCTCCAATCCGCAGAGACCGCAACCGCTCGGACCGGCGAGGCGGCGTCGGCGCTCCCAATAGGCTGCCGCCGGCCGGTTCGCGAGGTTCATGCGCAGCATGATCCCGTCCGCGGTCGATACGGTTTCAAACGTTTCAATGTCGCGCGGCGACCCGATAATTCTCTCGGTCAGCGAAAAGCCGATCGCGAAGTCCGTCAGGTCGGCAGGCGTCGCCATCATCACCGCATAAGCGGCGCCTTCGTAGGAAAACGCGACCGCACTTTCCTCCGGGACGGCCCGGGTGGCACGCGGCGGGGCGAGGCGCGGCCCGGAGGCTCGCCGCCGGACGAGCCGAGACGCCTCGCAAAACGGGCGAGGCACCGCGCCGATCTCAAGCGGCGTCATGACAGCCGGCTCCGATGCCGGCGGACGGCAACAGCGGCGCCGACCGCAACACCGGCGGCAGCAGCGATGAGCGCCATCTTGACCGGGTCCTGACGCAACCCGCGCAATGCCGCCCGCCCGGCGATCCCGGTCGCGCGTGCGAGGTCGGAGGCGATGTTCGACAACGGGCTGCCGGAGATCATGTCGGAAGGCGCGGAGAATTCACCGGATACCGCGCCCTCTCGGAGGATCCGGACCGGCACCGATTTCGCGGCCGGCACTTTCGCGCGCTCGGCATGATGCCACAGCGGCACCAGCACATTGCATTCGGGGTAATAGCCGGCGCAGCAGCCTTCCGGGATATCGTAAGCGATCACGGTGAGACCGCCGAGGCGGCGATCGATACCGTCATCGGCGGCGGTGACGAGGGTCACCCGATCGCCCTCTTGCAAGCGCAACCGGTCGATGTCGTTGCGATGCATCAGCACGACCATGCGCGTGCCGTGGATGCCGCGGAAGCGGTCGTTGTAGCCATAAATCGTCGTGTTGAACTGGTCGTTGCTGCGCAAGGTGATCAGGCGCAGCACGTCGCGATCACTGGGCACTGCGTCGGGATCGGTCTCGAGCTGCTTCGGCACGATGAAATTGGCTTTGCCGGTCTTGGTCTTCCATTCGCGGTGCCGCGCGCCCAGCGGTCTGTGAAACCCGCCGGGCTGCCACATCCGCTCGCTCAGATCGTGGAAAATCTCGGGATAGGTCTCGGCGATCGCGGCACGCACCAGTGAGTAGTCGGCGACCCAGGCGTCCCATTGCACCTTCGGATTGGGCGGCAACATCGCCTTTGCGAGGCCCGCGACAATGGCCGGTTCGGACCGAAGATGTGGGCTCGCCGGCGGTTGCAAGCCGAGGGAGCCGTGGATGCAGGCGGTGCTGTCCTCTATCGACACGGCCTGGGGTCCGCTGGCTTGCTGATCCAACTCGATGCGGCCGAGACAAGGGAGGAGATAGGCGACCTGGCCGTGGATCAAATGGCTACGGTTGAGCTTGGTGGCGATCTGGACTGTCAGCCGCAATTTGCGCCAGGCGGGTTCCATGCGATCGCGATCGGGAATGGCGCGCACGAAATTGCCGCCGAGCCCGATAAAGGCGTGCACCTCGCCTTTCAAGAGCTGCTCGCAAGCTTCGACCGTGTTGAGACCCTTGTCGCGCGGCGGTTCGAAGCCGAACTGTTTTTGCAGCTTCTCGATCGGGACGAGCTCGGGTTTCTCGGTGATGCCGACCGTGCGCTGCCCCTGCACGTTCGAATGGCCGCGCACCGGACAGATCCCGGCGCCGGGTTTGCCGATACTGCCGCGCAACAGTAGAAAATTGACGAGCATCTGCACGGTCTCGACGCCTTTGCGGTGCTGCGTCAGGCCCATCCCATAGATGCCGATGACTTTCTCCGCCTGGGCGTAGACCGTCGCGGCCGCCTCCAGGGCGCTGCGCGACAGCCCGGACCGCGCTTCCAACTCCGACCAATTATAGCCGCGCACCGCGTCAGCCAAGGCATCGAAGCCGTGCGTATGCTGCTCGATGAAGGCGCGGTCGAGCACCGGGCGGGCGCCCTCGCGGTTGGCAATATCGTCCGCCTCGATCAGCGCCTTGCACAAGCCGAGCAACGCCGCGATGTCGCCGCCGGCTTTCACCTGGTGGTATTGCGAGCTGATCGGCGTCGAGGCGCCGGTCAGCATCTCGGCCGGGCGCTGCGGGTTCAGGAATTCGATCAGCCCGCGTTCCTTCAACGGGTTGAAGGTCACAATCGGAACGCCGCGCTGCCTCGCATCCTGCAGATCGTGCAGCATGCGCGGGCTGTTGCTGCCGACATTCTGTCCGAAAAAGAAGATGCAATCGGTCTCGGCAAAATCGTCGAGGGTCACCGTGCCGACCGGCACGCCGATGCTCTCGGGCAACGCCACGGAGGTGCTCTCGTGGCACATGTTGGAGCTGTCGGGGAGATTATTGGTGCCGTAGAGCCGCGCCAACAAAGCGTACATATAGGAAGCTTCGAGTGAGGCGCGCCCCGAGGTGTAAAACACGACCGATTTCGGATCGAGCGCCTTCAGTTCCTGGCCAATGTCGCGAAACGCATCCTCCCACTCGACGGGCCTGTATGTGTCGCTCTCGGCATCCCAGCGCATCGGACGCGTCAGGCGGCCCAGTTCCTCGAGATCGTGATCGGCCCAGGCTTCGAGTTCCCGCAGCGTGTGCGCGGCGAAGAACTCGTCAGTGACGCGCCGCGTCGTGATCTCCCAAGTCGTCGCCTTGGCGCCATTTTCGCAGAATTCGAGCGGATGCGGCTCGGCCGGCTTGGCCCAGGCGCAGCTGACGCAGGCAAACCCGTCCGGCTTGTTCTGGCGCAGCAATGCCGGCGGGGCGCTGGCCACGACCCGCTCGCGCAACAAGCTTCGCGCAACCGATTTCGCCGAACCCCAGCCGCCGGCGGGTCTCTCATAGGGGTGCGCCGACGGGCGCTGTCGGTGTTCTTTCTCGTCGACGACCAGGTCGGTATCCGTCGCCATGACCGCTCTCCCGGCAGTTGCTCCTTTAACGCCGGGAGGGCGCCCAAACTCCGTTTCGGGCGGCGGAGGGCTTGGTCTGAACCGTCGATGCCGAGGCTCAAAAGCGAGCGAGGCGGCTACTTATCCGCCCCCCGCGCCCGCTTGGGGAGCTTCTCCCGGTCTGCGGGAGGGGCTTTGGTCAGGCCGCCTGCTGCACCGGGACCGGCGGCTCGCCCTTCAGCATCAGGCGATAGAGGTAGCGCTTCTCGTTCATGTCGTAATCGGGGTTGGCCTTGTGCATGACGCTGCGGTTGTCCCACATGACCATGTCGCCATAGCGCCATTGATGGCGGTACTCGTATTTCCGCTGCGTCGCGTGCGTCATCAGCTCGGTGACGAGATCGAGCGCCTCGTCGTCCGGCATGCCGACGATGCCCTCGATGCGCACCGGGTTCAGGAACAAAGCCTTCCTGCCGTTCTCGGGATGGACGCGCACGAGCGGGTGGATGCCCGGCGGCGGCAGCGCCTTCTGGCTCTCCTCGTTGAGCGGCTTCAACGGGCGCGGGCTGTATTTGCTGAGATAGACGTGGATCGCCTTCAGCCCGTCGATCTTGCGCTTCATCGCCTCGGGCAATTCGTCATACGCCAGGTGCATGTTGACGTATTGCGTGTCGCCGCCGCGGCTCGGCAGCTCGACCGGGTAGAGGATCGTCGCCTTGGGCGGCGCCGGGTGGTTCGAGTGATCGGTATGGAAGGTCTCGCCCGGGATCATGCGGCGGTCGCCGAGAAATTCCTGGTTGGTGACGTAATACATCTCGGGAAAGCCCGGGATGTGGTGGTCCTTTTTGTCGTGCGGCTGCAACTCGCCCCAGAGCTGCACGGCGCGCTTGAAATCGGCGGGCTCATATTTCTGGTCGCGCACGACGAGCACGTGGTGCTTGGCAAAGGCCGCGTTGAGCGCAGCCCGGGTCGCGGCATCGACCGGGTTTGTCAGATCGAGACCGCGCACCTCGGCGCCGGTATGCGGGCTCAGGGGCGTGATCGTGTACGCCATGCGTGCTCTCCTCAGCGGACGGCCATTTGTGGCAAGTTTAAGCCCGGCGCGCGAACCGCGTCTATTGCGCCGACCGCATGCCCCCACCCTAACCCTCCCCCGCAAGCGGGGGAGGGGATATCCTGAAGCATGGCGGATCATGCCGAGCTGATCATCGCGGGCGGCGGGCTCAACGGGATGCTGCTCGCGGTTGCCTGCGCCGGCGCGGGGCTCTCGGCGATCGTCATCGACCGGCAGGACCCGGCGGCGATGACGACCGACCGGTACGATGGGCGCACCTCGGCGATCGCCTATGGCTCGCGGCTTGTTTTCGACGGGATCGGGCTGTGGCCGGCGATCGAGAGCGAGGCCGAGCCGATCCGCGAGATCCGGGTCGCCGACGACGACTCGCCGTTGTTCCTGCATTACGACCACCGCGAACTGGGTGGCAGCGCGCCGCTCGGCTATATCGTCGAGAACCGGGTATTGCGCCGCGCCCTGTTCGACCGCGCCGCGATCCTGCCGAGCCTCAAACTGCTCGCGCCGCGCGCTGTCGGCGAGATGGAAGCCAGCGACACCGGCGCGGTCGTCACGCTCGAAGACGGCGCGCGGCTCCGCACCCGGCTCGTCGCCGCAGCCGACGGGCAGAACTCGCCATTGCGGCGCGCTGCCGGCATCGGCACCGTCGAATGGCGCTACCGTCAGACCGGCATCGTCACGACCGTGCAGCACGAGCGGCCGCATGGCGGCATTGCGGTCGAGCATTTTCTGCCGGCCGGCCCCTTCGCGATCCTTCCCATGCCGGGGAACCGATCGTCGATCGTGTGGACCGAGGATGCCGATCTCGCGCCGCATCTGCTGGCTTTGCCGGACGCCGAATTCGCGGCGGAGCTGCGCACGCGGTTCGGCGATTTCCTCGGTACGGTCGAGCCGGTCGGGCCGCGCTGGAGCTACCCGCTCGCGCTGATGCAGGCCGAGCACTATGCCGGGCGGCGGCTGGCGCTGGTCGGCGAGGCGGCGCGTGTCATCCACCCGATCGCCGGGCAAGGGCTCAATGTCGGCATCCGCGACATCGCCGCGCTCGCCGAGATCGTCATCGATGCGCGCCGCCTCGGCCTCGATATCGGCGAGCCGTCATTGCTGGAACGTTACGAGCGCTGGCGCCGCGCCGACGCGCTGTCGCTTGCGGCGGTGACCGACGGGCTCAACCGCCTGTTCTCGAACACGATCGCGCCGGTCAAGCTCGCGCGCGATATCGGCCTCGCCATGGTCAACCGCTTGCCGCCGCTGAAGCGCCTGTTGATGCAGCACGCGATGGGCGTTTTGGGCGACCGCCCCCGATTAGCAAGGGGTGAGCCGTTGTAGCTAGGATCGCGGGGGTTCGCGGCTGAGGCCGCGGGCGGCGACCGCGGCGAGATACTCGCGCCAGCGCCGGTCATGCTCGACGCCGAGCTGGTAGAGGTATTCCCACGAAAAAATACCGGTGTCGTGCAGATCGTCGAATTTGATGCGCACGGCGTAATTGCCGACTGGCTCCAGATCCATGATCCCGACATGAGCGCGCCCGGCGACGATCGTCTTTTCGCCCGCCCCGTGCCCCTGCACCTCGGCCGACGGGCTCTCGACCCTGAGATATTCGGCCGGGAGGCTGAATTTTTTGCCGTCGTCGAACGCGATTTCGAGCCGCTTGGCGGCGCGCTTCAAGCGCAATTCCACCGGCCAGGGCGCGCCGGTCTTCAAGGCGGGGCTTTCAAGGCAGGACCTTCAAGGCGGGGGCACTCACCTTCGCCGCTCACCGCTCAGCGACGGGCGGCAGCCGCTTGCCGGGGATCTCGTCCTCGCGCAGCGTGCGCGCCTCGTCGACCAGCATGATCGGGATCCCGTCGCGGATCGGATAGGCGAGCCCCGCTTCCTCGCTGATCAACTCCTGAGCAGCGCGGTCGTAGCGCAGCGGCCCCTTGGTGAGCGGGCACACCAGGATTTCCAACAGTTTCGGATGGATGTCGGAGGGTTCGTCCATGTTCGTCCTCCGGAACTCCTGCAAATGATCCCACCAGCGCTCAGTGCCGGGTCGCGCCCTTCTCCTCCTCGGAGAAATTCTGGCCCGGGTTGACCGCCGCCATCTCGACCAGCGCGATCAAAAGGCGCGCCCGCTCGTCGAGATCGGGGGCCTCGAGCAGCGCCTGTTTCTCGCTCGGCGCAAACGGGCAGAGCATCGCGATCGAATTGATCAGATGCTCGCCCGCGGCTTTTTCGATCGCCTCCCAATCGGCCGAGATCTGGCGCTGGTCGAAAAACGCCTTGAGGCCGCGGATAAAGCGGTCGCGGTCGAATTCGCCGCCGGTCTGCGCGTCGAGGTCGCGCGCGAAAGCCTGCCAATCGGGCCGGACGCGGCGATAACCGCTCAGCACCGGAAATTCTTCGGCGATACGGAAGCGCGACAGGCCGGTCAGCGTGATCATATACCGCCCGTCATCGGCCTCGGTGAAGGAGGTGATGCGGCCGGCGCAGCCGACCGGGTAGACTGGTGGGTTTATGGGGCCGCGGCCCCTATTGTCCTGGAGCTGCGGTTCGTTCGGCTGAACCATCCCAATCAGGCGATCGCCACCGAGCGCGTCCTTGGTCATTGTGAGATAGCGCGGCTCGAAGATGTTG
>Ga0310810_10012234_pt1 | contig 10070 bp, 12 predicted proteins | sample NCmetagenome_FD_207641 | JGI IMG/M metagenome (GOLD analysis project Ga0310810, IMG submission 207641) | Soil microbial communities from experimental microcosm in Duke University, North Carolina, United States - NC | ecosystem: Engineered > Artificial ecosystem > Soil microcosm > Unclassified ...
AGAAGCTCCTCGACGTCGCGATGGCGTTCATGGCGGGGCCACGCCTGGTGCTGCTCGACGAACCCGCCGGCGGCGTGAATCCGACGATGCTGGCCGGACTCCGCGAGCGCCTGCGCGAAATCAACGCCGCGCAGCACGCCACTTTCGTGGTGATCGAGCACAACATGGAATTCGTCATGTCGCTCTGCACGCGAGTGCTGGTGCTCGACCAGGGCCGCATCATCGCCGAGGGCGACCCCGCGGCGATCCGCGCCGACTCGCGTGTGATCGAGGCATACCTTGGCCACTGACGCGCTGCTCCTCGACGGCGTGGTTGCCGGCTACGGCGGGCTGACCGTTTTGAACGAAACGTCCTTCCAGGTGCGGGCCGGCGCGATTACCACGGTCATCGGGCCGAACGGCGCCGGCAAGTCGACGATATTCAAGACCGTGTTCGGCCTGCTGCCGGCGCGTGCCGGGCGCGTCCTCTTCGAGGGGCGCGAGGTGACGAACTTCACTCCGCGGCGTCTCCTCGAGCTCGGCATCTCCTACGTGCCGCAGGGGCGCAATATCTTTCCCGAGCTGTCCGTGCGCCACAACCTCGAGCTCGGCGCGACCGCGGTGCCGGCCGGTGTCGACGTCGCGGCGCGCGTCGCCGCGGTGATGGAGCGCTTCCCGATGCTGCGCGAGCGCGCCGGCTCACAGGCCTCGACGCTCTCGGGCGGCCAGCAGAAGCTGCTCGAGATCGCGCGGGCGCTCTTGCTCGAGCCGCGCCTGATGCTGATCGACGAGCCGTCGATCGGCCTCTCGCCGGTCCTCGTCAGCGAAACTTTCGCCATCCTTCAGCAGCTGCGCGCAAAGGGCATGTCGATCCTGATGGTCGAGCAGAACGCAAAGCGCGCGCTCGAGATCTCGGATCATGGCATCGTGATCGAGCTCGGCAAGACGCGCATGAGCGGCGAGGCGCGCGCGATCCTCGCCGACCCGAAGGTCGGCCAGCTCTTCCTCGGTGGCGGCCTCGCCGCCGCTTAAGGCGCGCTGACCTGCACGCGGAGCGCGGCGCCGCTCCCATCCATCGTCAGGTTCACCGGCGCGTTGCGCACGAGCTGCGCGCGCGTGCCGGGAACCAGCGTCGAGATCGAAGCGTTTTCCGGCACGACGATCTTCTGCGAGCCGCCGGGGTAGCTCATGGTGAGCTCGCGGCCGCTCGCCGATTGCACCGTCGCATCGACCGAGGCGTTGGTCATGGTCTGGTCGTCGCGGCCGTCGAAGGGGCGATGTCCGGGGTTAAGGGGCTTCGGGAAACGGCGCACCTCGGTGGCCGTCAGCGCGCCGCCGGGTCCCTTGGTCGAAGTCACGCCGAGGAAATCGCCCGGCTTGATGTCGGCGAGCCCGATCGGCTGGGTGTAGATGATCTCGGTCTTGTCACCGACGTGCACGTGCGTTTTCCGGTCGACCGTGAACATGTCGCCGCTGACCTCCGTGATCTTGCCGCGCACGCGCGTCGGCGCCTGCGCCCAGCTGGCGAGCGCAAGCGCCGCGAGGACCGCCGCGAGAACTGCGGCAAAACTATTGCGGAGGATTGACGCCATCTTTGCTTACCACGACGCGTTGCGTCATGAACTTGCCGTCGTCGCCCACGCGTGCGCCGGTGAAGATGTGGGCGCCCGGCTTGAGATCTTCGCGGCTGCCGGGTCCGAAGGTGTAGTACTCGGTCTCCGGCGTCACCAGGATCTTTTCCTCGCCGCCCTTGTACTTCATCGTGAGCTCATTGCCGCCGCTCGCCTGCGCGATGCTCTCGATGTTGGCATTGGTCATCATCGAGTTCGGGATCGAGTCCCACGCGCCGTGCATCTGCGGCACCTGCGGCCCGAGGGCATGCACGCGCTTGGCGACAAGGCGGCCGTCCGGGCCCTTGACCGACGTGATCCCGGCGTAGGTACCGGGCTTGAAGTCGGCGGCGGTGCCTTTTTTCGGCACGGCGACCTGCGTATCCGGCGCGAGCTGTATGTTGATGTCTTTCCCTTCACGGGTCTTGACGCTCAGCACGTCGCCCTTCAGCGCCGTGATGGTGCCGCGCACGCGCACGTTGGTTTGTGCGAATGCAGCAGCCGTAAAGAAGGCAAGCAGAACAAAGGCAAGGCGTTTCATGGATTCCCCTAGTGACCGTTGAGTTTGCGACCAAGTGGCGAACACGCTTATTCTCCGCTGCATTCCATGCTGAATCCATTCCAGCCCATCAAGAAGATCGAGGTGCGCCGCTTCAGCGCGATGCCGCCCAAGTTCCGAAAGCGCCGGCGCACGGCGTGGTCCGATCCGAACCGGCAGGGCGCGGCGGTCGATAGTTTCCTCGAGGGCCCGTCCTTCGACCGTCAGGGCAACCTCTGGTGCGTCGACATCCCCTTCGGCCGCATCTTCCGCATCGACCGCAGAGGCGAATGGGAGCTCGCCGCTCAGTACGACGGCTGGCCGAACGGGCTCAAGTTCCATCGCGATGGGCGCGCCTTCATCTGCGACTACCGGCGCGGGCTTCTCGCCTTGCATCCGAAGACAGGAAGGGTGGAAGAGGTGCTCGGCACGGCGTTCAGCGAGAGCTTCAAGGGGCTGAACGACCTGCACTTCGCCGACAACGGCGACCTTTATTTCACCGACCAGGGACAGAGCGGCATCGGCGATCCCACAGGGCGCGTCTGGCGCTTGAGAGCCAATGGCGAGCTGCAGAAACTGATCGGCAATGCGCCCTCGCCGAACGGGATCACGGTGAACAAGAAGGGCAGCCAGGTCTATGTCGCGATCACGCGCTCGCAGCAGATCTGGCGCCTGCCTCTCATGGCAGGCGGAACGCCGTCGAAGACCGGCGTCGCGATCAATCTATCGGGCGGCCACGCAGGACCGGATGGCATCGAGATCGATGATGAAGACGGGTTGGTCGTGTGCCACCTCGGCGTCGGCATCTGGCGCTTCGATTCGAACTGCCTGCCGACGCACCTGGTGCACGCGGGTAAGGAGCACCGCCTGATGACCAATATCGCATTCCGCGGGAAGCACCTCTACATCACTGATTCGGCGAACGGCGAGATCCTCATGGCGGATATGCCGGTCGCCGGCAAGAAAATGTTCTCGATGAGGTAGCGCATGCGCCTATTCGCTCTTGCTCTCGCGCTGATCTGTGGGGTTGCCAACGCCCAGTACCCGACGAAGCCGGTGCGCGTCGTCATCGGCTACGCCGCCGGCAGCTCGACCGATATCGTCGGGCGCGTGATGACCGATCGCCTCGCCGCGTACTGGAAGCAAAGTGTCTATGTGGAAACGCGCGCCGGCGCGGCGGGCAACCTCGCCGCAGACGCTGTCGCGAAAGCCAGCGGCGACGGCTATACATTGCTCTTCGCGCAGAACGGCCTCGCGATCAGTGCGGCGGCGCTGCCGAACCTGCCGTACAACGCGGAGCGGGATCTCGTCGCGCTTGCGCCGGTCGCGGCGACGCCTCACATCCTCATCGTGGCGAACGAGTTTCCGGCGAAGAACGTGCAGGAGCTGATCGCGCGCGGCAAAGCCGAGCCGGGGAAGCTGTCTTTCGCGTCCTCCGGCGTTGGCAACTCCGACCATCTTTGCGGCGAGCTCTTCAACCTCATGGCCGGCATCACCGCGATCCACGTTCCCTACAAAGGGGGCGCGCCGGCGGCAGTCGACATCATGGGCAACCGCATCGGGTATTACTTCGCCGGGATGCCGGTCGGATTGCCGCTCGCCAAATCCGGCAAGGCGCGCGCACTCGGCGTGACGAGCGCCGAGCGGTTTGCGGGCGCGCCGGACATCCCGACGATCGCGGAGCAGGGCCTGCCCGGCTACTCCGCGACGCTATGGCAAGGCTTCTTCGCGCCGAGCTCGGTGCCGCCGGAGCTCGCGGGCCGCATCGCAGCCGATATCGAGAAGGTCATGTCGCTCCACGAGACCCACGAGAAGCTTGCCGGTGCGAGCGTCACGGTGTGGGCCGGCAACCAGGCCGACTTCAAGCGGGCGTTCAGCGCCGACATCGCGAAGTGGCGCGATGTAGTGAAGAAGGCCAACCTGAAGCTCGACTAGCCGCCGACGCGGCCGAGGAGCGAGATCAGCGCGTCGGGGTTGTAAGGCTTCGGGACGAAGTACCTGAAGCCGCAGCTCGCCGCGCGGCGGCGATCTTCTTCCCGCCGGTGCGCCGTGACCGCGATGAGCACTGGGCAGCGATCGCCGTAACGCTGCAGGAACTCCTGTGCCACATCGAAGCCGCTGACCTCGGGCATGCCGAGATCCAGCAGCACGATGTCGGGTTGGAAGTAAGTGGCCGCGGCGAGTGCCTGCTTGCCGCTCTCGGCGAGCCTCACGATATAGCCTTCGCTTCGTACGAGGATGCCGAGGGTGAGCACCGTGTCGCGGTTGTCGTCCGCGATCAGAACGCGCAGCGCTCCTGGCTTTTCCCCCATGCAGTCTTGTACCAAGCCGGTGCGCTCCGCTGTGTGCGGAGGTAACGCTCTTCGCTACAACCTAATCAATTTTTGCACCGGACTTTTTGATAACGTCGGCCCACTTCGCTGAATCCTTTCGGATTAGCGCGCCGAATTCCTCGGGCGTGCCGCCGCCGCCTTCGCTGCCCATCTGCTCGAGCCGCTCTTTGGTCTTCGGCTCGACGATGGTGTGATTCACGGCGGCATTCAACTTGTCGAGGATCGGCCGCGGCAGCCCCGCGGGCGCGATGATGCCGCTCCACGCCGTGACTTCGTAGCCCGGCACGCCCGCCTCGATCATCGTCGGCACCTGCGGCAGGGCGTGTGCGCGCTGCGCGCCGGTGACCGCGAGGGCACGAACGCGGCCGTTTTGCACGTGCGGCGCGATGGAGTTCGTGCTCTCGAACATGAGCTGCACGTTGCCGGCGATGAGATCGGCGATCGCAGGCGCGCCGCCCTTGTACGGGACATGGACGATCTCAGTGCCGGTCATGTACTTGAAGAGCTCGCCGCTGACATGACCCGGGGATCCATTGCTGGATGAGGCATTCGACAACTTGCCCGGATTGGCTTTCGCATAGGCGATGAGCTCGCGCACCGTCGTAAACGGCGCTTTCGGCGAAGCGGCGAGGAGCATGTATCCCGTGCTGATGAGCGCCACCGGCTGGAGGTCGCGCTCGATGTCGTACGGCAGCTTCTCGACCATGTGCCGCGTGATGGCCAGCGCGCCGACCGGGCCGACACCGATGGTGTAGCCGTCGGGCGGGCTCTTCGCAACGGCGTCGATGCCGATGGTGAGCGCGCCGCCCGGGCGGTTGTCGACGACGACCGGCTGGCCGAGCTCCTTCGCGATTCCCGGCGCGACGACGCGTGCGATGTTGTCGGTCGCGCTGCCCGCTGCCTGGGGCACGACCAAACGCAGCGGCCGCTCAGGGTATTGAGCGGCCGCGCTCGTTGCGAAGAAGAGAAGCGCTAGGGCTGCAGCTGGGCGCGTATTTCCCCGCCTTTGTTCTTGTCGCTGTGCACGTTGACGTACAGGTTGCCCGCCTTGAGCGCATCCATCTGCGCGGGCGTGAGCTTCTTGCCTTCCGGCACGCTGTAGGTATCGCCGTTCTTTGTCAGCGGAACGATGACCGGGCCGTTCTGGCCCTTGGCCGCCTGGTGGATGTGCGCCATCGTGCCCTGCATGCCTTCGGTGGTCACGCTGCCGCTGACGGTGCCGTCTTCCGCGACGCGGAAGCTGCCGCTGCCCTTAGCCCCCGTGTTCGTCGGCGGAACTTCCTCCGCGCCGGTGAGACTGACCTTCATGGCACCGCTGCCCGGCATCCAGTCGGGCATCTTATCTTTCATCTGGGCGCAGCCAGCCAGCCCGATGATTGCTGCCGCTGCCAAGAGTTTCTTCACGTTGTCGTCTCCTCTCCGAAGGTGAACCTGCACGCGGGATAAACGAGGCGCGCGGCTAGAATATTCCCATGCCCCGCATCGCCGGCTCATCCGCGCTTTCGCGCCTGCGCATTCTAGACCTGTCGCGCGTGCGGGCGGGACCGACCTGCGTGCGCCAGTTCGCCGATTTCGGCGCCGACGTCATCAAGATCGAGTCGCCGCCCGGGGTCGACCCGAACGAGAACATGGGCGGGCCGCGCGACGGTCCGGACATGCAGAACCTGCACCGCAACAAGCGCGCGATGACGCTGAACCTCAAGCAACCGGAGGCGCGCGAAGTGTTCTCGCGCCTGGTGAAGACCGCCGACGTGGTGGTCGAGAACTTCCGGCCCGACGTGAAGTTCCGCCTCGGGATCGACTATGAGTCGCTCGCCAAGGTGAATCCGCGCATCATCCTCGCCAGCATTTCAGGTTTCGGACAGGACGGGCCCTATCGCGACCGACCGGGCTTCGACCAGATCGCGCAGGGCATGAGCGGCATCATGTCGGTGACCGGCGCGCCCGGGCAGGGCCCGATGCGCGTCGGTGCCGCGGTCGCCGACGTCGGTGCCGGTTTGTACGCCGCCCTCGGCATCATGACGGCACTCCTCGAGCGCGAGCACTCGGGCAAAGGCCAGTGGGTGCAGAGCTCGCTCCTGAACGCGGGCATCGGCCTCCTCGACTTCCAGGCGGCGCGTTATACGATGAAAAGCGAAGTGGCAGCGCAGGTCGGCAACGATCATCCAACGAGCATGCCGACCTCCGCCTACAAGACGAAGGATGGCTACATCAACGTCGCGGCCTCGGGCGACGGCATGTGGAAGCGCATCTGCAAGCTCTTCGGCCGCGAGGACCTCGCCAACGACGATCGCTTCAAGACAAACGAGCTCCGGGCGAAAAATCGCACCGCGCTTAACGCCGAGATCAACAAGGCGCTCGGCGGGCGTAGCTCGAACGAATGGATCGAGGCGCTGAACGGCATCGGCGTGCCCTGCGGCCCGATCTACAAGATGGACGAGGTGTTTGCCGATCCGCAGGTGCAGCACATCAAGGCGTCGGTCGAGGTCGAGCATCCGCGCATCGGGCGCTTCAAGATCCTGAACCAGCCGGCGCGCCTCTCGCGCACGCCGGCCGAGATCAAGACCGCCACGCCCGACATTGGCCAGCACACCGACGAGATCCTCGCCGAGCTCGGCTATAGCGGCGCCGACATCGCGCGGCTGCGCGAACAGAAGGTCGTGTGACCGACAGGATCATCGCCCGCAAGGACGGCGCGATCGGCTGGCTGGTGTTCAACAATCCGGACCGCCGCAACGCCGTCTCGCTCGACATGTGGGAGGCGATCCCCAAGGTGCTGGAGGACTTCGCGGCCGACGCGGCGATCCGCGCGATCGTACTGACCGGTGCCGGCGACAAGGCTTTCGTCTCTGGAGCGGACATCTCGCAATTCGAGAAGCAGCGCTCGAGTGCCGAAGCGGTAGCGCACTACGACGCGGTGGGCGAGAAGGCGCAAACGGCGCTCAAGATGTGCGACAAGCCGACGATCGCCATGATCCGCGGCTATTGCATCGGCGGCGGCCTCGCCATCGCCATGCTTTGCGACCTGCGCGTCTGCTCCGACGACGCCCGCTTCGGTATTCCGGCGGCGAAGATGGGCCTCGGCTACCGCGCGAGCTCGATGAAGAACCTGGTCGACATCGTCGGCGCCGCCTACGCGCGCGAGATCATGATCACGGCACGCCAGTTCAGCCCGGAAGAGGCGCTGCGCATGGGACTCGTCCATAAGGTGGTGGGCGTGCCAGAACTGGAAAAGACGACGCGCGACTATTGCGACATGATCGCGGCGAATGCGCCGCTCACCATGCGCGCGGCGAAACGCATCATCCGCGAGGTATCGGCGGCGAAATATGACGTCGAAGCCTGCGCGGCGTGGGTGAAGGAGTGCTTCGACAGCGAGGATTACCGTGAAGGCCGCAGCGCCTTCATGGAAAAGCGAAAGCCCGTTTTCAAGGGCAGATAACCAGGAGGATGGAGATGAAGCAGCTGGCGGTAGTCGCCGCGTTCGCCTTTTCGGTGGGCGCGTCCGCACAGAATTTTCCGAATAAACCCATCACCACGGTCGTCGGCTTCGAGCCCGGCGGCGGCACCGATACCACGGCGCGCATCGTGGCGAAGACGCTCTCCGACCAGATCGGGCAACAGGTGGTGGTCGAGAACCGCGCCGGCGCCGGCGGCGACATCGCGGTGGATTATGTGGCGAAAGCAGTGCCCGACGGCTACACGCTCGTCCTCGCCAACGTGGGTGCGCTGACGGTGAATCCGCACATCCTGAAGACGCCGTATGACCCGCTGAAGGACCTGACGCCGATCACCATGGCGGTGGTGTTCGCCAACGTGCTCGTCGTGCAGCCGGACTTTCCGGGCAAGACGCTGGCGGACTACGTGAAGGTCGCGAAGCAGAAGCCCGGCAGCGTCACGTACGCGTCGTCAGGCATCGGCGGCGCCGGCCACCTTGCCGGCGAGCTCCTGCACGTCATGGCGAAGATCGACATCGTTCACGTGCCTTACAAGGGCGGCGGACCCGCGGCGCAGGGGTTCCTCGGCAAGCAGGTCGATTCGTTCTTTGCCACGCCGGTGTCGTCGATCAAGCAGATCCAGGCTGGCCGCGCCCGCGCGATCGCTACGACGGGGGCGAAGCGTGCGAAGCTGATGCCGGATGTGCCGACGGTTGCCGAGTCCGGTTACCCCGGGTACGAGGCGCTCAACTGGTATGCCTACCTCGGGCCCGCCAATCTGCCCAAGGAGATCGTCGACGCGTTGAACCAGGCGCTCGTCAAAGCGCTGAAGACGCCCGAGGTGCTTTCGGCGTTCGACAAGCAGGGACTCGAGGCGCAGCCCGGCACGCCGGCCGAGCTCGCGGCCTACATGAAGCGCGAGTACGAGACCTGGGGCAAGGTGGTCAAGCAGGCGAACATCAAGGGCCAGTGATCAGAGCTTGACGACGATCTTGCCGACGGCGGCGTTCGACTCCATGTGGTCCTTCGCCTTCGGCAGCTCGTCGAACGAGTAGACCTTGTCGACGAGCGGCTTGAGTTTCCCGCTGGCGAAGAGCGGCAGGAAATCGCGCTTAAATCCTTCGACTGTCGCGGCGCGCTGCGGCGCGGTGCGCAGCTTGTTCGAGACGCCGAAGAGCTTGAAGCGCTTCGAGTGCAGCGCATCGAGGTCGATTTCGCTCTTCATGCTGCCGTCGAGGTAGCCCACCGTCGCCAGGCGCCCTTCGTAGGCCATCGAGCGGAGGCACTCGGCGAACACCGTGCCGCCGACGTTGTTGACGACGAGGTTCACGCCCTTGCCGTCGGTCGCCTTCATCACCGCGTCGTGGAAGTCGGGTTTGCGTGTGCAGATCGCCACGTCCAAGCCATGTTTCTTTAGCGCATCCAGTTTCTGTTGCGAGCCGGAGGTGCCGATGACCTTCGCGCCAAGCGCCTTGCCCGCCTGCAGCGCGGCCACGCCTACGCCCGCTGACACGCCGGTTACGAGCAGCCATTCGCCCGCCTTGAGCCCGCCTTGCTGCACGAGCATGTCGTAGACCACGAGGAACGTGATCGGCACCGCGGCGGCTTGCTCGAAGCTGAGCGTAGACGGAATCGGAATCGCATCCTGCTTGTCCATCACGCCGTATTCGGCGAAGGCGCCCGGCAGGCGCCCCATGACGCGTTCATGGGTGCCGACGACCTCGCCGGCGGCGTCCATGCCGGCGGGTTTCTCGGTGCCCGGCTTGATGAGGCCATGGCCGGCGATGAGCTCGCCGCGATTCAGGCTCGCGGCGCGGATCTTGACGAGGAGCTGGGTAGGCGAGGGCTGCGGCTGCGGCTTCTCTCGCAGCTCGAGCGCCATACCGTGATTTTCAGCACGAAGGACGTAGGCTTTCATGCGCGAAGTGTAGCGCCCTCGCTACGTCCGTCGCTATCGAGTGGCATCAAAATGCTCGCGCGTTGTCTATAGTGGGGCCACGAAGAATAGAACGGAGGTCCCATGACGCATCGCATGCGCAATCGCTTGGTCCAGATCTTCATGCTGTTCATGCTCGCCGCTGCCGGTGCTGCGTTGATGCCGCGCGTACACGCCGCGGTCATCGGCACCGATCAGGCGGTCCAGTCCGAGCGCGAGCGAGTCAAGGCCGCGCTC
>Ga0310810_10012235_pt1 | contig 10069 bp, 9 predicted proteins | sample NCmetagenome_FD_207641 | JGI IMG/M metagenome (GOLD analysis project Ga0310810, IMG submission 207641) | Soil microbial communities from experimental microcosm in Duke University, North Carolina, United States - NC | ecosystem: Engineered > Artificial ecosystem > Soil microcosm > Unclassified ...
GATCTCGACGCCGTGGCCCTCGAGCAGGTCGCGGACGAACGCCCCGGCGACCGGTCCGAACCCGCGCTCGAGCGGCAGCGCCTCCTGCATGACGAGCGTCACCTGCTTGCCGAGCAGCGTCATCGAGGCCGCGACCTCGGTCGCGATGTACGAGCCGCCGACGACGACGACGCGCTCGGCGGCATCGAGCTCGCCGCGCAGCTTGTCGGCGTTTCCGAGCGCCCGCAGGTAGTGGATGCCGTCGCGCATGCCGCCGTCGGCCTGCAGGCGGCGGATCCCGGCGCCGGTCGCCAGCAGCGCCTGGCCGAAGCCGATCTGCTCGCGCCCGAGCTTCGCCGTCTTCGCCGTGGCATCGAGGTCCATGACCGGCGTGCGCGTGCGCAGGTCGACGTCGTGCTCGGCGTACCAGCCCTCCGGGTGGATGAGCGTCGACGGGCGGTCCTCGCGGCCCTGGAGGTAGCCCTTCGTCAGCGGCGGGCGGTGGTAGGGCGCGTCCATCTCGCGCGTGGCGATGACGATCGAGCCGTCGAAGCCCTGCTCGCGCAGTTCGGCGGCGGCGTTCGCGGAGGCGATCCCGCCGCCGAGCAGCAGGATGTCCGTGGAGTCGTCGCTCATCCGCCCATCGTAGGCGGCTATTCGATCCCGAGCCGATCCAGCAGCGCGTCGTCGGCGCGCCAGTGGCGGCGCACGCGCACGGAGAGGTCGAGGTGCACCCGCGTGCCGAGGTGGCGCTCGAGCTCGCGCCGCGCGGCCGTCCCGATCGCCTTGATCATCGCCCCCTGCGCGCCGATGAGGATCCCCTTCTGGGACTCGGCCTCGACCCACGCCAGCGCGCGGATGCGGATGAGGTTGTCCTCGCGCGAGTCGTCGACCTCCTCGACCTTGATCTCGACGGCGTGCGGGACCTCCTGGAAGGTCCGCCGCAGGACCTGCTCGCGGATGAGCTCGGCGAGGATCACCGACTCCGCCTGGTCGGACGCGTCGCCGGGGTCGAAGAGGAACGGGCTCTCGGGCAGGAGGCCGACGAGGTGCTCGACGAGCTCGGCGACGCCGGTCCCCTTGCGCGCCGAGATCGGGAAGATCTCGTCGGAGACGCCGAGCTCGGCGGCGCCCTGGAGCGCCGCCATCGTGTGCGCCGTGTCGATGCGGTCGATCTTGTTGACGGCGATCGCGACGGGGACGCTCGTCTTGGCGAGCGCGGCGGCGATGAAGCGGTCGCCGGGGCCGACGCCCTGCTGGCCGTTGATGATCAGCAGCGCCCCGTCGGCGTCGGCGAGCTCGCGCTCGACGCGCGACTGCATGCGCTGGGTCAGCGTGTCGCGCGGGCGCTGCACGCCGGGGAGGTCGACGAGCACGAGCTGGGACTCGCCGCGCATCGCGATGCCGCGGATCGCGCGGCGCGTCGTCTGCGGCTTGTCGGAGACGATCGCGACCTTCTCCCCCACGATCGCGTTGACGAGCGTCGACTTGCCGACGTTCGGGCGCCCCGCGAGCGCGACGAAGCCGGCCCGCGTGCTCATGGCTGCGCGCCCGGCGTCACCCAGGACATGAGCTCGCGCTGCAGCGCGAGCATCTCGCCGTCGTCGGTCTCGTGGTCCATGCCGACGAGGTGCAGCGCGCCGTGGACGATCGCCTCGCGCACGTCGGCGGTGTGCGGCGGGCAGATGACGATGTCGCCGAGCTCCCGCGGGCCGGGCGACGGGTCGGCGCCGTCGATCGGGAACGACAGGACGTCGGTCGGCTCGTCCTTGCCGCGGTGCGCCGCGTTGAGCTCGGTGATCCGCTCGGCGCTGACGAACTCGACGGCGACGTGGCCGCCGTCGACGCCCGCCGAGGCGAGCGCGAGCGCGACGAGGCGCTCGACCTCCTCGAGCGGCACGAGGATCGGCCCGGGCCCGCCGAGCACCTCGATCTCGAGCGGATGCTCCGGGGCCCCGGAGGTCAAGCGCGTCGGCGGTCGGCGGGCCGCAGCTCGGACGTCTGGCGCTCGGCGTGCACGGCGTAGGCCTCGACGATCTTCTGCACGAGCCGGTGGCGGACGACGTCCTCGCCGCCGAAGCGCACGAACTCGATGCCCTCGATGCCCTCGAGGATGTCGCCGACGACGACGAGCCCCGAGCCCTCGTTCTTCGGCAGGTCGATCTGCGTGACGTCGCCCGTGACGACCATCTTGGACCCGAAGCCCAGGCGGGTCATGATCATCTTCATCTGCTCGGGCGTCGTGTTCTGCGCCTCGTCGAGGATGATGAAGCTGTCATTGAGCGTGTTGTGCGTGACGAGGAAGTCGTCTGTGACGTAGAGCGAGTCGGCCGCGGCAACCTGGATGCACACCGTCTCGGCCTCGCCGGCCGGCTCGATGGTCTCGACGAAGCGCATGGGGCGCCCTCCACCACACGCGTCGTAGGCCTCCCGCTTGCGCGTGAGCAGGAACGGGGCGACACCGTGCGGGAGCCGGATGTCCACGATGTGGGCGTCCAACCGATGGTGCACGTCGCGACCACGGGCGCGCCCTGGCGCCCGGCCCTCCGCCGGCCGGGTCCGCGTGTACGCGACGCCGCCGAGCGAACGCACGAGGAAGATCACGTCGTCGCGCAGGCGCGCTGAGCAGGTGGTGTATTGGATCCGGCAACTGCGGCCTCGTTGGGTGACGGGGCCGCCGTCGCTGTCGAGCAGCCCCTGCAGCACGGCGAGCCGGACCTCGATCGCATTGTGCTTGTAGACGTCGGGGACGAACTTCGTGGACGACCGGGTCCCATCGAGTCCGAGCGCGCGAACGGCCACCTTCACCGGGTTCGCGACGATCACGCCACCCCGGTGCCCGTCGACGTGGCGCAGCACGTAGTCCACCTCGGACCGCGGGCGCAGCTCGATCCGGTCAAGACGCTCCTGCATCGCGACAGCCAGCTCGGGATCGGCGGTCGTGAACGACGGCGTGGTGCGCCCCGTCAGGCAGCCGTCCCCGAGCAGCAGACCGAGTGCGTACGGGTCGAGCGGGACGTCGTCGGGCTCGAACTGCGCAGGGGCGCTCATCAGCGGAAGCTCGAACCGGTGCTGATGGTGGCGGCGCAGCCGGCCGATCATCTCGTCCGTCCGCAGGGTGCGAGTCGTGCCACGGCGCCGGTCCTCCAGGGTCCGCACCGTCCACAGATGCTCGGCACAGCACAAGGTCGAGGCGCCGTCCTGCGCCCGCACCCGGAACACCGGGCGACGGCCCTGGGGATACACGCCGAGCACCGGAGTCGGCTGTCCATCCGAGCCGATCACGAGGTCACCGACGCGCAACGTGCCGATCTCCTGCCAGCCCTGCGGCGTGAGCACCCCCCGGTCGACCGGCTGGGCGCGCCCGCGCATGAATGCCAGCGGGGCGACCTCGATCTGCCCGCGCTCGAGATACGACGCGACCTTCTCGGCGTCGAGCATGTCGTGGAGGGCGTCGAACAGCGGGCGCAGGTAGGGGTCGATCTTCGCCATGAGGTCGCCGGGCAGGAAGCCCAGGCGCTCGCCGGCCTCGACCGCCGGGCGCGTGAGGATGATCCGGTTGACCTCGCGGCGGCTCAGCGCGGCGGCCGCGAGCGCGACGGCGAGGAACGTCTTGCCGGTGCCGGCGGGGCCGATGCCGAAGGTGATCGTGTTGCGGCGGATCGAGTCGACGTAGCGCTTCTGGTTGACGGTCTTCGGCGCGACCTGCTTGGAGCGGTGGCGCCAGACGACGTCCTCGAGGATCTCCGCCGGCGAGCGGTGCTGATCCAGCGCGCCGGTGACGGCGGCGATCGTGCCCGGGCCGATGTCGTGGCCCTGCTCGATGAGCGCGGCGAGCTCGCGCACGACGATCTCGGCCGCCTGGACGGCCTCGGGCTCGCCGTCGAGCGTCACGACGTTGCCGCGGAGGAAGAGGTCGCAGTCCACGTGCCCCTCGAGCGCGCGCAGGACGGTGTCGCCGCTGCCCGCGAGGTCGGTCGCCGCCGCGTTGGAGAGCTCGATCTGGCTACGCACCGAGCGCCTCCCGGACGAGCGCCGACACCGCCTTGCCGTCGGCGTTGCCGGCGGCCTTGGCCATCGCGACCTTCATGACGGCGCCCATGTCCTTCGGCGACGACGCGGCGGTCTCGGCGACCGCGGCGGCGACGATCGCGCGCAGGGCGTCCTCGTCGAGCTGCGCCGGCAGGTAGGACTCGATCATGCGGGCCTCGGCCTCCTCCCCGGCGGCGAGCTCCTCGCGACCGGCGTCGCGGAAGGCCGTCGCGGACTCCAGCCGGCGCTTGCGCTCGCGGCGCAGGACGGCCAGTTCGTCGCCGTTGCCCTCCTTCGCGTTCTTCTGCAGCTCGCTGAGAACCAGCCGCAGCGCGCCGACCCGATCCTTCTCGCCCGCCTTCATCGCGGTGGCGAGATCCTGCTTCACCGTGTCGGCCAGACTCATCTGCCCACCAGCATACGCGCGCGGCGGATGCTGTCTGTCAGCTCGGCGCGGCGGTGACCTCGCGGGCGCACGCGGCCCCGATCCGGCGCCCGAGCTCCTCACCGCCGGACGACGCCAACCGGCTCAGGACCTTCGGGTCGGCGGCGATCCTGCGCCCGAGCACACCGGTCGTGAACGCGCGCCGGAAGCGGATCGCCATACAGTCGAGGATCGGCCTGGGCACGCCCTGGCGCTCGACCTGGGCGAGAATGCCGCAGACCACGACCGGCACGAGCAGCACGGCCTGCCGGGACTTGAGGAAGATGTCGGCGACCGCCGGATCGGAGGTCGATGCGAGCTCCTTCACGGCGCAGTCGACGACGCCGGCGGGGATCGCGTTGGGCGGCTGGGAGAACTGGCGGCGAACCTCCCGGTTGAACGCCGTCCGGTCGAGCTCACCGCTCTTCAGGCGGCTGATCTTCCACTGCCCGCCGACCCTGCGCAGCGCGAGGGTCGCCGTCTTGAACGGAAACCCGCCTCCGCGCGGCCGGATGTCCGCGCTGGCGCGCGTGCCGCTCAGGCGGACCGCGTCGATCGTCAGCGTCTTGGCCCCCACGTCGTCCGCGTCGGCGCGACAGGACTTCAGCGCCGCAGCGCCGCGCTCGTGGGTCGTCTGCTCGAGCAGCTCGAGCGTGACGAGGCGCGTGCAGACGCTCGGATCCGTCGACGTCATCGCCTCCTGGACCACCGCGCGGACGGCGCCCTCCTCCCCGCCGACCGTCGCGGTCGACGGCGACACGGTCGCGGTGGACGGGGCGGCCGCGGTCTCTGCGGCGCCGGCGGGCTTCTTGTCGGCGCAGGCGCCGAGTGGGCATGCCAGCAGTGCGACCACCGCCAGGCGTTGTGCGCGCATCGCCGCGATCCTACGGCAGTCGCCCGGCGTCGGATCTTGCCGGCTGCGACGCGGCCGCCGGGGGGACGGCGCCGTTCGTACTGTCCGCGGCAACCTCGTCGGCGAGCGTCAGCGGCGTACCGAGGCTGCCGAGCTCGGCCGTGTCGCGCCCGAACAGCAGCCCGATGTTCCAGTCGACGAGCAGCCGGGCACGGCGGCCGGCGCCGGGCATCGCGGCGAGGTGGTAGCTGCGGGCGAGCATCCAGGCCGGCATGCCGCTCCAGGTGATCGGGCCCGTCGTCGCGACGGCCTTGCGGCGTCCCATGTCGACGAAGACGCCCTTCGTCTTGTAGCGGAACCTGCGCTTGTGGCCCCCGCCGCCGAGCGCGGCGGCGACGTTGCGGCCCACGACGCGGCCCTGGCGGATCGCGTGCTGGGCGGTCGGCGGGCAGGGCTGACCCTTGCGCGCCGGGTCGGGCACGGCGGCGCAGTCGCCGAGCGCCCAGACGTTGTCGAAGCCCTGCACCTGCAGGTGGCTGTCGCTGACGATCCGCCCGCGGTCGTCGAGCGGCAGGCCGAAGCGGGCGAGGACGGGGTGCGGCTTGACGCCCGCGGTCCAGACGACCGTGCGCGTGTTGACGACCTCGCCGTCGCTCAGCGTCGCGGTCGAGGCCGTGACCGCGTCGAGCGTCGTGCTCGTGCGGATCTCGATGCCGCGCCCGCGCAGCTCGCGCACGGCGAACTCTGCGAGCTTCGGGCCGATCTCGGGCATGACGCGCTCGGTCGCCTCGACGAGGATCCAGCGCATGCCGGTGACGCGGCAGCGCGGGTAGAGGTCCATGACGTCGGCGGCGAAGTCCTGCAGCTCGGCGAGTCCCTCGAGGCCGGCGTAGCCGGCGCCGACGAAGACGTACGTCAGCAGCTCGCGGCGGGCGTTGCCGTCCTCGAGCGTCTCGGCGACCTCCAGCGTGCGGATGACGTGGTTGCGCAGGGCGATCGCCTCGGGCAGCGACTTGAAGCCCATCCCGTGCTCGGCGAGGCCGGGGATCGGCAGCGTGCGGCTGACGGAACCGAGCGCGACGATGAGGTGGTCGTAGCGCAGGTCCTCCTCGTGGCCGTCGAGCGAGCGGATGTGGATGCGGTTGTTCTCGGGTGTCGCGCCGGTGATGCGGGCGAGCCGCAGGTGGATCGAGGCGTCGAGCTCCTCGCGCAGCGGCACGACGACGTGGCGCGGCTCGAGCGTGCCCGCGGCGGCGCCCGGCAGCAGCGGGGTGTAGAGCATGAAGTTGTCGGCGGTGACGAGCCGGACGTGCGCGCTGTGCGGTTCGAGCACGCGCGCGAGCGTCCGCGCGGTGTAGAAGCCGCCGAAGCCACCCCCGGCGATCACGACGTTCCAGGCCATACCAGGAGGCTAGTGGACCGCTATTTCAGCGTCGTGAAATGCGTGATCGTGTAGGTCACCTCGTCGTCGGCGATGTTGGCGACGCCGTCGATGTAGATCGACTTCGGGACGCCGCGACGCCCGTAGGTCACGTCGAGCCGCGCCACGTGGCGGTCGATCGCGTCCTGGATCATGCGCAACAGGCGCGGCACGGTCGCGACCGATTTGTCGCCGTTTCTCGGCGGCCGCGCGACACCGTGGCGCACGACGTAGAAGAGGTGCCCGTTGCGCGGAGCGCAGAAGCAGCTCACCGCAACCTCGTAGCGGTACGAGCTCACGTGGGCGGCCTTCCACTGCTTGCGCGCAGCGTCGAGGCGCTGCTGCGGGTGTGAGGTGGCGGCGGACGCCGGCGTCGCGAGGGCGGCGGCGAGGACGACGAGCGTGAGGAGGCGCGTGTGCATGCCGTTGCTACGTCCGGGGCGCGGGTTCGTCACGGACGAGCGTCAGGGCCGCCCACTCGCCGCCGTGGCGGCGGGCGCGCTCGCGCAGGCCGTGGGCCGCGAAGGCGGCGGCGATCGCGTCGGCCTCGGCGTGCAGCAGGCCGCTGGCGACGAGGACCCGCGGCGGCTCGCCGTCGAAGCCCGCCGCGGCGACGGCGGCCAGCAGCGGGCGGACGAGGTTCGCGACGACCGTCGGCGCCGTCGGGACCGGGCCGCCGCGCGCCAGATCGCCGGCGAAGGCCCGCACCTGCACGCCGTTGACGGCGGCGTTGTCCGTCGTCGCCGCGACCGACTCGCGCTCGTGGTCGACGCCGGCCACCGGCGCCCAGCCGAGCTTCGCCGCCGCGATCGCGAGCACGCCCGAGCCGCAGCCGAGGTCCATGAACGCACCCGACGGCTTCGCCGCCCGCTCGAGCTCGAGCAGCGCCTCGAGGCACATCCGCGTCGTGTGGTGCGCGCCGGTCCCGAAGGCCTGGCCGGGGTCGACGACGATGTCCAGCAGGCCGGGATCGCCGGGCGCGTCGCACCAGGGCGGGCGGACGTGCAGGCGCCCGCCGACGGTCAGCGGGCGATGGAACTCGCGCCAGCGCTCGGCCCAGTCGTCGGCGACCTCCGTCGTCGTGATGTCGACGAGCGCCGCGCCCGCCGCGGCGCGGAGGTCCGGCAGCGCCGGCAGCTCGCCCGGCGCGCCGTAGACGGCGTACTCGATCGTCTCGCCGTGGTCGACCTCCTCGACCCCCGCCGGCGCGAGCGCCAGCAGCTCCGCGAGCGCGAGCTCGGCGTCCGCGCGGGCGACGCGGATGGCGAGGCGGATCACACCCGGAGGGTGCGCTTGAGCTTGGCGAACATCGACTCGTCCGAGCGCATGTTCGCCTCCGTCATCGACGCCGCGAGCTTCGTCAGCAGGCTGCGCTGCTCCTCGCTGAGCTGGCGCGGGATGACGACGTTGACGACGACGCGCAGGTCGCCGCGGCGGCCCGGGCGGCGCAGGAGCGGCATGCCGCGCCCGCGCAGCTCGATCGTCTCGCCCGGCTGCGTGCCGGGGCGCACGTGCACGTCCTCGGAGCCCTCGAGCGTCGGGACCTCGAGCTTCGTCCCCAGGGCGGCGAGCGGGGCCGGGACGTCGAGCACCGTGACGAGGTCGTTGCCGTCGCGGATGAAGCGCTCGTGCTCGCGCACGGTGACGTTGACGTAGAGATCGCCCGACGACGCGCCCGACTCCCCCGCGTGGCCGCGGCCGCCGACGCGGATGCGCTGCCCAGACGCGATCCCCGCCGGGACGTCGATGCTGACGGCGTGCGTCAGGACCTCGCGGCCCTTGCCGTGGCAGCGCGTGCAGGCCTTCTCGGCGACCTTGCCGTCGCCGCCGCAGACGTCGCAGCTGACGGTGCGCGCGACCTGGCCGAAGGGCGTCCGGCTGACGGCCTGCAGGATGCCGTTGCCGCCGCAGCGCGCGCAGGTCTTGATCGGCGTGCCGGGCTCGGCGCCGTTGCCGTGGCAGCGCTCGCAGCGGTCGACGACCTCGTACGTGACGTCGATCGCGGCGCCCGCGGCGGCCTGCTCGAGGTCGATCTCGACGTCGACCGCCGCGTCGCCGCCGTTGCGCGGGGCCGACGCGCCGCCGAACCCGCCGAACCCGCCGCCGCCGCCGAAGAACGCGTCGAAGAGATCGGAGATCGAGCCGAAGCCCTCGAAGTTCGGGCTCTGGCCGCCGCGCTTGAGGCCGTCGTGGCCGTAGCGGTCGTAGATCTGGCGGCGGTCGGCGTCGGAGAGGATCTCGTAGGCCTCGGCGGCCTCCTTGAACTTCTCCTCGGCCTGCGGGTCGTGGTTGTTGACGTCGGGGTGCAGCTCGCGCGCGAGCTTGCGAAACGCCTTCTTGACCTCGGTCTCGTCGGCGTTGCGCCCGACGCCGAGAACCTCGTACGCGTCGCGCTTCACGTTGCGTCGTAGACGTCTTCGACGAAGCGCGAGAGCTGGAAGGCGGCGTCGCGGACGACCCCGATCGTCTCGCCGTAGTCCATCGCGACCGGGCCGATGAGCGACACGGTGCCCAGCGGGCGCAGCGGCAGGCCGTAGCCGGAGGTGACCATCGCCAGCGAGCGCAGCGCCGGCGCGGTGTTCTCGGTGCCGATGCGCACGATGACGTCGCGCTGGTCGAGCACGGTGCTCAGCATCTCCAGCAGCGCGACGCGCCCCTCGAGCAGGCGCATGAGCTCGTTGATCTGCGAGAGGTCCTGGAAGCGGTGCTCGGACAGCAGGCGCGCGGCGCCGTCGACGTAGAGCGTGTCCTCAGCCGTCGCGGCGAGCTCGGTGAACGCCGGCCGGATGCGGTCGAGGAACGTGCGCTCGGTGAGCGGCAGCGTCGGATCGGCGAGCCGCGTGTGCAGCTTGCGGGCGCCGAGGCCGAGCCCGACGAGCTCTTCGTTGAGGAACTCCGCGGCCCAGCCGACGAGGCCGTTGTCGACGGGCTCGTCGAACGCGAGCACGCGCTTGGAGACGCCGCCGGTCGAGGTGATGATCACGACCATGACGATCTGCGGCTGCAGCGGCAGCACCTCGATGTGGCGGATCGTCGCGGTCTGCAGCGGCGGGGCCGAGACGATCGCCAGGAGGTTCGTGACCTGCGAGAGCGTCTCCGTCGTCAGGCGCATCGCCTCGTCGACCTCGCGCCGCGTGAGCGCGAGCTCGAGCGTGCCCCGGCTGGGCCGCGCCGGCAGCAGGCGATCGACGAAGTAGCGGTAGCCGGAGTCCGTCGGGACGCGCCCCGCCGAGGTGTGCGGATGGGCCAGGAACCCGTGCTCCTCGAGCATCGCGAGCTCGTGGCGGACGGTCGACGGGCCGGCCTGGAGCTCGGGGTCGGCGGCGAGCGTCCGCGACGCCACGGGCTGCACCGTCGCCTG
>Ga0310810_10012236_pt1 | contig 10068 bp, 7 predicted proteins | sample NCmetagenome_FD_207641 | JGI IMG/M metagenome (GOLD analysis project Ga0310810, IMG submission 207641) | Soil microbial communities from experimental microcosm in Duke University, North Carolina, United States - NC | ecosystem: Engineered > Artificial ecosystem > Soil microcosm > Unclassified ...
GCGTTGAGCACGGCGTCCGAGCCGCTCGCTTCGGCGACCACGCGGTACTTGCCGCGACCGATGAACTCGTTGCGGATCTTCTCCGTCAGGATCTGTTCCACGTCGAAGAACGTCGTCCGGTTCACCAACGGCGGAATACCGACGACACGAATGTCGGTCGGCAGAAACGAACCGTGGCCAGCGAGGGCATAGCCACAACCTCCGCTGGCGAGCGACAGCCATATACACAGACCACAGCTTGCCCACCGAAGCCAGCGCGGCATAGGAGTCACAAATACCGGGACGTTCTTTTTCACTTAGACCACCAGCGAAACAAGTCGGCCTTTCGCCACCACGACCTTCTTCACCTGTTTGCCTGCGAGGTGCGCGATCACGGCGGGATCCGCCAGCGCCATCGTTTCGAGCTCCTTCTCCGAGGCTTCCGCCGGCACGGTCAACCGGCTCCGGACCTTCCCGTTCACCTGAACCGGCACGACGATTTCCTCGGCTTTCGCCACCTCGGCTTCGAACTCGGGCCAGGTCGCCGTCATCAGACCGTCCCGATGACCGAGCATTTCCCACAACTCCTCGCAGGTGTGCGGGGCGAACGGCGACAGCATCCGTACGAGCGCCTCGACGGCCTCGCGCACGACGGCGACTGCCGGAACACGCGCGCCATCAGCCTCGCCAAACGCGTACAGGTCGTTGACGAGCTCCATCATCGCCGAGACAGCCGTGTTGAGCTGTTGACGCTGCTCGATGTCCACAGTTACACGCCGAATCGTGTCGTGCGTCTTGCGGCGAATCGCCCTCTCCGTGGGTGTGAGCTCACCAGGGTTCAGGATTGGGGATTCGGGATTCGATCCAAACGCCGGCAGCCACTGATCGACTAACCGCCATACGCGCGCGAGAAAGCTCGCGACGCCACGCAGACCGGAATCGGTCCATTCCATCTGGTTCTCTGGCGGCGCGACGAAGATCATGTACAGCCGAAGGGCGTCGGCCCCGTACTTCTCCATCATGGCGTCAGGGTCGACGACATTCCCCCTCGACTTGGACATGACGGCGCCATCCATCAGCACCATCCCCTGTGTCAGCAGCTGTGTAAACGGCTCGCTGTCGGAGACCATGCCGAGATCACGGAAGACCCGCGCAAAAAATCGCGAATAGATCAGATGGAGAATCGCGTGCTCGATTCCGCCGCAGTAAAAGTCGACCGGCAACCAGTACTTCACCTTCGCGGGATCGAAAGCCTGATTGTCGTTGCGTGGATCGGCGAAGCGGTAGAAGTACCAGGACGAATCGACGAACGTATCCATCGTGTCCGTCTCGCGCCGCGCCGGGCCTCCACACTTCGGACACGTCACGTTGACGAAGTCCGGCACCTGAGCGAGCGGCGAGTCACCGCGGCCGGTGAACTCCGCCATCTTCGGCAGCTCGACGGGCAGCTGGTCGTCGGGAACGGGCACGATTCCGTCCTTGTCGCAATAGATCATCGGGATTGGGGTGCCCCAGTACCGCTGGCGGGAGATGCCCCAGTCCTTCAGTCGATACTGCACGGTGCCTTCGCCGATCCCGCGCTCCTTTGCAAACGCGATCATGCGACGTTGCGCTTCTTCCGAGGGCAGGTTCGAGAACTCGCCTGAATCCACCGTACGGCCGTACGCAACCGTGGCTTCCGGCATTGTGGCCGGGTCGGGCGACGGAGCGCCATCCTCCGGGACGATGACGATCTTGATCGGCAGGCCGAATTTGCGGGCGAACTCGAAATCGCGCTGGTCGTGCGCCGGCACCGCCATCACCGCTCCGGTGCCGTAGTCTCCGAGCACGAAGTTGGCGATCCAGATCGGCACCGTCTGCGTCGTGAACGGATTGATCGCGCGGAAGCCGGTGTCGAACCCCTGCTTCTCGATCTCACCGCTGATGCGCGCGGCGCGGTCCTGCGTCCGGAAGGTCTGCACCTGTTTGCGGAAGGCCGCCGGATTCGCGGTTTTGTCGGCGAGCGCCGCGACGAGCGGGTGCTCCGGGCCGAGCAGCACGAATGTGGCGCCGAAGATCGTGTCGATCCGTGTGGTGAAGACTTCGATGTCGACCGACCCGTCCTCCATCGGAAACTTCACACGCGCGCCTTCCGAGCGCCCGATCCAGTTCTGCTGCATCGTCAGAACTTTCTCGGGCCACTGCTTCAGCTCCACTGTCGCGTCGAGGAGTTCGTCGGCGTAGGCGGTGATGCGGAAGAACCACTGCTCCAGATCACGTGTTTCGACGGGCGTGCCGCACCGCCAGCAGCCGCCGTCGACCACCTGCTCGTTGGCGAGCACGGTCTGATCTGTCGGACACCAGTTGACGGACGACCGCCTGCGATACGCCAGCCCGCGTTCGAACATCCGGATGAACAGCCACTGGTTCCACTTGTAGTACTCGGGGTCGCACGTCGCCAGCTCACGCGCCCACGCGTAACTGATGCCCAGCCGCTGCAGCTGACCCTTCATGTGCGCGATGTTGGCGCGCGTCGAATCTTCGGGGTGTATGCCGCTCCTGATGGCGGCGTTCTCGGCGGGAAGTCCGAATGCATCCCACCCGAACGGATGCAGCACGTTGTAGCCGCGCATCCGTTTTGTACGGGCGAGCACGTCGCCGATGGTGTAGTTGCGGACGTGACCCATGTGCGCGTGTCCCGACGGATACGCGAACATCTCGAGGCAGTAGTACTTCGGCTTCGACGGGTCCTCCGTCACCTCGAATGCGCGGGTCGACGCCCAACGCTGCTGCCACTTTTTGTCCAGCTGTTGCGGGTGGTATTCAATCATTGGTGTGCCGGGTCCAGTGCGCTGGCTGCCGTCGTATCGCGGTGCCCGGCCGACGTATTGGACGTAGGGCGGGTGCCACAGCGCCGAGCGGCCACGCGACGCGGATCCGCCGCAAATTCGATTATAGCTGCCAGTATTGACGAAGCCCGGGCAGAACCGCATCTACCGTTGCGCGGCCGCGGCGGGAGTTGGCCGATGCCGGAGGCCCACCGATATCGCCAAGATGCGTCTCGCCACTCAGCACCTTGCTGACGCTTCGGAGGCAGCTTGCAAGGCCGCCCAGGTCGTAACCGCCCTCGGTGACGACGACCACACGGCCGTTGGCGTGCTCATCGGCAATCGCGACGACCGACGCAGTGAGACGGGCAAACTCCTCGGCGCTGAGCCGCATTCCGGCAAGCGGATCGCCGTCGAGCGCGTCGAACCCGGCGGAAATGAGGATCAGCTCGGGACGAAACTGCCGCAGCACCGGAAAGGCGACAGCGTTGTACGCCAGCTCGTAGTCCGCATCCGTCCCGCCGGCATCCATCGGCAGGTTCACCGTAAAGCCGAGACCCTTCCCTCGTCCGATGTCGGTGGCCGCGCCGGTGCCGGGGTAATACGGATACTGGTGCGAAGAAATGAAAAGCACCGACGGATCTTCGTAGAAGCTCCACTGCGTGCCGTTGCCATGATGCACGTCGTAGTCAACGACGGCGACGCGCGACAGGCCGCGAGCCCGCGCGTGCGCCGCGGCGACGGCCACGTTGTTGAACAGGCAAAACCCCATCGCGCGGTTGTGTTCGGCATGGTGGCCTGGCGGCCGCACCATCGCGAACACTCGCCGTCCGGTTCCCTCGAGCACATGCTCGACACCGCCGATGGCAGCGCCCGCGGCCAGCCGCGCCACGTCGTACGAATCCGGCGACGTGAACGTATCGGGATCGAGGGCCATCGCTTTTCCGGCGGTTTCGGCAATCAGCGAGATGTACTCACGATCGTGGATGCGTGCGAGCTCGTCCTGTGTGGCGGCACGAGGCTCGCGCACTTCGCTCCCCGCCTTCCGCAGCTCGGACGCGACGACCTGCATCACCTCGGCACGCTGAAGACGCTCGGGGTGGCCGGGCGGATTGAGATGGTCGGCGAATCGTTCGCTTGTATAGATCGTGAGACTCACGCGCGTTAACGTATCATCGCCGCCGCCCGATCTTCGAGCGCTCGTAACCGGTGTTCGAGCTCCTGCCGGACGGTTTCGAGTTGCTGGTCCGTCGTATCAGACGCGACTTCGAGCGGCTCGCCGATGGCGACGGCGACCGTCGTGAAGGGCTTCGGAATCTGCGTGCGGTCCCAGCTGTTCGCCGTCCACTTCGAGGTTGCCTCCATGTGGAACGGCAGCACGGGATTGCCGGTTGCCCTCGCCAGCCACACGGCGCCAGGCTGCGCCACGCGCGCCGGACCGCGTGGACCGTCGAGCGTAAAGGCGGCGGGCTTGCCTTGTTCCATGTCGCGTACCAGCTGCAGCATCGCCCGTAGGCCCCCGCGGGAGGACGACCCCCGCGCGGTCCCGAAGCCAAACCGCTCGATGATGCGTGCTATCCATTCGCCGTCGAAATTCTCGCTCGTGATGACGACGATGCCGCGCCTCTGAAAATACAACGTGCCCGTCAGAATGCGACCGTGCCAGAACGCCATGATCGGTCGCCGGCCCGAGGCGATGACCGCGTCGTAGCGCTGAGCCCCTTCCACACGCCACCGCAGCGTGTGTCCAAGCGCGTTGATCAGTGGATAACCTAGACCCGCAATCATGGCAATCTGCGCGCGCTTGCTCCACGACAGACGCCAGTTTTTCGCCGAAGCGGCGTTCACAGCCACTGCTTTTCGTGTCTCCGCGATTCCCTCACACGCGTGTCCGATCGCGCGACGTGCTGTTACATACCGTTGTACTGCGGCCCGCCGCCGTCTTCCGGCGGTACCCACGTAATCACCTGGTACGGATCCATGATGTCGCAGGTCTTGCAGTGGACGCAGTTCGACGCGTTGATCTGCAGGCGCGGCGTGCCGTCGGGTTCGTGGGTGATTTCGTAGACGTTCGCCGGACAGAACCGGGTGCACGGGTGGCCGTACTCGGGACCGCAGATCGAGCTGCACACCTCGGTGTGCACGAGCAGGTGTGACGGCTGATCCTCGTCATGTGACGTGCCGGAAAAATGCACGTTCGTCACCTTGTCGAACGTCAGCTTGCGATCGATGGTCGTGGCGTTGCTCGGCCGCTGTACTTCCATCTGCCGTGACCCGTAGTACCAGGACAGCATCTTCATCCGCTCGTATCCGGCATGGCCGTGCAGGTCCTCCGGAAACCATCCGTGTGTGATCACGGAGAAACCGGCAAACGCTAATCCTGGCAGCAGACCGTAGCCGAATGCCTGATGAACGTTGCGAACTGGATACAGCTCCTCACGGATCGAACTTCGATCGATGCGCTCCTTGTATGCCCTCAGCGCGGCAGCAGATGTATCTCCCGCGCGCACCGCGTCGAACGCCGTTTCCGCCGCCAGCATCCCGCTCCGCATCGCGAGATGAATCCCTTTCAGCCGCATCGAGTTGAGGAACGCGCCAGCGTCTCCGGCAATCAGACCGCCGTCCATGTAGACGCGCGGAATCGTGTTCCATCCACCTTCGGGCAGCGCCTTCGCGCCATACCGGATCATCTGCCCGCCCGCCAGCAACGACGACACGTATGGATGCTGCTTGAAGCGGTTGAAGGCCATGTGCGGATCGAACAGCGGATCCTTGTAATCGAGGCCGGTCACGAAGCCGACAGAGAGCTGTCCCGCCGGCATCGCATAGATGAACGCGCCGCCGAATTCCTCGTGCCGCAGCGGATAGCCGAGCGTGTGGATGACTGTCCCCGCCTTCATGCGGTCCGGCGGTACCTCCCACAGTTCTTTGAGGCCGACCGCGAACTGCTGCGGATGGTCCGCGCGACCGAGCTCCAGACGCCGCAGCAGCTCCTTGGTCAGGTTCCCGCGAACACCGTCACAGAAAATCGTGACCTTGGCGAGGATATCCACCCCCGGCTCGAACGTGGGCTTCGGCTGACCGTGCTTGTCGACGCCGCGGTCACCGGTCCGCACGCCGACGACGCGCCCGCCGTCCATCAGCACGTCCTGCCCGGCGAACCCGGAGAAGAAGTCGACGCCGGCGGCCTCCACCTGCGCCATCAGCCACCGGACGAACTGGTTCAGCGAAATGATGTAGTTGCCGTGATTCTTCAACGGCGGCGGAATGATCGGCAGCGCGATCTTCGACGATTCGGTTAGGAACAGGACCTCCTCGTCGTGTACTTCCGCGGCGAGCGGAGCACCCTTCTCTCGAAAGTCGGGAATCAAATCCCGAAGCGCGGAAGGATCGAGCACGGCGCCCGACAACATGTGAGCGCCGGCCTCGCGCGCCTTCTCGAGGACAGCAATCGACAACGCGTCGCCGCCCTGGGCCTGCTGAAGCTGCGCGAGCCGCAGCGCGGCAGACAGTCCCGCTGGTCCGCCGCCGACGATGAGAACGTCGACGTCGAGCGTTTCGCGACTAGTCGACGTTGTTGGCTCCACCGCGTTTGCTGACGGCCAGCAGCTCGCGACGCTCGGCGCCGTTAGGGTCGTTGGCGACTCGGCACTCGTTGTTCAGCACCATGGTGGCGCGTGTGGTCGTGTCGAAAGCGGGCCACTCCGGCAGCAGCCCTTTGACGTTCGGATTGCCGGTGCGGGCGAAGTTCGTCCAGGCGGCGCTCATCCTGTCCTGAAGGGCATAACGATCCTGCTGTCCACCGGTCATCGCCGTCGCCAGATCCACGTTTTCGAAGACAAAGGGAATATCGAGCGTGTGATACGCCTTCAGCTTGCCGTCGTGCACCGGCGAGCGCCACGTGAAGTAGTACATGTAAACGGGCGCCTGCTTCGCGTCTGCTTTCCGTTCGGCCACTGTAAGCACGCCGCTGCGCATCGTGTTGTCTGATGCAAGAATCAGATGCAGATCGACGTTGCTGACGCCGGGTCGCCCTTTTCGATACGCGGCGATCAATCGATCCGCGTCGACGTCCGAAATACCGCGTACATCCTGTTTGACCTGCTGCTTCAACGCCGCATCGTCGATGTCGTCGATGATCGCTCCTCTTGTCCACGCGACCTCGGTCTCGGCGGAACCACAGAGCAGCGGAACGTGAGCGGACAATGGCGATGAAACCGGGTCGAACGGTCCCGCCGGTAGGTTCCTCCCGTCGACGACCGGAGCGAAGTTCAGTCCCCGCAGCGCGCCAATGAGTTGTTCGGTGGGAACGCGCTGCAGCTCGTCCACCTGACCTGACTTGAGGTTGAGCCGTTCGAGCAGCATTTCCGCAGTCCGTGTGGCACTCTGGCGCGTTGTGCCGCTGACGTTCGAGCCGCTCTGCGCAATCGCCTTGTGGAACAACCCCTTGGCCGCGGGCATTCCCATGAGCGTGCACACCTTCCCACCGCCGCCGGACTGACCAAAGATGGTGACATTCCCCGGATCGCCGCCGAAGGCCGAGACGTTGTCGCGGACCCACTCGAGCGCCTGGACAATGTCCAGCATTCCAGCATTGCCGGAATCGGCGTACTTTTCTCCGCCGACGTCTCCAAGATACAAATGCCCGAACAGGTTGAGCCGATGGTTCAGCGTGACGACAACGACATCGCGATGACGCGCGAGGTTTGCGCCGTCGTAGATGATGAAACTGCCGGACGCCTGAGAATAGCCGCCGCCGTGCAACCACACCATCACGGGGCGCTTTCCCGTGGCGAGCGCAGGCGTCCAGATGTTCAGCCGCAGACAATCTTCGCTGGCGGGCTCCCGCCGATCCACCGCCGCCACCTCTGAAATCAACCCGGATGGTCCTTGCGGCGACCGCGGTCCGTACTCCAGGCAGTCGCGGACCGTCGTCCACGGCTGCGGTTTGCGCGGCGCCATGAAACGCGCGTCGCCTCCCGTCGGTGCGCCGTACGGAATTCCGTAGAACGCGTTCACGCGATCGGCGACCACGCCACGCACAGGGCCGGAGGTCGTCTTGGCGACCGCGCTCTGCGCCAGCCCACGCACATTCTGGCCAGCGAACGCGCTCCACGGCCTTTCGAGCAGCAGCCCCGCGCCCGCTACAGCCCCTGACTTGAGAAAGCTTCGACGTCGCACTCTTTCCTCCTACGACTTGTCGAGTTCCGCGATGATGGCTGGAGCAATCTCGAACAAATCGCCGACGATGCCGTAGTCGGCGACCTCGAAGATCGGCGCCTCGGCGTCCTTATTGATGGCCACGATGGTGCGAGAGCCCTTCATGCCGACAAGGTGCTGAATGGCGCCGGAAATGCCGAGTGCGACGTAGAGCTTCGGCGCGACGGTCTGGCCCGAACTGCCGATCTGACGCTCCATCGGCAACCAGCCGTTGTCGCAAATCGGCCTGGACGCGGCCACTTCGGCGCCCATCGCCTTGGCCAGTTTCTCGGCGAGCGGAATGTTCTCCTCTGACTTGATACCGCGGCCGACCGCCACAATCCGCTCGGCCTGGCCAAGATCGACGGCCTGCTTTGCCTCACGGAACGGCGGCTCCGGCTTCTGCCGAATCGTCGCCGGATCAATCCTCACGTCGAACTTCGTCACCGCCGCGGATCCGCCTTTCTGTGCCGCGTCAGCTCTGAACGCGCCGATCTGCGTTGTGACGAGGGCGGGTGGTCCACCCACTGGTTTGACCTGCGCCGCGAGCTTTCCCTGGAACATCGGCCGCACGAACGTGGCGTCGGCGCCGCTGCCAATCAATCCGGTGACATCGGTCACCAGCGGCTTGCGCAGCCGTGCCGCGAGCAACGGCGCGAAATCGCGGGTCTGATATGTGTGCGGCAGCAGCACGAACGTCGGGGACGCCGATTCGATGAGCGCGCGCGCAGCGGCAGCATACGCATCGGGGGTGTATGTCTCGAGCGCGGGGTCCTCGACGACCACGATTTCGGCGACTGCCGCCGGCGCGACTTCCTGCGCCACGGCGGCCGAGCCATTGCCGAACACCGCCACTTTGATGGGCATTCCGCCCGCGAGCTGCTGCGCGGCGGCAACCGTTTCCCATGTGGCGCGATTCAGCTTGCCGTCGCGCTGTTCGGCGATGACGAGTATCACAGTGCGCGAGCCTCTTCCCGCAATCGCCGCACGAGTTCCCTCGCCGCGTCGGCCGATGAACCGCCGATCATCTGTGTCTGTTTGCTGCGCGTCGGGACGGCCAGGCTGACAATCTGTTGCGCCGGCTGGATGCCCTGCGGCAGCGCGGCCTTGCGGATCTCCTTCTTCTTGGCGGCCATGATGCCTTTCAACGTCGCATAGCGCAGCTGGTTGATACCGCTCTGAATGGTGAGCAGCGCTGGCAGCGGCATGCTGATCCACTCGAACCAGCCGCCTTCGAGCTCGCGTTTGACGCGCAGGGCGCTTCCCTCAATCTGGACTTCCATGATGATGGTTGACGAAGGGATGCCAAGCCGGTCCGCCAGGATCACCCCGGTCTGGCCATGGCCCTGATCGTCGGACTGCAGCCCGGTGAGGACCAGGTCGAAGTGTTCGTCCTTCATCGCGGCGCCGAGCGCCTCGGCGATGACGAACGCGTCAGCCGCGCCGAGCGAATCGTGTTCGACGTGGATGGCGCGATCGGCGCCGCGAGCGAGCGCCTCCCGAAGCACCGTCTGCACCCGCGCCGGACCCGCCGAGCAGACGACGACTTCGCCGCCGTGTTTCTCCCGCAGCCGCAACGCTTCTTCGAGCGCGTAGGCGTCGGGCTCGTTCATCTCGTAGCTGACGTCCTGCTCGCGGATCCACGTCTTTGCGTCGTTCAGCCGTGGTTGCCACTCTCTGGTCGGAACCTGCTTGATACAAACCGCAATTTTCATATCGCGACGACATTCACAGCCACGGGCCTCAGAGACACAGAGACTCAGAGATTATCTTGTACAAACAGAACCTCTGCGTCTCCGAGTCTCTGAGGCTCGTGACGTCAAACTAGTCTTCGTATTTCTTGAACAGTAGCGCCGCGTTGGTCCCTCCGAAGCCGAAGGAATTCGACAGCGCATAGCGAATCGGCATCTGCCGGCTCTGGTGTGGCACGTAGTCGAGATCGCACTCGGGATCCGGGTCGTCGAGGTTGATGGTCGGCGGAGCGATCTGATTGTGCACCGCGAGTGCGGTGATCCCCGCCTCGAGGCCGCCGGCGCCGCCGAGCAAATGGCCCGTCATCGACTTGGTCGACGAAATCGCCAGC
>Ga0310810_10012237_pt1 | contig 10068 bp, 7 predicted proteins | sample NCmetagenome_FD_207641 | JGI IMG/M metagenome (GOLD analysis project Ga0310810, IMG submission 207641) | Soil microbial communities from experimental microcosm in Duke University, North Carolina, United States - NC | ecosystem: Engineered > Artificial ecosystem > Soil microcosm > Unclassified ...
CGTCGAGGGATACGGCCACAGCTTCATGGGTATCGCACCCGACAACGGCGAGCACCATCGGTGGAAGAAGGGCGACCTGATCATCGTCGACCATTACCTTTGGCATCAGCACTTCAACGACGATCCCGTCAACCAGTGCCGTCTTGTCCGCATCCACATGTTCGACTCGCTGCTGGAAACGATGCGCGCGGTGATGGATCCGATGGTGTTGTTCGAGGAAGCGGAAGACACGCTCGTGTCGATGCAGGAGCTGTCGCAAATCCAGTGGCCGGACGACAAGCGGCCTGGAGAGTGATGGACATTCCTCGCTCGGCGCTGCCGCCCGGTGTGCTGTCCCTGCACATCCTGCCGGCCGAGCATCACGACCGCGACTGGGATGCCATCATCGTCCCACGCGAGGTCAAGGAGCGGCTGCTCGCGCAGGCGCTGCTGGTACTGCAGCACGGTCGAAAGCTGTCGATGCTCTCGGGGTTGCCGCATGGTTTGATCGTCCTGGCCGGTCCTCCGGGCACCGGCAAGACGACGATGGCGCGAGGGTTGGCCCAGGTGGCGGCGCTGGCGCTCGCGCGTCAGGGCGCGACGGCGCTGGTCGAAATCAACCCGCACGCGTTTCCGAGCGACATGCTGGGGGAGAGCCAGCGCAATGTGACGCGGCTGCTCACCGAAACGATTCCGGAAATAGCCGCGCGACGGCCGCACGTGATCGTTCTCATAGACGAGGTGGAGAGCTTCGCGGTCCGGCGCTCCACCGCCTCGTTCGAAGCCAATCCAGTCGACGTGCATCGGGCAACGGACGCGGTGCTGCTCGGGATCGATGAAATCGCGAAGAACCTGCCGTCGGTGCTGTTCGTGACGACGACGAACTTCATCGAGGCCGTCGACGAGGCGTTCCTGTCGCGCGCGGATCTGGTGATGACGTTTTCGCTGCCGGATCGCGAAACGATCGAGCGGATTCTCGACCATGCCCTCGGCGAGCTGGCCGTCCAGTGGCCCACCTTGCTGCCGCTCATCGAGGATCGCGCTCAGCTGTCGCAGCTCGCGGCGCTCTGCGAAGGATGGGATGGACGTCGGATCCGCAAGCTGGTGCTGGCGGCGCTGGCGCAGCGCGTCGAGGTGGCGCGCGATCCGTCGACGCTCTCCTGGGAGGATCTGATCACCGCGGCGCGGAAGAAGGGCGGGGTGGAGTGGGCCGGCGGCCGCGCGCTCACGTCACGCGAGATGTTCCCAGACGTCCCCAGGGAGTTGATGCACGATCACGATCACGGCCACACGCTGCACGACCACCAGCATGGCCACGACCACGATCACCCGCACAGCCATCGCCATACGCAAACGCATCAGAACGAATGAAATGGACCGTGGCGGCGCTCGCCGCCCTCACTCCATTGCTCGTGCTGCTCGCCCTGGCGTTCTGGCGCATGCCGTACCCGATTAACGAAGCTGTCGCCATCTTCGAGGACGTCGCCCGCAAATCGCCGCAGCAGTTTCTGATCGCCGACACGACGTATTACCGCCCGTTGTACCACCTCAGCGTGATGGCCATCTGGATGCACGCCGGCTCGCTGGGTGCCCGTCTCGCATGGATCAAGGTGCTGCATTTCGTGCCGATGCTGGCGCTGCCGCTGCTGTTCATCTGGCATTTGCGGCCGCGTGACCGGCGCACGGCCGTCGCGGCGCTTGTCGCCACCGCCGTGCTCATCGGCAGCCCGGGCTACCGCGACAACCTCGAGATCCCGCTCGCCTACACGGCTGTCGGGATGCTGCTCGCGCTGATTGTGTGGATGCAGCTCCAGGCGGCGCCAACGTCGTGGCGGACGTGGCTGATCATCGTGTTGACGGTGGTCGCGGTCGGTTTCAAAGAGCAGGGCCTCGTCATCGTGCCCGTGATCGTCGTCGCGTGGTGGATGGGTGCGCGCGGCGCGACGCCGCGCCTTGTCGGCGGGGTGGTCGCGCTCACGCTCGTGTATCTGGCGTATCGGTTCCACTATCGCAATCACTGGGGCGCGTTCCAGCAGTCGATGGGACTGGGCTTCAGCATCATCGAGGCGCGCGAGGCCGTCGCCCGCTTCGGCGCGTTTCCGTACGGGATGTACGCGTACAACAGCCTCAGCACGGTGTTCAACGTGCTGTTCGACGAGCCAAGCGCCGGCCTCTATTTCATTACCCGCAACCTACGCTTCGGTGGCCTTCAGGCATGGGAGGTGATCAACCTCGGGTCGTCGGTGCTGCTGACCGGCATCATCGCGTGGGCGGGTTGGCGCGTGTCATCGGGTCGGGCACGCGCCATGTCATCCATCGAGGCGCGCGCGTACGGCGCGATGCTGATGGCGTTGCTCGCCTCCGGAGCACTCAGCTTCGAGTATTCGCGAGATCGCCTCGGTGGGATGGCCGCCGTCTTTTACGCGCTGGCAGCGTATTTTGCTTTTCTCCAGCTGGATACATGGCGCGGCATCGGGCGCGGGGTTCTCCGGGGAATCTCGACGCTCGTCCTTGTCATCGTCGCTGCCGGCTGGGCCGTTCGCGCGTACGGAACCGTGGAATGGGTGAAGCGGACGTCGGAGATGAATCACCAGGGGTGGCTGTCGCAGCTGGGGCCTCGCAGACAGCGGTTCGCCGATCGGACGGTGTACCTGCAGATCATGGAGAGCATGGTGCCGCAGGGAATCGATCCGTCCGCGCCGCGGCCGATGAAGCGCCCGCACTGGCTCGCGACCGTGCTCCTCCCGCAGCCGCCCGGCTCCGAGAAAGATGTCTTCACGTATTCACCGGCCGAGGCGATTGCCCGTGGCGACCTCGACGTTACCTACGACTTCATCCGCAAAGGGTGGGATCCTGACGCGCTCATCGCGGCCGGTGACGACACATTGACGCGCGGCCGTACCGTGCTGGTATCGCCACTTGTGTGGGCGATCGCGCAGCATCAGCGCGATATCGTCGGCGAACTGCTGGCATTCGGGGCGCACGTCGATCGGCCATCGAATCGAATGGCGCCATGCGTCGCGGACGCCATCGGCGATAGCGACCTGGCGGATTTGCTTCGCAAGTACCCAGGCGCGATTGCTCCCGATCAGTGTCCAGTCTGGACGCACCAGGTACCCCTCCAGTTGCCGTCTTAGATACGCCGGTGACGCCCGTCGCCGGCGCCTGATCCCTCCAGCACGAATTACAACGTCAGTCGCGCCACGAGGCGATGAAGAAGTAGATGTTGGTCGGCGTATCGGCGCTGACGACCGCCGGATTGCTCTGTAGTTGACGAACCTTAGACAGCGTTTTCGCCGCGGCGATCTCGTTCCACGCGCTGAGGCTGAAGACGCGGATGTTGACGGTGTTGAACCAGCCCGCGTGAGGGCCGTCACCGTCGATGATGTGGCTGTGGGGCAAGCCGGGACGACTGCTGGCTCCGGGACCGGCCACTCGCGACGCGTCGAGCATCGCGGGATGATCGAGACACGTGCTTCCTGCCGGACACGCCACGGTAGCGGGATCGGGCGAGAACCCCACCGGAGCAATTGCATAGATGGTTGGAATCGGGCCGCCTCTCGGCGCGACTTCTGGTGGTGCGCCAATTTCGCAATCCGATGGCGCCCCACTGGACGGCGGTTCGGAACAGAAGTAGGACTTGGTGTAATACAGGTGGACCATCGAACCTGCATACCACCCGTCGATCAGGCCCTTGTCATCGGAGCTCGCGACCGCTGGCGAGAGGTGGGTTGAGTGATCCAGCGACGACACAACAGTTGGAGCTGTCGGCGTCGGCTCGGATGAAACGGCAGGCGCGGAACGTTCGCACGCCAAAATGAAAAACGTCGCGGCAAAACCCAGAACGACGGCCCACACGATCGGTTTCATGCCCATAGTCGCCTCCCCTCGAACGACGTTGTCGAATGATGGCCGCTCGGCCGCGATCAAGTCCGTCTGTATTTCTTAAACGTCATCGAGGTCCTGATCCGGACAACCGCCGGTGGCGAGGCGAAGAATCGTTCAGCGGGCGACTCGGGTGTGGCATTCAGGAGGGAGGCAGCCGCGGACGGATCAAGGCAAACCGAATCGCCTTTGGATCGCGGTCATCCGCGGATCTCCGCGCAGCGGAGCCAACTCTGGATAGGTGAGAAGCAGGGGGATACGCTGCGGCTGCTGTTCAGCCGTTCGAGCGAGCGCGTCGAACGCGCGATCCCTGTCGCCGAGAGCGGCGTAAATCAGCGCCGCGCGGTGCGGGTAGTCGTTGTTCTCGGCCGCGAGGCGTTCAGCATCCGATCGGCGGCCGGCTTTCACGTAGGCGTATGCGTGATAGGGGGTCACACCTTCACCGTCGCGCGACGACGAGGCGCCAGCAGGTCCGTGCGCTTCCATCGCGTCGTACAGGGTCATCGCCTCGTCAACACGGCCCGCGCAGGCAAGGGCTCTTGCCAGAAACAGGTCAGCGAAGGGGAGTTGTGGTTCGACGGCTCTTATGCGCTGCAGCAGGTCGATCGCTTCGTCATATCGACCGACGGTGAACGACAACTGGGCCATTTCGCGCCAGACGTCAACAGATAGCGGGTCGCGTTGCATTGCCGTCTTCAGAAGACGTTTGGCTCTGTCGAATTTCCGCAGCGGGCGGAGGGTGAAAAACGAATAGCTGGTATAGACCTGACTGAGACTTGGATTCAGGGCAATCGCCCGCTCAAAATGCCGTTCGGAGCTCGCCCACGCCAGATCACGCGCATCGACGAGTCCCATCGCGGCGTGCGCTTCCGCGAGGTCGGGATCCAGTTCCAGTGCCTTGAGCGCGGCAGCCCGCATGAGTTCCTGCACCTTGGCGAGTGGCGCGCCCTGTATTGGACGAACGGACAGGTAGGCGTACGCGTCAGCGATGCCTGCGTACGCGGGCGCGAATTCGGGCGCGATGGCGATGACTTGCTGGAAGTACTCGATGGCTTTCTGCGGACCAACGGGTCCGCGGTGAGTTACCAGTGCGCGGGCGGCCAGGTAACGCCCGTACGCTGCCGGGTTCAGATCGTAGGCGCGGCGGCTGGGCACACGTTGTGTTCCAAGCCGTTCGCCGACGCGTTGCACAATCCGATTGCGCGCGGCAAACACGTTTCCGATGTCGGCGTCGAACTGCTCGTTCCAGAGCGCGACGCCGGTGGATGCCTGCAAAAGCCGCACGGCGACGTGAAACCGATTTGCCGAACGCTGGATTGAGCCCTCGAGCACGAGGTCGACGTTGAGCTGCCGTGCGACGTCTTGCAAATCTCTTTGCGTGTTCTTGAACGCAAAGCTCGACGTACGCGAGCGCACCTGCACGTGCCCATCCGCGGCAAGCGCGTTGATGAGTTCCTCGGTGAAGCCGTCGGCGAATTCTTCACCGCCCGTTTCAGAACCGAGGTCCTGTAAAGGAAGGACGGCAATCGACGGCCCCTCGGAGGCGGGCTGGGCGGACGTCTGAGCAGCGGTACCCTGGTGGTGCAGCGACAGCGCTCCTGCGGCGAGCAGCAGCCCGCCCAGCACGAGGGTTGCCGAGGCGGCGATGGCGTATTTGAGCGGAATGACCGCTCGGCGCGGCTCGAGCCCCGCGAGCGCCGCGGCGAGGACATCCGCACTCGCGTGGCGACGCTCCGCATCTGTCTCGAGCGCGCGCTCGACGATGCGGGCCAGTCGTCGAGGCACGTCGCGTCGGGCCGTAGCGACGTCGACTCGGCTGCGACATCGGTGCGCAATGCGCAGATCCGCGACGGTACGACCGCACCAGGGATAGCTGCCGGTCAGCATGCGGTAAAGCAGGACGCCGATGCTGTACACGTCGCTTTGAATCGTCGCTTCGTCGCCCTGAAGCAGCTCGGGTGCGAGATACAACGGCGTCCCCGCAAGCGCCGGCGCCGGCTCGCCTGTTTCGCGCATCTCCCACCCAGTCCCGAAGTCCATCAGAACGGCTCGCCCGTCGCGTGCAAGCATCACGTTCTGGGCTTTGATGTCGCGGTGAAGCAGGCCGGCGCGGTGAACCGCCGACACAGCCTGGCAAATCTGGGTACCGATTTCGATCACCTCGGACGGATGGAAGGGCAGACCGCGCGCGAGCCGCTGTTCGACGGTCTCACCGTCAATCAATTCCATCCAGAGACCAACGCTGTCGCCGAGGCGTTCGGCGCCATAGACGGTGACGACGTTCGGGTGGTGCACACGGGCGAGAAGCCGGCCTTCCTCGATGATCGAAGAGGTGCGCGCGTTGTCACCCTCGGACTGCGCAGGCAGCAGCTTCAACGCCACTTCGCGATCCAGGCGGGTGTCCCATCCACGATAGACATGCCCGAAGGCTCCGGTGCCGAGGGGCTCCAGGACACGGATATGCCCCCACATGTCAGGTGGAGGTGCTAACTCGACGCGTTGCCTGCGGTGGAAGTCCGCGAGCATCGCCACGACTTCCATTTCGTCGACAAGCGATCGCCCGCTGTCTGCGGTATCGCGTCGAACGGCGCGCCAGTTGACGGACGTGCCATCGAGAATGGCCCCGGCGAGAGCGTCAAGCGCGGTCTCGTCCCCGTTCACCCTTCATCACCTCCGCGAGGCGCAGCAGCGCCCGCTGCGCCGCCTTGCGTGCCGCATCGGCCGACGGCTTGCCAAGCGCCTGTGCCAGCTCGTCGTAGCTGTAGCCCATCTCGACGCGCAGGATGATGGCTTCTCGTTCCTCGGGCTGCAGCTGCTCGAGCGCGCGCTCGTATCGATCGATCGCTTCGCCGCCGATCGCCTGCTCGAGCGGCGATGTGCCGGCATCGAGCTCGAGGCCATCAAGGGCGGTGAGTTCAGGCTGCCGTCCTTTGCGTCGGAGCTCGTCGCGAATGCGATTGAGCACCGCTTGTCGGAGGTATGCCTGCAGCGCGCCGACACGGCGGGGCTCGAAGCTGTCGATCCGCTTGAACGTTTGAATCAGGGTGTCCTGGACAAGGTCGTCGGTTTCGGCGAGATCGCGCGCCCACCGTGGCAGCCTGCCGCCGGCCCAGCGCTGCAACGGCCCGAGGTGACGCGCGAACAGCTGTTCGAGTGCCGCGTGATCGCCGGCGCGCGCCTTGACGAGCAGATCAAAGGTCGACGCCGGATCGCTGCGGCTCGAGCCGTCGGCGTTCGCCAGCTCCGTTGAGTGCCTGCGATCACCAGACATGAAGGGCTACCTGCAGAATCGGCGCAAATCCTATCAAAGCGTCTCGCCGGCGATCGATGGTGACGGCCCGCCGTCTCAGCCGTAGTCCGGATTCCCGTGCAGGTTCGTTTTCTGGAACTGAATGCACGGAGGCAGCTCGATTCCGCGCGGCGGAAAAGTAGCGCGAGGCCCGCGCTCAGGAGGTCCGTTATGAAGCGGCTCACATCCGCATCTGGCGCGCAACGAATCGAACGCGTCAGCCACCAACGTGGTCACCTACTTCGCACCGCCTGGTACGACGGTGCTGCGCCACGATGAACCGCAACCGCCGAACTGTCCGCTTTGAACGATCGTTACGTCGTGACATCAACGGACACGGGAAAGTGATCGGATGCGTGCTTGTACTTCGTGTAGATCGGCGTGCCGTCCGGCATCTTCGAGTGCACCTGCGCGCCCGTGACCCACGCGCTGCTCTGGTTCCGCGAGTAGAGGATGTGATCGATCCACTCCTTCTGATACACCCCGTTGAAGATCGGATCTTTGAAACTGGTGGTGTAAATGGAGGAGAAATCCAGCTCCTGCTGGTCCTTGGGCTTGAGCGTGTCGAAGAGCGCGCTGCCGAGACAGAACTGCGGCCGCCAGATGATGCCCATCAGCCGCTCGATGCCGCTGCCGAACAGACGGCGCTCGCTGGCGTCAAGGCCCGGGCCGTCGTTGATGTCGCCGCACACGATCAACGGTGTTTTGGCGGTGGCGGCGTCCGACAGAAACGGCTCGATGAACTTCATCCGGATCTGAGTGGCCTGGGCGAGAATCTTCTTCCGGTTGGCGTCGGCCGTGTCCCACCAGCGGCTCCATTCGAGGGCGTCGAAGATGCCTTTACTCTTCAAGTGGAGCCCGAGGATTGTGAACGCCGCGCCGCCGGCGGGTGACACGACCGCCAGCAGCGGACGACGCTCGAACTTGTGCTGCTCGAGGACATCGTCGCTGTCGGTGTCGACGAGGAACGGGTCGAAGCGCTTGTCGCTGACGGTGTCTTGAAGCTGCAGAAACGGCGCTGTGAATTTTCCTGTGTCCGTCCTCACCGCGATGCCGATGTTCTGCGATTGCGCCGGGCTGCGCTGCAGATCCACCTGCCAGGTACCCGGCACGTCCGTGTCGAAGAACAGCTTCAGTTCTTCCTTGCGCGACGGCCCTTCGCACACGACGACGACATCGGGCGCGAGGTCTTTGAGCACGCCCGACAGGTGCTCGCGTCGTGTTTTCACGGTCGTATCCGTGTTGTGCTGCGGCTTTTCGGTATCAGGGCGGAATGCGGCTGGCCCGGTGGTTCCCGCCGTAAAGAGATCGTTCATCCACTCGACGTTCCAGCAAAGCAGCTTGATCGTGGACATGTTGTTTCCTTCAGTGAGTCGGTCCCAATCGCTTCAGCTCTTCGAGCCAGTTAGCGACTACGTCGACCTTGATGTCTGAGGCCTGCGGAGGGATCAGGGTGTGACAGTAACCTTGACGAGTGCGGTCGTCCAGCAACACACCTCGCCGGAACCGCCTTCGCCTGAATAGTCGTTGGCGGTGACGTGGAGGACGTAGTCGCCCGCCTCTTTGAACGTCGCGTTGACGGTCGCCTTGCCGCGGAATGGCTGGTTCAATCCGCCGCCAGCCAGCACCTCTGTTGCCGGATTCTCCTTGTCGAAGGTCACCGCTGCAGGGCCACGGAACACCGACCAGTAAATCCGAACCGGGGGAGGCAGATTCTTCGGCAGCGCCATCGTGCCGCTGGCGAACTTCGCATCGTCTTCCGTCCACACCGACACCGCGAGCGGCGTACCCACACGCGCGGTGCGCGCCGCGGCGGTCGCCATGGTCGCAAGGGGACCCTGCGCACTCGGCCCCTGTTCCATGAAGCGGAGCAGCGGAGGCGTGTTTTTCACGGCGACGTCAGTAAAGGGACTCACGTTGTAGTCCGGATGCAGCCGAAGGGGAATGACGGTTGACAGTCCGTTGGCGACAATCGTCCACGTCAGACGCTGATCGGGCGTCGTGAACTCCGCGGGCACCTTCACCACGAACATGCCCCACTGGCGGCCTGGCAGGAAATGCGTCGGCTGGCCGAGGTCGGGGCCGCCGGGGTCGATGTGGTTATTCGGGCCGATGGGAACGTCAACCGGCTGGTTGTTGTTGCGATTCAGATAGCCGATGAGGAAATAGCGAGTCCCGTCAGGAGCCGCGAACCATCCTTCGAATGCACCGGTGACGCTCGTCCCGAATTGCCGAAAGGGCTCGTTGGGAAGTTGTTGTGCGAAGGTGGGCCGGCTGAAGCCGGCCCCTACAAAGGTGGGCCGGCTAACGCCAGCCCCGACGATGAGAGCCGCCAGGACTGCAGCGGCGGCGGCACGGGTCATCGTGTCGAATTCGGCGCGGCTTTCTCGGCCTTGGCCTTCCTCTCCGCGACCAGCGCTTTGTACTCGTCGTCGTTGAGATAGACGACGTTCATCCAGGCGTGCGCCATTTCGTCGACGGTCCGATCGCCGTAACCAACCCACTGATCCGGGTCCGGATTGTACGGATTCGCACGTGTGTTGTCGTACCACGCGCTCACGTGGATGACCGTCCCCTTGGGGAACACCGGCGCCACATCGTCTTTGTAGATGTAGTTGGTCATCCAGTTGAAATTGAACCTGCCGATGTAACTGATGATCTGGTTCGTGCCGTCGGGCAGTATCGCCTCAACCTGCATTGCCTTGCCGCGCAGGTGGAAGTGCGGCTGGAAGTTCGTGATGAGCGTGTTCTCCTTCAGCACCGTGAAGCCGTCGGTTGACGCAATGGAGTTCGGCGGGATGTCGAGGAACTCCTGCTTGCGGAGACCGGTAAAGGCAATCAGATAGCTGCGCTTTTTCGGCTCCTGACCTTTGGGATAGAACCAGATGCCGATCTCCGAGCCCGCAGTGATCTCC
>Ga0310810_10012240_pt1 | contig 10068 bp, 5 predicted proteins | sample NCmetagenome_FD_207641 | JGI IMG/M metagenome (GOLD analysis project Ga0310810, IMG submission 207641) | Soil microbial communities from experimental microcosm in Duke University, North Carolina, United States - NC | ecosystem: Engineered > Artificial ecosystem > Soil microcosm > Unclassified ...
CCGCCGAGATCGGGAAAATTCTGCACGAACCCCTGCGGCAGCCGGCCGATCGCGGAGGCGCCGATCCCGAGCAGCGCATCGGCACTGTCGGTGGTGTATCCCTGAAAATTGCGCCGCAATGTTCCGTTCGCCGCAGCCACTGCCAGATCGTCCTCCGGCCTCGCGAAGTGATCGAGCCCGATCTGCACATAGCCGAGCGACAGAAGCGATTGGCGTGCACCTTCCGCGAGCGCGAGGCGTTCCGACGCGCCCGCGAGCGCGCTCTCGTCGATCAGACGCTGGTGGGTCTTGAACCAGGGCACGTGCGCGTAGCCGAACAGCGCGATCCGGTTCGGCGCCAGCGTGTGCGCCAGGAAAACGGTGCGTTCGAGATCCTCGGTGCGCTGGTGCGGAAGGCCGTACATCAGGTCGAAGTTGAGATTGGCGATGCCGGCCTCGCGCAGTAGCGTGACGCATTCAGCGACCTGGCCGAACGGCTGGACGCGGCCGATGGCTTCCTGCACGCGCGGCGAAAATTCCTGCACGCCGAGGCTCGCGCGCGTTACGCCCATCCTGGTGAGCGATTCGACCAGCGGTCGGTCGACATGGCGCGGATCGACTTCGATCGCATGCTCGGCGATGTTCGTGCAGTCGAATGTCGCGCCGATTCGATCCGTCAGGTCCGTGAGGAGTTCCGGGCCCAGCATCGAGGGTGTGCCGCCGCCCCAATGGATGCTATGCACAGGCTGCGCGCCGATAGACTTGCCGAGCAGCTCGATCTCGCGTGCCAGCAATTTTGCGTAGGCCTCGACCGGCTCGCGGCGGCGCATGACCTTGGTGTGGCAGCCGCAATAATGGCAAAGCTGTGCGCAAAAGGGCACATGCAGGTAGAGCGAGAGGCTCGCGTCCGCGCGAAGCTCCTCGAGCCAATCCGCATAGGTCACCGGGCCGATGACGGAAGAAAAATGCGGCGCGGTCGGGTAGGATGTGTAGCGCGGCGCGGCCTGCTCGGCGAAGATGCATGCCTTCGATGTCATGGCGCATTTGACCACCGCGCGGCGCGCGGGCATTGATCGAAGTCAAACACGGTTTCTTGCCGCGCGCTTGCGGCCATGAATTGATGTCGGCCGCCTCCTCCAGACGCAAACTGCTGGCCCGCCGCTTCGCCGAGACGATGGCCATCGGAACGGCCGGCGCCGCGACGCTCGGGCTTGCCGGCATGCCGGCCGGCTGGCTTTCCGGCGCGATTATCGGCGTTTCGGCCGCCGCGCTCTCCGGCCGCCCGATGTACGTGCCGCCGCCGGTCGCGCGCGCCGTCTATGTGGTTCTCGGCATCTCGCTCGGCTCCTCGGTGACCCCCTCGACCGTCGCCAGCATGGTGACCTGGCCCTTGAGCATGATCGCGCTCGCGCTCGCCATGACGGCGATCACGCTTTCAGTCACGATCTATCTGAAGCTGGTCCATGGCTGGCCAACGCTCGATGCCCTGTTTGCCGCCGCGCCCGGCGCACTCGCGCAGGCGATGGCGCTCGCGCAGGATGCGGGCGCAAACGTCCGCGCCATCGCCATGGTGCAGACGGTGCGTCTGTTCATCCTCGCGGTCGCACTGCCGCTGATTTTCGCAGCCTTCGGCGTCATGGGATTGCCACCGCCGCGCGGCGGCAATCTTCCCCTGGTCCAGCTAATCTTCGAACTTCTCGTGATCGTGCTAGTCTCGTCAGGCGCGGCGCTGCTCGCGTTCCGCCTCAATCTGCCCGGCGGACTGATCCTTGGATCGATGGCCGCGTCGGGCATCCTGCACGGCACCGGCTGGGTGCACGCCTTCGTGCCTGTGCCGGTTGCGATCTTCTCCTTCATCATCATGGGGGCGATGATCGGTACGCGTCTCGGCGGCGCGGATTTCCGCCAGCTCCTGCGCCTCAGCCTCGTCGGTCTCGGCGCGCTTCTGGTCGGTACGTCGGTCGGCTGCCTGTTTGCGGTTGCTGTCGCCTGGCTGCTCGCCTTGCGCACCGATAGTCTCGTCATCGCCTACGCGCCGGGCGCGATGGAGGCCATGACGATCATTGCGTTCGCGCTGCACCTCGATCCGGTCTTCGTCGGCGTGCACCAGTTGGCGCGCTTCACCTTCATGTCGATGGTGCTGCCCGGCGCGGTGGGGCTGATCCGCGCGTGGGAAGCGCGGACGAACAAGGACGCGGCGTAGCTACTCCGCCGCCATCGCGCGGTTGTTGAACGGCAGCTCGAGCCGCTGCCACACGTCGACCAGCGCCTCGGCGAGCGCGTCGATCACCGCGTCCTCGTGATAGGGCGAGGGCGTGATGCGCAGCCGCTCGGACCCGCGCGGCACGGTCGGATAGTTGATCGGCTGGATGTAGATGGCGTGATCGGAAAGCAGCATGTCGCTCGCCTGCTTGCACTTCTCCGGATCGCCGACGAACAGCGGCACGATGTGCGTGTCGCTCGGCATCACCGGCAGGCCCGCCGCATGCAGCACCGCCTTGACGCGCGCGGCGCGATCCTGATGGCGCTGGCGCTCCCAGTCGGATTCCTTCAGGTGCCGGATCGCCGCCACGATGCCGGCGCAGACAGCCGGCGGCAGCGCCGTCGTAAAGATGAAGCCCGGTGCGTAGGAGCGCACCGCGTCGATCAGGTTGGCGCTCCCCGCGATATAGCCGCCGAGGCAGCCGAAGGCTTTGGCGAGCGTGCCTTCCAGCACGTCGACCCGGTGCATCTGGCCCTGCGCCGCGCACTGCCCGCCGCCGCGTGGGCCATACATGCCGACCGCGTGCACCTCGTCACAGTAGGTCATCGCGCCGTATTCTTGAGCGAGGTCGCAGATCGCCTTCACCGGCGCGACGTCGCCGTCCATCGAATAGAGCCCCTCGAAGGCGATCAGCTTCGGTCGATCCTTCGGCTGTGCCGCGAGCAGCTCTTCGAGGTGCGCCATGTCGTTGTGGCGCCAGATCGCCTTCTCGCAGCCCGACTGGCGCACGCCCTCGATCATCGAGTTGTGATTCCAGGCGTCGGAGAGGATCAGGCAGTTCGGTAAGAGCTTGGTGATGGTCGGGATACCGGTCTGGTTCGACACATAGCCGGAGGTGAAGACCAGCGCCGCCTCCTTGCCGTGAAGGTCGGCAAGCTCGGCTTCCAGCTCAACCAGCGGATGATTCGTCCCAGCGATATTGCGCGTGCCGCCCGCGCCCGCGCCCATGCGTGCCGCGGTCTCGACCATGGCGCCGATCACCTTCGGGTGCTGTCCCATGCCGAGGTAGTCGTTGGAGCACCAGATGATGACGTCGCGCCTGCCCTGCGGCGAATGCCAGATCGCGTGCGGGAACCGGCCGGCGATGCGCTCGAGGTCGGCGAACACGCGGTAGCGCCGCTCGTCATGCAGGACTTTGAGCGCGTTCGCAAAAATGGCGTCGTAGTTCATGGCTCTCGAGGGCTCCGGCCAGGCGACATTAGAAAAATTCTCGTTCGAATGTCGAGGGGATATACGGTGACCGCGCCCTCAAGTTCTTGAGATTCATCAAGCGGGAACCCGCGCCCGTCATTCCGGGGCGCCACGAAGTGGCGAGCCCGGAATCCATAACCATGATCTTCTCGATGTCGCTCTGCCAGCGTTTCAACCTGGCTGCTGGAAGTTATGGATTTCGGCTCGCGCCGCGCGCGCCCCGGAATGACAAGCAGGGGCTTAGCCAACGCTCCGCCGCCCTGTTTTGTTGTCTCGGGCGCGGGCATCGCCGGTCCCTTTTTCCGTTTCCCCGAAGGGAATGGAGCGCCGGGAGGCGCCAGGGGCGCTGCGCTACGGCGCCCCGATGGTGCCCGGCATTTCCTCCGAACACCGTCGCACCTTGCCTGAACGGGGTTTTGCGAGTCCCCCGTTCGGACGGGTGTGCGAGACCCGTCCCGAGGCGCGCGCGGGCGATGATCTGAAGGCTTGCGAGGCCTCGCCACCGAACCGCTGCGCCTCCCGGCGCTCCACCGCTGCCTCGTTGTCGGAGGCCGCTCCGCCCTGCCATTCGATCGCGTCGACGGCGATCCTAAAGCCAGCACGGATGCGCGGAGTGTAAGGCCGGATTTTGGAGCGGGGATAACTTTTTTTCAGGCGAGCGGCAGTCGCAAAACGTTAACACACGCCGTTCCCCGCCGTGTCGTCCCGCGGCCGCTGCTACTAGGGTGCAAGCGCGCCGCTATCCAAGCGTCACCGCCCCTTGAAGGCCGCGAAGCTGCCGGCAGAGAAGAAAGCGCAACGCCGGAGGTTCGATCTGACAGAAGCGGCGGGCGGCCGCTCCCATCGCTCAGTCCGCGGTTGAACTTTCGGAGACCTTCTCGGCGTAGCGCATTGAGGCTCAGACCAGCACGCCGTCGTGCACGATGTGCCAGGGCGCGCCGATGGTGGGCAGATCGGCGTTGCCGATGATATTGCCTCCGTCCATGAACCAGAGCGCGTTCTGGCCGGTGCTTTCATCACGCCACAGAATGTCGCTCTTGCCATCGCCATTGTAGTCGGCCGTCTCGACGATATCCCAAGGGGCGGAAATCCCGGGCAAGTCGGCGTTGCCGGCGATGGCGCCGCCATTCATGAACCAGATCGTGCTCTGCCCGGTGTCCTGGTCCCGCCAGAGAATGTCGGCCCTGCCGTCGCCATCGAAGTCGCCGGTATCGGCGATGCGCCATGGCGCCGGGATCCCCGGGAGATCGGCATTGCCGGCGATCGTGCCGCCGTCCATGAACCAGATCGTGTTCTGCCCGGTGTCCGCGTCGCGCCAGAGGATGTCGGCCTTGCCGTCGCCGTTGAAGTCGGCTGCATCCGCGATGGTCCAGGGCGCGGGCACCCCCATCAGATCGGTCTGGCCGACCTTGTTGCCGCCATCCATGAACCAGATCGTATTCTGCCCGGTATCCGGATTGCGCCACAGGATGTCGGCTTTACCCTCACCGCTGAAGTCCGCCACGTCGGCGACGATCCACGGCGCTCCGATCGGCGCGAGATCGGCATTCCCGACCATGGTGCCGCCGTTCATCAGCCACATGGCGTTCTCGCCGGTGTCGCTCCGCCAGAGGATGTCGGCGTGGCCGTCGCCATTGAAGTCGCCGGTGTCCCGGATGTGCCAGGGCGCTCCAATGCTGGGGAGGTTCGCGGCGTTTGCGATGGTTCCGCCATTCATGAACCAGATCGTGTCGTCGCCGTTGTCGCTGCGCCAAACGATGTCGCTGTGGGCATCGCCGTCGAAATCGCGCGCCGGCTCCGTCGGGATCCGCACATCGGAGAACTGCAAGAACTCGACGTTCGTCAGCAGATTGTCGGCATACGCCGACGATACCTGCAGGCCATCGGCGATGTGGGTGATCTGATAGTCGGACCGCGGGCCAAAAAGGACCACGGTATCGGTGCCCGCTCCGCCGTCGACCGTGTTGTTGCCGGAATAGACATAAATCGTGTCGTTGCCGCCGCGGCCCTCGATCACGTCGTCACGGTTTGCGTAGATATGATTGTCGAGCTCGTTGCCGTAGCCGTACTTCGCGCTCGAGGTCACCTCGAGATAGAGGTCTTCGACATTGTCGGGCAGCGTGTAGCTCACGTCCATGATATGGATGACATCGTGACCTTGCCCGGCACCCTCGACAACGGTGTCGGTTGAGCGCGACAACAAATAAACATCATCACCCGCGCCGCCTTCGTAAGTGCTTGGCCCCTGGGAGCTGAAGCTGCCATAAAACGTGTCGTTGCCGTCACCTCCAAAGAAGTGGCCGTACGAGTCGAGGAAGAACGTATCGTCGCCGCCTTCGCCGTAGACGGTATCGTTGCCGCCATTGCTGTAGATGACGTTGTTGCCGTTATCGCCTTGCAGCGTGTCGTCGAATTTCGAGCCGTAGAGGTCTTCGATCGACACATAGGTGTCGCCTGCGGCCTCGCCGGTGTTGATCGCGGGATTGAGCAGGCTCGCCGTGACGCCGCTCGTGGCGTTGTAGTAAGCCGCGAGATCCTCGCCCGGCCCGCCGTCGAGAATATCGGCACCGCCCTTGCCTTCGAGTGTGTCCCCTTCATCCCCACCGTAAATGTGGTCCCGCAGAGAATCGCCAGTGAGATCGTCGAAATGCTTGGTCCACTGGATGGTGCGCGTGAGCTCGAACACGTTGCTGCGGATCGAGTTGTCGCCGCCGGCATCCGGGTCCGTGCTCTGGTAGGTATTCGCGATCAGGCCGCCCGACAGCGCCGCGATCTCGCCGTCAACGACGTTGTGCGCGAGCAACGTGCTTTCGGTCAGCACCTTGCCGGTCGCATCGAAGGCCTTGATGTATTCGTCCGTGCCAGTCTTCCAGGAGACGGCGAAATCCCCATTCGACAGTGCGGTCAGGCTCGGATGGTCCTGACTACCCGACGTGATGCTGTCCTGATTGACGTGGATATAGTTGCTGCGCACTGAGCCGTCCGCGTTGTAGACGCGGGCGGTGATGTCATTGGTGCCGTTCCAGCCGGTATCGGTATAAGCGACGGCGAAACCGCCATCGGAGAGGCCGACGATCTGGATGTCGGTGTTGTTGCCGGTGTGATCGATGTCGACGCCGGTGATATCGTTCCCGCCCAGAATATTGCCGTCACCGTCGAAGCGGGTGAACTCGACGCGATTGTTGCCGCCGGTGTTCGCCTGGTAGGCAACGACAAATCCGCCTCCGGTCAGGGCCGCGATCGAGGAATTTGAAGCAGCGTCGTTGGGCACGTCATTGACTGCGTAGCGCGGCTGCAACTGCGTGCCGTTCTGGTCATACATGAGATAATGGATGTCGCTGTCGCCTGCGCCCCAGTTCGCGGTCGAGGTGACGACGATCTTGCCGTTGGTGAGCACGGCGACGTCGGATTGGCTGTCGTTCCAACTCTGGTGGGCGGGATCGTTGTCCGCGAGAAAATCCGGACCGACCGCTTTGCCGTCCGCGCCGAACATCCGGACGCGGATGTCGGGAGTTGCGCCGCTGTAATCGGTGAAGGACGCGACGTAGCCGCCGTTCTGCAAAGCAGCGAGACTGACGTCGTCCTGGTTGTTCTGTTGCGTCGAGTTGACGAGGAATTCGTTGCCGCCCGGCTGTCCGTCCTGCCCTTCGATCCGGCCGAGGATAGCTTCGCTGCCAAGTGGATCGACCCAGGCGCTGAAATAGTGATTGCCGTCCGCGGCAGCGGTGAGCGTCGGCGAATTCTGATTGCCCGTCGCGACCTGGTTGACGAGCAGGGGCGAAACGGTCTGGGTCAGGTTATAGGTGATGATTGCAGACATAGTCAGCTCCATGCGCGGCCGCACTGCGGCGCGGTGATGAACACGGCGGGTTGAGGAAGAGCGGGTGCGCTTTACCCGCTTGGGTTAGTGCGACGGGCCATTGTTGGCGGATCGGCAGTTTCGCAATGCGTGGAGGCGGCCATCGATGGCTCCCTTGGGCGTATTCGGTCCAATCGCATGTTCGTCGTATGAATTACGGGCCAAGTTCGAATTTACCGTACAAAAGATTGTATCGTTTGGGTCGCACTAGAAATCAACGTGTGAAATCAGTATGTTACTGAAATATCGGCGACGGGCCGAGTGCCGGGATTTTGAGTTCCGTCCGTAATCCAAGAAGCAGATAGCGCAGTTTTGCCGAACCTGATACGTCACTGAAACTTAGCCGCCGACAATCATCCGGCCGGGTAGAGCTCAAGATGGTCGATCTGGACGACGTCGACCGCAAGCTTTTGAAGATTCTTCAGGTCGACGGCCGCACCTCCTACGCCGAGCTCGGCAAGGCCGTCGGGCTTGCCGTGTCATCCGTCAACGAGCGCGTCCGCAAGCTGTCGGAGCGGGGCGTGATCACCGGCGTCCACGCTCAGCTTTCCACCGACGCGCTGGGACTGGATCTGCTGGCCTTCGTTTTCGTCGGCTGGACCGACCCGGAGGTCGAGCCGGCATTCCTCGCGCGGATCGGCACCGAGCCCGCGGTGCTCGAGTGTCACCACGTCACCGGCGCCTGGAATTATCTCATGAAAGTGCGCGTCCGCAGCACGCGCATGCTCGAAGCTTTCCTCGGCAATGTCGTCAAGGGCGTCGCGGGCATTCAGCGCACCGAAACCCTCATCGTGTTGTCATCGCCGAAGGAAACGGCGGCGCTCGCAACCGAGACGCCGCCCTGGGCGCGTTAGGGTTTGCGTCCGACGTCTAGCTATAGGCCAGCAGCCAGGCCTCGACGTGATTGGTGCCGGTCTGGAGCCACGCGATGTCGCTGACGCCGTCGTGATTGAAGTCGCCGACGCCCGCCACCGTCCAGCCGGTCGGGTGGGTGCCGAGGTTCATGCTCGCCGACCAGTGGCCGTTCGCGATCAGCCAGACGTCCGTGGCGCCAGTGACCGCGTTGAACCAGAGCACATCGCTGGTGCCGTCATTGTTGAAATCGCCGATCCCGACCGGCGCATAGCCTGCCGGATGCGTGCCGATGTCGACGCTGCCCGCCCACTGGCCGTTGACGACCTTCCACAGGTCGAGACTGCCGGTCGTGGGATTGTACCAGACGACGTCGCTGGTGCCGTTGTGATCGAAATCGCCGGTCCCGGCCGGCTGCCAGCCGAGCGGATGCGCACCGATGGTGGTGCTGCCCGCCCATTGCCCATTCGAAAGCTTCCAGATGTCGGTGTTGCCGGTCGAGGGATTGTACCAGAGCACGTCCGAGGTGCCGTCGCCGTTGAAGTCGCCGCTCGCCACCGCTTGATAGCCGAGCGGGTGCACGCCGACGCTGACGCTGCCCGCCCACTGCCCGTTCGCGATCTTCCAGATGTCGACGTCGCCGCTCGACGGATTGAACCAGAGCACGTCCGCCGTACCGTCGCCGCTGAAGTCACCGGTGATTGACGCCTGATATCCGGCCGGATGTGCGCCGATGTCGGAGCTGCCCGCCCATTTGCCGCCCGCGATCTTCCACAGATCGAGATCGCGGGTCGCCGCATTGTACCAAAGCAGGTCGTTGGTGCCGTCGTGGTTGAAATCGCCCGTCGACGCGGGCAGCCAGCCTGCCGGATGCGTGCCGACGTCCGTCGTGGCGGCCCAATGCACGGTGACGGAGGGCGCGGCCGGCGCGGTCGGCGTGGAAACGGGCGTGGTGGGCGTCGTGGGAGCAGGCGGGGGAGGGGGCGGCGTCGGCGGCGGCTGGTTCGGCGTCGTCACGACGCGGTCCCACCCGAGCACATCCATCACCTTGAGATCGGCCTCGCTGAACGCATTGATCACGCCTGATTTGCCGAACGCCAGACCCATATCGTTTCCGGCGCTTGCGGCCCAGTCGCCGAAATCGCCGCCGGGATTGGTGTTGAAGCTGTCCAGGTTGGTGGCGCCGCCATCGATCGAAAAGTATCCGGCTTGCGTCCCGCTGAAGGTCCGCGTGCCCAGCCCCGAGTAGTGAAACAGATCCAGCGGCTCGAGGCTGTTGGCGTGGCCCGCGAAGGTCTGCCCGACCATCAATTGGCGGCCCATCACCTCGGACATCTCGTGCGCCACGACGCCGAAGAAGTCGTACTTGCCCGCCGCGATGCCGTCGCTGCGGTCGTAGTCGAAGATGCCCGCCGTGGTGGAAAAGCCGATCGAACCGTCGGAGGACGCGCTTGCGCCCGACAGGCCGAGGGCCTTGGCTTCGGCCGTCGCAACCCAGTAGGTCGCGGCGGTGAGCGGGCTCACCGCGGTAAGCGTCGCAGTGGCGCTGGTGTCGTCCGCGGTCTTCTTGTCCGTCACCAGCGCATTCTTGAGCGCGCTGTACGAATAGCTGCTGAGCTGGGTGATGCTCTCGCCCAGCGCCGTGACGGTCTGGCCCGCGACTTCGCCGAACCCGACGCTGATGTTGATGGTGACGTTGTCGGAAAAAGCCGACTGGAAGAACTGCGCGACCGCCTGCACGGTCGTGACAAAGCCCGTCGGGGCGGTGTTCACGCTGGAATCGAAACTGAGATTGATGTTCATCGGTTTTTTCGCCGATCCCCGACCTTGGCTCCCTTCAAACAGCCGTTTCGGGAGCCTCAGATGGGACTTACTCGCACTTCCTTGCCGATTTCCCGCCAGGAAAGCTGCAATGCGAAATATT
>Ga0310810_10012241_pt1 | contig 10068 bp, 9 predicted proteins | sample NCmetagenome_FD_207641 | JGI IMG/M metagenome (GOLD analysis project Ga0310810, IMG submission 207641) | Soil microbial communities from experimental microcosm in Duke University, North Carolina, United States - NC | ecosystem: Engineered > Artificial ecosystem > Soil microcosm > Unclassified ...
GATGCCGTGGTACTCGCCGCCGGCAGTTGGGCCGGCGACATTCGGATCGACGGCGTCGAACAGGCATTGCCGGTGCGCCCGGTTCGAGGCCAGCTGCTGCACGTGCACTGGCCGGGCGACCATCGGATCCGCCGCGTCTTATGGAGCGAACGCTGCTACGTGGTCCCCTGGCAGAACCGGACGGTCCTCGTCGGCGCAACGGAGGAAGAGGCTGGATTCGAGGAGCGGACTACGCTGGCGGGCGTGCGGGATCTGGTTGACGCCCTGTGCGATCTGCTGCCACAAGCATGGACGGCGAGCCTGCACGCGGCTAAAGTCGGGCTGCGGCCGGCAACGCCCGATCAGATTCCAATCATTGGATGGTCTGGCGTGCTGCCGAATCTCATGTATGCGACCGGCCATTACCGAAACGGCATACTCTTGGCACCATTGACGGCGGAGCTCGTCGCGAGCGCGATTGTCGAAGGCCGCAGCGATGCCATGCTCGAGCTGACGCGGCCGCAACGCTTCGGGGAACTCTGAGGAACCGGACTTTCACACTTCGAGGGGGAAGCTATCATGAGCACGCTTTCACGCGAAGAAATTGCGCGACGGTTGACGTCGCTTCATGGCTGGACGCTCGACGGAAACGCGATTAAGAAGCAGTTCACGTTTCGTGATTTCCCCGAGGCCGTCCGCTTCGTCGACCGGCTGGTGCCGGTTGCGCAAGCCACGGATCATCATCCCGACATTCTGATTAACTACAAGCGCGTGACGCTCACCTACTCGACCCATAGCGAGGGCGGTCTGACCGAAAAGGACTTCGACGGCGCACTGGCGGCCGATCGTCAGGCGGCGTAGCGACCGGCCCAGATGCGACTGAAGCGCACATACAGCTCGCGCGAGGTGGCGGCGCTCACCGGACTCAGCGCGCGCCAGCTCCAGATCTGGGATGCCGGCGGACTGCTCTCGCCGGCCATCCCCTCACACCGCACCGAGGCCGGCGGCTACACCGAACGTCGCTACACGCCGATCGAGCTGTTCGAGCTGCTCGTGCTCGCCGATTTGCGCCGGAGAGGCTTCACGGTGCCCGAGCTGCATACGATCGTCAACGTGCTGCGGCAACAGTTTCATCTGCGATTGTTCGAGGCCACCGGTGGGGGCGGCGCCGTGCAGCTGTTGACCGACGGCGAAGCCATCTACGCACGGACCGCCGGCGGCGAGTTCTACAACCTGCTCGAGACGCCGACGCAACCGCTGCTGGTGATCGGCAACGAAGGACTGCTGAAGGAATTGAGCGGGAAGGTGCGGGCGAAACGGAAGAAGCGAACGATCGCTTAAGCGGTCAACGAATCGGAAAGATCTTTTCGAGGTCGTCGGCCGGACGCGGAATCACGTGGACGCCCACCAGCTCGCCAACCCGCCGGGCCGCGGCGGCACCGGCATCGGTCGCTGCTTTCACCGATCCCACATCGCCGCGGACGATCGCGGTCACCAGGCCGGCATCGACCTTCTGCCAGCCGACGAAAACGACGTTGGCGGTCTTCACCATGGCGTCGGCGGCTTCGACCATGCCGACGAAGCCGCGCGTTTCGACCATGCCGAGCGCGTCGCCAATCTCGCGCTTCTCTTTGTCCGCCCTCTGCGGCCAATTCAGGCAAACAGCCCCGGGAATCGCGAAGGCTGGACCGCGTATCCAGGAAAGATCGCTTTGGGATCGGCGACGCCCATGTGCTTGACGACGATTTCGCCGAACACATCGCGGAAATCGGTGGTGACGGCGAGATCCCGGCCCTCGTACCGCTTGTCGACGGCGAGCCCCGGCCATCTTCCGTACACGTGGCCGCCGCGGACGCCTCCGCCGATCACGAGCATCGCGTTACCGTGGCCGTGGTCGGTTCCGCGATTGCCATTTTCATTCACCGCTCGTCCAAACTCGGACATCGTCACCACCACGGTGTCGGACATCCGGTCGCCTAAGTCGGTGACGAGCGCGGCAATGCTGCGGGAGAAGTCGTCGAGGCGCGCCGCGAGCTGACCCTGCGCCGATCCCTGATTGACGTGGGTGTCCCATCCGCCGAGATCGGCAAACGCGACTTCGAGTCCGACGTCGGCTTTGGTCAGCTGGGCAATCTGCCTGAGCGCTTGTCCAAACGGGCTCCGCGGATAGTCGGCGCCGTTCTCGGCTTCGTACCGCGCCGGGTCGGCCACCTTGAGCGTCTTCATCGCCTCGAAGGCCTCGCGGCCGGTGCCGTTCAGCACGCGATCGGCCGCCGCCTGATATTGCGCTTCGAACGAGTCGTTCATGTTGGCGGCGCGAAGCCCGAATTGTGAAATCTGGCTCATCGCGAGCGCCGGCGCCGATCCCTGCAGCATGCGCGGCAGCTGAGAAGCGAGCGCGACGGCGCGGAACGACGATGCGGTTTCCGCGTGTCGCGCTTGCAGATAACGATTCAGCCAGCCGTCGCCGGTGCCCTTCACACCGGGCGTGCCGGTTTCCATGTAGTCCTGCGCGTCGAAGTGGGAACGGGTGGCGTCAGGCGAGCCGCAAGCGTGCACGATCGCGAGATCGCCTCGATCCCAGCTCGGCTTCAACGGCGCTAGACGAGGATTGAATCCGAAGAAACCATCGAGGTCGAGCGCGGCGGCATCGCCGCTGTTCGGTCGTGCGAGGGCAATGGTCGGCCGCGACCTGTAGTAGTCGTTCTCGCCGTAGGGCACGACGACGCTGAGGCCGTCCACTGCGCCGCGCTGGAAGATGGCGATCAGCTTCTTCGAGCGGCGGGCGTTCTCGGCAAACGCGGTTCTCGCGAGAAACGAGGGCGCGAAGCCCAGGCTCACCAGCGCGAACGATCCATTCTTCAGGAACACACGGCGGGAAATCATGACGGAGCTCCAGACCTCAGGCTTCGGGACCCAGCACGAGAGATGGCTCATCTTTCGACCGCTTCATACCAGATTTAGACATCCGGTCACTTGCGAACGTTAAAAGGAAGCGAATCGGATTGGCCGCCGTCACGGTTCACGGCGGGCATATCCAAAGCCTGATCGACCGAACCCGTTGCCGTTGTAGAAGAGACAGAGCGTTCCCTCGAGATCGAGGACGAAACAATATTCCATCATCTCGGAGTCCCAACCGGTCTCCGATCGGCTGAGTCCGGCGTCGCCGTCGTGAGCCGTCCAGGCAACGCCGTCGCGCGATTCGGCGTAGCCGAATCGATAGGCCCGCGTCGGGTCGGTGCGATAACCATCGATGCTGCGATGCGAATACAGCATGTGGTAGCTGCCGTGCTCCTTGAACACGCAGGGACGGCCAATGGCGTGCGCTGGATATTGATAGTCGATGCAGACGACCCCGGTTCGCCGCCAATGCATCCCGTCTTCGGACTCGGCGTACTTGATGTGATAGGACGGTTCGGCGGGGTCATATTCGGTATGCCACCCGGTACAGGAGACGTACCACATCCGCCAGAGGTGGTGGTCGCGCAGCACGCAGGGGGCGGTGGTGAAATAGGGTTCTTCGATCGAGCGATCGCAAATCGGGCCGTCCGAGTACTTGCGGAATGGCGAATCCGCCGAATCACTGATCGCCAATCCAATCGAGAGGCGGTAGGGCACCGATACTTGTCGATTCCATCCGATGTAATACAGCAGCCGACGTTCACCGTCGTGTGTGATCCACGACGGCGCCATGCCGGAATCGTCGAAGGTTCCCGGTTTGCCGAGCGGCAACAGCGGTTCGTTCGACATGCCGAGAATTCTGGCCGGGTCGCCGGCGTCCAGGTCGACGGAGCCGATTCGCGACGTCCCGTGGGCGTCTCGCGTCCCAAAGTACACGCGCAGGACCTCCGCGCTCACTCGGTCAACGACCGGAATCGCCGTGTGCGTCCGCATCCAGTCGAATTGCGCATTCGCGGTAAAGATGACGCCCCGCTTGACCCACTTCATCGCGAACCCCTTTTCAGAGCTTGAGATCCCGGCTGGACGCTTTCCTCTTGATGGCCGGATTTCCCTGATAGACACCCCACGGCTCGGTATCCCGCTCGATGGCTGCCGCCATCGCCACCAGGGTTCCTTCGGCGACGTGCAGGCCATCACGTACTGTCGAATTCACTCCCAGATAGGCGAACGCACCTATCCTGCAGTGTCCGGACACCACAACGTGGGACGTCAGCATGACGTGATCTTCGATGACGCTGTGGTGGCCGATGTGATTGCCGCTCCAGACCATGACGTTGTTGCCGATGCGGGTAAACGGTTGAATCGTGTTGTCTTCCAGGATGAAGCAGTTCTCGCCGACGTCCGTGTCAGGCCAGGTCGTGGCCTTCGAACTGATATACGTAATCAGCGGATAACCCTTTGCCTTGATCTGATCGTAGACACCCTGGCGGACCCGGTTCATCCGGCGGGGAGACATCGGTGCGAAGAAGCTGTATTCGGTCGGAAGACAGTTGTGCTCGATCTCTTCGAACGGAATCACCGGGTATCCGCGAAATTCCTGACCGTCAGGCAGGTGTTCGCGCGAGACCGAGAAGGCGACCACTTCGTGCGCGCTGTCATGCCTCAAATAGAACTCAGCGAGGGCAGCAAAATCCTGCACTCCGAAGATGATGACGCGGGCCATCGCCGTTCTCCCGTTCAACGGTAGACGTAGGTGGTGTATTCGTACAGTTTGTAATCGGCGCGGATCGCATAGTGACGCGACACGTTACGGATCAGGAAGTCCGCGAGAGCGTCATGCGAGAGATGAAACAGATCCTCGCGTTCCCAATCGACATGGGTGGACATCAGATTGAACGCGATGCCGCGGCGGGCCTTTGCGAATACCGTCGGGACGAGCCGTTCGAAGTAGCTGACCATGCTCTCCTGCGAGAGCTGGCACTTCTCGGTGAACACGCCGTTCATGACGATGTAGTCGAAGTCGGGAACGGCTGCCGGCTCCACGAGCACATCGGCATGGTAGACCGTCAATTCGGGAAACTTCTGGCGCGAGAGATCGACGAACCGTTTCGAGAGATCCAGCCCTGAATAGGACACGTGCTTCACATCGCCGCGGAGCATCCATTCGTAAAAGTGTGACGCACCGCAGCCGAAGTCCAGCAGCGAGACCGGGGTGTCTTTCTCGCGAATGACATCGAACATCACCTGGTAGCGCGTCGCGGCGCCGGTCTCGTCCGGCCAGTCGACGCCGCGATGGGTATCGCCGAAACGTTCGAGGCAGGCCTCATAGTGCGAGACGATGCCTCGATACTCTTCGCCAAAAGACATCGACAGTGCCCCCGGGCCATTCTATGTCAGCGCCTACCCATCGCAGCACGCTGACACGAAACGAGGGCTCATCGCCGCTGAAATTCTGGCGAACCGAGCGCCAGGGCGAGGGCCTGCTGGGCCGTTGTCGCTTTCGCGATCGTCGCTCGAGTCGTCTCCGACATGTTGCCTGCGAGCACAGACTCCGGCGTCGGGGCGACCGGGATCTGCACGCCGGGCATGCGTCCGCTGGCCAGCGCCAGCGCGTCGTTCATGCGATTGACCAGCGCGCCAGTGTTCACCCACGCGTCCGCGGTGTCCCTGTATCCAGTCGGCGGCTGGCATTGATAGAGCGGCATGCCAAGCTGCTGCATCGTGCGGACCAATGGCCGCGCGTCGGTGACCTCGGCGCCGGTCGTGCGGATGGCGCTGACAATGAATTCGAATGGCGATTTGACCTTGGCGCGGTAGGCATCCGGCGATAGAAATTCCGGCGACGTCAGGATCGTCGTCATCACGGCGCGGAGATCGCCGTGGCTGTCGCGGAATGTCGCCGCGGCGCGATCGACGAGCGCCTGGGGCGGCGTGTCGCTCACGAATCGCCGCGCCAGCTTGGTGGCGACGAACCGCGCGGTCGCCGGGTGCTCGGCCAGAATATCGAGCACGGCTTCACCGTCGTCTTCGCCTCCACCCGGCTTGATTCGATGGCCGAGCACGACCTTTTCGCCGTCATCGTGGAGCTGCGGCATGAACCGGTAGCCGCCGCCGAGACGCGGGTTGGCGATCGACCAGCCGGTAAAGGCGCGCGCGACCTCAGTCACGTCCTTCTGCGTGTATCCGCCGTCCACGCCGAGCGTGTGGAGCTCCAGCAGTTCTCGTCCGTAGTTCTCGTTCAGCCCCTTGGGCGCGTTGGGCCGCTGTTGCGGCATCGGCCGCGCCGCAGGAGTCATCGGCTGAAATCGTCCTCGTCCCGGTCGGCGCTGGATGCCGTTGCGATTGACGCGTGCAGCCGGATGCGGTCCGTTGGGATCGGCGCTCATCCAGTTGTCGAGATAGAAGAGCATCGCGGGGCTCTTGGCAGTGGCCTCCAGTAAATCGCGGAAGCGGCCGAGCACGTGGGGCCTGATCACGTCGCGCTCGTACTCGGTGAGCATGAAGCGTTCGGGCCCTTTGCGCGCGTCGACGTTGAAGTGGTTGAACCAGAAATCTGTCAAAACTTCCTGCAGCTGGCGTTCGCTGTACGCGGCGCGCACCACCTTCTGCATCGAGAGCTCCATCAGCGGCAGGTTCGCCTGCTGTTGGTCTGGATTGGCGCGCTTGAGGTCCTTCACGCTGGGGGCCTGATCGGGATTCGGACTGCTGGCCGCCGCCCGTTTGGCGTCCCGCCGCGCCTCCAGCCGCGGAATTTCGTATCGCTCGGCCAATTCCTTGGAGCTCAGGCCGAGCGTGGAGAGTTCCTTCAGCCGTGCCGACAATGCCTCGTCGGGAATGCGATCCGGATGGAGCTGCTGCTCGACATATTTCCGGAGGCCAATCTGCCGCACGCGCTCGACCTCGCCGGGCATGGCGCCGAAGCCGATCCGGTTCAGAACATGGACAATCGCCTGCTCATCGTCGGCAGGCGCGGCGCCGTTCAAAGCCGTGTGGACGCTCGCCGCGGCCAACACGAGCGCAGCAAGGAATGCGATTTTCGACCGCTTCATACGAGGCTTAGACATACCGCAGCCCTGGAACGTTAAACCAAAACGGAATCTCATAGAATTTCAACCATGCAGGACTTCGAACGGCTTGGCGTGTTTTATCTCGGCCGGCGGTATGACCTCGGCACCAGGAAGGTGACGTCCGACCTGGTTCTGTACGATTCCAAGGACCTCGTCACTCATGCGTTGTGCGTCGGGATGACCGGCAGCGGGAAAACCGGTCTGGGTATCGCGGTCATTGAAGAGGCGGCCATCGACGGCGTACCGGTGATCGTCATTGATCCTAAGGGCGATCTCACCAATCTCCTGCTGACATTTCCGAATCTCAGCGCGACCGATTTCGCGCCGTGGGTCAACGAGGACGAGGCGCGGCGGGCCGGAAAATCGAACGACGAATTCGCCGCGGCGCAGGCTGATCTGTGGAAGAAAGGGCTGGCCGAGTGGGGCGAAGACGGCGCGCGCATCCAGCGATTTCGCGACGCTGCCGATTTCACACTCTACACGCCCGGAAGCACCGCCGGCGTTCCGGTTTCCATTCTGACCTCGCTCGAACGCCCGGCGGCCGGTGATGCCGAACTGTGGCGGGAGCGCGTGCCGACGGTCGTCTCGAGCGTGCTCTCGCTGATCGGCGTGGCGGCCGAGCCGATGAAGAGTCGCGAACATGTCCTGCTCTCCACGATTCTGCTGTCCGCCTGGGAAGCCGGCGAAAGCCTGGACTTCGCCACGTTGATTCAGCGAGTGCAGCATCCGCCGTTCGCACGTGTCGGCGTCATGGATACTGACGCGTTCTTCCCGGCGCAGGATCGTTTCGCGCTGGCGACGTCGATCAATGCGCTGATGGCCTCACCGGGGTTCGACGTCTGGAGCCAGGGCGAACCGCTCGACGTGTCGGCGTTTCTCCGCACCAGTGCGGGCAAGCCGCGCGTGTCGATTTTCTCGATCGCCCACCTCGACGACGGCCAGCGCATGTTCTTCGTCTCCCTGCTGCTCAATGCCATCGCCGGCTGGATGCGGACGCAAACCGGCACGGCCAGCCTGCGCGCCATGGTCTACATGGACGAAATCTTCGGGTTCTTTCCGCCCGTCGCCAACCCGCCGTCGAAGGGACCGCTGTTGACGCTGCTGAAACAAGGTCGTGCCGCCGGCGTCGGTGTCGTGCTCGCGACGCAAAACCCGGTCGACCTCGATTACAAGGGCCTGTCCAATATCGGCACCTGGTGGCTTGGCCGTCTCCAAACCGATCGCGACAAGGCCCGCGTCCTGGACGGGCTCGAGGGCGCGAGCGATTCGGGCGGTTTCGATCGAGGCGAAGTGGACAAGCTCCTGTCCAGCCTCACCAGCCGCGTCTTCGTCATGCGCAACGTACACGACGATGAGCTGACGGTGTTTCAGTCGCGGTGGGCATTGTCGTATCTCCGCGGACCACTCGGTCGCGATGAGATCAAGAAACTGACGGCTGAATCGAAGGCGACGATTGCCGCGCCGGCCGGGCGCGCCCCCTCGGCGGCGTCGCCGCCCGTGAGCACCGCGACCGCGTCAGGCGGCGGCCGTCCGGTGTTGCCGCCGGGCATCGCTCAGTATTTTTCGCCCGATGCCGCGGCCGCCGTCTCGACGCCGCTTCGTCCGCTGATTTACGGCGCCGCGAACGTTCGATTCACCGACCCGAAGCTGAAGATCGACACCACCAAACTGGTCAGGCTGACGACGGCCGTGTCGGATGGCGCAGTGCCGGTGGACTGGGAAAATGCGTCGCGTGTCGAATGGGCGCCGGAGATGCTGGAAAACGACGCACCGGACAACGCCCGCTTCGCCGACCTTCCGTCGGCGGCCGGCAAGGCCAGGAACTACGACGCGTGGACCAAGCAGCTCACGGCGTCACTGTGCACCACCGAGGCCATCGATCTCTTCAGGAGCCCGTCGACCGGCGAGCTGTCGCGACCTGACGAATCAGAACGCGAATTCCGCGCCCGCATCGGCCAGGGCTCGCGTGAAAATCGCGATCGCTCGCTGGACGCCGTGCGCCGCAAGTTCGCCCCGCGTCAAGCCGCGCTCGAAGACAAGCTGCGCCGCGCCAGCCAGGTGGTCGAACGTGAGAGCGAACAGGCCACCGGTCAGAAGCTGCAGACGGCGATTTCGGTGGGCGCCACGCTGGTCGGCGCGCTGCTCGGGCGCAAAGCACTCAACATCGGAACCATCGGACGCGCTACCACGGCGGCCCGCGGCGTCGGCCGGACGATGAAGGAGTCGGAAGACATCGAACGCGCGAAGCAGAACGTCGCCGCGCTCGAGGAACAGCGTAAGCAACTCGAAACGGAATTTGCGGCGGAGACGGCGGCCCTGGATGCGGCCAACGACGTCGCCACGGAGACGCTCGAGAAGATCACGATCAGGCCCAAGAAGACGAACATCACCGTCAAGCTCGTGAGCCTGGTCTGGGCGAAGTAGCGGTGATCGCGTGGGACGGCCTGACGGCGGTTCCCTACCGAATCTGCACGAGTTTCAGATCGAGTGTCTGGACGTCGCCCTCATTCACGGTGATACGGCGGGCGTGCGTGTGCACGGCTTCCATGAACGCCGGATCCATCCACTCTCCGGTCTGTACGTGATCGACCGCGACAACGTAGTAATTGCCTGGCCGCAGCGTGCGGATTCTGAACCGCCCCTGGTCATCTGCCCGTGCCATCGCCGTTCGATTGGGCCCCGGGGCCGTCCAGCGTTCCTGTTCCTGCGGAAAGACCACCGCGAAGTAATCGCTGACCGGGGCGCCGCCGCCGTCCGTGACCAGGCCGGACACCTCGGGGATCTGGTTGGTGAGTTCCACGACGAGGTCACTGACGTCGTCGTTGCGAATGGTGAAACCGTCGGTGACGTCGGCGCCGTTCAACGTGACCGATTTCACCATCCAGCCTGGAGCTGTTGCTCTGATGACGGATGGCCCGACGACTGCCGTGAACGCAAACGTCAGATCGTCGTGCACCGCCGCCGGCGGAGGCGGCGGTCCAAACATCGGGCCGGGTTCGATCGCCGTCGCGGTCAAGCGCACCGTCTCCGGCTTGAAGGAGCGCGCGGCGACGGGATCCAGAAGCACTCGGCCACTCAGCGTGATGGGGTTCGAGGGCTCGACGCGAATGTCGGAAATGTC
>Ga0310810_10012242_pt1 | contig 10067 bp, 8 predicted proteins | sample NCmetagenome_FD_207641 | JGI IMG/M metagenome (GOLD analysis project Ga0310810, IMG submission 207641) | Soil microbial communities from experimental microcosm in Duke University, North Carolina, United States - NC | ecosystem: Engineered > Artificial ecosystem > Soil microcosm > Unclassified ...
TCAAGCCCGCCAAGAAGAGCGGTGCCGAGTTTTCCGATGCCGAATTCGCCTGCGTCAAGGGCGACTCGGCAGCGGCACACGGCGCGGAACGGTTCGGCGACGTGGGGTTCGAACCCGGCGGGCTCAACCTGGCGCTTTACGTTCCCAAAGACGTAGCCAGACGCCTTCGGAACGAAATGATTCACGGCGTGGACATCCACGCCGATATCTCGGCCGATTCCGCCGCGGACGCCGCCGAGCGGATGGGCGACTCGATCGGCGAGGCTGCCGCACGCATGGGTGATTCGATCGCTCAAGTGAATGAGGTCCGCGCCGATTCGATCCGCGATGCCGCCTTGCGAAAGGCCGACTCGGCGCGCAGGCGTGCGCTGCATTTCCGCGACTCCATCCGCGCTGCCCACCCACCCCGCTGACGCGCTCGATGCTCCTGGTCCTCGACAACTACGACAGCTTCACCTACAACCTCGTGCAATACGCGGGGGAGCTCGGCGCCGATCCGGTGGTCTACCGGAATGACGCTTTGACGACGGAAGGGGCGCTGGCACTGGAGCCCGACGCGATCATCGTGTCGCCCGGCCCGTGTACCCCCAAGGAGGCGGGCATATCCGTGCCTCTCATTCGCGCCGCGGCAGGCCGGGTTCCGATCCTGGGGGTCTGCCTCGGCCATCAGGCGATTGGAGAGGCTTTTGGCGGCACAGTTGTCCGGGCCGATCGGATCATGCATGGGAAAACGACGGACGTAGTCCACGACGGGCAGGGGATCTTTGCGGGGTTGCCGTCGCCCCTCAGGGCCATGCGATACCACTCTCTGGTCGTCTCTCCCAGGGGACTGCCCCCCGAGCTCGAGATCACCGGTTGGTCAGCCGACCGGCTGGCCCGGGAGGAGATCATGGCCCTGCGGCACCGCGAATACCCCGTCTTTGGGGTGCAGTTCCACCCCGAATCGATTGCGACGGAACAGGGAAAAACCATTCTCGCCAACTTCCTGGAACTGGCCTCACTGGACGCCACAGCGCTGCGGAAGTAGCAGCCAAGTCCCTGCGTGTCAAGCTGATAGCGGATAGCTGGTAGTGAATAGCGCCCTGCGGCACGTATTTTGACTGCACCCGCATCGCCTATTACCTTCCATGATGCGCGACGGAAGAACCTTCTCGGCTCGACCCGCTTCCCCTTTCCACTGGCCCTTTTCCTAAGAGGGAGCCTTCATGCCCAGCGGCACCAACGCGACCAAGTACATCTTCGTCACCGGCGGCGTTGTCTCTTCTCTCGGGAAAGGCATCGCCGCCGCTTCGTTGGGAAGGCTGCTGGTAGAGCGCGGGTTGAACGTCACGATGCAGAAGTTCGATCCCTACATCAACGTCGATCCCGGGACCATGTCGCCGTTTCAGCACGGCGAGGTCTTCGTGACCGACGACGGCGCTGAAACCGATCTCGATCTGGGCCACTACGAACGCTTCATCGACCGCTCCCTGTCCCAGCAGAACAACGTCACGACCGGCCGCATTTACCAGACGGTGATCAACAAGGAGCGGCGTGGCGAGTACCTTGGCTCCACCGTCCAGGTCATCCCCCACATCACCGACGAGATCAAGAACGCGATCCGGCGCACCGCACCGGGACACGACGTGGTGATCACCGAGATCGGGGGGACCGTGGGCGACATTGAGTCGCTGCCGTTCCTCGAGGCCATCCGCCAATTCCGCCAGGAAGTGGGGCGCGACAACGCCCTGTTCATCCACCTCACGCTGGTGCCGTTTATCGCGGCCGCGGGCGAGCTCAAGACCAAGCCGACCCAGCACTCGGTCCGGGAGCTGATGCAGATCGGGATCATGCCGGACATTCTGGTCTGCCGGAGCGAACAGCCGATCTCGGCGGACATCAAGCGCAAGATCGCCCTGTTCTGCAACGTGGATTTCGATTGCGTGGTGGAGAGCCCCGACGTGCGTTCGATCTACGAGATTCCGCTCCGCTTCCACGAGCAGAACTTCGATCGCGTAGTGTGCGAGCGACTGCGCCTGACCACGCCGGAGCCGGACCTGAAGCCCTGGAAGGAGATCACCCAGCGGATTTTGAACCCGGTCAACCGGGTCAAGATCGCCGTAGTGGGCAAGTACACCGACCTCCACGACGCCTACAAATCGGTGCAGGAGGCGCTGATCCACGGCGGTATCGCGCACGACGCCGGCGTGGAGATCCACTGGCTCTCGAGCGACCAGTTCACCGACCTGGCGACCGCCGGACGGATCCTGGAGGGCTTTGATGGGCTGCTGATTCCGGGTGGGTTTGGAATTCGCGGGGTCGAAGGCATGATGGAAGCGATTCGCTGGGCCCGGGAGAACGACCTTCCCTTCTTCGGCATCTGCCTTGGCCTTCAGGTCGCCATCATCGAATTCGCCCGCGACGTCTGTCATCTCCCCGATTCCAACAGCACCGAGTTCGCCCCTGAATGCGAGTCGCCGGTCATCTCGCTCATGCCTTCTCAGCGGGACGTGGCCAACCTGGGGGGGTCCATGCGGCTCGGCGCCTACACAGCCAAGCTTCGGCCGGGGTCGAAGGTGGCGCAGGCGTACGGAGCAGGGGAGATCAGCGAGCGGCACCGGCACCGCTGGGAGGTGAGCAACGCCTACCGTGACGTGCTGGCCGAGTACGGACTCCGTCTTTCCGGTCAGTCGCCGGACGGCGGCCTGGTGGAAACGATCGAGCTGCCGGACCATCCCTGGTTCATCGGCTGCCAGTTCCACCCCGAGCTCAAGTCGCGGCCGACCCGGCCGCACCCGTTGTTCGTGGGATTCATCGGCGCCGCGCTCAGGCGCCGGCGGGGCGGGGCGGGGGCCGAAGCCAAGGAGCTCGCCGGCGTCACACGCTGATGCCCGCGCGGCGCCGGGGGGCAGCGCGGGTCGGGGGCGTCGTGGTCGTCGCGATCGCGTGCGGCATGGCGAGCGCCTGTGAAAGCGGCGGCGCCCGGCCGACGGCCACCGTGCAGGCCGCGGACACCGCGGATCAGGTTTTGGAGGGGTTCTCCCACTTCGTCACTGCGGACGGTGTGCGGAAGAGCCACATCGAGGCAGACACGGCGTACTTCTACGAGGCGAGCCAGCTCGCCTTATTGAGCAAGCTCCGGGCGACCTTCTACGACGCGAAAGGCGCGGAGTCGTCCAAGTTGACGGCGGACCGCGGGACGTATCGGTGGCAGGACGGCTCGATGCAGGCGGACGGCAAAGTGGTCGTTGTCGCGACCGACGGACGGAAGCTCCAGACCGAAACGCTCAAGTTCGACCCGAAGAAGAACGAGATCTCGACCGACCAGGCGTTCCGATTCGAGCACGACAACGAGTTTATTCAGGGCACCGGCTTCAGCTCGGACCCGGACTTTAAGAACGTGGTGACCAACCGTCCCCACGGCGTGGCCGGCAAAGGCGTACTGCTTCCGGGTCAGCAATGAGATGGCTGGCGGTGCCTGTCGCGCTGGCGGTCGCTGCGACCCGGCTCGTAGCCCAGACCTCCGATCGCTGCACGCTGCAGATCGACAACGTGGAACGGAAGGGCATCGCCGTCGAGACAACTGGGGGCGTCAACTACTTCGCGGGCGGTAACGTCCGGCTGAGCTGCCGGGGTACCAAGATCACGATGTTCAGCGACAGTGTCGCCTCGTACGCTGGGAATACCGTTGTGTTCAACGGACACGTGCGCTACCGCGATACCACGCTCGCGATGGACACCGACTTCGGCACCTACTACCGGTCGGACGAACGGTGGGAGGCCCGCCGCAAGGTGAAGACGCGGAACCTGACGACGGGGTCCACCCTGACCGGCCCTTCGCTGGACTACTATCGGGCGGTGAAGGGGGTCAGAGACACCACCGAGATGTATGCCGTGAGTCGGCCACGGATCGAGTACTTCGCGAAAGACTCGGCTCGGGGAGACTCCGCGGCCACCGACTCGGCGGGGAAGCCGGGCGAGCCGTATGTCATCGTGGCCGACCGGGTCCGGATCAAGGGAGACGATCGGATTTGGGGCGGCGGCAAGGTCACGGTGGACCGCAGCGATTTCGCGGCCCGGGGTGACTCCCTCCGGCTCGACACCGGACCCGCCAACGACGGCACCTTGCTCGGGACCCGGCCCGAGCTGCACGGGCTCGGCTCGGACAGCTTTGATCTGAGCGGACGCAGGCTCGACTTCCGGCTCAAGAACCGGGACATCGAGCGGGTCGTCGCGAAGGGCGATGGCAAAGCGGTGAACAAGGACTGGACCCTGGTTGCCGATACCATCGTACACGATCTGGTGGACCGGAAGCTGGCCCATACCGAGGCGTGGGGCGACAGCATTCGACCGTATGCGAAGGCGCCGAAGTACGAGATCCGCGCAGATTCGATCGCCCTCGATTCGCCCGATCAGCAGCTGAAGGAAGCGCGGGCGTTCGGAAAGGCGTGGCTGGGAGGCCAGGTGGACTCGGTAACGAACGAGCGCGACTGGCTGACGGGAGATACCGTGATTGCCACCTTCGAGGCTCACGACTCGGCCGGCAGCACCAAGACGGTGCTCACCCGCCTCGTTGCCCGGGGCTCGGCGCGGTCGTACCACCTCGATTCGAACGAGAAGAAGAAGCCCGGCGAGCGACCAACGATCAACTACGCGCGCGGTGATGAGATCGTGATCACGATGAAGCCGGACGGATCGGAGACGGTCGACTTGGTGGAAGTACGGGGGAAAGCCGATGGTGTGCAGCTCGAGCCGAGCGCGGAGAAGGCAGCGGCCAACGACACCACGCGGGCTCAGCCATGAGCCAGCCCCCTTGGCTAAGCCGGCTGGACACAGCGGATCCATCACTGCCGCTCGCGCTCGCCTCGCTGGTGGCGGCGGCTGACCAGGATGGACGCGCCAGCCTGGCCCGACTGCTCCTGGCGTACCGGGAAGGCTATCTGCGGGTTTACCGGCCTGCCGAAGGGCTGAGCGAGTCGGTGCGGGCGCACGTGACGACATCCGTGCTCCCGAGGTTGGCGCTGGACGGTTGGATCGAGGACACTCGCCCCGACTGGGTGGAGGTCCGGGCAGCGGCCCCCTGGTGGTCGGACGCGGTGAAGGATCGCGACACGCTGGGGGCAGCGCTGCTCGCGGTGGCGCACCGAGCCAGCGGAATTCCCGCGGTCGAGCCGCCTGCGGCTTCGCCATCGGGAAGCGTTCTCGAGGGCCAGGATCTGACCAAGAGCTATCGCGGCCGGCGGGTGGTGGACCAGGTCTGCCTCAAGCTCGAGCAAGGCGAGATCGTCGGTTTGCTGGGACCCAATGGCGCGGGAAAGACGACGACGTTCTATCTGCTGACGGGCCTGATTCGGCCGGAGGCCGGTCGGGTGATTCTGGACGGCAAGGACTTGACCAAAGCGGCCATGTTCCGGCGCGCTCGAATTGGGATCGGGTACCTCGCGCAGGAGCCCTCGGTCTTTCGCCGGATGACGGTCGAGGAGAACATTCTGGCAATTCTGGAGACGCGGAAGCTGAACCGGGCCGAGCGGCAGCGGGCGCTGGAGCGTATGCTCGACGAGCTGGGGATCCGCCACCTCCGCAAAGTGAAGGCGTACGCCCTGAGCGGGGGCGAACGGCGCCGGCTCGAGATCACTCGCGCGCTGGTGACCGATCCGAGGTTCATGCTGCTCGATGAGCCGTTCGCCGGGGTCGATCCGATCGCGGTGCACGACATTCAGACCATCGTCGCCGGTCTTCGCCATCGCGGTATCGGCGTGCTGATCACCGATCATAACGTGGAGCAAACCCTGGATATCGTCGATCGCGCGTACATCATGTTCGAGGGGAAGGTGCAAGCGGCCGGTACGGTCCGCGAGCTGGTTTACGACGAGCGGGTGGCCGAGCGCTATCTCGGTCCCACGCTGACGACGCGGCTTCGGGCCCGCCTGGAGCACGCCGCGTGAGCCTCCGCACCGGACTTTCCCAGCAGACCAGCATGCGCCAGGAGCTGCGGGTCAACCCGCGGCTCTATCAAGCCATGGACATGCTGTACATGCCCATGATGGACCTGCAACAGCACCTGAAGCAGGAACTGCTGGCGAATCCGTTCCTCGAGCTGCTCGAACCCGAGGACGAAGAGTCCGCCGCCGATCAGGAAAAGCAGCAGGAGCAGGACAAAGAAAAGGAACAGCAACAGAAAAACGAGGAGATGGACTGGGAGGAGATTCTGCTCAATGGGTTCGACGTCGGCGGCACCCGGGAGCAGTTCGAGGTCCAGGAATACACCGAGCCGGTCACGGTCGAGACCCGGAATCTCACCGACCATTTGCGGGAGCAGCTCCAGCTCATGGAGCTCACGCCTCGCCAGCGGCTGCTGGCCGAGGAATTTCTTGGCAACATGACCGAAGACGGCTATCTCGCGGCGTCGCTGGAGGAGTTGATCGGCTCGATCAATCAGATGGTCGCGAGCCACTTCGAGCAGCCGGCCGAGCCCGAGGATGATCTGGACCAGATGGTTGACGAGGCGGCGCCCGAGCCCCCGGCACCCGGAGCGGCGCTGTATTCGCTGGCCGAGGCCGAGGAGATGCTGCTCATCATCCAGAAGCTCGATCCGCCGGGCGTCGGCGCGCGCGACCTTCGGGAGTGTCTGCTGATCCAGCTGCGGGAGGCGGGCGACACCGAGTCACTCACCTACCGTCTCGTCGCCGAGGCCTTCCCCGACCTGATCGCCCACCGCTGGAACGACCTGGCCAAGCGGTTCGGCGTCGAGCCCGGCGCAGTGCAGAGCGCGGCGGATCAGCTTGCCCGGTTCGACCCGAAGCCCGGGTTGAAATACTCGGAGCGAAGCGACGGCTACATCATTCCCGATCTCATCGTCGAGAAGATCGGCGACCGCTACCACGTCTTCCTGAACGACACCGGCATGCCCCGCCTGCGGCTCAGCCGGGCCTATCAGGAGGTCGCCCGGGACAAGAAGAAGCTCACCCAGGAGAATCGCGAGTTCATCGCGTCCAAGATGAACAGCGCGAACTGGATGATTCAGGCCATCGAGCAACGCCGGCAAACCATGCTCAAGGTCATGAACTTCATCGTGGACCGGCAGCGCGACTTCTTCGAGAAGGGAATCGAGTACCTGAAGCCGCTCACGCTGCGCGAGGTGGCTGAAGTCATCAACATGCACGAGAGCACCGTCAGCCGGGTGACCAACGAGAAGTACGTCCAGACGCCGCGGGGCGTGCTCCCGCTCAAGTTCTTCTTCTCCAGCGCGCTCGCCACCGCCTCCGGTGAAGATGCGAGCGCCCGGTCCATCCGCGCCAAGTTGGAGAAGATGGTTGGCGAGGAGAACCCGTCCAAACCGCTCACCGATCAGCAGATCGTCCACCTCTTTCAGGAGCAGGGGATTCAGATCGCTCGCCGCACGGTTGCGAAGTACCGCGACCAGCTCGGGATTTTGCCGGCGAGAATGCGGAAGCGCGTATGACCCTGGCCGGCTCCGCTGACACCCTCGATGTCAGCGTGCTCGTGCCTGCCAAGGACGAGGCAGCCAACCTTCCCGAGTTCATCCAGCTCTGCGCGGCGGCCCTGGGACCGGCCGGATTCAGCTACGAGGTCGTCGTAGTGGACGACGGGTCACGCGACGAGACGCCGCGTGTGCTCCGCGAGCTCCGCGCGACATACCCCTTCCTTCGTGTGGTCACCCACCGACGCCAGCGCGGGATCGCCGACGCCTTGCGCTCGGCCAGTGAGGCCGCGCGAGGCGACATTTTCGTTTTCTATCCCGCGGATCTTCAATACCTGCCCGAGGACATCCCGGCGCTGGTGCGGCCCATTTTGGAGGGTCGGGCCGACATCGTGACCGGCACCAAGCAAGGGAAGTACGAGAAGGCGTTCGTGTCCGGCATCTACAACCGGCTGTGCCGGGCCCTGTTCGGCGTTCGGGTTACCGACCTCAATTCGGTGAAGGCGTATCGGCGCGAGGTCGTGGCCGACGTTCCCCTTCGCCCCGACTGGCACCGGTTCATGGTCGTCATCGCGGCGGCGGACGGCTTTCGGCTTATGTCGCATCCGGTCCCGCTTCATCCCCGCAAGGCTGGCGTTTCCAAGTTCACCTGGCGGCGAATTCCGGTCGGCGTGCTCGATCTCCTCTCGGTGTGGTTTCAGCTCCGCTTCGGCCGGAAGCCGATGTTGTTCTTTGGCGTTCTCGGCGCCACCCTGTTCGCGCTCGGATTCCTCGCGGGCATAGTGGCATTGGTGATCCGCTTCGGCTTCGGCATCGGGTTCCGTCCTCTGCTCAACCTCGTCGAGACCATGGTGATCAGCGGCATCGCGCTCTTCGGCTTCGGGTTCCTTGGCGAGCTCATCGCCGGCCTGCGCGAGGAGAACCGCGAAATCGCCCGCGCGCTGGCCCGCTTCGGCCCCGGCGACAACCGGGACTAGCCGGTGCGGGTCGTCTTCGTGACCCACAATTATCCGCGGTGGGCCGGCGATCTCTCCGGCTCCTTTCTCGCGACCCTGGCCGAGGCGCTGGTGCAGCGCGAAATCAGCGTGTCCGTCGTCGCGCCGAGCGATGGTGGCAAGGGCGGGGAGGAGCGCCAAGGCGGGGTCGAAGTCCGGCGGGTGCGCTACGCGCCGGCCCGGCACGAGACCATTGCCTACCGAGGCACCATGCAGTCGGCGGTGCGACGGCCGGGCGGCTGGATTGCCCTCGCGGGGCTCTGGCGCGCGCTCCGCCGCGGTGCCAAAGAGGAGCTTGCCCGGGGTGCCGACGTGGTGCACGCCCACTGGTGGATTCCCGCGGGGCTCGCGGTCCCCGCCTCGGCTCCCGCCGTGCTCACCCTCCATGGTACCGATGCCTCGCTGCTTCGTCGTTCGCCGGTCGCGCGCCGGCTGGGCACGCCGGTGGTGCGCCGTGCGCGGGTCGTAACCGTCGTTTCTCGCGAGCTGGCGACCTGGGTGCAGACGACTACCGGGCGCCATGTTCCCAAGGAACACGTACACCCGATGCCCATCGAGGCATCCCGCTACACATGGACAACCGGAGGCGGTGGACTGATCGTCGTGGCGCGACTGTCGGCCCAGAAGCGAGTACACCTGGCGCTCGAGGCGCTGGCCTGCCTGGTGGAGCTGGGACGCGAGATACCGCTCACAATCGTGGGTGACGGCCCCGAGCGCGCCGCGCTCGAGGCCCTGGCCGAGCGAAGGGGGATCACCAGCCTGGTGACATTCGTGGGCGCGGTACCGCCGGAGCGTGTCCCCGACTTCCTGGCTCGGGCCGACCTGATGCTCTTCCCGGCCGAAGGCGAAGGGTTCGGACTCGCCGCGGCGGAAGCGCTCGTTGCCGGAGTGCCGGTCGTCGCGTGCTGGGACGGGGGCGGCGTGCTCGACGTCGTGCCCGAACGGGGAGCCGGACGGCTCACGCTTCCGGCCGCGGAGGCGCTGGCAGACGCTGCACTCGACGTGCTCAACGATCCGGATCGGCTGGCCACGGGGCGAAGCGAGGGAGAGTCGTGGCGCCGCCGCCTGGCGCCCGACCACGTGGCCGAGGTCTGCGAGGGATGGTACCGCGAGGCCTTGGGTGGGTAAGATCGCCTGGCGGGTTGTGCAGTGGGTGTTCGGGCTCCTCGTGGTGGGCCTTGCGCTCCGCGCGCTGATTCGTAACTGGGACGACCTTCGGAGCCAGACGGTTCATATCGAGCCCAGACCGGGGTACCTGCTCGCCAGTGTGCTCGTGGTCTGGATCATGTACGCGCTCCTGATCTGGGCCTGGCGCATGATGCTCGCGAGCTGGGGTCAGGAGCTGAACGGCTGGGCCGCGGCGCGGATCTGGACGGTGTCGAGCCTGGGCAAGTACGTGCCCGGGAAGGTCTGGGCGATCGCAGGCATGGCGGTGATGGCCCAGCAGGCCGGGATCGCTGCCTGGGCGGCGACCAGCTCGGCAGTCGTGCTCCAGGCCCTCGCGATCGGGACCGGCGCAGCGATGGTGGGGGTAACCAGTGCGGTGGCGCTGGAAGCGGCGCATCCGGGCGCACGGCTCGCGTTGGGTATGCTGGTCGTCGCGAGTGCCGTGGGTATCTTGCTCGTGCTTTGGCCTCCGGCCGTGCACCGCC
>Ga0310810_10012243_pt1 | contig 10067 bp, 8 predicted proteins | sample NCmetagenome_FD_207641 | JGI IMG/M metagenome (GOLD analysis project Ga0310810, IMG submission 207641) | Soil microbial communities from experimental microcosm in Duke University, North Carolina, United States - NC | ecosystem: Engineered > Artificial ecosystem > Soil microcosm > Unclassified ...
GCGTTCAGGAATGTCCCCCCGAAGAGCGCGCCAGGTCCTCGGCGATCCGCTGGAGTTGTCCGGCTCCACAGCGATCTGTCCCGCACCGGCCAGCCGCCGCATCTCGTGATGAAGTGGCGTAGGGTGGACGGCACGACAACGCGCCTAAGGGGAGGAGACAATGGTCTTGGCAACGGCGAAGATCGGGGATTTCGACCGCTTCTGGAACACCTTCTCAACCAAGGGCGCTGAGAAGCGAAAGCAGCACGGTTGCAAGGGGGCGCACGTCTTTCGGGATCCAAATGAGAGCGACCGGGTTTGGGCGATCTTCGACTGGGACGAGGCGGGCTGGCAAAGCTTCACCTCGGACCCCGAGGTCCCGGCGATCTTTCAGGAAGCCGGGTTTACGCAAGGTCCGCCCAAGTCGGCGGAGTTCCTCCGCCAGCACGACGCCTAGAGAGGCCCGCGCGACTGAAATCAGTCCTTCGACTTCCCGCCGACTGGGATCGAACCTGCATCGGCTGGGCGAGCGCCCCGGAATGACGCCAGAGCGCCACGCGTCCGAGGAAGGTGAGAGGCGGCGTAACCTCCCGCTTGAGGCTACGCCGCCGTGATCGTGTCCGCGCTACGGATGGATCATTTCGTGGACCGAAAACTCTTTGATATCCGGCGGTCCTTGCATCTCGACACCCGCAGCGGCCGTGCCTTCGGCGATCCGGACGGAGAATTCATCAAAGTCTGCCCGCGACTCCCAGAAGTCGATGATTCCCCAGCCGTCTTCGATCGGGCCGGAGGCGTGGAAAAGAAGGCCTTTCGGCGGTGACCGATCGGGATTGATGTGGTCGTGCGCAGCGTCGAACTGCTCGCGGGTCACCCCGGGAAGCTTGATACGGATTCCAATCGCCAAGATTTCACTCCTCTCGGAAGCTGACCTGCCGTCGCGACTCTACGCCTATGTCGTCCCGACGGGCATCACTACCGCCTGCGCGAGCGTCCTCTCGCCCGATGCCCAGCGCGTGCCCGACGCGACGCATGATGATCCGGTTGCGCAATGCGGACCATTCCGCGAAGACCAGCTCGTCCCTCGCGTTTCGAAGTGACCGAGCATCAGCTCGCCTTCGCGCGTTCCCGCTCCTTCTCGTAGACCGGGTGCTCGACGACCTCGCCCGCCACGTCGGTGTCGCCGACGCGCGCCGTGACCCGTGTCCCGACCGCCTTCGCCAGCTCCTTCGGCACCTTCGCGAGACCGAGAGTCTTGCCGCCGAGGTGGGGCGAGACGACCGCCTGCGTCACGAAGCCCACCTCGGTGCCGTCGACCGAGAGCTTCGCGCCGCTCGCGTCGTCGCCGCCCGAATCGAGCACGACGCTCGTGAGGCGCAGCGTCGTCCCGGTGCGGTCGCGCTCGAGGCCGGCGCGCCCGCGCACCGTCTCCTTGTCGAGGGAGACGGCCCAGCCGAGCCCGCACTCGTAGGGGGAGACCGTAGGGTCGTACTCGACGCCGCCGATGATGAAGCCGCCCTCGATGCGGAAGAGGTCGAGCGCGGTCATCCCGATCACCCGCATCCCCGCCGGGGCGCCGGCGTCGACGAGCGCGTCCCAGAGGTCGAGCGCTCGCTCGCGCTCGACCCAGAGCTCGTAGCCGAGCTCGGCCGTGTAGCCGAGCCGCGTCATGAAGATCGGGACGCCCGCGATCGAGACGTCCTCGCGGAACGTGTAGTAGGGGAACGCGCCGTTCGAGAGATCCTGGTCGGCGACCGATTGGAGGATCTCGCGGCTCTTCGGCCCCTGCAGGCAGAGGTGCGGCATCGCGTCGGTGAACTCGCGCACCTCGATTCCCGTTCCCTCCGCCGCGGCGCTGAAGATCTCGTAGTCGCGGTCGTTCGCGCCGCAGAAGCGAACGCGGTCGGGCGCGCGCAGCATCACGGTGCAGTCGTCGACCATCTTGCCGTCCACGTCGACGAGCGGCCCGTAGGCGATGCGGCCCTGCTCGAGCTTCGAGACGTCGCGGCCCACGATCGAGTTGACGAGCTCGAGCGCGCCGGGGCCCTCGATGTCGACCTTGCGCAGCATCGTGAAGTCCATCAGGCCCGCGGTCTCCCGCACGGCGCGGTACTCGTCCGCCGTGTCGGTGACGACGCTCGGCGCGAAGTAGCCGAACAGGTCCATCCACTGGTCGGTCAGGGTCGCGAGGCGCGGGTGGAATCCGGTCTCCTTGCTCACTGGTCCTCCTCTCCGCCGGCGGCGGCGCGCACCGGCTCGTCGACGGGCAGGTCGAGCGACTCGAGCACGAGCTCCGAGAGCTCGCGCAGCTCGAGCTCGTCCTGGTGGCCCGACGTCTTGATCGCGTCCTCGTACATCGTCACGTCCTTCGGGCAGCAGACCACGAAATAGTCGAGCGCGCCGAGCGCGACCGCCTCGTCGATCCGCTGCTCGCTCGGGCGCTTGACGCCCGCCTGCTTCAGCTCCTTCATCCAGATGCGCCCGCCGCCCGCGCCGCAGCAGAGCGAGTTGTCGCGGTTCCGCGGCATCTCGACGAGCTCGCACCCGATCGCCTCGAGCACCGCGCGCGGCGCGTCGTAGACGCCGTTGTACCGGCCGAGCGTGCACGGGTCGTGATAGGTGACGCGATAGCCGAGCTCCCTCTTCGGCGTCAACGCGCCGCTCTCGAGCAGCTCGAGCAGGAGCTGCGTGTGGTGGAGGACCGTCCACTCGCCGCCGTGCTGCGGGTACTCGTTTCGGAGCGTGTGGAAGGTGTGCGGATCCGAGGAGAAGATTCGCTCGAACTCGCAGCCCGAGATCGTCTTCACGTTCTCCTCGGCGAGTGAGGCCCAGAGGCCCTCCTCGCCCGTGCGGCGGACGTCGCAACCCGCCGTCTTCTCGGCGTCGAAGAGGATCCCGAAGTCGGCGCCGGCGCTCTCGAGGATGCGCGCGAGCGCGCGGGTGGCGCGCTGGTTTCGCGCGTCGAAGCTCGCGTAGTCGCCGACGAACCAGAGGAGCTCGGCAGGCTCCTTCCGGATGTCCTTCACCTCGAAGCCGAGCTCCCGCGACCAGCGCGGCCGCTTCCGCTTCGGCTCGCCGAACGAGTTTCCCGTCTCGTAAACCGCTTCGAGCGTCGTCTGCAGCATCGGCTCGAGCTCGCCGCGCTCGACGAGCCGGCGCCGGATCTGCGTGATGATCGGCATCTGCTCGATCCCGACCGGGCAGATCTCGACGCACGCCATGCACTGCGTGCAGGACCAGATCGTCTCGGGGCGGATCCGCTCGCCGATCTCCGCGTTCGGCCCCGAGTGCCAGGCGAGCTCGCGCAGGTCGAGGATCACGTCGCGTGGCGAGAGCGGGTAGCCGCCCGCGTTCGCCGGGCAGGCGACGTGGCACTTGCCGCACTTCGTGCACGCGTCGAGCGAGACGAGGTGCTGCCAGGTGAGGTCACCGATCCGGCCGTAGCCGACCTGGTCGGGCGTCGCGTCGGCGGGCAGCAACGGCAGCCGCTTCCCGGCCAGGTCGTCGCGCACGCCGACGTTCGCCGGCCCGGCGAGCATGTGCACCGCCTTCGTGAACGGGATCGACGCGACGAACGTGAGCGCGACGACGCCGTGCGTCCACCACGTCGCGAAATGCGCGCTCGAGGCCTGTTGCGCCGTCATCCCGAGTGAGCGGAAGCCGCGGCCGACCGCCCAGCCCACCGGCGACCAGGTCTCGAACGACGGGTTCGTCTGCGCGATGCGGAACGACTCGAGCAGGAAGCCCGAGAGCGCGAGGAAGAAGAGGATGCCGAGGAAGACCCAGTCGCCGATCACGTAGCGGGCGCGGTCCTCGGCGCGGTCGGGGCGGGTGTAGTCGAGCCGCCGCGGCCGCAGGCCGCGCTTCACGGCCATGATCGCGAGGCCGACGGCGAGCGCGATCCCGAACACGTCGAGCACGAGGGAGTAGCCGAGGTAGAACGAGCCCCGCCAGAAGTCGAAGCCGAAGAGCGGCTTCGCGACGTCGTCCTGGAAGCCGAGGATCGCCGTCCCCGCGAAGAGGACGAGGAAGCCGTAGAAGATCAGCACGTGGCCGAGCCCCGCGAGCGGGTCGCGCCGCTTGATCCAGCGGTGCGTCAGGACGATCGCCGCCGCCTGCCAGGCGCGGCGCGCCGCGTTTCCGGACGGCGCGCCCGCGCGACCGTGCCGGTACTTCAGCACGAGCAGTCCGACGCCGGCGAAGAAGACCGCCGTCGAGACGACGATCAGGACGTACCAGAAGACGATCTCCCAGTGCGCGAGGCCGGCGAAGGTCTGCCGCGTCTCGGTCACGTCAGACGAGCTTCGCGAGCTCTTCGGCGACGTCGAAGAGGTCCGCGACGGCGCCGTAGTGCGCCACGTCGAAGATCGCCGCTTCCGGATCGGTGTTCACGGCGATGATCGTCTCACTCGTCTTCATGCCCGCGAGGTGTTGCACCGCTCCCGAGATGCCGAACGCGAGGTAGACCTTCGGCTTCACCGTCTTGCCCGACTGCCCGACCTGGCGCGCGTTCGTCATCCAGCCCGCGTCGACGATCGGCCGCGAGACGGCGAGCGTCGCGCCGATCTTCGCGGCGAGCTCCTCGAACATCGCGATGTTCTCCTGCTCGCCGATGCCGCGGCCGATCGAGAGCAGGAACTCGGCGGTCGTGATGTCGACGTCGCTCTTCTCGGCCTCGCGGAGCGCGCGGTGCCGCGCTCGGGAGGCGACCGGCTCGAGCGCGTGCTCCGAGACGGCCGGCGAGCCGCCGGGCGGGGCCGGTTGCCAGGCGGTGGGGCGGAGGAGGAGCAGCACCGGCTTGCCGCTCGGGAACTCGAGCTCGGCGTGCACCTTCGAGCCGTAGAAGGCGCGCGTCGCGATCACCGACTCGCCCTCGCGCGCGACTCCGAAGACGTCGCTCGCGAAGCCGAGCCCGAGCTTCGCGGCGACCGCGCCGCCGTAGCCCATGCTGTTGACGGTGAAGCCCAGGAGAACGATCTCCGGCTGCCGCTCCGCGACGACGCTTTCGAGCGCCGCCTGGTAGACGTCGTTCTCGAACTCGGCCGGCGCGACTTGCACGTGGACGACCTCGTCGACGCCCTCGCGGCTCACGTCGAGCGCGGGCGGGTCGTCGGCGATCACGGCGACCGTCACCGGTCCGCCGAGCTCGCGGGCGGCCGTGACGAGCTCGTAGGTCACGTCTCGGACGCGCCCCTGGAGGTGCTCCGCGACGATCAGCACGCTCACTTGAGGCGCTCCTTCAGGAGCTCGGCGATCCGCTGTGCGACCTGGGCGGCGTCGCCGTCGATCAGCTCCGCACCGGCGCCGCGCGGCGGCGTGAACATGCGCCGGACCCGATACGCGGGCTCGCCCGTCTCGGCCGCGGTCACCGCGATCTCGTGCTGCTCGGCCTGCTTGATCGCGCGCAGGTTCGCGTAGCGCGGCTGGTTGATGCCTGTCTGGATCGTCAGCACGGCCGGCGTGTCGACCTCGACGACGTCGACGAGGCCGCCCTCGAGCTCGCGGTCGACCGTCGCCGCGCCCGAGCCGCTCCAGTCGAGCTTCGTGACGACCGCGACGCACGGCAGGCCGGCGAGCTCGGCGAGGGCGGAGCCCGTGGAGCCCTGCACCGAGTCGGCCGACTGGACGCCGGTGAGGACGAGGTCGGGCGACTCGGCCGCGACGACGCCGGCGAGCGCGCGCGCCGTCGAGATCGGGTCGCGAGGCTCGGCATCGACGCGGATCGCCCGGTCGGCGCCCATCGCGAGGCAGCGCCGAAGCGCCCCCTCGCTCTCCTCGTCACCGACCGTCACGACGACGACCTCGCCTTCGCCGAGCCGCTCCCGGATCCGGATCGCCTCCTCGGCCGCGCAGGCGTCCCACTCGTTCAGCGCGCGATCGAGGTAGTCCGGGTCGACGTCGAGGCCGTCCGCCGTGAGCTCGAGCTCGTCGCCGACGACTTTGGTCTGCTTGACAGCGACGACGAGCTTCAGGCGGGCACCGCCTCCCGGTCGCGCCGCGCGCGCAGCTCGTCGAGGTCGTGCTCGAGCGAGCTCTCGTCGGGCACACGCCGCTCGCGCTTGAACGGCAGCGGGACGGCCGGGTTTTCCGAGTCGATCTCGCGCGCCAGCCGGTGGCCCGAGAAGACCGCGTCGGCGATCAGCCGCGGCGCCTCGCAGTCGCCGATCCTATAGAGCGCGTTGACGCCTTCTGCAGCGAGCGCCTCGAGCCCGACCGCGTCCTTCAGCTCGCGGAAGAGCGCCTCGTTCGAGCGCCGCTGCGTGACGAGCACGGTCGCGTCGGCCTCCCAGGTCTGCTCGTGGCCGTCGCCGTCGTAGACGTGCGCGGCGGTGACGCCGCCCGCCTCGATCTTCGTCGGCATGTGGTAGGTGACGATCTCCACGCCGAGCTTGTGCAGCTTGCGGTGCATGTTCGGCGCCTCGAGCGTGAAGTGCATGTAGGGCGCGATGTGCCCCATCGGCGTCATCAGCGTCACCTTCTTGCCCTCGAGGGCGAGCTTCTCGGCGAGCGAGACGCCCATGAAGTAGCCGTCGTTGTCGACGATCACCACGCGCTCGCCCGGCATCGCCTTTCCCTCGACCATGATCTGCTCCGGCGTCAGGACGTGGCCGAGGCCCGCGTCGGCGCCGGGGATCGTGTCGTGCGTCGCGCCGTTCAGGCCGTCGGTCGCCCAGTAGCCGCCGGTCGCGACGACGACGATCTCGGCTCCGTACTCCTTCACGCCCTGCGCGTCGAGCTTCGTGTCGGGAATGAACTCGACGTTCTTGAGCTTGTCGATCTGGATCTTGCGGTAGTTGACGACGCGCGCCCACTCGCCGAGCCCCGGCAGCTGCGGGATCCAGCGCATGATGCCGCCCATGTCGTCCTGCGCCTCGACGAGGTGCACGCGGCGCATGCCGCGCTTGCCGAGGATCATCGCGCACTCCATGCCGGCCGGGCCGGCGCCGACGACGAGCACGTCGTTCTCCGCGTTCGCCGCGGGCTCGAAGCGCTCCGGGTGCCAGCCGCGCCGGTACTCCTCGCCGGCGGTCGCGTTCTGAGTGCAGATCAGCGGCGGGCCGCCGATCTCCCAGCGGGAGATGCAGATGTTGCAGCCGATGCACTCGCGGATGTCCTCGAGGCGGCCCTCGTCGATCTTCTTGGGCAGGAACGGGTCGGAGATCGACGGCCGGCAGGTGGCGATGATGTCGAGCTTGCCGGAGTTGATCGCGTCGACCATCGCGTCGGGGTTCGTCCAGCGGCCGACGCCGAGCACCGGCTTCTTCGAGACCGACTTGACGGCGGCCTGCCACGGCAGCAGGCGGCCCTGCGGGTAGAAGCGCGACGGCGTCGCGTCCTCGCCCCACTCGGAGATGCCGGAGACGTTGACGTCCCAGACGTCGACCAGATGGTCGACGAGCTGCACGAACGGCAGCACGTCGCGCTCGAGCTGCGTGCCGGCCTCGCCGATGAACATGTCGGCCGAGACACGCACCGCGATCGCGCAGTCGTCGCCGACGGCCTCCTTCACCTGCTCGATCGTCTCGCGCCAGAAGCGGGCGCGGTTCTCGAGCGAGCCGCCGTACTCATCCGTGCGGTGGTTGTAGTACGGCGTCAGGAACTGCTGAGGCAGGTACGAGTGCGAGCCGTACACATAGACGATGTCGAAGCCGGCGGTTCGCGACCGCTTCGCGGCGTCGACGTAGAGCTGCTGCACCTCGCGAATGTCGTCCTTGTCCATCTCCTTCGCGTACGTCAGGTACTCGAAGTCGCTCGGGATCTGGCTGGGCCCGCGCGGGACGCAGCGCGACTCCATGCACGGAGCGTGCGGTCCGCCGTACCAGAGCTCGCACGCCGCGAGGGCGCCGTGCTCGTGGAGCATGTCGCACATGATCGAGAGGTTGCGGATGTCTCCGTCGTCCCAGATGCGCGCCGAGACGCGGTGTGTGTCGTCCGACTCGGGCGAGATCGAGCAGTACTCCGTGCAGCACGCCGCGTAGCCGCCTTCGGCCTTCATCGCGCGGAAGTACGCCTGGCTCAACGGCCGTTCCGAGCCGAACCCGTTGCAGTGGGGGATCTGGTAGAAGCGGTTCTTCATCGTCTTCGGCCCGATCTGGATCGGCTCGAAGAGGACGTCGTGCTTCGGGTTACGCGCCATCGTGCGCAGGCCTCCTTTGGGCGAGTGCGTTGATTCTCCGACCGGGGACAGAGCTTTGCAAACGGGAAGGGGAGGGCGCCGAGCGGCCGCCCTCCCCCTCAGACCCGGCCTACGTCGCGGGGACCGCGGGCGCCTCCGGAGCAGGCGCCTCGTCCGGCATCGTCGGTGTCGCCTCGCGCCAGTGCGGCCTCTCCTTGTCCTGGACGATTCGCCGGAACAGGAAGAGGAGCAAGGAGGCGGCGAGGACGGAGAAGCCGATGATCTTGTTCCTCGTGCCACCGTAGACGCCCCCGCCGCCGGCGGTCTGGAACCAGCCGATCCCGACGACGCTGAAGAGCGCGAACGCGGCAAAGAGCGCCACCGCGATCGGGATCCAGTACGACGGGAGCTTGATCGGCCGCGGCCAGTCCGGGCGGTCCCTGCGGAGCAGGACGAACGCGCCGATCGCGAACATGTTCGCGAGCACGTAGCCGATGTTGCTCGCGACGAGGATGCCGAACAGGTTGCCGACGAAGAGCACGAAGAGGATGTTGATGCCCATGTCGAGCGACATCGCGTACCCCGGCACGTTGAAACGGTTCAGGCGCCCGAGCTCTTTGATCGTCAGGCCGTCCTTCGAGATGCCGTAGAGGGCGCGGCTCCCGTCGGCAGTCGCCGTGTTCATCGAGAGGATGAAGCTGATGCAGATCACGACGACGAAGAAGTTCGTCGCGCCCTTGCCCACGAGCGAGTTCAGGGCGCCCACGTAGTCGTATGCCCCGACGGTCTTGGCTCCGACTGCGCCGGTGAGACCGATCGGCACCAGCGTGTTGATCAAAAGGATGAAGGCCGCCGACGACAGCAGGGCTTTTCTCGTGTCGCGGACCGTGTCCTTGTACTCGGGCGCGAAGGTCGCGGCGGCCTCGGGAGCCGTCGACCAGATCATGATCCAGATCCAGACCAGGGCAAGCTGTAAGCCTCCCCAGGCGAGGTGGGGGTCGTTGAGCTTGTAGGTGAGGTTGGAGGAGTGGAAGTCGCCGTTCAGGAAGGGCAGCAGGGTGAAGCTGAACAGGGGAATCATCAGCAGCAGGCCGGCGAGGTAGTTGAACGACACGGCGATCCGGGTGCCGAAGACGTTGAAGGCCCACACGGACAGGATGAGGCCGACGGCGATGAAATGCTGGAGCCCGATGTGGACGCTGCCGGTGCTGAAGTACCCGTTGTCGATCGTCGCGCCGCCGAACGCGTTCGTCCCGTACGGCTCGTTCGGGAACCACGAGGCCTGGGCGATCGAGCCGACAAAGAGGCCGAGGAACGAGAGCACCACCGACCAGCCGATCCAGTAGCCGAACGTGGCCACGGGGCCGATGAGCGTCGTGTACTTGCGCCACGCCTCGTTCGCGTAGATCGACACCCCGCCCGACTTGTGCGGGAACATCGCGGCAAGCTCCGAGTAGATGATCTGGACGGGAAACACGATCGCGGCCGTGATGCCCCAGATCAGCGCGGCGCCCCAGCCGCCGAGGTCGAGCACCGAAAACCCGAGCGATCCCAGCAGGAAGCCCGGATTCGCCAGGCAGATCACGAACCCGTCGTACCAGCGGAGCGTCTTCAGGAGATGGCGTTCCGCAACGACTGCCTCAGCCACGTTCCCTCCTCTAAATTTGCAATACCGGCTCCTCCACGGCAATAACCTGGCCGCGCGGTCGAAGGTAACACCTGGCGGGGAGACTTTCAACGCGCTCGAAGCCGGGCGTGCGGGCGCGCCGTACAATCGGTCCGACTTGCGGAATCCACCGATCACGATCAAGTGCGAGTGCGGTGAGACGAGAGAGGTCCCCTACGGCGATCGCTGGCGCTGCGAGGCGTGCGAGCGCTCCTGGGATACGCAGCAGATCCCCGCTGAGGAGTACGAAGACCTGCTCCGCCGGATCAGGCGTCATGAGCTGGAGGCGCTCGCAATGACCGCACT
>Ga0310810_10012245_pt1 | contig 10067 bp, 13 predicted proteins | sample NCmetagenome_FD_207641 | JGI IMG/M metagenome (GOLD analysis project Ga0310810, IMG submission 207641) | Soil microbial communities from experimental microcosm in Duke University, North Carolina, United States - NC | ecosystem: Engineered > Artificial ecosystem > Soil microcosm > Unclassified ...
AAATCAACTATTCAAACTAAATATCGTACACATAACAGATACATATTGTTATATACTCTACGTTGTTTATATTGCTTCAAAAGTTTATATCTTTGCGCCATTTGCCCCGTGATCTTCCCTGTCGCACACTGCGTGTGACCCGCTGCAGCGCCACGATAAATGTGTAGTCGCGCCGGCCAACGTATCCAACCTACGATCTGCCTTTGGCTAATCATGCATACGCCACAAGCATACAGACCATGCGCACCCGTGCATCCTGCCTGCCGACCCTGTAGGCGTATGCCCCTAGGGTCCGGCCTGCTCGCTCGGCCACATATCCATAGGCATATGCTATGTCATACCCTCTGCACGCTGCGTGGCTGATAAACGCTGAATCGTATCGCCCTGCTGCATGCAATGACTGCAGCACTCTGGCGTGCGCTGCAATACGATCCTAGAACCAGCCGCCCACACGCTCCGGCTGTCATAGTTAGACATACTGCGAACGTGGCGCGCCCTACCGCGTGCATATATGTACGCCGTACCGCATACACGATTCGGCTGCGGTACGACATATAGTGCACGGCAATAGTCTATGCAGTTTCCGAGCATCTCACCAGCAGGAAATTTCATTTTACCGACCTACCGCATTCTTCTCAAAAATCACGAAATATGCGTAGTATTTTTTACCCAATGAAATAGTGAAAAAGTTATTGACATAAGCGTCTATTCGACCTATTATAGGGGTAGCTTCGAATAAAAAAAGTATTCAGAAGCCAAAAACAAAAATCTTGCAAAACAACTCCACAAAAAACGACCACTACTCGCAGGTGGTCGTTTTTATTTGCTACGCTACCCATAGCGTATACAAAAAATCCGAGCGATTGGCTCGGATTTTTTCATATGGTGGAGCTGCCGGGTACTGCCCCCGGGTCCGGTTGGTAACATGATATTCGTCTACAAGCTTAGTTCAATTTATGTATTTATAACGCGTCTATGTTCAATGAAACTGAACGAAACGCATAGAACGTTAGGCAGAGGGGTGTCCTGCCAAGAGGCTGCTCCCCCTCCTAGCAGTAAGCGACATAAAATATGACACTCCGTTAGCGATTACGTCGCCTCATCGCCAGGAATGGTTACCTAGTTAAGCGGCAACTGGCGCAAAGACAGGTGCGCGGAATGCACTAGCGAGGCTAGCGAATGCGTCCTTAGCTTTGCTTGCAAATGTGTTTGCAGTTATTGTATGCGTGTCGTGCATAGTCGACCTGCAGAATATCCTGTTAAGTTCCAATCGTCGAAAGCTGATTCAGCCCCATTCAATGGCGTTATTATACCATAGTTTACAGATTGCCACTAGCGTGGTTAACTAAGGAGCATATGGGGATGGTAGCAAAAATTATATCTGTTGCTCCTATCGGCTTCGAAGGTCAGTTAGTCGAAGTTGAAAGTGATGTCACTAAGGGTTTACCGAATTTCCGTATCGTGGGCCTTGCGAACAAAGCCGTTGAAGAAGCTCGCGAACGCGTAAAGAGTGCGATTACAAACTCTCTTCTTGATTTTCCAGCGAAGCATGTGACCATAAACCTTGCCCCCGCGGAGCTCCCAAAAGACGGCACTCATTACGACCTCCCTATCGCTCTTGCTACCCTCGCAAGCCACGGCCAGCTACGTCAAGACGAGACCGGCGATGCAGTATTCGCTGGAGAGCTTGCGCTCGATGGTTCGATCCGCCCCGTCAATGGTATTATCACGATCGCTGAGACTGCTCGTAAACGTGGATTCTCCAAGGTGTATGTCCCTAAACCAAATGTCGTTCAGGCCCTACTCGTCGAAGGAATCGACATTATTGGCGTCGCTTCACTGAAGCAATTGTATCTACACCTCAAGGGAGAAGTGCCCCTGGCACCGAGCGATCGGACGCATTCCGCCTTGCAGCCGAAGACATCGAGCGTGCCCGTGGTCCTGCTTGACGACGTAAGCGGCCAGGAGCAAGCCAAGCGTGCACTAACGATCGCGGCAGCCGGGCGTCACAGTATCCTACTTAATGGCCCTCCTGGGGCCGGCAAGACGATGCTTGCCCGAGTGTTAACGTCGCTATTACCAGCACTAGAATCAGAGGAAACACTAGCCGCGACCAAAATATACAGTTTAGCCGGAGAATTGATAGACGATGCCATTACCGAGCGACCCTTTCGCGCACCCCATCATACGGCAAGTCGAACGGCGCTCATCGGAGGAGGTAGCCGACCGAAGCCCGGCGAAGTTAGCCTCGCGCACTTAGGAGTATTGTTCTTAGACGAGATACCCGAGTATCCAAGAGCGAGCCTAGAAGCGCTGCGTCAGCCCTTAGAAGATCGGACCGTAAGTGTCAGCCGCGCGAATGGCAAGGCGGTCTACCCTGCCGACTTTATGCTCGTCGCAACTATGAATCCCTGCCCATGCGGTTATTATGGTGATAGTTCGAAGGAATGTAGCTGTACATCAACGCAGATTTTAAACTACCAGCAACGTCTTTCCGGACCGCTGCTCGATAGGATCGATATGAAACTGTCTGTTAAGCGGGTACCGAACGCTGCGCTCATGCATACGCGTACGCAGACAGATTCACAACATAAGTCAGCTCAAGATATGATAAAGCGCGCCTTCATTCGCCAAAGGAACAGATACAGTAGTAGTACGAAGTACAACGCAACACTATCGAACGCCGACCTGCGCATGCATGCGCACGAAACTCCCGAGGCAAAGAAGTTACTCCTCACTGCAGCAGACACGCTGCAGCTAAGTGCACGCTCAACGTTTCGTACGCTTAAAGTTGCCCGCACTATCGCCGACCTTGCCGACTCAGATGTCGTACTCGAGGAACACGTAGCAGAAGCATTGCAGTACCGATAAATCCCTTCCCTGTTGCCTCGAGAGAGAAAATTTGCTACAATTTATCGGTGAAATATTAACCCATTGCACAACTACATAGTAGCGAGAATTAAGGAGAATAACGATCAACCGATCAATTCGAACGAACGAAGTAATTCGTGCTCGTGAGCTGCGTGTCGTCGGGGCTGATGGTGAACAACTTGGCATTATGTCGAGAGCTGAGGCGCTCAAGGTTGCCGAAGAGGCTGGCGTAGATTTGGTAGAGATATCTCCAAACGCTGACCCACCTGTGGCTAAAGTTATCGACTGGGGCAAGTACCAGTATCAGCAGATGAAGCAGCAAAAAAAGAATCGTCAAAGCAACAAGCAGAACGAGTTGAAGCAAATGCGCTTTGGCCTGAAGATTGGAAGCGGAGACCTAGAAATCAAACTACGTAAAATTCGCGAGTTTCTCGCTGAAGGACACAAGGTTAAGATTCTTATATTCTATCGAGGACGCGAGATGGCACACAAAGAATTAGGCTATGTCCTAATCGACCGCATCATTGCAGCACTTGAAGAAGACGCCGTAGTTGAGCAAAAGCCTCAGATGGCAGGACGCAATCTGAGTATCACAGTAAGGAGTAAGTAATGCCTAAGATGAAGACGCACAAGGCGACCGCTAAGCGGGTCAAACTTACGAGCACTGGCAAAATCATGAGAGAGCGTGCATTCGGCAACCACATGCTTTCAAAGAAGAGCAAGTCGCGTAAGCGCAACATCAACACCCCCGCTCTCGTATCGGGCAATGTTGCAAAAAATATTAAACGAGCATTAGGAGCATAGTATGCGAGTCAAACGTGGAGTAACCGCACGGGCGAGACACAAGAAGATTCTCAAGCAAGCCAAAGGCATGCAGCACGCCCGCACACGTAGTTTCCGCCTTGCGAAACAAGGTGTTATTCGTGCACTGCAATATGCGTACCGAGATCGTCGAAATCGCAAGCGTGATCTGCGTAGTCTTTGGATTACCCGTATCAACGCTGCTGCGCGCGAAAACGGTACGACATACGGCCAGTTGATCGCTGGTATCAAAAAGTCAGATGTCGAACTAGACCGTAAGGTGCTTGCTGAAATGGCAGCGAACGAGCCTGAGGCTTTCACTGCAGTCGTCAAAGCTGTAACGAAGTAGCAATACGAGCCATCAACTAAAAAACCCGCTCAGAATGAAGCGGGTTTTTTAGTATAGTACGCCGGTAAGCCGGGTTCTGTCGTGAACGATCATCTATCTAGGTATGCGATTGCTCGCATACTCAAGCGGGTATCGATTTACAGACGAGCAGCCTTGTACGTAAATCTCCTTGCAGCAGACAGGGTTTACCTCCTCCGTATGTCGCCATACGTTGCTGTGAGCTCTTACCTCACTCCTTTCACCCTTACCCCCTAAGGGGCGGTATCGTTTCTGTGGCACTTTCCCTAGGGTCACCCCCGGTCGCCGTTAGCGACTGTCCTTGCTCTATGCTGCCCGGACTTTCCTCTTTCCATCTTGCGACGGACAGCGATCGTCTAGCGTACTACTTTGCTATTATACCAAATCTGGTCGGGATGACTGGACTTGAACCAGCGACCTCACGGCCCCCAGCCGTGCGCGCTACCAGACTGCGCCACATCCCGAACACATTAAAGCCCCTAAGAAACGCGCGACGCTGACATTCCCCGCGTAATTGCAAGGTGGATCTTCTCACGATACTTCCACGGAAGTATCAAATATTGAAGTTCCAAGTCGATGATGTTAGGAAAATCATTACGCCACGCGCTCTCGTGGGGCATGTCTTATTATACTCGCTTTTCTTAAGAGACGCCAAAGACAGCTGAAAAAAGACCGAGGAAAAACTGTATCGCTGAAACAAGAATGGTGCCGATGACAGAGCTAGCGAAGAACACTAGTACAAACACCAACAAGATACCCATGTTCTCAATCGCCTCCATGCCTTTACGGATACCGTCAGGCGCTACGGCGTAGAGTAAACGAGAGCCATCGAGCGGTGGAATGGGAATCATATTGAATATAAAGAAACCAAGGTTGACGATACATGCGAGATAAAAGACAGATCCAAGAGTAGTAGAAGACTCGCCCGCAAGTACGTATATGCCAAAGCTGATAAATGCGAAGAACAGATTTGTTAGCGGACCTGCAAGTGCCACCAGTGCAGCTCCCCATTCACCATGACGTACTCGAGAAGGATTAAACGGTACCGGTTTAGCTCCACCGAAGATTGGTGCATGAGCGAGTGCTAATAAAATCGGCAGCAATATCGTCAGGAAGGGGTCGATATGCTTGACTGGGTTCAATGTCAGCCTGCCTTGAAGCTTTGCCGTGTCATCACCCAGATAGTACGCCACGAAGCCATGCATCGCTTCGTGGATCGTCATAGAGACCAAGATAATCCCCAATACAGTGATGATATATAGCCCAGTGTCTAATTCCATGCTCTGCCCAGTATACACTATCTTGACTACAGAGAGCATATAGCGTATAGTGAGTCCTGATTGTAAAAAATAAGTGGAAGTAATCTAATGGCATCTCGATGTGAACTTACCGGTAAAGGCAAGCAATTCGGCCACAATGTGAGCTTTTCTTTGCGTCGCACAAAGCGAACGTTCAAGCCTAATCTTCAAAAGAAGACATTCATGGTTGACGGCCAGAAAGTGACAATGACACTTTCAACGCAAGCTATTCGTACGCTTAAGAAAAAAGGCTTGCTTGTACCTGCAACAAAAAGCTCAGCTGAATCATAGCTAACAGCTTACACCTATGCAAAATCCCGCTTTTTACAGCGGGATTTTGCATAGCCTATAGAGCCGTTTACTCGTTAGCTCCGGGCTAGCTCATAGACGGTAAGCGTCTGAGGAATAGAGGCGCTTGATTTGAGCTTAAGCTTCGTGTCTTTTTCGACTGGGGCACCTAGCTCGTCGATGAAGAGCTGAACCGATTCTTGTTGTACTTCATAGGAGACTGCTGAATCTGCGTAGTGCACAGGTATAACGACTTTTGGTTCGACTTGCGCCACGATACTTGCTGCGCTTTTCGCATCAAGTGTATAGCCGTTTCCGCCCACAGGGATGATAAGAATATCAACAATACCAAGTGTTTCGAGTTGATCTTCGCTAAGTTTAGGGTCGATATTGCCGACCACACCTAGGCGAATATCCTGCATTTCAATATGGTAAAGTGTTGAGCGTTTGCCATCGGCTTCAGTATCAACGTGGCGCTGTGCAGCAACTCCCTTGATCGCAAACGATCCGACTTCATACTCGCCAGGACCTTCAAGCTGAACCGCATCGACATCAATGCCGTCCAAAAAGCGTTTTTCTGTAGCGAGAAACGCAGCGTTATTCGTCTTTGCCATTTTGAGGCCTAGGTATTCGACACTTGGATCAATGACGAGTTGATTGTCTTTTGTTGTTAGAAATACGCTGTTTCCACCTTTATATTCTACTTCAAGCATACTGCCTCCTTCTGTTAGTGCTTGTTTTGTTCGTGCAAGATATTATCACTGTCGACCAGAATACTATGTTTATTTGTCAACATTTCGCTTACGAACCTATCACGGACACTCAGTCGGTAATAAAATTCGTCATATGAAAGCGTTGTATAGGTTACAGCTTTTCCTTCTTGCTCCTCAATTGATTTTACCAATGAAGCTACCTTCGGCTGACTCAGTGAGCCGACCAACAGCAAGTCAACCTTACTGGCCGATCCTTTTACCAGCGAGCCGGCAATGAGTGCGACTCGCACGCCACCAAGCTTCTTCACTTCATCACACCAAGCCTTCTCTGAATCTGCCTCGGCTAGCTGTCGAGTCGCTGATTTGCTTTTCGTCTTAGCTGGATCAATTGCTTCGCCGGCAAATATTGCTCTAAATGGCAAGTAAAAGTCGTAGCGTTGATTGATCTCGTAATATAGCTTGTTGTCTGCGGTATTGCTGGTGATGACGCCAACACCCAGAAGATTCGAGAGCTCACGGCGCACAGAATTTATTTGTTCATCAATCAGACGTGTAATTTCGCGTACATAGAATGATTTACCAGGGTTATTTAAGAACAAATGAAGTAGCTTGACTCGAGTTTTAGAGCCAAATAGCGCATCAATTGTTGTCACCTCTTTTTTACCCATCTTTGTATTATCGTAGCATATTATTGTTCAGTAGTGAATAACTCCTCGACACTGCGTAAGATGTCGTCGCTATGGCCCCACTGAATGTACGGGTTACGACGGAACCAAGTCAGCTGTCGTTTGGCGAGTTGACGATCTCGCGTCATAAACGTTTCCATCACCTGCTGACGCGTTGTCTTGCCCTGAAGATATGCATGCAGAAGCGGATAAATGTTGCTCGTCATCGCTTCGTTGTCCCATCCATACATTTCGCCCAATTGTTTTGCCTCTTCGACAACACCATCCTCAAACATGTGTTCAGTCCTGATCTGTATCCTCTGCTGCAACACGCTATTTGCCACCGCAATTCCATAAACGTATGTGTCGGTATGAAGTTGCTTGTTACGCTGCGGCTCTGTGCCATTACGCAGCGCGGCGTGTATGAGGTGACGTTTATTCTTATCATTGACTGGCAGCTGAATACCGTGCTCCACGCAGTAGCGATAAAGTTCTTCCAGGCTCAGCTGTTCAAAGTATGCACGCTCCTGGCTCGTCGGCTCAGAGGGATATTGATAATTGAATAACACCCCGTCGACATATAGCCCAGTGCCCCCCACCATAATAGGCACTTTTCCTCGTGATCGTATATCCGCAATGACATCTCGAGCGTATGACTGGAATGCAGCAGCCGTAAACCGCTTTCCCGGCTGAGTTAAATCGAGCCCCCAGTGTGGGATACCCTGCATCTCTTCAGCTGTAGGTTTTGCCGTACCGATATTCATATCACGAAACACGGTACGCGAGTCAGCGCATATCACCTCACCGTCGTAGCGTTTCGCAAGCGTAATAGCCAGAGCCGTCTTTCCGCTCGCGGTTGGACCGACAATCACAATTAAAGGTCGTATGGTCGCCATCGTCGTTGCTCAAACTCCATTACCCGTTGTTCGTCGCATCGAACTCCTTCAGCGAGCAGTTGGGCTGACTGAGCCTCCCTGCCGCCATGGTAGCCTGACGCAAGTTGACCATGACGATTTACCAGCCTATGCCACGGAAGCGCAGGGTCGCCGAAATGAGCGATGCCGCCCACGATACGACTTGCTGCCGGGTTGCCTGCCATGGCGGCGACATCGCCATAGGTCGTAACGCTTCCCTTCGGTACTTGTGTCATGATCAGTTCAACTCTACGCTTGAAGCTTACGTCCGTCAAAATACTGCTCGACCTCTCCCCATGAGTTACAGCGCGTCACACCTTGCGGTAACTCAGGTGTTTGATTCCATCTATAGTCCCCGAACAGTACCGTGTTAATGCCCGCCTCGGCGGTGGCGACACAGTGCTTTAGCTGATCGTCAATCAGAAAGTTAGCACCGAGATCTGATACGATGTCGGCTTTTGTCATGTGCCAGCGCTTCGTATCAAGATCATCAAAAAAACCAGCGAAATGGATGTCGTCGAAAATATCAGGGAAATGCCGATCAATCCATGCCACAGTTTCGTCCTTGATACGACGTCGACGCGACGTGACTATCACCAGTGAGTAGTTCTGCTTAAGTCGGCGCAGCACCGGCAGCGCTTCGGCTTTATGACGGAAGGTAGAGATTGTCCCAGATTCATGGTAAAGATCGGAGCGCGCTTGTGTTTCTTCGAGATCCACGCCCCAAAGGTCCATCCAGTGTTCGGTATAATCGTGCACCCCGAACGTCGTTCCCCACATTTTGTTGCTAAAGGCCAAGAAAGCCTCTGCCTGATCGGCTAATACGTCATCTATATCAACTGCGATTACCTGCCGACTCATGAACGCTATAGGCCCTTCAAGAAATCAGCCAGTTCGTCGATGTTCACCTTTTGCTCGCCATCTTGAGTGCGGACACTGACTTGTCGCGCTTCTTTGTCTTTCGGACCGACGATTAGCTGTACGGGAATCTTGAGCTCGGTCGCTTCACGAATTTTCTTACCCAGGCTCTCGTTACGACTGTCTGTAGTAAATCTTACTTCGTTGTATTTTAGTGGCTCCATCAGTACTACACCAGAGAGGATTGATGTAATTTCGTTTACATAATCCATAACAGTTTCATTGATGGTGAGGATTCGAACTTGTTCAGGAGCAAGCCAAAATGGTAGCCAGCCAGCCGTCTTTTCCAGGTAAAACCCGATGAATCGCTCGATTGATCCGAGTATGGCACGGTGGATAATAATCGGCCGCTGTTTATTGCCATCGGTATCGACATAGGTTAGATCCATACGTTCTGGAATGAGCACGTCTATCTGCGACGTCGCGATTGAATCTTCTTTGCCGAGTACGTTCCGGGTCTGTACATCGATTTTTGGTCCGTAAAATGCGGCCTCGCCCTCGGCTTCGACGTACTTTACCCCTAGCTCATCCATGGCTTCGCGAATGAGGTTGCCGGACTCTTTCCAGACTGTCATGTCACCTTCGTATTTATCTTTATCGAAGTCAGGTAGCGACAGCCGGTACCAGTAGTCATCGACGCCCATTACCTCATAGACATGCCTGAATAATTCCAACACATGCTTAAACTCGTCTTTGAGCTGATCTTTTGTTACATACAGGTGAGCATCATTTTGGGTGATTGGCCCTCGAACACGGATAAGTCCGGACAGAGCACCCGATAGCTCATGGCGATATAAGCCAGCATGTTCAGCAAGGCGCAGTGGAAGATCATTATAGCTTTCTACAATCTCGCCATAGACTTGGTGATGATGCGGACAGTTCATTGGAGAAACATAGAATTTTTGCCCTTCTGCATCGACCATAGAGAACATATCATCGGCATAGAATTTTGCGTGACCTGACTTCTGGTACAGCTTCTCGTGTGTGATCACCGGCGTATCAACATAGTCATAGCCGCGCTCTTCTTCAAGTTGTCGCATATAACGGCTCAATAGATTTTTCAGCTTTGCCCCACGAGGTAACAGAAGCGGCAAGCCTTTTCCTGCATCTTCACTGAACATGAATAGCTTCAACTGATCACCAAGCAATCGATGGTCACGGCGTTTTGCTTCCTCGAGCATCGCTAAATGATCCTGTAGTTCCTGGTCGGTCGCAAACGCTACGCCGTAGAG
>Ga0310810_10012247_pt1 | contig 10067 bp, 20 predicted proteins | sample NCmetagenome_FD_207641 | JGI IMG/M metagenome (GOLD analysis project Ga0310810, IMG submission 207641) | Soil microbial communities from experimental microcosm in Duke University, North Carolina, United States - NC | ecosystem: Engineered > Artificial ecosystem > Soil microcosm > Unclassified ...
TGGCGCAGGATGCGACCAAGGCGGAAATCAAAGCCGCTGTGGAATTGATGTGGAAGAGCCAGAACATCGAGGTTGAAAACGTGCGGGTAACCAATGTCAAAGGAAAGCAAAAACGCTTTGGCCGTTTCATGGGGCGCCGCAGCAATTGGAAAAAGGCTTATGTCAGCCTCAAAACCGGGCAGGAAATCAATTTTGCGGAAATCTCGCAAGGAGAGGCCAAATAATGGCACTGGTTAAAGTCAAACCGACCTCTCCCGGCAGGCGCGCGGTAGTCAAGATTGTCAATCCCGGTTTACACAAAGGCACTCCCTACGCAAAGCTTGTTGAAAAACAGACACGTACTGCCGGGCGTAACAATAAGGGCCAAATTACCACCCGTCACATCGGAGGTGGGCATAAACAACATTACCGTATTGTGGATTTCCGCCGCAATAAAGATGGCATTGCTGCAAGGATTGAACGGCTGGAATACGATCCGAATCGCAGCGCAAACCTGGCGCTGCTGTGCTATACCGATGGGGAGCGCCGATACATTATCGCTCCGAAGGGTGTCACCCCCGGGATGCAATTGATGAGTGGTGCGGATGCGCCGATCAAGAACGGCAATACGCTCCCGTTACGCAATATTCCTGTGGGAAGCACTATTCACTGTGTCGAAATGATGCCGGGGAAAGGTGCGCAATTGGCGCGTTCGGCGGGCACTTCAGTGCAACTTCTGGCCCGGGAGGGCGATTACGCGCAGCTCCGCCTGCGCTCCGGGGAGATTCGCAAGGTCCACGTGAATTGTCGCGCCACTATCGGCGAGGTTGGCAACGAAGAACACAATCTACGGTCGATCGGTAAGGCTGGTGCACAGCGTTGGCGTGGAATTCGTCCCACGGTACGTGGAGTGGTAATGAATCCAATAGACCATCCACATGGCGGCGGCGAAGGCAAGACCGCGGCTGGCCGGCATCCGGTCAGCCCGTGGGGGACTCCCGCCAAAGGCTTTCGTACGCGCGCAAACAAGCGTACCGATGGCATGATCATACGCCGTCGCTATTCAACCAAAGGGTAATGAAACATGGCACGTTCCATAAAGAAGGGTCCGTTTGCTGACTTGCATCTGGTAGCCAAGGTGGAAGCAGCACGCGCAACGAATGACAAGCGTCCAATCAAGACCTGGTCGCGCCGTTCGACAGTTTTGCCGGATTTTATCGGCTTGACTATCGCTGTGCATAATGGCAAGCAGCACATACCGGTTTATATTACCGAGAATATGGTGGGTCACAAACTTGGGGAGTTCTCACACACCCGAACCTTCAAGGGCCATTCAGGCGATAGAAAAGTGGCTGCTGGATCGAAGAGATAGGGAATCGATATGCAAACAACTGCCGTATTGCGTGGAGTCAGGTTATCCGAACAAAAGGGCCGGCTCGTCGCTGACCAGATTCGGGGATTGCCGGTAGACCGGGCACTTAACGTGCTTGCCTTCAGTCCGAAAAAAGGTGCTGTCATCATTCGTAAATTGCTTGAATCGGCTATTGCCAATGCCGAGCATAATGATGGGGCGGATATAGACGAATTGAAAGTATCGACAATATACGTGGATCGAGGAAAGTCCATGATGCGTACCAGTGCCCGCGCCAAAGGGCGTGGCAACCGCATTGTCAAGCCGACCTGCCACATTTTTCTTACTGTAGGCGATAAAGCCGGCAAAAAATAAAGGGCGTACCAATACTTATGGGACAAAAAATACATCCGACAGGTTTCCGGCTTTCAGTGCTGAAGAACTGGTCATCGAAGTGGTACGCCAACAAAAAGAATTTCCCGGGCATGCTGAATGAGGATATCAAGGTACGGGAATATCTGAAAAAGAAACTGGCGCACGCATCGGTCGGCCGCGTGGTTATCGAACGGCCTTCCAAGAATGCGCGTATTACAATTTTCAGTTCCCGCCCTGGCGTAGTGATAGGCAAGAAAGGGGAAGACATCGAGGTTTTACGCGGCGCACTGCAAAAGCTCATGGGTGTGCCGGTGCATGTGAATATTGAAGAAATACGCAAACCGGAAATCGATGCGCAGCTGATTGCCGACAATATTGCGCAGCAATTGGAAAAACGGATTATGTTCCGTCGCGCCATGAAACGCGCTATGCAGAACGCCATGCGGCTGGGCGCGCAAGGAATCAAAATCATGAGTTCGGGAAGGTTAAACGGCATCGAAATTGCCCGCACCGAATGGTATCGCGAGGGGCGTGTACCTCTTCATACGCTTCGCGCTGATCTGGATTACGGGATGTCCGAAGCCAAGACAACTTATGGTGTCATTGGAATTAAAGTATGGGTGTTTAAAGGTGAAGTGATAGGCCGAAGCGAGCAACCGGGAGCGGCAGTTCCATCGACACAAGCACAGACTCCCGCGGGAGAACCTGATGGTAAGCGTGCAGCCAGAAAACCCGCGGCAAGAACTGAGCCCAGGGCCGATACGAGAGCGAGCGAAAAGAAAACGATTCGAAAGGCTGACGCTGCGATAGAGGAAACCGCCAAGTCTGCAATTCGAAAGACAGGAGCGAAAGATGCAGCAACCAGCTAGAACAAAATACCGCAAACAGCAAAAGGGCCGCAACAAGGGCGTTGCAACACGCGGTGCGAAAGTGAGTTTCGGCGAGTACGGGCTCAAGGCAATTGGCCGTGGCCGATTAACTGCGCGGCAGATCGAGGCGGCACGACGTGCAATGACACGGCATATCAAGCGGGGTGGCCGTATCTGGATTCGTATTTTCCCTGACAAGCCGATCTCTCACAAGCCCGCGGAGGTGCGGATGGGTAATGGCAAGGGGAACCCGGAGTACTTTGTCGCGGAGATTCAGCCAGGCAAAGTACTGTACGAAATGGATGGTGTTGATGAAGTGCTGGCGCGTGAGGCGTTTAGCCTGGCGGCCGCCAAACTGCCGATCCAGACCACGTTTGTTATACGACAGGTAGGTGGTTAACATGAAAGCGAAGGAATTAAGGATTAAGAGCCCGGCGGAATTGCAACAGGAGTTGCTGGAGCTCTTGCGGGCGCAATTCGGCCTGCGCATGCAATATGCGACCCAGCAGTTAAGCAACACCAATCAATTACGCAACGTACGCCGGGATATCGCTCGCGTAAAAACCATTCTTAGCCAGAAAGTGAAGCCCTCATGAGTGAAGCCAATTTAAACCGCACGCTTAGCGGAAAAGTAGTCAGTGACAAGATGGATAAAACGATCACTGTTCTGATCGAGCGCAAGGTCAAGCACCCGCTCTATGGCAAAATCATTGTTCGCTCAAAGAAATATCATGTTCACGACGAGAGTAATGCTTTTCATACGGGCGACACAGTCGTGATCGAAGAATGCCGGCCCCTGTCCAAAACCAAGGCCTGGCGGGTGGTCAAACAGATGGAAAAAGCCTCGTTGATTAGCTGATTGGGTGAGTTGACGCCTTAAAAACTCTGACATTTTCTTGTTTTTTTGCAGGAATGTCCGTATAATTCGGCCTCTTCGAATTTCCAGTTTTCAAATCTTTTTAATTATCTGCCGCTGCATGGGTTCTGGCGGCATCATAACCCGAACGGGATCCAATACTGTCCACGCGTCGCCTGGAGCGGGAAAAGTTGGAGAGAGTGAGTAAAAATGATTCAAATGCAATCGATTCTCCAAGTCGCCGACAATACGGGCGCGCGTTCCATCATGTGTATCAAGGTATTGGGCGGCTCAAAACGTCGTTATGCCGGCATTGGTGACGTCATCAAGGTCAGCATCAAGGAAGCTGCGCCGCGCGGTCGCGTGAAGAAGGGCGAGGTCTACAACGCCGTCGTCGTTCGCACCGCCAAGGGAGTGCGTCGCCAGGATGGTTCGCTCGTCAAGTTCGACGGCAATGCCGCCGTGCTGCTGAATGCCAAGCTGGAGCCGATCGGCACCCGTATTTTTGGACCGGTAACGCGTGAATTGCGTACCGCACGCTTCATGAAAATCGTTTCGCTTGCGCCAGAAGTTCTGTAAGCCTGCGATAAGAGGTCGATATGAGAAAAATCAAGAAAGGTGATGATGTGGTAATCATCGCCGGAAAGGACAAAGGCAAACGCGGTACCGTGTTGCGGATGGTAGACGCTGATCTGGTCGTCATCGAAGGAGTCAATAAGGTCAAGAAGCACGAGCGGCCCAACCCGAATAAGGGAACGACGGGTGGTATCGTCGAGATGGAAAAGCCTATTCAGATATCAAATGTGGCGATTTACAACCCCGCCACGCAGAAAGCGGACCGGGTAGGTATCAGGATCCTGGAGGATAGGCGCAGGGTACGTTATTTCAAATCGAGCGGACAACTGCTTGATGCCTGAAACAGGTAAAGGAAAGAAAATGGCTCGTTTACAAGAATATTATCGCGACACGGTAGTGAACCAGCTAATGCAGCAATTCGGTTATAAGTCCGTGATGGAAGTGCCGCGTATCCGCAAGATTACGCTTAATATGGGCGTGGGAGAGGCAGTCGCGGACAAAAAGATCATGGACAATGCTGTAGGCGATATGCAGAAAATTGCTGGTCAAAAGCCTGTAGTAACGAGGGCCAAGAAGTCCATCGCAACCTTCAAGGTACGGGATGGCTATCCGGTTGGATGCATGGTCACTTTGCGGCGTACGCGAATGTATGAATTCCTTGATCGTCTGGTTAGCGTGGCCATCCCCCGTATCCGCGATTTTCGCGGTATTTCCGGCAGATCCTTCGATGGAAGGGGAAATTATAATATGGGAATCAAAGAGCAGATCATTTTTCCCGAAATCGAGTATGACAAGATCGATGCGCTCAGGGGAATGAATATTACGATTACAACTACCGCAAAAACAGATGCCGAAGCAAAAGCCTTGCTGGCGGCATTCAAATTTCCATTCAAGGGTTGAGCCTAGCATGGCCAAAATAGCCGTAATTAATCGAGATCTGAAACGCCGTGAGACCGTAAAGAAATATGCCGCGCGGCGTGCCGAACTACTGGCTGCTATCAATAATGCCGGTTTGACCGATGAGGAGCGTCATTCTGCCAGAATCAAGCTGCAGATGTTACCGCGCAACTCTAGTCCGGTGCGATTGCGTAATCGTTGTTCATTGACAGGCCGTCCTCGGGGTGTATACAGCAAGTTCGGCTTGGGGCGTGGCAAACTTCGCGATATTGCCATGAGCGGAGAAATCCCGGGCATGACGAAGGCGAGCTGGTGAGTGCGACAAGGCAAGGCATGCCATCAGTGCGATTGCTTTCAGGAATACGCGATGCGACCTTCCATATTTAAAAAACCCTGCAAATGATCAATAAAAGCAGTATTAAGAACCGCGTGGGCCATTACGAGAACCGGATTTCCAGAGGTACCCTTAGATGAGCATGAGTGATCCCATCGCTGATATGCTGACGCGCATACGTAACGCGCAGCTTTCTGAAAAAGCGTCTGTCGAAATGCCCGCCTCGAAGCTCAAGGCGGCCATCGCGCAGGTATTGAAAGATGAAGGATATGTAGAGGATTTTCTGGTTCGGCAGGCCGATGGCAAACCGGTACTGGATATCAGTCTGAAGTATTATGCCGGACGGCCGGTGATTGAAAAAATCGAACGCGTCAGCCGCCCCGGATTGCGCATTTACAAGGCCAGCAATCAGCTTCCGAGTGTGATGAATGGTCTTGGGGTGGCCATTGTCTCGACCTCCAGGGGTGTCATGACTGAACGGAAAGCGCGCGCCAGCGGTGTGGGCGGCGAAGTGTTATGCATCGTAGCGTAAGGGTATAGAAAAATGTCTCGAGTGGGTAAAAATCCCGTACCGGTTCCGGGAAATGTTGAAGTAACGCTGTCGGCCTTCGAGGTGTCGGTTAAAGGTCCTCTTGGCGCTTTAAAGCACCGTCTTGTTTCTGACATCTCTGTCGAGCATGACGGGGGCAAGCTGGTAGTAAAAGCTGCGAACGATTCAAAGCAGGCGAATGCCATGTCGGGTACGATGCGTGCGTTGTTGGCCAATATGGTCAAAGGTGTGACCGATGGTTTCGAGAGAAAATTGATATTGGTTGGAGTAGGCTATCGTGCCCAGGCGGCAGGCGACGTTCTTAATCTCACGTTGGGATTTTCCCATCCGGTCGCTTACAAGATGCCGGAAGGCGTGAGAGCTGAAACGCCAAGTCAAACGGAAGTGGTGATAAAAGGAATAGACAAGCAGCAAGTGGGTCAGGTAGCGGCGGAAGTACGCGCCTATCGCAAGCCGGAACCGTACAAGGGCAAGGGTGTGCGTTATGCTGACGAAGTAATTGTCATGAAAGAAACCAAAAAGAAATAATTAGGGTAGATATGCCGAATCCGACAAAATCCCGCTTACGCCGCGCACGTCGAACCCGTGCCAAGATTACAGAATTGAAAATGGTGCGATTGGCGGTACATCGCAGCAACTGCCATATCTATGCGCAACTGATAGATGGTTCGGGTGGGAAGGTGTTGACCAGCGCTTCTACACTCGAGCCGGAGGTGCGCAAGCAGTTAACCAACGGCGGCACGATCGGAGCAGCGGCAGAAGTAGGCAGACGTGTAGCGGAGAAGGCCAGAAGCCTGGGTATCGAAACAGTTGCGTTCGATCGTTCGGGATTTAAATATCATGGCCGCGTCAAGGCGCTGGCTGAGGCTGCTCGCGAGCACGGCCTCAAATTCTAGGTGAGGCAGGACAATGGCTAAGATTCAGGGGCGGATGCAAGGGAAGATACCGCAAGGCGATGATCGCGGTGACGGGCTAAAGGAAAAAATGGTTGCGATCAACCGGGTCACGAAAGTGGTCAAAGGTGGACGCATCCTTGGTTTTGCCGCATTGACGGTCGTGGGAAACGGTGACGGCGGTGTCGGAATGGGTAAGGGCAAATCTCGTGAGGTGCCGGTAGCAGTCCAGAAAGCAATGGATGAAGCCCGCCGGAAAATGATAAAGGTGAGCCTGAAGAACGGTACGCTGCAACATTCGGTAATAGGCAGGCACGGTGCAGCTACGGTTTATATGCAGCCCGCTTCCGAAGGAACAGGCATTATTGCGGGAGGGCCGATGCGCGCTATCTTTGAAGTAATGGGCGTACATAACATTCTTGCGAAATGCATTGGTTCGACCAATCCCTATAACGTAGTGCGTGCTACCCTGCAGGGTTTGGAAGCAATGAATACGCCGGCAGAGATTGCAGCAAAACGAGGAAAGAGCGTAGAAGAAATTATGGGGCCAGCAAAATGACCAGTAATGGAAAGAAAATCAAGGTCACTTTGATCAAGAGCCTGATCGGCACCAAGCGCTCACATCGAGCGACCGTTCGCGGGATGGGATTGCGCAGAATCAACAGCAGCGTGGAACTCGATGATACTCCCGCAATACGCGGGATGATCAATAATGTTTATTATCTCGTCAGAAGTGAGACCTAGATGAGACTGAATTCCGTTAAACCCGCGATTGGCGCGAAGCAACCCAAGCGTCGTGTAGGGCGTGGTATCGGTTCTGGCCTTGGCAAGACTGCCGGCAGGGGCCACAAGGGGCAGAAATCCCGTGCGGGCGGTTTTCATAAAGTGGGCTTTGAAGGCGGCCAGATGCCGCTACAACGCCGTTTGCCGAAGCGGGGCTTTGTTTCGTCTACCAAAAAGAGCGGTGTGCAGGTACGTTTGTCCGATTTAAGCAAACTTTCCGGAGACACTATCGATATTCTGATGCTGAAGAACGCGGGCATTATTCCCGGTCATGCCCTCGCTGCCAAGGTCATCCTTTCCGGAAAAATAGAGCGTGCGGTAAAGTTACAGGGAATCACGGCAACCAAGGGCGCGCGCGCCGCCATTGAAGCCAGTGGCGGCAGCATTGAGTAAGTTCAAGAGGATTCAGATTGGCTGCTAGCGACTCCCTTAAGGGAATTTCCGGAAAACTTGGCGACTTGAAACGCCGCCTGTGGTTTTTATTGCTTGCTTTGGTTGTCTACCGTATCGGTGCGCATGTGCCCGTCCCGGGCATCGATCCTGTGGTATTGAAGGACTTGTTCGAGTCGCAGCAGGGAGGCATTCTCGGCATGTTCAACATGTTTTCCGGGGGCGCGCTTTCCCGTTTTTCGATCTTCGCACTGGGGATCATGCCGTATATTTCCGCCTCGATTATCATGCAACTGGGTACGGTGGCATTCCCCTACCTGGAAGCGTTGAAGAAAGAGGGTGAATCCGGGCGCAGGAAGATAACCCAATATACCCGGTATGGAACGCTGGGACTGGCTCTTGTTCAGGGTTATGGCATATCCATAGCATTGCAGGCTCAGCCCGGACTGGTAATTGAACCCGGGCCCATGTTTCTTTTGACGACCGTCATCACCCTGGTAACCGGGACGATTTTTCTGATGTGGCTGGGTGAGCAGATCACCGAACGCGGTATTGGCAATGGTATCTCTCTCATAATCTTTGCCGGAATTGCTGCAGGGCTTCCCAGTGCAATAGGCGGAACACTTGAACTGGTGCGAACCGGCGCAATGCATTTCCTGGTGGCGTTAGGCATTTTCCTGGCGGCAGTCGTAGTGACAGGCTTTGTTGTCTTTGTCGAGCGCGGACAGCGCAAGATATTGGTGAACTACGCGAAGCGACAGGTTGGGCGAAAGGTTTATGGCGGACAGAGTTCTCATCTTCCCTTGAAGCTTAATATGGCCGGAGTCATTCCCCCTATCTTCGCCTCCAGCATCATATTGTTTCCGGCTACCCTGGCGGGTTGGTTTGCCAGTGGAGAGTCAATGAGCTGGTTGAAGGACATAAGTAATGCCCTATCTCCAGGTCAGCCGATATACGTGATGATGTACGCGGCGATGATTGTATTTTTCTGTTTCTTTTATACGGCGCTGGTATTCAATCCCAAGGAGACCGCGGAAAATCTGAAAAAGAGCGGCGCATTCATTCCCGGGATTCGACCAGGCGAGCAGACTTCCCGCTATATTGAACGCATCATGCTAAGGCTTACCCTGGCTGGCGCGATTTACGTGACACTTGTGTGCCTGCTCCCGGAATTTCTGATCCTGAAATGGAATGTGCCGTTTTATTTCGGCGGAACTTCCCTCTTGATCATAGTAGTGGTAACAATGGATTTCATGGCGCAGGTACAGGCATATATTATGTCGCACCAATATGAGAGCTTGTTGAAGAAAGCTAACTTCAAGGGTGGTGGTGGGTTGCCCGCGAGGTAATTACATCCAGGAACAGGATGGCTAAAGAAGAAACCATACAGATGCAGGGCGAGATTTTGGAAACGTTGCCCAACGCAACGTTCCGGGTCAAGCTGGAAAACGGTCACGTCGTACTCGGACATATTTCCGGCAAGATGCGTATGCATTACATCCGTATTTTACCGGGCGATAAGGTAACGGTAGATCTTACGCCATACGATTTAAGCAGGGCGCGAATTACGTTTCGTGCCAAATAGCGGAAAAGGAGACACCTATGAAGGTATTGGCATCAGTAAAGAAGATCTGCCGCAATTGCAAAATTATTCGACGTAATCGCGTGGTGAGGGTGATTTGCACGGATCCGAGGCACAAGCAGCGTCAGGGCTGAACCTGATGGCATTGTGTTCGATGTTATAATTCAAAATTTATTAGGAAAACCGTATGGCCCGTATCGCTGGAGTAAATATCCCAAATCATCAGCATGCAGAAATCGCGTTGACTGCGATTTACGGCATAGGTCGCGCCAGGGCGCGCGAGATTTGCGCGGCGTCTGGCATTGATGCATCTACCAAGATCAAGGATGTCACAGATGCTCAAATGGATAAGCTGCGGGATAATGTGGCCAAATTTGCAGTCGAAGGTGATCTGCGGCGTGAAGTATCCATGAATATCAAGCGGCTCATGGATCTTGGTTGCTATCGCGGTCTCCGTCATCGTCGTGGTTTGCCGGTTCGGGGGCAGCGCACTCGTACTAACGCAAGAACACGCAAAGGGCCGCGCAAGGCTGTTCGTGCTTCGAGCGCGAAGCCAGCGGGAAGATAGCAAGTATTTGATAGCCAACTGAACGAAAGTTCAAGGAATAATTCATATGGTAAAAGCAGCCACG
>Ga0310810_10012250_pt1 | contig 10065 bp, 7 predicted proteins | sample NCmetagenome_FD_207641 | JGI IMG/M metagenome (GOLD analysis project Ga0310810, IMG submission 207641) | Soil microbial communities from experimental microcosm in Duke University, North Carolina, United States - NC | ecosystem: Engineered > Artificial ecosystem > Soil microcosm > Unclassified ...
GCGCTCACCGCCGACGTTCCGGTTCCCAAGGATCGTTCCGGGTCGGAGGTCGGAGCCGGCGTACCGATCACGTACGTGCCGGCGCGCAACACGATCTTTCTGTCTTTTGCGCTCGCGTGGGCAGAAGTCCTTGGCGCGCGGGAGATCTTCATCGGCGTGAACGCGCTGGACTACAGCGGTTATCCTGACTGTCGGCCCGAGTACATCCGCGCCTACGAGCGCATGGCGAATCTCGCGACACGCGCGGGCACGGAGGATCATCTGGCGATCGAGATCCGCACGCCGCTCATCGATCTCACGAAGCGCCAGATCATCGAGCTCGGCCAACGACTCGGCGTCGACTATGCGCTCACGACGAGCTGCTACGACCCGGCCGCGGACGGCGCGGCATGCGGCCACTGCGATGCATGTCAGCTGCGGCTTCGAGGTTTCCGCGAGGCGGGAACGTCGGACCCCGGCGCGTACGCGCACGACGATCCGCGCGTGAGTGAGCCGGCCTGATGACGTACACGGTCAAGGAGCTGTTCTACACGCTGCAGGGCGAGGGCGCCAATGCTGGTCGCCCCGCTGTGTTCTGTCGCTTCAGCGGCTGCAACCTGTGGACGGGCCGCGAGGCGGATCGATCGAGCGCCGTATGCACGTTCTGCGATACTGAATTTGTCGGCGTGGGCCCCGACGGCGGGAAGTTCGCTACCGCCGGCGAGCTCGCAGCGGCCGTGAGCAGCCGCTGGCCGTGGTCGTCTGGTGCTGGGGCACGGCCGCTCGTCGTGTGCACTGGAGGTGAGCCGCTACTGCAGCTCGATGACGCAGCGGTTGCCGCGCTGCATGACGCGGGATTCGAGGTTGCCGTCGAAACGAACGGGACACAGCCCGCACCGACGGGACTGGACTGGATCTGCGTCAGTCCGAAGTCCACAGCGCCACTCGCACTCGCGTCCGGGCAGGAGCTCAAGCTCGTGTACCCACAGCCCGATGCGCCGCCCGAGCGGTTCGAGTCGCTGGCGTTCGAGCATTTCTTTCTGCAGCCGATGGATGGCCCGCTGCTCGAGGAGAACACGCGGCGTGCGGTCGACTACTGTCTCGCCCATCCGCGATGGCGGCTCAGTGTGCAGACGCACAAGGCACTCGGGATTCGCTGATGCGTCTCTTCAAGGAATTCTCGTTCGAGGCCGCGCACCGGCTGCCTAACGTGCCCGACGGTCACAAGTGCGCGCGGCTGCACGGCCACTCGTTTCACGTTCGCGTCACGGTGGACGGTGCAGTTGGCGCGACGACCGGCTGGGTGATGGATTTCGCAGACCTCAAGGCCGCGTTCGCGCCAGTGCACGATGCGCTCGATCATCGGTACCTGAACGAGATCGATGGACTCGAGAATCCAACGAGCGAGCACCTGGCGCGGTGGATCTGGCGCCGCCTCGCTGGCTCACTACCCGATCTCGCAGAGGTCGAGGTGCGGGAGACGTGTACGTCGGGATGCGCCTACCGCGGCGAGGACGAGCCAGGCCGCTGATCATACAGTGGCACGTCGCGAGGTAACGCGCCCCGGAGCAACCTGCGCCCCGGCTTTGACCTCACGGCCAGGCTTTCGACAAACTCGGCCGTCCAGGCGTATGGCTAGCCCGACGGGACCGGTTGTACGTTGAGATTGCACCGGCCGCCGAACGGTCGTCGCGTGTGGTTGGTTCGCTCGCATTGCGCTCATGATCCAAGCCGCCACGCATCGGTCGTCTGTCTCCCGACGTCTCCGCCTTCTGGCGATGACGCTGGCTGTGACGGCTTGGCCCGTGGCGGTATCGGCCCAGGCGACGAGTGAAAACACCGAGCCTGTACGCGACCAGCGGCCGTTCGCCGCGCTGAGCAGGACCGCGCTGACGATGCGGGATTCGATCGTCGCCGTCGCTCGCTCGCAGATCGGGACGCCTTACCGTTTCGGCGGTACGTCGCCGGTTGGTGGGTTCGACTGCAGTGGCTTCGTGCGCTACGTCCTCGCCGCATTGCAGTTGGCGCTGCCACGCACAGCGGCGCAGCAGGCCAAGCTCGGCGCCACTGTTCCGAAGGATACGACGCGCCTGCGCCCCGGCGATCTGCTCACGTTCGGTCGTGGCAGCCGAGTTACCCATATTGGGATCTACGTGGGCAACGGCCGCTACGTACATGCCAGCCCGACCGCCGGGCGAGTCATAGAGACGTCGCTCTCGCGTTCCGAATCTCCACTGGTGAAGATCTGGCGTGGCGGACGGCGGCTTCTCCTCGCCGAGCGGGATTCGTCGGCGGACAGTAGCGTCGTGATGCCCTGACGGGGAGAGGCCAATCTGCGGAATGATCCGAGCCGGCGCGTCGATCGCGCCGGCTCGTTTCCTATTCGGCCGAAGAACGAAACGGTACGGAGGTAGCGTCCGCTTTTGGGACGCACCTTCCCACATCCGGGCCTGGCAAGTGACGGACGCATCGCCACGCATCACGCAAGACTATACGGATCAACGTCTTGCAGCGCAGATACGATGGCACGGCTCTTCCCTTGGAGATCGTTCGAACTGTTGGTGCTTTTGGCCTGTCAAAACGAACGCCTTCAAGGACGTCCTTTTGGATATCAAGCGCGAGCCGCCCAAGAAGCGCGGCAAATACATCATGATTGGCGTTGGTGTCGCCGTTCTCGGCATCACCACCGTCGCGCTCGGAAAAATGGAACAGCGTGCGCCCTCGGTCGATCGGGCGACGTTGTGGATCGATTCGGTGCAGCGCGGGACGATGACCCGTCAGGTTCGCGCGCCCGGGACACTCACCCCTGAGCACATCCGGTACGTCGTCGCCGTGACATCAGGGCGCGTCGAAGCGCTTCCGATCCGTCCGGGCGTCACAGTCATGCCATCGACCATTCTGCTCGAGCTCAGCAACCCGGACGTCCAGCTCGAAGCATTGAACGCGCAGAGCGCGCTCACGCAGGCGCAGCAGAACTACGTCACGCTACAAACGTCACTGGAGACGCAGCGGCTCGCGCAGCAGAGCGCCGTCGCGAACATGCGAACGTTGTACGGCAACGCGAGGCGCGAGTACCAGACGTTTCAGGCACTCGACGAAAAAAAGCTGGCCTCTCAGCAGGAAGTCGAGCGCACCAAAGACGTCATGGAGCAGACTCAAAAGCAGCTCGCCGCCGAAGAGCAGCGCCTCAAGGTCCAGACCGATGCGATCGATGAGCAGTTGAGACTCGCTCGCGAGAACATTCAGCGACTGAATGCGATCGTTCGATTCCAGCAGGACCGCGTCGCGTCAATGAAGGTCCCCGCCGGTGACAACGGCCAGCTGCTCTCGCTCGGCAACGGCCAGTCGGAGCTGCAGCTCGGCCAGTGGATTCTCGCCGGACAGACGCTCGCGACCGTGGCGCAGCCCGGGAAGCTCAAGGCTGTCCTGCGCGTACCCGAGACGCAGGCGAAGGACGTTGTGATCGGCCAGAAGGTAGACGTCGATACGCGAGCCGGCGGCGGTGGTAGCAGCACCGGGATCGTGAAGGGCCACGTGAGCCGCGTCGACCCCACGTCGGTCAACGGGACGGTAACGGTCGAAGTGCTGTTCGATCAACCATCGCTTCCCGGGATGCGCGCGGATCTCAGTGTCGATGGTGTCATCGAGATCGAGCGGCTCGACAACGTGCTGTTCGTGCAGCGTCCCGCCTACGGTCAGGCGGAGAGTACGGTCGGTCTTTTCAAGCTGGATCCCGATGGCAAGACGGCGTCGCGCGTGAACGTCAAGTTGGGCCGCAGCTCGGTCAGCACGATCGAGATCGTCAGCGGTTTGCAACCGAAAGACAAGGTCATCGTGTCAGACATGTCGCAGTGGGACAACGTGCAGAAGGTCCGATTGCAATGATCACACGGGACCAGCTGCGAAACCGCGAGCGTGACGGCGCGGTAATGGATTGATCGGCGCACCCCTTACCACCACTTCGCCAACCCTCACCTCTCCGGCCATGGCCACCCAGTCCGCAACGTCGTCCTCGTCCCTCGGCTCCATGCCCGGCGCTTCGAGCGAGGCGCTGATCAAGATGGAAGGGATCAAGAAGATCTTTTATACCGATGAGGTCGAGACGCACGCGCTCTCGGACATTCATCTGGAGATTCGACCTGGCGAGTACATCGCGATCTCGGGGCCGTCGGGCTGTGGCAAGACGACACTGCTCTCGATTCTCGGTCTCCTCGATACGCCGAGCGATGGGAGCTACATCCTCAGCGGCGAGCCGGTGGCGAAGCTGTCGGCCGCGGATCGGGCGCGCATTCGCAATCGGCAGATCGGGTTCATCTTCCAGGCGTTCAACCTGATCGGCGATCTCACGGTGTACGAGAACGTCGAGCTCCCGCTCACCTATCGCGGGATGTCGTCGTCGGAGCGCAAGACGCGCGTGCAGAACGCGCTCGAGCGCGTCGGCATGTCGCACCGAATGAAGCACTATCCGTCGCAGCTCTCCGGCGGTCAGCAGCAGCGCGTGGCGGTCGCTCGCGCGGTGGCCGGTGATCCCGTGATTCTCCTCGCGGACGAGCCGACGGGTAACCTGGACTCCACGAATGGCGAGGCGGTGATGGAACTGCTTCGCGAGCTGCATCGTGGCGGCGCGACGATCTGCATGGTCACGCACGATCCGCGTTATGCGCGTCATGCCGACCGCGCGATTCACCTGTTCGACGGCCGCGTGGTCGAAGAGACGAACCCGGCGCTGGCCGAGTGATGGAGGTGCGGGACTCGATACTCGATACCCGGTCAGCCGGGGGTCGCGGGATCGGGTCCCGCTTCGCTGGACTGGTGGCTGCGGTGCTGCTCGCGCCTAACGCGGTCATCGCGCAGACCGATTCCGCGGGCGCCCGGTTGTTCGACTCGGGGCATTACTCGGAAGCGAAAGCGACGCTCGCGACGCAGCTGCCGCGTTCTATCTCGGCCGCATTGCGCTCGAGGAACACAAGAGCGACCGCGCCGCCGAGTATTTCGAGACGGCGACGAAGCTCGAGCCGAGCAGCACGACCTACTTTCTCTGGCTCGGTCGGGCGTACGGACGTGAAGCACAGCAAGCGAACGTGCTGCGTCAGCCCGGGCTGGCGAGGAAGACGAAAGCCGCGTGGGAGCGAGCGATCGAGCTCGACTCCGACAATCTCGACGCGCGCAGCGATCTGATTCAGTACTATGTGCAGGCGCCTGGATTTCTCGGCGGCAGCACGACGAAAGCGCACGAGCAGGCGGAAGAAATTCGGAAGCGCAACCCGTTGCGCGGAAATCTCGAGCTTGGCGCGTTGTTCTACCGTGAAAAGAAGCTCGCCGACGCCGAGAAGGCGTATCTCGCCGCGGCCAAGGAGAAGTCGGACCGGCACGTGGGCGAGTACAGCCTGGGAGTGTTCTACCAGAATACCGGCGCGTTCGAGAAGGCGTTCGATCTGTTCGAGTCGATGATCGCGGCGAGTCCCGCAGAAGTCGGCGCCCTGTTTCAGATCGGAAAGACCGGCGCCATGTCGGGCCAGCGGCTCGACCGCGCGGAAGAAGCATTGGAGGCGTACCTGCGAACGACGCCGGGACGCAACGATCCGTCGCTCGCGGCCGCACACTGGAGGCTCGGTATGGTCCACGAGAAGCGCCAGGATCGGCAGCGGGCGAAGACCGAATACGAGACCGCGCTGCGCCTCGACCCGACGTTCAAGCAAGCGACCGAGTCGCTCAGGAAGCTCACCTAAAAGCCGCGCGTTCGCGCGAGAGGAACGCTGATTCGGCGGTGCCGACGCACCGCTTCTACCCGGGGTACATCCGTCAGCTCGAGTCGCCCCCTCCGATCCACACTCGTATGGACAACATCGTGCAGGACATCCGATACGCGTTGCGATTGCTCGGCAGGAGTCCGGGGTTCGCATTCGTCGCGATCGCGTCGCTTTCCCTCGGCATCGGAGCGAACGCGACGATCTTCAGTCTCGTTCGCGCGACGCTCTTCCCGTCCCTGCCTTACCGCGATGCCGCTCGTCTGGTGGACCTTCATGAGACGAGCACCGAGCTGTGTGCGGGCTGCGGTGTCGGGACGTCGTACGCGACGTATCTGGATTGGAAGGCGAGCGCACGTGGGTTCGAGAACATGGGTGCGTCGCGCGAAGACGAGTTCGTCGTAAACGGTAACGACGAGGCGGTCCGTGTTCCGGGCGCGGTGGTCTCGGCAACGCTCTTTCCAACGCTCGGTGTCCGACCCGTCATCGGTCGAGGCTTCCTGCCTGACGAAGATCGTGCGGGTGCACAGCGGGTCGTGCTGCTCTCGCATGGGGTGTGGGAGCGGATGTTCGGGGGCGATAGCTCCATCGTGGGGCGAGCTATCCGAGTGAACGGCACGTCCGCGACGGTGGTCGGCGTGATGGCGCGCGGGTTCGGCTATCCGGAGTTCGCGAAGATCTGGGCGCCGATGGGCGCGGCAACCATCCCTGCGGCGCGCGACGATCGGTCCGTCGGTGTCGTGGCGCGGCTTGCAGCGGGATCCTCGCTCGCCAGCGCACGGGCGGAGATCGAGACGTTAGGCAGCCAGATCGCGGCCGCGCATCCAGCCGAGTACAAAGGCTGGTCCGCGACGGCGACGTCGGTGCTCTCGGAGCTTCGTGCCGATTCGGGCCTGCCGTTTCTCGTCCTGCTGGGCGCGTCGGCGTTCGTGCTGCTCATTGCCTGCGCGAATCTCGCGAACCTCATGCTGGCGCGCGCGGCCCGTCGCGAGCGAGAGGTCGCCGTGCGGCTGGCCCTGGGTGCGGGGCGCGGACGACTCGTGCGCCTGCTGCTCGCCGAATGCTTCATCGTGTCGCTGACCGGTGCCGCGTTAGGCCTGCTGCTGGCGCTCTGGGGAGTGGACGCGATTCCGCGACTCATCGGCACGGAGATTCCGTTCTGGATCGTGTTCGCGGTCGACTGGCGGGTCGTGTTGTTCGCCACGGTGCTGGCCGTCATGACGGCCATTGCGTTCGGGCTCGTACCTGCACTCCGGTCGTCTCGCCCGGTGCTCGTCGAGTCCCTCAAAGAAGGCGCGCAGAACGCGACGACGTCCGCGAAGCGTGGGCGGCTTCGCGGCGCGCTCGTCGTCGCACAGGTCGCCGGCGCGATGGTGCTCCTCGCCGGCGCCGGACTCATGATCAAGACGTTCCTCCGATCGCGTGATTTCACGAACCTCGGGTACGACCCCTCCAACGTGCTCAAGGCCAACGTGCAGATCCTGCAGCCGCGTTATGCGGACGCCGGTCAGGTCGGCGGCTTCGCCGCCTCCGCCGAGGATCGGATCAAAGCGATTCCCGGTGTCGAGGCCGCGAGTGTGGAGCACAGCGAGTTTCTCGGCACGTTCGTGGGCGCGTCCGGCAATGTGACGCTCGATGGATCGGCGACCGCCGTTCCCGACAACATCGTGCCGAGATTCCAATACTCGGTCGGCACGGACTATTTCCGCGTGCTGCGGATTCCGCTGCGCCGAGGCCGGGCGTTCGCGACGAGCGACCGGCCGGGCGCACCGGCCGTGGCGATCGTGAACGAAGCGGCAGCGCGCGCATTGTGGCCGCAAGGCGATCCGATCGGCAAACGCCTCAAGCTCGGCCAGCCTAACGACGATCGTCCGTGGCTCACGGTGGTCGGCGTGGTCGCTTCCACCGTTGGCAGTCCGTTGGGTAGAGGGCGGCCCCCGGGCTATGTGTATGTCCCGTTCGCTCAGCAGCCGGGTAGACCAGTTACGGTGCTCGCGCGCACGGTGGCGCCGCCGATGGATCTCGCGCGGACCCTGCGCGAAGAGATTCGCGCGGTCGATCCCGACGCGGCAGTGGACGCCGTCACGACAGTCGAGGCGGCACTCTCGAGCTGGATCGCACCCGTGCGGTTCTTCTCGCGGCTGTTGAGCGCACTGGCCGCGCTCGCGATCGCGCTCGCGGCGCTCGGCATCTATGGAGTAGTCGCCTACACGGTCGCGCAGCGGACGCGTGAGATCGGCATTCGCATGGCGCTCGGTGCGACGTCAACCGGAATTCTGCGGCTCGTGATTCGCTACGGCATGGCACTCACCGCCGTCGGTCTCGCGATCGGCGTCGTCGGGTCGATGGCGCTCACTCGAGCGCTCCGTGGACTGTTGTTCGAGACGAGCGCCACCGACCCGTCGGTCTTTGTGGGCGTATCGCTGTTGTTGTCGCTCGTCTCGTTCGCCGCCTGTTACGCGCCGGCGCGGCGCGCGGTGCGCATCGAGCCGGTGGTCGCGCTGAGATCCGAGTGAGCCGTTCCTTCTGACTCTGCCTCGTCCATGGATACCGTCCTCCAAGACATCCGCTACGCGCTTCGAGCGCTCCTCCGCCAGCCCGGTTTCACGGCCGCGGTCGCGCTGACGCTCGCGTTAGGCATCGGCGCCAACACGGCGATCTTCAGCGTCGTGCATGGCGTACTGCTGCGGCGGCTCCCGTATCCGAACGACGACCGGCTCATGACCGTCTGGACACGGCTCTCGAGCGGCGAGCACGAAACGGCGTCGATGCCGGACTACGTCGACTGGAAGTCGCAGAACTCGACGTTCGCGTCGATGAGCGGGTACGCGAACTCGAACGACAATCTCGCGGCGCCCGGGGCGGACCCGGAGCGGGTGCCGAGCGCGCGGGTGATTGCGGATTATTTCACGACGCTGGGCGTGACGCCACAGGCAGGTCGGTGGTTCGTGCCTGACGAGTTCGTGTTTGGCTCTCACCGGGTCGTCGTGCTGTCGTACGGGCTCTGGCAGCGTCGCTTCGGCGGCGACCCGGGCGTCGTCGGCCAGACGATCACGCTCAATGCGCGACCCTACACCGTCGTCGGCGTCGCTCCGGCATCAATGCGGCTGCCCGCGCGAGCGCAGCTGTGGTCGCCCTTCGCGGTCGATCCGAGCAGTCCGCCGTTGTCGCGGCGCGGGGACTTCCTGTCCGTCGTCGCGCGACTCGAGCGCGGGGTGTCGCCTGCTCGCGCGCAGTCGGACCTCGACGCGATCGCCCGCCGTCTCGCGCAAGCATATCCGGCGACGAACGCGCGCATCGGCGTGCAGATCGTCTCACTCCACGATCAGCTCGTGGGCCAGATCCGACCCGCTCTGCTTGTGTTCAGCGGCGCCGTCGCGCTGGTGCTGCTCATCGCCTGCGCGAATGTCGCGAATCTGCTGCTCGCGCGCGCCACGGCGCGCGAGCGAGAGATGGCGGTGCGCGCCGCGTTAGGCGCCGGCCGCGAGCGGCTCGTCCGCCAGGTTCTCACGGAAAGCCTCGTCCTCTCGTTCGTCGGCGGCGTGCTCGGCCTCGTGCTCGCGTGGTGGGGTGTGCAGGGACTCAAGGCTGCCGCACCACCCACACTCCCGCGACTCGATGAGGTCGGGCTCGATCCGGTCGCGCTCGCGTTCACGGCCATCGCCGTCGTGGTAACCGGATTTCTGTTCGGCATCGCGCCAGCGCTTCGCGGCTCGGCGTTCACACTGCACTCCACGTTGAGCACCGGTGGCCGCGCCGGCATCGGCGGTGGACGAGGGGAACGGCTTCGCCGCGCGCTCGTCGTGGCTCAAGTCGCGCTTGCGCTCGTGCTCCTCATCGGCTCCGGGCTGCTCGTCAGGACATTCGCGCGGCTTCAGCAGGTCGACCTCGGCTTCGATCCGACACAGACCGTCACCGCGCAGGTCGTCCTTCCGGGCGTAAAATACGCCGGGCCGGAGCGCCAGCTCGCGTTCTTCAACACGCTTCGCGACCGCCTCGCGGCGACACCTGGCGTCCGCACGGTTGGCTTTACTTCGGATGTACCGCTTGCGGGTGGCTACAGCTACCTGTCGTTCTCGGTCGTGGGACAACCGGCGCCGCGCCCCGGCGAGAATCTCCCCGATGCGGTACCGACGGTAGCAACGTCCGAGTACTTCGCGGCGATGGCGATCCCGCTCGTCGCCGGGCGGCTGTTCACCACGGCCGACGCGCCTAACGCGCCCCGTGTGGTCGTCGTGAATCGCGAGCTCGTGCAGAAGGCGTTCGGCGGTCGGAATCCCATCGGGGAGCGCATCTCGTTCGACAACGTTGCGGACACCACCACGTGGCTCACCATCGT
>Ga0310810_10012251_pt1 | contig 10065 bp, 9 predicted proteins | sample NCmetagenome_FD_207641 | JGI IMG/M metagenome (GOLD analysis project Ga0310810, IMG submission 207641) | Soil microbial communities from experimental microcosm in Duke University, North Carolina, United States - NC | ecosystem: Engineered > Artificial ecosystem > Soil microcosm > Unclassified ...
CTCGTAGATGGGCATCTGGCCGGCGGTGAGGTTGGCGACCTTCCCGGGATCGTTATCGACGCAGATGACGTCGTTGCCGAGATCGGCGAAGACCGCCCCCGTCACCAGCCCCACGTACCCTGTGCCGACCACGCAGATGTTCACGGCGAGCGATTCATCATAGCAGGCGGCAAAGGGCGCAGAACTGAAAAAGCGGAGTGATTGGAGAAGTTACGCCGCGGGCGCCGGTGGTCGCAACGCTCGCGCTGGCGGCGGGGCCTACGCCGCCAGCGGGCCGTCGTCCTCCTCGGTCAGGAAGTGGGTCCGCGCGTCGCGGACGGCGGCGGTCAGCGACGCGAAGCGCTGGCCGGAGATCTCGATCGTCTTGCTGCCTTCGTCGCGCGCCTTCCACATCCACTCGCGCCGGTCACGTCCGACCGGAACGAACCGTACTCGCGTCGGGGCGTTGCTCGTCAGGGTGTGCATGACTTTCCACCTTCCTGCCCGGCCATCAACTCCAGCCGGCGGAGAGAGGAGGCTGCAATGGAAATGCCAGCACACGCGAGATCAGGCGGGCTCGTCGGCCTCCGCGGCCGCCCAGCGGAAGAAGATCACGGTGAACGCGAGCAGCGGGATGAGGCCCGACGGCACCCACATGATGACGCCGCCCAGGCGCTGATCGGCGATCGGCGTGAGCGAGGTGATGCGGGGCGCGGCCTCGTAGAACGGGTAGAGCACCTCCTCGGCGGCGGTGATCATGGCCGCGACGACCGTCATCGGCATGCCGAACACGAACAGATAGAGGAGCTGGGCCGCGTACGGCGGCGGCGGCAGGAGTCGCGACGGCGAGACGATGGGCCACCAGCCGAGCATCGCCGCCACCATCAGCACCAGGTGCTCGACCACGTGCAGGCCGTGGATCTCCAGCGCCGTCGAGTAGGGACCGGGCAGGTGCCAGCCGATCATCGCCACCGCGTAGGCCGCGAAGGCCGGCAGCGGCTGCGTGAGCGTCCGGGCGATCGCGGCCGGGACGCGCCGGGCCAGGCAGGGGCGGAGCAGCGCATCCATCATGAAGTCCGGTACCCCGGTGAGGAGCAGCGGCGGGACAACCAGCGTGAGCACGAGGTGCTGGACCATGTGCGCGCTGAAGAGATACCCGTCGCTCAGGTCGTGCAGCGGTCCGTTGAGCGCCAGCACCAGTGCTCCGAGACCGCCCAGGAACCGCGCCGCCTGGCCGGGCGGCGGCCGGCGCCCCTGCCGCAGCCAGGCCCAGGCCCAGAGCGCGGCCAGCGCCCCGCACGCGAAGATCACCTCGGGATGCAGCGAGGCCGCCGTCCAGGACCACGGCGAGACGGCGACAGCCATATCAGCGTCCGAAGACGAGGAAGGCGCCCGTCAGGGTCATCAGCGCCACGGCCAGGCCGGCGGCGATCAGCAGCGGGCCGACGAAGACCGCCGTGAGCGCCCGCCCGTCGTAGCGCAGGTGCATGAAGAACATCGCCACCAGCGCGAACTTCGCGATGGACATTGCCAGCAGCAGCGGCACGACGATGGGGCTGAGCTGGCGGATGTAGATCACGCCGACCTCCATCGCGGTCACCAGCGTGAGGACCAGCGCCACCCGGACGTAGGTGCGGACCGAGGCGTGCTCGTGACCGGCGGCACCGGCGCCGGCGTGGGGGGCGTGCTCGCTCATGGGATCAAGTAGACCACGGTGAAGATCACGATCCAGACCACGTCCACGAAGTGCCAGTAGAGACCGACGATCTCGACCTTCGGCGCATCGGCGACGCTCAGCTTGCCGCGCAGGTCGAGGATCCAGAGGGTCAGCAGGAGCGCGACGCCCAGGGTGACGTGGCCGCCGTGAAAGCCCGTGAGCACGAAGAAGGTGGAGCCGAAGAGGTTCTGCTGCAGGGTCAGGCCCTCGTGCACGAACTCGGTGAACTCCCAGGCCTGGAAGCCGAGGAAGATCGCGCCGAAGATCGCGGTGCCGAGCAGCCACAGCCGCGCCTGCACCCGATCGCCGCGCTGCACCGCGGCGAGGGCCAGGACCATCAGCAGCGAGGACATCAACAGGTCGAAGGTCGAGATCGTCGTGAGCGGGATGTTGAGGATCTCGTGCGGATGCGGCCCGATCACGCTGCGGCCCTTGTAGGCGAGGTAGGTCGCGATCAGCGTGCCGAAGAGCAGGCACTCCGAGCCGATGAACACCCACATCGCCAGCTTGCGATGATCGACCCCGAGCAGGCCGGTCTGGTCGGCGTGCGCCGGGTTGCCGTGGTGCTCGAGCGCGAAGGCCCAGGCGCCGATGAGGAGGATTGCCACGCCGGCGAAGACGACCCAGAGGTGGGTCAGCGCGCCGATGCCGCCGATCACCACGCCGGCCGCGGCGACGATCGGCCAGAACGACGGCGCCGGCAGGTGGATGCCGTGGGGGTCGGCGACGGGCGGCAGCGGCGGGGGCCGGCGCCCGCGGCTGTCGCCGTGTTTCTCTCGCCAGAAGGTGTCGCGTCCGTACACCGGCGGGATGACGTCGAAGTTGTGGACGGGCGGCGGCGAGGAGGTCCGCCACTCGAGCGTGCGCCCGTCCCAGGGATCGGCCGGGGCGATGGGGCCCGAGATCAGCGAGCGCACCGCCAGGATCGCGAAGACGAGGATCGACAGCCCGATGCCGAAGGCGCCGATCGTCGAGACGAGGTTCCAGAACGCCCAGCCGGTGGCCGGCCCGTAGGTGTAGATCCGGCGCGGCATCCCGATGGCGCCCAGGTAGTGCTGCGGGAAGAACGTCAGGTTGAAGCCGACGAACATCAGCCAGAACTGCAGGCGCCCCCAGCGCTCGTCGAGGAGCCGGCCGGTGATCTTTGGCCACCAGTAGAAGGCACCGGCCAGCAACCCGAAGAGGCTGCCGCCGATCAGCACGTAGTGGAAGTGGGCCACGACGAAGTAGGTGTCGGTCTGCTGCAGGTCCACCGGCGGCGAGGCGTGCATGACCCCGCTGAGGCCGCCGATGGTGAACAGCGCGATCAGCCCGATCGCGTAGTGCAGCGCCACCGTGCCGCGCAGCTGCCCGCCCCACAGGGTCGCCAGCCAGTTGAAGATCTTGACCCCGGTCGGGATGGCGATGAGCATCGTCGCGATGGCGAAGGCCGCGTCGGCCACTGGCCCCATGCCCGCCGCGAACATGTGGTGGCTCCACACACCGAAGCCGAAGAAGCCGATGAGGATGCCGGAGTAGATGACGACCGGGGCGCCGAACAGCGGCTTGCGCGCGAAGGTCGGCAGGACCTCGGAGACGATGCCGAAGGCCGGCAGGATCAGGATGTAGACCTCGGGATGGCCGAAGATCCAGAACAGATGCTGCCAGAGGTGGAGGTCGCCTCCGGCCAGCACGTCGTAGAAGTGGGTGCCGAAGAAGCGGTCGAAAGTCAGGAAGATGAGCCCGACCGTGATGGGCGGGAACGCCAGCACGATGAGGAACTGCACCGTGAGCGTCATCCACACGAAGACCGGCATGCGCATGAGCGTCATGCCCGGCGCGCGCATGTTGAGGATCGTCACGATGAAGTTGACGCCGGCCATGATGGAGGATGCGCCCAGGATCTGCAGGCTGAGCATCCAGAAGTCGATGTTCAGCCCCGGCGAGAACTGGCGCAGGGTGAGGCTGGTGTAGCCGAACCAGCCGCCGTCGGGCGCTGCGCCGACCAGGAAGCTCGCGTTGAGGAACAGGCCGCCGAACAGGAAGATCCAGTAGGAGAGCGCGTTGAGCCGCGGGAAGGCGACGTCGCGCGCGCCGATCAGCAGCGGGACCAGGTAGTTGAAGAACGCCGAGCTGAACGGCATGATCGCGAGGAACACCATCGTCGTACCGTGCATGGTGAACAGCTCGTTGAACCGCTCGGCGCTCACCACCGCGCGGTGCGGCCCCGCCAGCTGCAGCCGGATGATCAGCGCCTCGAGGCCGCCGATGAGGAAGAACGCGAAGGCGGTGACGCCGTAGAGGATGCCGATGCGCTTGTGATCGACGGTCGCGATCCAGGACGAGGCTGTTGTAGCGAGTGACGCCAGCCCGGCCAGGGACGTGGGTGGGCTGGACTGGAAGGTTGCCGGGTCCGCCTCCGCGACGGCCCGCGCGCCGTGTTCGGGTGTCACTTGAGGGTCGTGAGGTAGACGGCCAGGGCCTTGGCCTCGGCGTCGGTGAGATGCAGGTTCGGCATGCGACTGCCCGGCTTCAGCGCGGGCGGGTCCTTCAGCCAGGCCGCCACGTTGTCGACGCTGGTGGGCCAGAGGCCGGCGCCGAACAGTGCGCGGCTGCCGAAGTGGGTCAGGTCGGGACCGAGCGCGCCCGCCGACACGCCGCGGACCGTGTGGCAGCCGACACACGCGCTGCGCGTGTAGATGCCCTTGCCCTCGGCCGCATCACCGCTCGGCTCGGGCGCCGGCGCCTTCTGGGCGGCCGCCCACTGTTCGAACGCCGCCGGCTCCTGCACGATCACGCGCAAGCCCATGTTGGCGTGCGAGGCGCCGCAGAACTCCGCGCACTGGCCCCAGTACTCGCCGGGGCGATCGGGCGTGAGCGTGATCCGGTTGAGGCGGCCCGGCACCACGTCGCGCTTGCCGCCGAGCTGGGGCACCCAGAAGCTGTGAATCACGTCGAAGCCTTCCAGCGTGACCACCACCGGACGTCCCACCGGGACGTGCAGCTCGTTGGCGGTGACCACGTCGAGCGACGGATAGCGGAACTCCCACCACCACTGCCAGCCCCGCACGGTCACCTCCAGCGCGTTGGTCGGCGAGGCGGCGCCCTGGGTGCGGAAGATCACCTGGATGGTCGGGATGGCGATGATCAGCAGCACGAGCGCGGGCGCGATCGTCCAGGCCAGCTCGAGCCCCGTGTGGCCCTGGATCTGACGCGGCAGCCCGTCGGCCCCCGGCCGCTCCCGGAAGCGCACCAGGATGATCGCGAGGGCGGCGAAGACCACGAGGGCGATGATGGCGGCGATCCACGTGATGATCGAGTAGATCGAGAGGATCTGGCGGTTGAGATCGGAGCGGGCCACCAGGGTGGACATCGGCCCGTCGAATGCGCAGCCTCCCGCCAGCGCGGCCGCCGCGAGCACGAGCACGGCGGACGCGCAGACCGACCCTCGCAGGCTCGGTCGACGGGTCACGAGGGAACGGTATCGCGGCGGGCGCTATGTCCGCAAGCGCTCGCCCGCGACGGAGTCGCGACGCGCTACGCCGCCAGATCGAGCAGGGTGCGCAGCAGCACGTTGGCGCCGCGCTCGATCGCCTCGGGGTCGCTCGTCTCGTCAACGCGGTGGCTCTTGCCGCCGCGGGAGGGGATGAACAGCATGCCGGAGTCCGTGATGAGCGCCAGGTTCTGGGCGTCGTGGCCCGCCGCGGAGTAGAGCGTGGTGCAGCCCAGGCCGAGGTGGCCGGCGGCGGCCTTCACCGCGGCCTGCACGCGGGGTGAGCACGCCACCGGCGTCGTCGCCGAGGTGCGCTTGAGCTCCACGCCGATGCCGCGGCGGGTGCCGATCTCGCTGGCCAGGGCCTCGCAGGCCTGGGCCAGGCGCTCCAGCGTGTCGGCGTCGGGGCTGCGCATCTCGTGCAACAGCTCGGCGCGCCCCGGCACGATGTTGCTCACACCCGGGTGCACGTAGACCACGCCGATGTTGGTGACGCTCCGCCCGCCGCCGCGCTCCACGATGAGGTCGCGGGCGCGCAGCGAGTACTCGGCCGAGGCGAGAAACGCATCGCGCCGCCGCTCCATCGGCGTGGTGCCGGCGTGATCGGCCTGGCCGCGGAAGATGAGCCGGGTGCGGCGCACGCCGACGATCGAGTCGACGGCCGCGATGGGCAAGCCGGCCTCGTCCAGGCGCGGTCCCTGCTCGATGTGCAGCTCGAGGTAGGCGTGCACGGCGCCGGCCGGCGCGGCCGCGGAGGGCGCGGCGGTGGCGTCGAAGCCGGCGCGCGCCATCGCGTCGACCAGGCGCTCGCCGTCGACGGCGGCCATCGTGGGAATCGCCGCGGCGTCGAGGCGGCCGCAGAACGCGCGCGAGCCGAAGAGGCTGCCGTAGCGTCCTTCCTCGTCGCTCCAGGCCGCGACCACCAGCGGCCGTCGCGGCGTCGCGCCGGCCTCCCGAATGGCGTGCAGCGCCTCGAGGCCGGCCAGGACACCGAGCGCGCCGTCGAGGATGCCGCCCTCGGGCACGGTGTCGATGTGCGAGCCGGTGACGACCGCCGGGCTCGCCGCGCTGAAGCTCCCCGTGCCAAGCCCGCCGAACACGTTGCCGGCCGGATCGATCCAGCCCGTCAGGCCCGCGGTGCGGATCTCGCCCATCAGCCACGCCCGCGCCTCCTCGTGGGGCGGGCTCCAGCAGGGGCGGGTCACGCCGCCGCCCGGCAGGGCGCCGAAGCGGGCGAGAGCGGCGATGCGAGCGTGCAGACGCGCGGCATTGACGGTGGTCATGGGCGAGGAGTATAGCCGCCACGTGAGACGGCGCGAGGCCTTGACACTCACCGGCGGGGGTCCCAGAATGAACCGCCGTTCAGCGACCCACCGCAGCAGGAGGGACCCTTGGATTTCACGCTGACCGCCGATCAGCAGGCATTCCGCGAGCGCGTGCGCTCGTGGCTCAAGACCCACATTCCTCCCGAGTGGAAGGCGCTCGGCGCGACCGAGGTGCCGCGCGCGGAGGCCTTCGAGCTCGCCCGCCGCTGGCAGCGCTCGCTCTTCGACGCGGGCTTCATCGGCGTCACCTGGCCCAGGGAGTACGGCGGCCAGGGGCTCACGTTCATGGAAGAGATGATCCTGCACGAGGAGATGGCGCTGGCCAAGGCGCCGGGCATCCTCAACATCCTCGGCGTGGGCATGGCCGGGCCGACGATCATCGCCTACGGTACCGAGGAGCAGAAGCAGCGCTACCCGGCGAAGATCCTCTCCTGCGAGGAGATCTGGTGCCAGGGCTACTCCGAGCCGAACTCCGGCTCGGACCTGGCCGCGCTGCAGACGCGGGCGGTGAAGGACGGCGATCACTACGTCATCAACGGCCAGAAGGTGTGGACGTCCCTCGCCCACGTGGCCGACTGGATGATGCTGCTGGCCCGCACCGATCCCGACGCGCCCAAGCACAAGGGCATCACCTACTTCCTGCTCGACATGCACGCGCCGGGCGTGACGGTGAAGCCGCTCAAGCAGATGACGGGCGACTCCGAGTTCAACGAGGTCTTCTTCGACAACGTGCGCATCCACGAGCGGCAGGTGCTGGGCGAGGTCAACAACGGCTGGGCCGTCGGTCTCACCACGCTCATGTACGAACGGCTGGCGCTGGGCTTCGGTCTGCAAGTCAGGCTGCGCATCGCGCTGGAGTCGCTCATCGAGATGAGCCGGCGCGTGGAGAAGACCGGGCGCGGCGTCACCAGCGATCCGACGTTTCGCCAGAAGCTGGCCCAGCTCTGGATCGACACCGAGGCGCTCAAGTACACCGGCGCCCGCGCGATCACCAGGCTGCTCCGGGGTGAGCTGCCGGGGCCCGAGGCCTCGGCCGGCAAGATGGGCTGGGTCGAGACGCACCAGAAGCTGCAAGAGCTGGCGATGGAGATCGAGGGCCCGTACTCGCAGTTCATCAAGGGCTCCGACCGGGCCATCGACGGCGGGGTGTGGCAGTACGGCTTCCTGCGCTCGCGCGCCAACTCGATCGAGGGCGGGACGACGGAGATCCAGAAGAACATCATCGCCGAGCGCGTGCTGGGCCTCCCGAAGGGTTAGAGGAAAAGGCCATGGATTTCGGATTCAACCAGGAGCAGGAGCTTCTCCGGGCGACGGCGCGGAAGTTCTTCGAGACCGAGTGCACCTCGGAGTTCGTGCGCACGCGCATGGCCGAGCCGGCCGGCGTCACCGATGCCTTCTGGGCCAAGCTGGCCGAGCAGGGCTGGCTCGGGCTGATCTATCCCGAGGAGTACGGCGGCGCCGGCCTCGGCTTCGTCGACCTCACGGTGCTGATGGAGGAGATGGGGCGCGCGGTCATGCCCGGGCCGTTCTTCTCGACGGTCCTGCTGGGCGGGCTCGCCATCCTCGAGGCCGGCTCGGCCGCGCAGAAGAACGAGTGGCTGAGCAAGATCAGCGCGGGTGAGGCCAAGGCCACGCTGGCCTTCACCGAGCCCAACGCGCGCTGGGACGCCGGCGCCGTCACCGTGACCGCGCGGGAGTCGGGCGGCAAGTTCACGCTGAACGGCACGAAGCTCTTCGTGCTCGACGCGCACCTGGCCGACGTGCTGGTGGTCGTCGCGCGCACGCGCGAGGGCAAGCGGCCCGAGGACGGGCTGAGCCTGTTCCTGGTGCCGAAGGGTGCGAAGGGGCTGGACGTGAAGCTCCTGCCCACGATGGACCAGACCCGCAAGCTCTGCGAGGTCACGTTCAACGACGTCACCGTCGGCGCCGACGCGTTGCTGGGGGCCAGGGACGGCGCGTGGGCGCCGCTGTCACGCGTGCTCGACCGCGCCACCGTCGCGCTCTGCGCCGAGAGCTGCGGCGGCGCTCAGCGCGTGCTGGACATGACGACCGACTACGCGAAGATCCGCATCGCCTTCGGCAAGCCGATCGGCTCCTACCAGGGAGTGAAGCACAAGGCCGCCGACATGCTGGTGGAGATCGAGAACGCGAAGTCGCTCACGTACTACGCGGCGTGGGCAGTAGACGAGAACGTGCCCGAGGCGCCGCTGGCCGCGTCGATGGCCAAGGCCTACGTGTCCGACGCCTATCGCAAGGCGGCGGGCGCCGGCATCCAGCTCCATGGCGGCATCGGCTTCACCTGGGAGCACGACCTGCATCTCTACTTCAAGCGCGCCAAGTCGTCGGAGTTCACCTTCGGCGACGCGACGTGGCACCGCGAGCGAGTGGCGCAGCTGATCAACCTGTAGGGTTTCGAGCTACTTTCTGGCGCGGTGCTACTTCGGGAGTAGGTGTCAGGCAGTTCTGGATTCTTGAAGTCGAGGGGGGCACATCGAATGCGCCCCCCTCGAGCTCCCCCATCCACGTCTCGAGCGAGCCTCTCGCTCGCTCGATCCTGCGACGACGGGCTCATCCAGCTCAGGACATCACGCTGTTCGTCCTCGGTTTTCTCCCATTCGTCCGATCTGGCGACCGCTCGTCAGATTGGCTCCTCAGGGCTCTCGGTGGGCCGTAAGGTGGCGCCCACGTGGCTGACGAGGGGGCGCGGATGAGCGAGCGGGTGAGCGTGCGGGACGTCACCAAGACGTATCGGCTGGGGCAGGTGACCGTCACGGCCCTCGACGGGGTGTCGCTGAACGTCAAGGCCGGGGAGTTCCTGGCGGTGGCGGGGCCGTCGGGGAGCGGCAAGACCACGCTGCTCAACCTGATCGGCTGCCTGGACACTCCGACCTCGGGCGAGATCGCCATCGACGGCGAGGCGATCGGCGGGCTGTCGTCGGGCCGGCGCGCCGATCTGCGCGCACGCAAGCTCGGGTTCATCTTCCAGACCTTCAACCTGATCCCCGTCCTCACGGCGTGGGAGAACGTCGAGTACCCGCTGCTCCTGCAGCGCCGGCCCGGCGACGCCGCGGGACGCGTGCGGACGGCCCTCGCCCAGGTGGGCCTGGCCGATCGCGCACGCCACCGGCCGCCGGAGCTGTCGGGCGGCCAGCAGCAGCGCGTGGCCATCGCCCGCGCACTGGTCACCGAGCCGGCGCTCGTGCTGGCCGACGAGCCCACCGCCAATCTCGACAGTCGCACCGGCCAGGAGATCGTCGATCTGATGCGCCGGCTCAACCGGGAGCGGGGTACGACGTTCGTCTTCTCCACGCACGACCCGCGCATCGTCAACGCCGCCGATCGGGTGATCGAGATCTCCGACGGGCGGCTCCGCGCGTGACGCGCGTGATGGCAGACACCGAGACGCCGCAGCGATCGGAAGCCGAGACGGTGAGACGAGATGGAGGGAGGCACGCGATGAGGAACCTCCGGCGAACGCCACCGGGCTGGCTCGTCCTGATCGTGCTCGTGCTGTGCGCGCTGGCCCCCCTCGACGAGATCACCGCGCAGGGCACGGACCTGGTGGCGCAGGG
>Ga0310810_10012253_pt1 | contig 10065 bp, 11 predicted proteins | sample NCmetagenome_FD_207641 | JGI IMG/M metagenome (GOLD analysis project Ga0310810, IMG submission 207641) | Soil microbial communities from experimental microcosm in Duke University, North Carolina, United States - NC | ecosystem: Engineered > Artificial ecosystem > Soil microcosm > Unclassified ...
ACGACGAGACACACGCCTTCTTCACCCGCCTCATGGACGAGGGCGGGGCGATGCTGTGGGGCCGCGTCACCTACGAGATGATGGAGAGCTACTGGCCAGCGGTCGCCCGCGGCGACGCGGAGGCGCCGCCGGCGATGCGTGAGTGGGCGATCAAGCTGGAGGCCAAGCCGAAGTACGTGGTGTCGTCGACGCGAAAGGACTTCCCGTGGACCAACAGCCACCACATCGCCGGCGACCTGCGCACGGGCGTGCAGAAGCTGAAGGACGCGACCCCGGCCGGCGTGCTCCTCGGTAGCGGCAAGCTCGCGACCGAGCTGGACCGGCTGGATCTGATCGACGAGTACAAGTTCCTCGTTCACCCCAGGATCGCCGGCCATGGCCCGACCCTGTATCAGAGCGGGCTGCCCAGCACACGGCGGCTCGAGCTGGTCTCGGTGGAGCCGCTCCGCAACGGCGCGGTCGCGATGCACTACCGGCGCGCGCGCTGACTCAGAGCAGCCCCATCAGCGGGCACCGCCGCCAGCGTGTGGAGGCGAGCGTCGCGCGCTCGCGCAGCATCTGCGCGCGGTAGCCCGAAGAGGGGAAGAGGCGAAATGGTCGCGAAAAGTGCCGAATGACGCCGCTTCTCGAATCAACCAGTTTCGATCGCCTGATCCGCCGGATCGGCAAACTGGGACACGAACTGTGACATAGGAATTTCGCGTTTCTCGTCTGACGCGCGCTTCGTGTCCCCGCGGCCTTCCCTCAACGCGCGCCAGGCCTGGCGCCACGACGTCATCGCGCGTGTCGGATCGAACTGCTTGTTCTCTTACCGTGCCGGGGGAAGACGAAGTGCTCGGGCTCGGTGAGGCCGAATTTCGCTGCGCGGTCGATCAGTTCCTGAAGCACCTGCAGGCACACGTCGTTCAGCGCCGTGCGCGCCATCCGCTACAGAGCTCAGACTCTATTCCAGACGACTGTATGGCTCGATGCGCGGGCGCCTCTGATCCTCGTGAGTGTGGACCGATTTCTCGGGATTGTCCGCCGCATCCTCGAGGCCCTCCACGACCTCCGCCTCGTAGGCTTGCCCTGTATCGGCGAGTTCCTCGACACTCTCATCGGCCCCGTCTGCGATCTCCGAAAGTCCCTGTGTATCCCCCGATTGACCACCGCTGTCTGGTCCGACCTGGCCGGGGTCCTCACCCACCCCGTCCAATTGCGCATCGTTATCCCGATGTCTCGCCATGAGATCTCCTTTACTGCGCTTCAGCCGGGTTTCGCGATTTCCGACGGCGACCATTGACTGCACGCTCCGGGATCCACTCTATAGAGGCACGCGCAGTCGTGGGTGTCTCGAAAGAGACTGTCCAGGCGGTGGCCGGCCACATCCAGGGCGCGGGCATCGCAGGACGGCGAGCGGCAGGTCAGGCACGTGGACGAATCAGTTGGTGTCACCTGGTTTCGTCCCCTTCAACTGTCTCAAGGTGTTCCTGGCGTCTTCGAGGAATTGCATTTGTGCCAGATTCGCGCTCAGCGCGTCTGCCGTCGCGGCAACCGCTGCAATCGTGGCGTGACGAGCCTCTTCGGCTGCCTGGCGCGCCGCCTCGGCGGCATGCCGAACCGCTTCGCGTTCCTGCCGGACCGACTCCAGCTCCTCGCGATAGTGCTCCTTGAGCGCACGGGCCTCTTCAGCCAAGACACGGAACTGTTCCGCCTCCTTCCTGGCGGCTTCCGCCAGCACGCGGTGAGCTTCGGCACTGTCACGCTGCTGATCGGCCTCCTGCCGAACCTCTTCGGCGTTCTGCCGCCCTTCTTCGGCATTCGCACGGTTCGCCTCGGATCGGGTCTTTTCCTGCGGCATATCGCCTCGCTCTGCTCCTCAGGACCATGGAATCACCGATGCCATCAAGGACCGACTCGCAGTCGACACGGTCCGTCGTCGATTCGAGCTGCTATCGAGTATGCATCGCTTCGCAGGCCTCCCGCTCGACGTGTGCTGTTTCGCACAGCACTGTCCCAGCTCGAGCGGTAAGATCGACCGAATCAGGTGTCTTGTGCTCCACGAATTCATTGCTCTCAATCGCGATGAGATCATCCGCCGGTGCAGGGCCAAGGTGGCAACGAGGTCTGTTCCACCGCCCACCGACGCGGAGATCGATCACGGCGTTCCCGTGTTCCTGGATCAGCTGCGGGACGCGCTGCGCCTCGGCGAAACCACGAGCCCGGAGATTGGCCGGAGCGCGATCAAGCATGGACACGATCTGCTGCGACAGGGATTTACCGTGTCGCAAGTGGTCCACGACTATGGGGATGTCTGCCAGGCCATCACCGAACTTGCCGTGGAACTGAACGCGCCCATCAGCACCGATGACTTTCGCACGCTGAACCGCTGCCTGGACGATGCCATCGCGGGCGCGGTGACCGAGTACGGACGTGAGCGCAACCAGTCTGGCATCGATGGCGAGTCAGCACGCGGCACCGAACGGCTCGGGTTCTTCGCTCATGAATTGCGGAACTTGCTCAACACGGCACTGATGGCGTTCGAGGTCTTGAAGACCGGGAACGTGGGCGTGCTGGGCAGCACTGGCACGGTACTCTATCGCACTCTCGTGGCCTCACATTCACTCGTGACGCGCTCGCTGGCGGAAGTGCGTCTCACGCAGGGCATTCAGAACCGTGAGCTCGTCCGCGTTGCGGCCTTCATTGAAGAAGTGGCGTCAGCGTCGACACTGGATGCTAATGCGCGTCAAGTCAGATTGATCGTGCCGGCCGTTGAAGACGGCGTGGCGATCCTGGCCGACAGACAGGTGCTCGCCGCGGTTGTCGCGAACCTTTTGCAGAACGCGTTCAAGTTCACGCGGCCGCAGACCACCGTCACGCTCCGCGTCGGCGCCAGCGCCGAGCGCGTGCTGATCGAGGTCCAGGACGAGTGCGGCGGCCTGCCCAGCGGGGACGTCAACGAGCTGTTTCGGCCCTTCGAGCAGCGCAGCGCCGATCGAACCGGCATGGGTCTTGGCCTCGCCTTCAGCCGGTGGGGCGCGGAAGCGAACGAAGGTCGGATCTATGCGCGCAACCTGCCTGGGCGAGGATGCGTGTTCACGGTCGACCTGCCGCGGCAGCCGCTTCCCGCAGTCGTGGTCATACCTTCTTAACGCCCCCCCTTAACGTCCCCCACGAGCTCTACAGGGCGGTCCAGCTCCAAACACGCGGGAGCGAAATGCGCGGATGCTAGACTGGCACTCCTGCCGGCATGAGTGTGCCCGATCCCGGACTTCGACGTGTCTGCGTGGCGTGCGGCAGCGGCGCCATCTCGATTTTGGAGATCGACGATGTCGGACAGGCGCGCAAGCTGGAGGACTTCCCCGTCCAGAAGCGTGTCCACACTCTTGCCGTGGATCCACGAACGCATCGGCCCTACGCGCTCGAACAAGAGCATGACGGCTTACCGGTGACGCGAATGGCCTGCCAGGCGGTGGGGACGCGCTGATCCGCCCGCTCGTGTCCATTCTCAGCGGCGCGACTATGCTCCTGCTGACTGGGGGCGCTTCATTCGCCGTGGCGCAGGGTTCCCTTCCGGCGCAGGCGTTGCGCGTCGCGCCGCTGCCGAGCACCTTTCATGTCGACGGCGTGCTCGACGAACCTGCCTGGAGCACGGCGCCGGCCATCGGCCATCTCACCATGAGCGAGCCGCGCAAGGGAGACGCGCCCAGCGAACCGACGCGGGTCAGCGTCCTGGCGGACGCCCACGCGATCCTCATCGGCATTCGCTGCGACGACTCGCACCCGGGAGAGATCGTGAGCTTCACGAAACAGCGGGACGCGTCATTGAACGCCGAGGATCACGTGACCGTGGTGCTCGACACACTCCTCGACGGGCGCTCCGGCTACGTCTTTCAGGTCAATCCGTCCGGCGCGCGTTACGACGCGCTCATCAATCCCGGCGGTGGGGACGCGAATGCCGACTGGGATGGCATCTGGGACTCCGCGACCCATCGCGATGAGCATGGCTGGTCGGTAGAAATCTGGATTCCAATCCAGACACTCACGTTCCGCCGCGGGCTGGACCGCTGGCACTTCAACGTGGAGCGGCGCATTCAGCGACGGCAGGAAACCGATCGCTGGGCGTCTGCGGCGCCAGACTGGAGTATCACGCAAACCAATCGCGCCGGGCTGCTCACCGGACTGCCGCCGTTCGACGTCGGCGTTGGTCTCACCGTGAGGCCGGCGGGCGTCGCCGGAGCTGGTATTGCTTCTCCCGGCGCCGCGGCGACCTACCAATCGCATGGAAGCCTTGACGTGAAGCAGCGTCTCGGCCCGGATCTCAACGCGTCGGTTTCGGTGAACACCGACTTCGCGGAGACAGAGGCCGACGCCCAGCGTATCAACCTGACGCGCTTTCCCCTGTTCTTTCCCGAGAAACGAACATTCTTTCTCGAAGGCTCGGACATCTTTCAATTCGGATTCGGCCTGCAGGATCGCCTGATTCCATTCTTCAGCCGCCGCATCGGTCTGTTTGCCGGCCAGCAAGTGCCCATCGACGTCGCGACGAAGGTGAGCGGGCGTGCCGGCGATACGAACGTCGGCGCGCTTTACGCCCACACGCGCGCCGTGCCGGGCCTGGTGCCCGCCACCGATCTGGGCGTCGCGCGGGTCACGCGCAATGTGCTGGGCGAATCGTCCGTCGGGGCGATCGCCACATTTGGTGATCCGTCCGGCAGCTCGAGCAGTTGGCTGGCTGGCTCGGATTTCACCTATCGAACGTCCCATTTGCGCGGGAACCGCAACTTTCGCGCGGGGGTTTCGGCGGAAGTCATGAATCGGCCCGGTGCCGTCGGGGATCAGACGTCCGCGGCTGCCCGCGTGGAGTATCCCAACGATCTGTGGGCGCTCTGGTTTGGCGCCACGCGGATCGGCGAGGCGTTTCGCCCCCCTCTCGGGTTCGTGCCCCGCACCGGCATCTACGCGTACGATGCCGGAGTCGACTACTCGCCGCGCTTTCACAACGGCTGGCTGCGCCAGGCCTTCCCGCAATTCGAGCCGACGCTTGTTACCGATCTCCACCGACGGTGGGAGAGTTACGAAGTCTTCACCGCACCGATTAATTGGCGATTCGAGAGCGGGGATCGGGTCGAGTTCAACATCGTTCCGGAAGGCGAGCGCCTCGATTCGCCGTTCGACCTGGACGGTGTCGTCATTCCGCCGGCGGCCTACCAGTGGCTGCGCTACCGCCTCGAGGCGGGTTCGGCGCTGAAGCGCCGATTCAGCGCGCAGGCGACGTGGCGTTTCGGCGGCTTCTACAGCGGAACGCTGGATCAGTTCCTGCTCGTCGGCGCGTGGCATCCGTCCGGGCTGCTTTCAATCGAATTCAGCGGCGAGCGAGATCGCGGACGACTGGCCGAGGGCCACTTCGCCGCCACGTTGACCGGCGTACGCCTGAACCTGAATCTGTCATCGCATCTGCAAGCCGGCAGCTTCATCCAGTACGACACGACAGGCGAGTCAGTGGGTACTAATACTCGGCTGCGTTGGACGTATGCGCCGGCAGGCGATCTGTTCGTCGTCTACAACCACAACCTGCGCAGCGTGGATGACCGCTGGGGACTGGATTCGAACCAACTGCTGGTCAAGCTGCAGTATTCATTCCGGTACTGAACGCTGATGCGGCAGCTCATGGATATAAAAAATCGCGCGTCCTACTTTCGTGCGATGAGCAGCGTCTGCGGCGTCGGCAGGCTGTGGGCTTCGATATCGTGGAAGCCGGCGTTCTCCAACTGCTCGCGCAATTCGGCGAACGTAAAGGCGTCACCGCCGGCCGTTTCGGCGAGCATGGTCAAGCTGAACGCCGCTGGCATCGGCGGCGACACGCGATCCGGGTTGGGTACGAACTCGAGCACGGCCACGCGTCCGCCGGGCTTCAATGCCGCATGGACTTTCTTCAGCATGGACGTATTGGTGGGGGCATCGAAGTGGTGCAGGAAGTTGGTCACCAGGACGACGTCGTACCCGGAGCCGTATTCAACGCTGAACGCATCGCCGGGGATCGTTCGGTAGCGGCCGTGCACGCCGGCATCCTTCGCGTGCGCCTCCGCCAGACCGAGGACCGGCTCCCAATCGAGCGCGACGATTTCCGCGCGGGGATTGCGGCGCGCCAGCGCGATACCGAACGCGCCATGACCCGCGGCGATATCGAGCACCTTGATTGGTTCGACCGCGGTGAACCGCTCAGCGATGGCGTGCGCCGCCGGGATCATCATCGGCATCATCGAACGGGCGAACTCGACCCAGACCGGATTCTCGTTCGAGACGAGGTTGGTATCGTTCGGACCGACGCCGCCGCGACGGACCGCCTCGATCAAATTCTCGAAGTTGTTCTTGAGCTCGGGACGCAAAAGAAAATTGGCGATGCTTCCGAGATATGACGGTGAACGTTTACTGAGGAAGGCACCCGCTTCCGGCACCAACTGGTAGCCATCGTCGGTTTTGGCGAGCAGCCGGTTGACCGTCAGGTAGTCACACAGTATTCGCGCGCCGCGTTCGGACACGTCGATGCGCGTCGCGACCGCGGTCGCGGTGTGGGCCCCCTCATCGATCGCCGTGAACAGATCGAGATCGATCGCGGTCTTCAGCGCCGCGGACTTCTGGTAGGCGAATAAGGTGTCGAATATGACGTCTGGTGACGGCATGGGCTCCGTTGCAGGCATGGTTTCTCCTCGAAACTGACCGACACACGATCGAGCGCGCGCCGGAAATTACAACCTTGCGGATCGGGGCACGTGGAACTTCAACGCGCCGGCAAACTCCTCTCGATATCGTAGAACAGCGCCAGATGATCGCCTGCAGCCACACTCTCGCCGCGCAAGCCGGGCGCAACAGATGGTCGCGACGTGGCGCTGACCTCGATGTTCCCAGCATACTTCGGTGCCGAGGTACACTGCAGCCGTCAACAACACAAGGAAGAAAGCTCATTTCTTATGGCATCAGACGCGTCGGACACACCGAACATTGGATTTGTCCTCTACACCAGGAGTTATGCGCCGGGCACGCTCAACGCGAGATGGATCTTCTCAGGCAGATACAGCGGGGCAGGCATTGCCACCGGAGGGCCGAAGGAGGGCTTTGCGGGGCGCTACCACGTGCGGTACTTCTACGATAGCGGAGAGTTCTCAGATGAATATGACCTCGTGATCGAGAAGACCACGGACTTCTACAAGGTGTCATGGATCGTGGATGGGAACGTGTTAGCTCTTGGCGTGGGCATGGAGGTCCAGGAAGGCTTGGCTGTCGGATGGCGGAGGGTCGCGGACTGACGTGTCACCACCCCCCACGTCGTAAAAGGGTGTCCTGATGCCGCCCGTCGAAGTCGATCCCGCCAAGGTCAAGACGTTCGAGAACGCCAGCGCCTTCGAACGCTGGCTCAGTGCGCACCACGACAAGGAAGACGAGGTCTGGATCAGAATTTACAAGGTGGGCTCGGGCCTGACGTCGATCACACCCAGGGAGGCGATCGACGTGTGCCTCTGCTGGGGCTGGATCGACGCGGTGCGCAAGCGCTCTGACGACGAGAGCTATCTGCAGCGCTACACGCGCCGCCGCAAGCGCAGCATCTGGAGCCAAATCAACGTTGACAACGTCACGCGGCTCATCGCTGAAGGTCGCATGACGGAGCATGGACTCAAGGAGGTGGACGCAGCGAAAGCCGACGGCCGTTGGGATCGCGCCTACGGAAGCGGCAGGAACATGAGGATTCCAGAGGATCTCCAGGCTGCCATCGATGCGGAGCCGAAGGCGAAGAGGATGCTGTCGACGCTCAGCGCACAGAACCGATTCGCGCTGGCGTTTCGCGTGCACAACACGAGGACAGCAGCGGGACGGAAGAAGAAGATCGCGTCCTTCGTCGAGATGCTCAAGCGAGGTGAGACGATTCACCCGCAGGGAAAATCGCTCGTTACCTCGCACGCCAAGAGATTGAAGGGGAAAAGACGTTGACGGCCGCGCGACGTGTATCCGGAAGGCGTCGCGTCCCGAGATCCTGATCCCTCGAGCCCGGCGTTCTCCTCGTGCTACACTTGACAGTGTGTCAAGCGCTCGAACGCGTCGCGCGGTCAAATCAGACAGTGCGTCGGGCCCGAAGGGCGGCGACCCGACGACCCGGGAGCGGATCTGTGAGGCCGCGCTTCGGCTGATCGTGAAGCGAGGCGGCGTCGATGTCCCGCTCGCCGACGTCGCGAAAGCTGCGCGCGTGTCGCGGCAGGCCCTCTACCTGCATTTCAGGGACCGTGCGGCGCTGTTCCTGGCGGTCGCGCAGCACGCTGATGAGAAGCGTGGACTCCCTGAGGCGATTCGCCGTCTCCAGCAGGCCCCGACCGGGCTCGACGCGCTCCGCTACATGGCGGCCACGCGGGCCACGCTGAATCCGGAGATCTGGCCGCTGGCGCGGATCCTCGACGGGGTACGGCGCGACGATCCAGCCGCAGAGGTCATTTTGCAGCAGCGGCGCGTGGCGCGACTTGGCGCGTGCCGCATGATCGTCGAACAGCTCGCGCGAGACGGTACGCTGCGGCCCGGACTCGAGCCATCGATGGCGGCCGATCTCTTGTGGGCGCTCACGTCGATCCGTACGTGGGAAGACCTCGTGCTCGTCCGTGGATGGACCGCCGCGCAGTACGAAGAACGCCTCGTCGCCACGCTCCTGCGAGTGCTCACGAACGTTTCGGAGGCAGACAGGTCGAGCGCTTCGAACGGACAGGGGCGGTTTTGAAGGAGGTCGTCCGTGTCCGATCCGCAGCTGCGCGTCCCAACCCACCTCGAACAACAGCACAAGCTTGCGAAGGATCTCCTTCGTGCAGCCGAAGGCGGCGATCACGACGCGCTTGCTCGACTGAAAGCCGTGCGGCCGGACGCTGGCGCGACGCGCCCGCTTCGCCTGGCGGACGCGCAGCTCGCCATCGCGCGCGAAGCCGGTTTCGACTCGTGGCAAAAACTCGTCGACCATCTCCATCAGCGGGAGATCAAGACGTTTCGTGACGCCGTGTCGGGCGGGGACGTCGCCACCGTCAGGCGGCTTGTCGAATTGGCGCATGTCAAAGAACACGTCAACGCTCCGATGTTCGCGTTCGGTCAGCGTGCCGCGCACATCGCCGCGAAGCAGGCACCAATGCTCGAGGTGCTGATCGCCGCCGGTGCAGACCTCAGCCTCAAAAGCGAGTGGGAGAATGGACCGTACACCGTCCTGGATAACGCCACCGAAGACACCGCACGATTTCTTCTCTCGCGCGGAGTCAAACTGACGCCGAACGTGGCGGCGCGACTGGGCTGGATCGAGGAGCTTCAACGGCTGCTTGCCTCGGATCCGGCGCTGGTGCACGCGCGCGGCGGCGACGGGCAGCAGCCGCTTCACGAGGCGAAGACGGTTGCCATTGCCGACCTGCTCCTGGATCGCGGCGCCGATGTGAATGCGCGCTGTATCGACCATCAGTCCACGGCCGCGCAGTACGCGCTCGTCGAACGCCCCGATGTCTGTCGCCGGCTGCTCGAGCGCGGTGCCAGCCCCGACATCTTCATGCCCGCCCGGCTCGGAGATGTTGCCCTGGCGACCCGTGTACTCGCCTCGGATCCGCAGGCGATCGCCGCTCGCATCAACGAGCCCGGCTACGCGCCGGTGCCGCCGCTCCACATCTACTGCTGGACGCTTGGCTTCGGTGTGTCACCGCACGACGTGGCCGTCAAGTTCGGGCATCGCGACGTCTACGACGTGCTCGTGCAGCGCAGCCCGGCGCACGTGCGCTTCATCAACACCGTGCTCGCTGGCGACGAAGCCGGCGCCCGCGCGTTCATCGACGCGGATCCGTCGCTGCTGACCGCGCTCACACCGGCGGATCACTCGCGTCTGGCGCAGGCCATCTTCCATGGCCGTCGGGAAGCAGCGCATCTCATGCTCCGCCTCGGTTTCGACGAGACCGCCGGCGGCGTCGACGGCGGCACGGCGCTTCACGCGGCAAGCTGGATGGGCGATGTCGAGCTTGTCGAGGCGATCCTCCAGCGCGGACGCATCGCGGTCGAAAGTCGGGATCCCGTTCACCTCAGCAC
>Ga0310810_10012254_pt1 | contig 10064 bp, 10 predicted proteins | sample NCmetagenome_FD_207641 | JGI IMG/M metagenome (GOLD analysis project Ga0310810, IMG submission 207641) | Soil microbial communities from experimental microcosm in Duke University, North Carolina, United States - NC | ecosystem: Engineered > Artificial ecosystem > Soil microcosm > Unclassified ...
CAACGGGTTGTAACGCGTCGCCTCGCTGCCCACCGGATGCCTGAAGCGCAGGTGTTCGACGATCGACGCCGGAATCGCGCGCCAGTCGCGTCCCTGCATCACCAGGTCGCGCGACAGGTGCCGGCTCGCCAGCGACCACAGCAGGTAGCAGGCGCCATTGATCACCCACAGCCACGCGAAGAAGAAATGCCAGCGCCGGCCCAGCGCGAGCGAGCGCGGCCCGGGGATCGTGGCCCACTCGGGAAATCCGCGCTTCACCCGCATGCCGTCCGCGCGGCTGGAGACGCCGAGCACGCCGGTGGTGTCGAAGCGGTGCGCGCCGATCGTGGTGATGCCACGCGCCTTGCCGTCGGGGCCGCGCTGGGCGGTGGTCGCGAACGCCGGCGCGTCGAAATTCGAGGCCGCCCCCCAATACAGCGCCGGATGCGCGTTGAAGATCTGCAGGCCGCTACCGACCAGCACCAGCATGCACAACAGGTTGATCCAGTGCATCAGCCGCAGCGGCAGGCGATGGCGCAGCACGGTGCGCGACTCGTAGCTGGCGCCGGGCGGCGCATCCGTCGACGGTACGGCCTCGATGATCGGGATCGATGACATCCGCACCCTCCTCCGCCCGACGCAGCCTACGCCCCCGCCGGGAACAATCCCACTCGGGGGCGGTTTCGATCGACGATGCTCGGATCAGTGCGCCTTGCCGGCCGTGCCCGCGTGATAGCCGGCGACCATGCGGGCGAATGCGGGCAGCGCCGCGTCGTGTGCGGCCTGGTCGCGCGCGCTCAGTGCGAAGACGAGATAGTCGCCGCCTTCCTGCCCGTAGGCGATCGTTTCCCACTGTGCCTTGCCGCCGGGTGCGGGCGACAGACGGACCGTCGCCAGGCCATGGCCATCGCCATCGCGCGTGGACAGGCCCTGCTGCACCCGCAGGTCGGGGTACTGCCGCCTGAAGTCACCCAGGTCATCGGACATGAAGTCCGCCAGGGTCCGTGCATCCGGCGGCGCGGCCACGGCCTTGGCGTACATCACCGCGGGCGCCTGGGTGAACACCGTGCCGTTGGGAGCGAACGCGTTCGCCTGGTAGTGGGTGCTGGCGCCTTCCGAGCGCTGCCAGCCCGGCGGCGCCGTGACCACCGGACGGTGCCAGATGCACACCGATTTCGATCCCGGGCACGCATCGGCGACCTGCTCCATCGCCGCATGCCCGGTGCCGGCCAGTCCCGAGAGCACCGCCACCACGCCCGCCATCATCAGAATCCTGCGCATCAGACCGTCGCCTCCACCATCGCTTCTCCGTAAAGATCGTGTTCGTCGCTGCCGAGGATTTCGACATCGACGAACCGCCCAGGTTCCAGCCCCGCCTCGAATCCGTTCTGGATCTGCACCAGGCCGTCGATCTCGGGCGCATCGGCCATCGAGCGCGCGATCGCCAGCTCGCCGTCGATCGCATCGACCAGGCAGCGCTGGATGGTGCCGACCTTGGCCTGCAGCTTCGCCGCGGAAATGCCGGCCTGGCGCTCCATGAAGCGCCCCAAACGCTCCTGCTTGACCGTCTCCGGCACCGGATCGGGCAACGCATTGGCGCTGGCACCCTCGACCGGCGAGTAGGCGAACGCGCCGACACGGTCGAGCTGGGCCTCGTCGAGGAAGTCGAGCAACTGCTCGAATTCGTCATCGGTTTCGCCCGGAAACCCGACGATGAAGGTCGAGCGCACCGTGATCTCGGGGCAGATGTCGCGCCAGCGCTGGATGCGCTCGAGCGTGCGCTCGACCGCGCCCGGCCGCTTCATCAGCTTGAGGATGCGCGGGCTGGCGTGCTGGAACGGAATGTCGAGGTATGGCAGCAGCTTCCCGGCCGCCATCAACGGAATGATGTCGTCGACGTGCGGATACGGATACACGTAGTGCATGCGCGTCCAGATGCCGAGTTCGGACAGGCCCTCGCACAGCGAGCGCATCCGCGTCTGGTAGGCCTTGTCGCGCCAGTTGTCCTCGGCATAGCGCAGGTCGACGCCATAAGCCGACGTGTCCTGCGAGACGACCAGCAGTTCGCGCACGCCATTGCGCGCGAGTCGTTCTGCTTCGCGCAGCACGTCGCCCACCGGGCGCGACACCAGGTCGCCGCGCATCGACGGGATGATGCAGAAGCTGCAGCGGTGGTTGCAGCCTTCGGAAATCTTGAGATAGGCGTAATGCTTCGGCGTCAGCTTGATGCCGATGCCGTCATCGATCGCGCTGTCGGCGCGCGCGCGTCGCGGCAGCAGGTCGACGAAGGGATCATGCCGCTGCGGCACCGCCGCATGCACTGCGTTCATCACGCTGCCGTAGTCCTGCGGGCCGCTGATCGAGAGCACGCCCGGGTGCGCCTCGCGGATGACGTCGGCGCGCTTGCCCAGGCAACCGGTCACGATCACCTTGCCGTTCTCGGCCATCGCCTCGCCGATCGCATCCAGCGATTCGGCCACCGCCGAATCGATGAAGCCGCAGGTGTTGACGACGACGACATCGGCGTCGTCATAGGCCTGCACGAGTTCGTACCCCTCGACCCGCAACTGGGTGAGGATCCGCTCGGAATCGACCAGCGCCTTGGGGCATCCGAGGCTGACGAATCCGACCTTCGGGCCGGCGGGTGTGGAAGGCGTTGGCATGGGGACGTGCAGCGTGACGGCCGCGAATTATACGGCGCTAGAATCGGGCTCCTGAACCGGAGCCGGAACCCGCCATGGGCCGCGATATCGCTTTCGATACCCCGTTCGGCAGCGTGGGTGGCTGGCGCAGCGATCCGATCGGCGCCCCGCGCGGCGCACTGGTCGTGGTCCAGGAAATCTTCGGCGTGAATGCGCACATGCGCGGCGTCGCCGACCGCTACGCCGCCGAAGGATTCGTCGCGCTGGCGCCGGCGTATTTCGATCCGGTCGAACGCGGCGTCGAACTCGGCTACGACCAGGACGGCGTCGAACACGGCAGGCGCCTGATCGGCGCGCTGGGCCTGGACCGCGCGAACGACATCACCGGCGCCGCGGCCAGGCTGCTGCCGCAGGAGGGCCTGCACGTCGGCGTGGTCGGCTTCTGCTGGGGCGGCACGGTCGCGCTGCTTGCCAACCTGCGCCTGGGCCTGCCGGCGGTGAGCTATTACGGCGCGCGCAACGTGCAGTTCCTGGACGAACCATTGCGCGCGCCGATGCAGTTCCACTTCGGCGAACGCGACACCAGCATCCCGGCCGCCGACATCGAACTGCATCGGAGCAAGATGCCCGGCGCGGACATCCATGTGTATCCGGCGGGACATGGCTTCGATCGCGAAGTCGATCCGAAGGTCTTCGACGCCGCCAGCGCCAGGCTCGCGCACACGCGAACCCTCGCCTTCTTCGACGCCGCCTTGCGCTGACGCGTACCGCGAGGAGGTCCACATGAGTCATCGCAACAGCCAACCCGCCCGCTACGAACTGCACCCGCAGCTGGCCGCGGACACGCATCCCGTGGCTGCGTTCGAGTTGAGCGAACTGCGGCTGATGGACGATGCCAACTACCCGTGGCTGGTGCTGGTGCCCCGCCTGGCCGAGGCGCATGAACTGATCGACCTCGACCAGGCGCAGCGGCACCTGCTCACCGATGAAGTCGATCGCGCCGCGCGCGCGCTGCGCGACGCCTTCCAGCCGCACAAGCTCAATGTCGCCGCGCTGGGCAACCTGGTCCCGCAACTCCACGTGCACGTCATCGCGCGCTTCGAACACGACCCGGCCTGGCCATCGCCGGTCTGGGGCCGCGTCGCCGCGCGTCCCTATACGCCCGAAATGCTGGTCGAACGGATCGCGCTGCTGCAGGAAACGCTCGTCACCCGATGACTCCGCCGCCGGTTCCACCGGAAATCGAGCGGCTCGGCGAGGACGCGCTGCTGCTGCGTTTCGGCAGTGCGATCGACGCGGCGACCAATGCACGCGTGCATGCAGCGGCCCACCGCCTGGCGAGCGCACGGCCGCCGTGGCTGCTCGACATCGTTCCGGCCTATTCAAGCCTCGCGTTGTTCGTCGACCTCGCGGCGTTTCCGTCGACGGCGAATCCGCTCGATGTGGCGACGCACTGGTTGCGCGCGCAGGACCTGGACGGGGAGCGCGTCGGCGTCGAATCACGCCTCATCGAAATCCCCGTGCATTACGGCGGCGATGACGGACCGGACCTCGATGACGTCGCGGCGCACGCCAGGTTGTCGGCTGATGAAGTGGTCGCGCGCCACGCGGCGCTCGAATGCACGGTGGCGATGCTCGGCTTCGCTCCGGGATTTCCCTATCTTCTGGGCATGGACCCGGCACTGGCGACACCGCGGCTGCAGACGCCGCGCACGCGCGTCGCCGCGGGCAGCATCGGCATCGGCGGCGCCCAGACCGGCATCTATCCGCGACCCGGGCCGGGTGGCTGGCGCATCATCGGGCGCACCGATTTGGTGTTGTTCGATCCGCGACGCGAACCGGTTTCGCTGCTGGCCCCTGGCGATCGCGTGCATTTCGTGCCGGTCGTCCGGCAACGCGCGAGCACGTCGCCATGAGCGTGCGCGTGCTCGCGCCCGGTGCGCTGACGACGGTGCAGGACGGTGGCCGCCGTGCGAGCCGTGCCCTTGGCGTCGGCTGCAGCGGCGCGCTCGATCCCCATGCGGCGGCGATTGCCAATTTGCTCGTGGGCAACGCCGCGGATGCCGCGGTACTGGAGATCACACTCGCCGGTCCGCGCCTGCAGTTCGACACCGCCGCGCGCATCGCGATCTGCGGCGCGCAGGTCGACACGCGCGCGGACGACACTCCGATCCCCGGTTGGCGGCCGATCGGAGTGCCGGCGGGCACGCGTCTGTCGATTGGCGCCTGCCGTGACGGCGCGCGTGCGTGGCTGGCGATCGCCGGCGGTTTCCAAGTCGATCCCGTCCTCGGCAGCCGCAGCGCCGATCTGCGCGGAGGTTTCGGTGGCGTTGGTGGGCGCGCGCTCATCGCCGGCGACGTGCTCGAGGCCGATGCCGCCGGTGTCGATCGCCTGCAGGTCGCGCGCTGGTGGGTCGAACCGACGCCCGAGTTCGGTCGCGCCGGCACGGCTGCGGTCGTGCGCGTGCTTCCGGGTCGCGATGCGACAGAGCCCGCCGACGCACTGTGCGCGCGCGAATGGCGCGTCGCCGCCGACAGCAATCGACAGGGCCTGCGGCTGCAGGGCGAGGCCGTGCGCGCCGCCGATGATGCAGAGCGCATTTCCGAACCGGTCGCACCCGGCACCCTGCAACTGCCCCCCGACGGCCAGCCGATCGTGTTGCTGGCCGACGCGCAGACCCACGGCGGCTATCCACGCATCGGCCACGCCATCCGTGCCGACTGGGCGCGCCTGGCGCAGCTGCGGCCGGGCGATCGGCTGCGCTTCGTGCCCTGCTCGCACGACGAGGCCGCGCAGGCCCGTCGCGAGCAGGCGCAGCGGCTGGCGCGGATCGCCATCGCGATCCAGGCGCGACGCGGCATGTCCTGATCCGGCCAACCGACGCCGCTGGCGTGACCAGTGAGCGTTGCGCGGGCCTGCGCGAGCGCCTAGGCTCGCCGTTCACCCTACGGAGCCGTCCGCATGCGTCCTGTCCGCGTCGCCACGTTGTCCGTCTTCATCGCCGCCGCGGTGCTCGCCGCGGGCTGCAAACCCTCGACCAATGCCGCCGCGCCCGCCGCTGCGCCGGCCACGACGAACACGCCGGCAAACGACAAGGCCGCGCTCGACACCGCGGTCGATGCCTTCATCCAGGGCGCGTTCGAACACAATCCGGTGTTCGCCGCCAACGCCGGCAAGCACGAGTTCGACGGCAAGCTGCCCGATTACAGCCCGGAAGGATTGAAGGCAACGGCGACCTGGCTGCATGCGCAGCGCGACAAGTTCGCGGCGTTCACCGACGACACGCTCGACGACACCGGCCGTTTCCAGCGCGACTACGTGCTGGCGGTGATCGACGGCCAGCTGTTCTGGCTCGAGGATTCGGGCTTCGCCTACGACAACCCGGCGTTCTACACCGGCGACCTGTCGCCGAGCATGTACCTGACGCGCCCCTACGCGCCGCTGCCGCAGCGCATGGCCGCGTTCGTCACCTACCAGGAAGCGCTGCCCAAGGCGATCGAACAGATCAAGGCCAACCTGAAGCTGCCGCTGCCCGCGACCTACATCGACCTCGGCGTGAACTCCTTCGGCGGCTTCGCCTCGTTCTTCAAGAGCGACGTGCCGGGCATCTTCGCCGAGGTCAAGGACGACGCCCTGCAGGCGCGCTTCCGCGCCAGCAACGCCGCCGCGATCAAGGCGACCCAGGACCTCGCCGACTGGCTGAAGACGCAGAAGCCGAAAGCCACGCAGGGCTACGCGCTGGGCGCGGAGAAGTTCTCGAAGATGCTGCACGCGACCGAACTGGTCGACATGCCGCTGGACCAGCTCAAGGCCGCGGGTGAGGCGGACCTGCAGCGCAACCTCGATTCGCTCAAGGCCGCGTGCGACCAGTTCGCCGCCGGCAAATCGCTGACCGACTGCGTCGCCAAGGTCAACGCCGACAAGCCCGAAGGCGGTGCGGTCGAAGGCGCACGCGCGCAGCTCGCAGGACTTCGCCAGTTCATCGTCGACAAGGACCTGGTGACGATTCCGGGACCGGAACAGGCCAAGGTCGAGGAAGCACCGCCGTTCAACCGCTGGAACTTCGCCTACATCGAGATTCCCGGCCCGTACGAGAAGAACCTGCCGTCGGTCTACTACATCGCGCCGCCGGATCCGAAGTGGCCGAAGGCCGAGCAGCTGGCCTACATCCCGGGCAAGTCGGTGCTGCTCTTCACCTCGGCGCATGAAGTCTGGCCGGGGCACTTCCTGCAGTTCCTGCATGCCAACCGCGCGCAGTGGAAGTTCGGCCAGCTCTATGTCGGCTATGCCTTCGCGGAAGGCTGGGCGCACTACACCGAGGAGATGATGTTCGACGCCGGCCTCAACGGCGCGACGCCGGAAACGCACATCGGCCAGCTGAGCGAAGCGTTGCTGCGCGACGTGCGCTTCCTGTCGGCGATCGGCCTGCATACCGGCGGCATGACCGTCGCCCAGTCCGAGCAGATGTTCAAGGACAAGGCGTTCCAGGATCCGGGCAACGCCAGCCAGCAGGCGGCGCGCGGCACCTACGATCCGGCGTATCTCAACTACACCCTGGGCAAGCTGATGATCATGCAGCTGCGCGAGGACTGGACGAAGACGCACGGCGGCCGCGCGGGCTGGAAGGCCTTCCACGACCAGTTCCTGAGCTATGGCGGCCCGCCGATCCCGCTGGTGCGCGCGCAGATGCTCGGCGGCAAACCGGAGGCCAAGCTGTGGACGGCGCCGGCGACGGCAGTGGCACCGTCACCGGCGTCGAATGCGAGCACGGCGCCGGCCGCGCCCGCGAGCGTCGTCGCGCCGATGCCCGCCACCACCGACAAGACGCCCGCGCCAACGCCCTGACCTGCATCGTCGTGCCGCAGCTCGATTTCAACTGCGACCTCGGCGAAGGATGCGGCAACGATGCGGCCATCGTGCCGCTGGTCAGTTCGGCCAGCATCGCCTGTGGTGGACACGCAGGCGATGCGAAGTCGATGCGCGACACCGTCGCGCTGTGCCTGCAGCACGATGTGGCCATCGGCGCGCATCCCTCGTTCGAGGACCGCGTGCATTTCGGGCGGCGCGAACTTGACGTCGACGCCGATGCGATCGCCGACCTGGTGAAACGCCAAGTCGAAACCCTCGCCTCGATCTGCGCCGACGCCGGCACGCGGCTCAACCACGTCAAGCCGCACGGCGCGCTCTACAACGTTTCCGCACGCGATCGCGCCGTCGCCGACGCCGTCGCCAGCGCGGTGCGCGAACTCGATCCGTCGCTGATCCTGTTCGGCCTGTCGGGTTCCTGCCTGACCGACGCCGGCCGTGCGCAGGGGTTGCAGGTCGCGCACGAGGTGTTCGCCGAACGCGCCTACGATGCCGATGGCCGCCTGGCGCCGCGCGGATCGCCCGGCGCGGTGATCGAGGACCTCGACGCGTCGCTCGGCCAGGTGAAGCTCCTGTTGCGCGATGGCGTCGTCATCGCCCGCGACGGCAGTCGCGTTCGCTTGCATGCCGATACCGTGTGCCTGCACGGCGATCGTCGTGATGCCGTGGCCTTTGCCGGCGCATTGCGTCATGCGCTGGAAAGCGAAGGCATCCGCGTGCACGCGCCGGAGCGCGCGCAGTGAACTACTGGCCGCTGCTCGGCATTGCGATCGTCGTCATCGGATTCGTCGTCCGTTTCAACCCGGTGGCGGTGGTGGTCACGGCCGGGCTCGTCAGCGGGCTGCTCGCCGGAAAACCCATTGGCGAGCTGCTGGCGCTGCTCGGCGAGTCCTTCGTCAGCAACCGCGCGCTGCTGCTGTTCGCGTTGACCCTGCCGGCGATTGGCGTACTAGAGCGCGCCGGCCTGCGCGAGCATGTGCACGCATGGATCCTGCGGCTGCGCGGAATGACGCTGGCGCGCCTGCTGATCGGCTACCTCGGCCTGCGCCAGATCCTCAGCATGATCGGCCTCACCAACGTCGCGGGTCCCGCGCAGACCGTGCGGCCGCTGCTGGCGCCGATGAGCGAGGCGGCCGCGGCCAAGACCTTCGGCGCCATCGATGAATCCGAACGCCAGCGCCTGCTCGCGCTCGACGCCGCGACCGACAACGTCGGCCTGTTCTTCGGCGAGGACGTATTCGTCGCGATCGGCGCGGTACTGCTGATCCAGGGCTTCTACGCGCAGAACGGCATCGTGCTCGAGCCCTTGCACATCGCGCTGTGGGCGCTGCCCACGGCGGTGGCCGCGTTCGTCATCCATGCGATCCGGATCGTCCTGTTCCAGCGCGCACTGCTGCGCAAGCGCGCGCATGGATAAGGCCGGGCTGCTCGACATCGGAATGTTCTACTGGCTGCTCGCGGCCTTCCTGCTGTATGCCGCCTGGCGCAATGCCCGCGAACGGCGCTGGACGCACGCGGGCTTCTGGCTGGTCCTGGCACTGTTGATCGGCGGTGGCGACGCGGTCCTCGCGGCGCGCAAGGCCGGCAATGCGTTGCCGGCGCAACTGGCGGGGATCGGTGTCATCGCCCTCGGTGTGCTCGCAATCCGCATGCGCCGCGAACCGCATGTCGAAGCACCGGCCGCGCAACGGCTCGCCTCGGCGCAACGCCTCGGTCACTGGCTGTTCGTCCCTGCCTTGCTGATCCCGCTGCTGACGGTGCTGGTGGTGCTGTTCGGTCCGAAGCTCGCGCTCGCGGGTCGGCCGCTGCTCGGCAATGGCAGCGCGACGCTGATCGGACTCGCGCTGGCCAGCGTGGTCGCCGCGATCGCCGCGATCCTCGTCACCCGGGAATCCGCCATGGCCGCGCCCGCGGAAGGCCGCCGGCTGCTCGATACCATGGGTTGGGCCGCGCTGCTGCCGCTGGTGCTGGCGACGCTCGGCGGCGTGTTCGCGGCCAGCGGCGTCGGCGACGCGATCTCCGCGCTCGTGTCGGCTGTGATTCCGGTCGACAGCCGCATGGCCTGCCTGCTCGCCTATGCATTCGGGATGGTGTTGTTCACCGTGATCATGGGCAACGCATTCGCCGCGTTCCCCGTGCTGACCGCCGGCATCGGCCTGCCCTTGCTGATCCAGCGCCACGGCGCGGATCCGGCGATCCTCGGATCGCTCGGCATGCTCACCGGCTACTGCGGCACGCTGCTCACGCCGATGGCGGCCAACTTCAACCTGGTGCCGGCCGCGCTGCTGGAACTCGACGATCCCAACGCCGTGATCCGTGCACAGGTGGCGACGGCGCTGCCGCTGCTGCTGGTCAACCTCGTGCTGATGGCGGCCTTGGTGTTCCGCTGAGGCGCGCTCCCGCGAACGCGCCATTCGCCCCATGGCCGTCGATCAGTAAACGTTGAACTCCGCGCGGCAGCCGCGATCGACCCAGATCCCGGTGCGATCCCAGCCCCAGGTGCGGCCTTCGATGCAGGCCGAATCGGACAGCGTCCGCACCAGTTGCACGCCGCGCTGGACGGGCGCACTGCAATG
>Ga0310810_10012256_pt1 | contig 10062 bp, 6 predicted proteins | sample NCmetagenome_FD_207641 | JGI IMG/M metagenome (GOLD analysis project Ga0310810, IMG submission 207641) | Soil microbial communities from experimental microcosm in Duke University, North Carolina, United States - NC | ecosystem: Engineered > Artificial ecosystem > Soil microcosm > Unclassified ...
CCTGATCGTGAGGTCGCGGAGGGTGGGCAGCATCGTTCGTATTCACCATTAAGCGAGCTACGGATGAAGGTCAGGGAGTGACCCAAAGCTGACCCACTCCGTCAGTCGAACCACCGCTCGCTCGCAGTTAATCGCGCGCGCCGACACTGTTGTCCTCCGCTGCAAATCTGAAGTGGTCTCGCTTGGTAACCAACCCGAGGAATCCGTTTGAGGATCGGCCTCGCTGTCGGTTCCGATTCCTCTGCACACCCACTACCCGTCGCCGACCATCTCTCTCACGAATCTCTATCGACGTAATCTGGTAAATACTGACAGCGCGGCTTGCCTTGAGCGGTCCGAATTCGGCTTGGAATCGCTAGCGTCACTGGGGCAGCCCGACGCGGCGCAGCAGGTCGCTGAAACGTGGATCGGTGCGGACGGGGTCGAACGACGGGTCTTCCTTGAGAAACAGCACCGCCCAGGAATGCTCGGCGCAAAGCTTCTCCAGGAGCTCGAAGGTCCGGCCCCTGTCGCCAAGACGCGCCGAGTACCTCGCGGTCGCGAAGCGCGTCGCCTCCGTTTGTGGCGCCGACGTCCACTGTTCGATCTGACGACGAAGGTAGCCGACGATGCCGGCATGCGAAAACGCATCGGTGAGTGAGGTGAGCTCGCCGGCCGTTGCACCTTGAGCGCGGCCTTGCTTCACGTACTCATCCACGGCCTCGCGATACATCCCGCTGAAATAGTACGCGTCAGCGAGCTCGCCCGCCTGGTCGCCTGCATCCGGGTAGAGACGACGGTCCTCGAGGTACTGCGTGATCGCGTCGGCAAACCTGCGCGCGCGCAGGTAGTGGTAGCCGAGATGCTCGATGGGCGTGTGTGAAACGGGATCGAGTTCGAGGAACTTGCGGCTTTGGCGAAGCGAGTCGTCGAGCCGGCCGAGCAACAGCAGCAGATGCGAGTACTCGTGATAACACTCGGCACAGTTTGGATTCAAAACAATGGCACGCTGATATTCCTGCTCGGCCTCGGCGAAATTCCAATCGACGTAGATAAGGACGCCGGCAAGCGCGGCGTGCGCCTCACCGATATTCGAATCGAGCGACAGGGCTTTCGTCGCGGCCTCTCGGCCGTGCCGATATGCCTCGGGCAGGGTGCCGCCGGCGCCAATCATGTAGGCGTCGGCGATGCCGGCGTACGCGAGCGCGTAGTTGGGATCGACTGTGATCGCGCGTTCGAAGAAGTCGATTGCCTCCTTCGCGCCCTCCGGTGTCCATTTCTCCCAGGCAATTCGTCCCTTCAAATACAGCTGATAGGCTTCCGCGTTGGTGGTGGAGGGCCGCGCCAGCCGCGTTGCCGACTCAGGTTGCAGTCTTAGTCGGAGTCGGGCGGAGATATCGACAGGAATCTCGCGCGGTAGCGTCACGATCTCGGAGAGCGGGCGATCGTACTGCGCGCCCCAGAGATGGCTTCCATCGTCCACGCTCACCAGTTCGAGTTGAATCGCAATCGCCTTCGGCCGCGCTGTCAGCCGGCCGACCAGGACGCTGTTGACGCCGAGTTCGCGCCCGGCGGTGACCGGGTTGGGATCCTTCCCCTTGTAGTGGAAAACGGCGCTGTGCGACATGACCTTGAGGTCAGGCAGCTGTGAGAGCCGATCGATGATCTCGTCCGTGATCCCGTCAGCGAGATAGTCCATCTCGCGATCGCCCGCCGTGTTGGCGAAGGGCATCACGGCCAGCGATCGAATTGGCGCGCCGCGGCCATTCAACCAATGCACGCTCAACCCTGCTCCCGCCGCGAGGGCGAGCGCGGCGCCGGCGAGCGCGATGAGGCGCGCCCGCCCCACGCGCCGGTGCGCGTCCGCCGTGCGTGCGTGCGGATCCTTCAGCAGGCGGCGGAGATCGACTGCGAAGTCGCGTACCGACTGATAGCGTTCGTCAGGGCTCTTCGCCAGTGCTTTCTGGAGGATCCGTTCGAAACCGTCCGACACGCCGACCCGATGCTCAGAGAGCGGTCGCGGTACGCTCGTGAGGATCGCTGAGATCGTGGCCGCGGCGCTGGTGCCGCCGAACGGGTGATGGCCGGTCACCGCCTCGTAGAGCAGCCCACCCAGGCTGAACACGTCGCTGCGTCCGTCGACCGGTCCTGCGGCAAGCTGCTCCGGGGACATGTACGGCAGCGAGCCGATGACGGCCGAATCGACGAGCGCTGTCGCAGTCCTCGTCTGGGACGTGTTCGTCGGATCGTGCGTGAACGCCGCGACGCCAAAGTCCATGACCTTGGCCTGGCCCTTCCGCGTGATCATGATGTTGGCCGGTTTGATATCGCGGTGCACGATGCCTTGCGCGTGCGCTTCGCCAAGCGCGTCGGCGATCTCGGCTCCGAGCGCGATGGCGTCGGCGACGCCGATCGGGCCGCGTCGGAGACGCGTCTCGAGCGTCTCGCCTTCGATCAGCTGCATCACGATGAAGGCGCGACCGTCACTTTCACCGACCTCGTAGATCGTGCAGATGTTCGGGTGGTCGAGTCGGGCGGCCGCGCGGGCCTCCCGGATAAGCCGTCGATCGGCCTCGCCGCCCGTACCGTTCTCCGCGTGCAGGACTTTGATCGCAACGTTACGGGTGAGTTTCGTGTCCCTGGCGAGATAGACGATGCCCATGCCGCCCGTCCCGAGCGCCGAAAGGATCTGATAAGAGCCGAGTCGGCTGCCGCTGTCTAGGAGCATGAGCTCGTATGACTGGGCGGCAATCATATCAAGGCATCGCGAGTGGAGCCGCCGGGCACCGGTCCTGCGGAATGTCGCCGGAGCCCGGTGAGGCTGTGCAGCCTGATCACCGAAACAGCGGGCGCTCCCGCGCTCCGACCGGTGCGATTCGCGCGAGCGTCTTTAGAGCGGATTTCGCCTTGGCCTTACGCAGAGCCTTCCAGTCGCCGCCGGCGCGCTGGTGGCGGAGGTCGGTTAAGTAGGCGTACTCCGGCGTCAGGAGCCGGTCCTCCTCGGCCTTGGCTTTCGTCCACGATCGGGCGAACTCCTCGAACGTGGGTGCTTCTCCGCGCGTCCAGAAATCCATCGCGAGCACGCGCGCAACGGCGCCATCCCGGAACCTGCCGCCGGTCAGGTCGTGGAGTAATCGCATGACACCCTCGAACTCCTTCGCGTACCAACGATAATAAAGGCGGTCGCGAGGGCCGAGCCGCGCTGGTGGATTCTCCTCGCGGACGATCTGCACCGAGATGCGGGTGGGCTGACCGACCTGTCCGGTGCTGAGATAGCGGCGGACGCGGGCCAACACGATCGGCTTTCGATCGGTGTCCTTCGTGGCCTTCACCTTCCCGTTCGACGACTCGGCCACGATCCTGTAAGGAATCGCACGCGCCGAACAGAAGCCGCGAATCTCCTCGAGGTTCATGTAGTTCAGCTCTTCAAGGAGCCGCGTCCGCTCGTTTTTCGTGAGCTGCGACAAGAAGTTCGACATCCAAATCCTTCTCGTGTCCGACAGCATCGGCCGGTTTCACGGTGCCACCGCTCAGCCGGCGCGGGTCCGGTCTGAACGACAGTCGTTGTCGAACTCGCGAGTGCCGCCAGCACGCCTGCCCATCAATTTAGCGCGTATATTGACGCGAACGGGAGAGCCCATTACGATCCACTCGCGCAGCACGAGGGCCTGACCACGTGGTCCGTGGCCGGGCGCATACACATCGCATCTCAGTCCGTAGGGCGCATCGGCTCTCGCCGAAAGGGCACGGCCCACCTACAGCAACCACGTAGGGAGGGTGTGCGCATGTCTCGTCTCGACATCTACAAGAAGCAAGCGAAACAGCTCGTGCGCTGGCATCGCGAGGGCAATCACTCGATCGGTGGGCGCATTCGCGGTCTCGCCCGCTACCGGACGGTGACCGACCGTCAGGCGCTCGCGCTTGCGTTTCCACTTCGCGAAGCGCAGGAGATCATCGCGATGGAGGCGGGCTACGCGAGCTGGTCGGCATTGAAGGTGGCGGTTGCCAATGAGCCCACGCAGACCAAACCCAAGTCGCCGACACTTCGACTGACGCGCGCCGTGCCGGTGATCTTGGTTGCCAATGTGGAGGCGTCGGCCGAGTTTTTCAGGAACACTCTCGGTTTCTCGATCGATTTCCTGCATGGGGAACCACCGTTCTATGGCTCCATGTCGCGCGACGGTGCGTGTGTACATCTCAAATTCGTGCACCAGCCCGTACTCGCTGTTGGCGCGCAGGACCGGGATGGATTCATTTCCGCCTTCATCGAGGTTGAGAACGTGAAAGCGCTCTACGCTGAGTACGTCACGGCGGGGGCGATGTTCGACCAGAAGCTCAAGAAGCAGGCGTGGGGCGGACGAGACTTCATCGTCCGCGACCTTGACGGCAACGGGATATGCTTCGTCGGCCCGGTCGACTGAGAGGATCGGTTCTCCACGCACACGCGCACTTGCGAGATCCTGACTTCGACGAAGACTCGTTGTTGTTGGCCGAGCTGAATGAGTCCTAACGACGGGTCTCACAACGGCCACAAATCGCGCTATCAAGCGTTGGTCGCCGCGGTGAAGCTTGCTGGCTGACGATCAGCGATGGCTCATGAGGTCAGTGCGAACGAAATCCCCACCTCTTTGCCGTCGATCTCGCCAGCCATTTGTCTTTCATGATGATCGTTGTCTTGCTCGAATCGATCGACGTCAGTGACTGACCGCCATGAACCAGGCAGCGATGATCGGGCCCTGCGGTCCTCGTCCACGCTGGCCGGGCACTGGTGCGGGTGCGTCGGCTGGTGGTGGAGGCGCGGGTCCGCGTTCAGGCTGAAACAGATACGCCCGATGCGTCTTCGGATCGACGGTGATCGTTTTTGCGCCAGCGAACGTCGCGACGGTGGCGACGACGCTGTACTTGTCGGCGGCGTCTTGGTGAACAACCGTCACGTTGCCTTCACCGCCATTCGGAATGTAGATCAGTTTTTCTGACGGATCCCAACCCAACGCGTCGACCCGCGTCCCGTTGGCAATCGTCGCCACCACCTTTCCGCTGCTTGCGTCGACGACGACCGAAGTCTTACTGCACCCGGAAAAAACACGATTCGTCGCGCCGTCGTACGCAATACCGGTCGGCCCCTCGCATGGTGCCAGAGGCCATGACGCGGTCGCCTTCCAGGTCTTGACGTCGATGACCTGAATCGTGCTCTTGCCTTCGTTGTTGACGAAGATGTGACCTTTACCGTCGGCGGCGGCTCCTTCGGGTGCGTTGTCTTCGAGTTCTACCGTCGCGACGACGTCGCCGCTGTCGGGATCGATCGCGGTGAGCGTGCCGGGGCGACTGTGATTCGTCAGGATGATCTTATTGTCAGCTTCGTCGTACATGATGCCGTCGAGACCCGGGCCAATCTTGATCTTCTTGATCGGTGCCAGCGTCTTGAGGTCGAACATGGTGACTGTTTGATCGCCGCTGTTCGTCGTGAATCCGTGGCCAACCTTGGTGACGAGGCCTGCGCCGTGGACACCGGGAGTATCCGGAATGTCTCCGACGACCTTGCCGGTGGCCCCATCGACCACCATCATGTGCGTGCTGCGCGAAACGAACACGCGGCCGGTCGCGGATTCGACGGTTACGTAGTCGGTGCCACCCTCACCTTTAATGTCGTACTTGTCCACCTTGAACGCTGGCGCGGCGATCGGGCGTGCAACGGTGCCAGCCAGCAACGCCACGGCCGCAAGACCGATCGCGTGCGCCGCAAGACGCATGTGTTTAACACGTATCATGACGACTCCTTGCTGATTCCCAAACGAACGCGAGTGTAGCCTCAGCCAATTTCGGCGGCAATCTGTTCATCGAATTGTCATTTAACTAGCTTGCACGCGAGAGCGCACGATACGCCAGCGGAACCAGATAGAGCGTCACGAAGGTCGAGAGGGTCAGGCCGCCGATGACGGCGACAGCGAGCGGGCGCTGCAGTTCGGCGCCGGCGCCGAGACCGAGCGCCAACGGCAAGAGCCCGAACAACGTGCACAGCGTGGTCATCAGGATGGGCCGCAGGCGGACTCGTCCGGCGATCTCGAGCGCCTCGGTAAACGGGTGCCCGTCGTCGCGCAGCCGGTGAGCGTAATCGATGAGGACGATGCCGTTCTTCACGACCAGGCCGACCAACAGGATCAACCCCATCGCTGACGAGACGTTCAGCACGATCCCCGTGAGAAGCAGCAGCGCGAACGCGCCCGCCAGTGACAGCGGCGCGGCGAGCAGGATCAGCACGGCCGGCAGGAAGTGACGGAATTGGATGACCAGAATGATGAACACGAGCGACGCCGCCACGGCGAAGACCATCAGCAGCTCACGGAACGACTGTCGCTGCGCTTCATATTGGCCCCCGACATCCGTCGTGTAGCCGACCGGAAGCTTGAGCGTTGCCAACTTCTGCTGGATCTCGCCGACGGCGCTGCCGAGATCGCGGTTCTCCAAACGGCCGGTGATGAGGGCAACCTGCCGCAGGTTCTCGCGCTGCAGGATAATCTCCCCTTCACTGGTTGTTGGCTGCGCGACGGCGCTGAGCGGCGCCGAGCGTCCATCGTCGGCACGGATCGGCGTGGACGCCATTCGCACCGGATCGAGGCGATACGCGTCAGGGTACCGCACGCGCACTGGAATGGTGCGATCGGCGAGCCGTAACTCCGTCTTGACGTCCCCCAGCCATGCATCCGAGAGCTGTTCGGACGCTTGGGGGATCGAAAGGCCCAGGCGGCCGAGCGCTGCGCGATCGAACTCCCATGTGGTTTCCGGGTTGCCCCGTCGCACGCCCACCACGTCCACGACACCTTCGGTGCCCTCGAGCAGCTTTTCGACCTGCTCGGAAATGTCAGCGAGTGTCTCGGTATCATCGCCGAACACTTTGACTTCGACCGGCTCCGCTGCGCCTTCGAGGTCGCCGAGCATGTCCTGCAGCAATTGCACGAACTCGATGTCGAAGGTGGGGACAGTTTCCTCGAATTTGCCGCGCAGATCTTCAATCACTGCCTCGGCACGACGGCGCCTCTTTGGCGGCTTCAGACGCACCAGAATGTCGCCTTTCGTTTGCTGCGTCGCGAACAGGCCGAGCTCGGTGCCGGTGCGGCGAGTGAACGCGGCGATATCCGGCGTCTCTCGAAGCACAGCCTCGATCTTCTTCGCCTCGCGGTCGATCTCATCCAACGCGGAGCCGGCCGGTGCGTTGTAGTCAATGACGAAGCCGCCTTCGTCCGCCTCCGGTAGGAATCCCGTTCCGATGCGCGTGAACAGCAGCGCTCCCGCGATCGCAAGGAGCACGGCGACGAGGACACCGAGTGTCGGGCGTCGCATCGTCGAATCGAGCGTGCGCGAGTACAGCCGCTCGAGCACGCCGGTTTCGTGTTCCTCCGCGCTCGCGTGGGTGCGTTCGTGATGGCGCGCCGCTGCGCGCGCGAGCAACGGAATCAGCGTCAACGCCTGCACCAGGGAGATCAGCACGGCCGCGGCCAGCGTCACCGACAGCGACTTGAAGAACTGGCCGACGACACCCGACAGCATGCCGAGAGGGACGAAGACGACGACCGTCGTGAGTGTCGATCCAATGACCGGCGCCATGATTTCGCGCATCGCCGACGCCACCGACTGCGCCGAGTTCTCGCCGCGGCCCAGGTGACGGTAAATGTTCTCCACAACAACGACGGCATCGTCGATGACCAGGCCGATCGCAACCGCAAGGCCACCCATCGACATCACGTTGACGGTCTGCCCGAGCCACCGCATGACCAGGAACGTCGTCATGATCGTGAGCGGCAGCGTGACGGAGGCGACGAGCGTCATCCGCCAATCGCGCAGGAACACCAGCAGCACGACGACCGCCAAGATCGCGCCGATCAGGATCGCATCGCGGACGTTGACGATGGCGGTGGTGACAAACTCGGCGAGGTCGTAGGTCTTGGACAATTTGAGTCCGCTCGGCAGCGATCGCGCGAGGTCGTTCAGCACGGTCTCAACGCCGGCGCGGACATCCAGAATGTTCGCGCCAATCTGTTGCGAGATGCTGATGTTTGCCGCGACCCGACCGTCGCCGCTGACGAGGGTCATGCGGTCGGGCGCGCCGCGCTCCACGGTGGCCACGTCGGTGACGCGGATCGTCGCGCCGCCCTTGACGGCTACGGGAGTCGGGGCAATGTCCTCCATCGCCTTCCACATGCCTGAGGCGAGCACGAGGTGGAACTTGCCTCCCTGGCTGTAGCGACCGACCGGGTTCAGCGTGTTGGCGGCCTGCAGCGCGTCAGCGACGTTTCCAATCGTCAGACCGGTTGCCGCCAGCCGCGCCGGATCCGCAATCACTTCGATCTCAGGCTGATCGCTCGAGATCACTTCGACGTTGCCAACCCCGGCCACGCGCGAAAGCGCCGGCCGCATGACGTAATAGGCGTAGTCGTAGAGATTGGCCGACGACAATGCGCCGGTGAGATTCACGCTGAGGAATGGAAAGGCCGACGGCGTCAGGCGCTCGACCGTCAGATCCAGATCGCTTGTCAGGGAGGACCGAATCTCGGCGATCCGCCCTTGTGCCTGCTGCAGCGCCACGATCATGTCGGTGACCGGATCAAATTGCGCCGAGATCTCGGTCGAACCGCGGAACGTTGTCGATCGCACACGCCGGATGCCAGGCACTTCCAGGAGCGCCTGCTCAATCGGGCGCGTCACGGTCAGCATCATCGTCTTGGCCGGTAGCGTGCCGGCGTGGCCGATGACGACGACGCGGGGGAAGACGAGCGGCGGATAGATGTCACTGGGCAGCTGGGTGGCCGAATAAAGACCAGCAGCGGCCAGCAACAGGGTAATCAAGACGACCGCGCGCCCGTAGCGCTCGACGAAAGACGCGAGGCTCATTTGTCCTTGTCTTTGCCGCTGGCGTCGGTCTTGTCGGGGTTCTTGTCCTTCTCACCATCGGCGCCGCTGACCGCGATGTCCGCGCCGTCGGGCAGCTCCTGCTGTCCCGTCACGATCACCGCGTCGCCAGTCTTGAGGCCGCCCGTCACTTCAACCTGCTTCGGCGTCGTCAGCCCCAGCGTGACTTTGCGCTTATGCGCCTTCTTGTCACCACCGGCGAGCATGACGAAGGCATCCTCGTCTTCATGGAGAATGGCCTCGATCGGCACGACGAGCGCGTTCGGATGATGCTCGGCAACGATCTCGACCCGCACCGGCGTGCCCGCTGCGAGCTTGGTCCCTTGACTGAAGGAGATGCGAACATCGGCAGCGACACCGGTGGGATCCACAGCGACGGGTCGACTGAGGACGTTGCCGCTCTCCGGCTCGTCAGAACCTGGCACGATGATTCGTGCGGGGTGTCCAACCTGCACCCGCGTGAGATCGGCGATGGCGACGGAGGCGACCACCTGCAGCTTGCTCGGGTCGATCACGCGCAGAATAATGTCGGTCGCGGCGGCGTCAACGATGTCGCCGGGATTGTGCGCGCGTTTGGCCACCACGCCGGGGAACGTGGCGCGCACGACCGTACGTCTTTCGATCGATTGAGCGCTGCGCAGCGCCGCTTGCGCCTGTTCGACGGCAGCCGTCGCCTCGGCGAGATCGCGCTCCGCATCTTCGAGTTCTTTTTGCGCGGCCACGCCGTGTTGCACCAGCGTGGTCAGGCGAGACACCGACGCCTGTGCGTTTCGCACGTGCGCTTCCGCGGTGGCGAGTTCTCCTCGCCGCGTGGCGACGTCAGTCTGCAGGGACGGGATATCGAAGCGGACCAGTAGATCGCCCGGCTTGACGCGATCGCCTTCCGCCTTCGGCAGCTCGACGATCCGTCCGTGTTCGGGGGCGGTGATCGCCCAGTCGGCGCCGGGCGCAGCGCTCACCACGCCGGTCGCGGCGACGATCCCCTCCATGATCTGCGGCGCCATGGTGATCGTCGTCACCGTCGCAGCCGCCTTGGTCTCGACTTCCTCGACTGTCGGTCGGGAGCAGTTCCAGACGAGGAGCGCCGGCGCCAGAATGGTAGCGATGCGTTTCATTTCAGCGGCGTCCCCATCGCCCGTTCGAGATCGGCAAGCGCGCGTTGATAATCGAGTCCGGCCT
>Ga0310810_10012257_pt1 | contig 10062 bp, 8 predicted proteins | sample NCmetagenome_FD_207641 | JGI IMG/M metagenome (GOLD analysis project Ga0310810, IMG submission 207641) | Soil microbial communities from experimental microcosm in Duke University, North Carolina, United States - NC | ecosystem: Engineered > Artificial ecosystem > Soil microcosm > Unclassified ...
TTAAAGAGTTTTCAATCTCTCCTACCCTCCCGGCCCACATAACAGGATAAATTTTTCACTAGGTCGCCTCAAGGTGAAGCAGAAAATTTGGGTTTGCATCGACAGACCGGTTCAAATCGTCGTTGTATTGATTATGCTGAAAAGAGCGCCACGACATCGCGGTGCCAGATTATGATCAACGACCTTTGGTACAAGAATGCCGTGATTTATTGCCTTTCCGTTAGCACTTTCATGGACGCCAACGGAGATGGGATCGGCGATTTCAAAGGGCTTGTGCGCAGACTGGACTACTTGCACGGCCTGGGGGTGACCGCTATTTGGCTGATGCCGTTTCAGCCGTCTCCATATCGCGACGACGGCTACGACATCTCAGATTATTACGGCGTCGACGAGCGCTACGGAACACTCGGCGATTTTGTCGAATTTGCTCATGGTGCCGAGCAACGCGGGATTCGCGTCATCATGGATCTCGTGGTGAACCACACGTCGAATCGACATCCGTGGTTTCAGCAGGCCCGCCGCGACCCTCACTCGCAATATCGCGATTGGTATGTGTGGGCTAAGAAAAAGCCGCCGCATGGAGACACGGGAATGGTCTTTCCCGGCGTGCAGAAGTCGACTTGGTCTTACGACAAAGTTGCGCGGGCTTGGTATTTCCACCGATTCTATGATTTTCAACCCGATCTGAATACCTCGAACCCTTACGTGCAGTCCGAAATTCTGAAGATTATGGGTTTTTGGATTCAGCTCGGGGTGGTCGGATTTCGCATGGACGCTGTGCCGTTTGTGATATCGACGAAAGGCGCGCGGGTGAGAAAGCCGGTCGAGCAATATGACATGCTGCGCTCCTTTCGAGAATTTCTGCAGTGGCGCGCGGGTGATTCGATGATACTCGCCGAAGCCAACGTTTTGCCTGAGACCGACATGGATTATTTCGGCGACGATGGCGACCGCATGCACATGATGTTTAACTTTCAGGTGAACCAGCACCTGTTCTATGCTTTGGCGGCCGCCGATTGCCGCCCGCTTGTCCAAGCGCTCAAAGCCACAAAGTCTCGACCGGCGACGGCGCAATGGGGTTTGTTTCTGCGCAATCACGACGAGCTCGATCTCGGTCGCTTGACTGAGGAGCAACGCCAATGCGTTTTCGAAGCCTTCGGACCAGAGAAGGAGATGCAGCTCTATAATCGAGGTATTCGGCGCCGGCTCGCGCCGATGCTCAAAGGTGACCGGCGCCGCGTCGAGCTGGCCTATAGCTTGATGTTCACGCTGCCCGGAACCCCCGTTGTTCGTTACGGCGACGAGATCGGCATGGGCGATAATCTCAGTCTGTCGGAGCGTAACTGCGCGCGCACACCGATGCAGTGGTCGACCGAGCCACAGGCTGGATTCACGAAATCCAAACGGCCGATATTGCCGGTCATCAGCGGCGGTCCTTACGGCTATGAACATGTCAACGTTGCAGAGCAGAGGCGCAATCCAAATTCTCTGGTGAACTGGACAGAACGTATCATTCGGATGCGCAAGGAGGTCCCGGAGATTGGCTGGGGTGACTTTGAGATAGTCGCGACCCGCGACCCAGCGGTATTCGCGATCCGGTATGATTGGCGTAACAACTCCGTGCTCTTCGTACACAATCTGCACGCCACTCCGAAAGAGATCTCTTTCACCACAGGTTTACACGGCAAGGAGAATCGGCTGCTGGTTAACCTGCTCACGGAAGATCACAACCGAGCCGACGAGAACGGAAGACATCGGCTACTGCTCGAGCCCTACGGCTACCGCTGGTATCGAGTCGGCGGACTCGACTACCTGCTCAAGCGAAGCGAGATAGACACTCCGTAGATACAGACAAGGAGGCTCGATAGTGACCGCGCACGTTGCGTGGCCACACGAAGGCCGCGCGCACCCGCGCTCGTCGGAGACGCAAATAACATCGAATCTTCGGCGGCCAAAACCCGATTGCCGTTTAGCAATGGATACAAAAAGCAAGCGTCCGCACGCGAGCACGAGTTCAACTGAGTGGGTCCGCCTCCCCCATGCGAGCTGCAGCGCACGCCCCTTGCTCGATGCACCCGCGTAAATGGCTTTACCAGCCAATACGAGAAAAAAGCCTGCGCTCCCGACATCGCGACGTTTGCACCGTTCTCGTCGATGCTAAACGAATTTCGGCCTCGGGACCTTCACTTTCTCGGCGATCATAGCCGCCGCGCACTTGCCGTACTCAGGCTTCTAGCGGACTGGAACTGGTAACTGCCGTCTGTTTTCGCGCCGGAGTTGGGCGAGGCGGCACACAAGGGCGCGCTGGGGGATTTCAACGAGTCCCGTATAGGGCGTGTAACATCTCCATTATCAGGAAGATTGCGCATGAAACCGACAAAACACTATTTTCTCTGATGGTTTGGTCAATTCTTTTTTTCGCGTCTACTTCCGTCTTTCCGATCACTCAGGATAGACTGCAACAGACTAAAATCGAAAACTCGCTGTGCCGGAATATCTTTTTCGATTTTCACTTCGTTCTTGTGAAAATCAAGGATGCGCTCTTGCGCAGCGGGCGTCAAAGTGCCGTCCTCCGTATACGCCTTCACCGAGGCTCGGTATACCGATAGCGCGTCTTCTTCCGGAACTTTGCTGAACCGAGCAAACATTCTCACTGCCTCTTTTTCATTCGTGCGGAACCATTGCAAAGTCTGCAGCGTGCCCGCCAAAAACCGTCGCACGAAGTCGGACCGCTCCGCCAGAAGCTTTTCTGTGACGGCCACACCGCCGCTCGAATATTCAAAATGGTCGCCATAGGCGGCAAGCTCGTTGAAGCCCATCTTACCAGCGCGGGTGCGCTCCGGCGCATTGACTACCGTAGCGGCGACGCTGCCGCTGCCCAAAGCCGCAAGACGTCCTTCCAGCGGTATCACTTGAATGGTCACGTCGCGCTGCGGATCAATACCATTTTTGATCAAGAGCTCTCGCGTCATCTGCCCGCTCGCACCGCCGATCGTTTGAATGGCGACAGTCTTTCCCCTGACGTCTTGTAGCCTCTTGATGTCGGGCGCGCCGTAAAACCAAAATTGCGGCTTGCTGTCGAACACCATAATGATCTTCAGACGGACTCCGCGCATGATCGCGGTTGTCGTCGCGCCGAGAATCTGGCTGAAATCGAAGCTCCCGCCGATGAGTCCCTGCACGCCGACCTGCGGCTGCGCCATGATGGTTAATGTATCGAGGCCCTGGTCTCTGTAGAATCCTTTGTCGACTCCCGCGACGAACAGGAATGCGTTCGGACTGCCGATGCCGGTGCGATGCACCTTGGCGGTATCTACAGCAAGCGCGCCCGGAACGAAGCCGGCAAGGAGCAGCATAAGTAACACGAAAGCTATTGAAAAGGTCCTGTTTGCCTTCACGAGAACGTTCTCCTTGTTGACCTAACTCCGAAACAAGGAAGTCCAAAACTCTTCGCATCACCCGCTTCTGTCATGCCTTGGCTTCGGACTTTGATGTTCGAATTTCTCAGCTCTCCATTGTTTCGAAATGAGCCTTGGACAGTGTCTTCCATTGTTTAGTCGGCCGCGACTCTGCAAGTGCGCGAAGCTCTCGCTCCCAGATTTTGCGGAAAAGGATTACCACCGCGTCATTGCGACCCAAGTGAAAATTGCTTTGATCGGCCATGGCACCCTGCCCTACTTGAGCAATATAGTCCTCGATCCGGGTCAGCTCATAGTTGTCTGCCGTTACAATATTTTTGATCTTTGCCTTGCCTTGGAGCACTCGTTCCCCTAATTCGACATGGCTCGGTCCGTCAGGTTCGGCCTCCGACACGCTCTCCAGGAATTTCTTCTTCGCTTCTTCGCTTTCGAGATGCACGATATCGACACCCAGACCCAGGCAGCGGTCATTCTCGATCGGCACGCGCCAGAGAAATCGATCCACCGAGCCTTGCCCAAGTTGCTTGGCCATGGGGCCCTTTATCCCCAGCGGATGGCGCAAGTGATTCATGTTCGGCATGAGGATGTAGCGTGCTTCGGTTTTGCCGGCGCCGAGCTTCCGGGTTAGCTTGATTCCGACGTCGCTTTCCTCTGCAACCAGCTGATCGGGAACTATAACCTCGATGCCGATTCTGCTGCGCGATTCGCGGTGGGTGAAGGGGACATGAACCGGATCGCCAAGGTTATCGAGCCGGTTGAAGTAATTGCAGTGCCATTCTTCGCTCAGGAGAATGTCGATGATGCCACCTTCATCGAAATCCGGATAGCGAGGAAATGGCGGGGCTGCGCCGTCACCTAGATAGGCGAAGATGAGTCCAAGGTATTCTTCGGTCGGATAGCTGCGGATTTGGATTTTGGACTTGAAAGACGCGTCTTCGCCGGGCTGATCGACACACTGCCCCAATGCATCGTACTTCCAGCCGTGATAAAAACAGCGAATACAATCGTCCTCCACCCAACCGGCGGAAAGTTGGGTGCCCCGATGAGCGCAGCGAAATGCCACGACATGGGGAATGCCAGTCTGTCCCCGGTACAGAGTAAAATTCTCACTCATGATCCGAAGCGGCATAGCTTCACCTGTCGGCACATCTTTGGCGCGGCAAACCGGCTGCCAAAAGGAACGCAGGTAGCGCCCGGCGAGAGTGCCAGGCTCGGTGTGATAAAGGTCTATCGAACTGTCATCACCCATACTTTTTCTCCTTTGCACATGTGCTTCGGTAATGTCATAGAACAATCTTCCCGAAGCCGCTGTGTCAGCTTTCGCGCACTCGAGAGCAACTGCAACGTCTTGTAGGATCTTCCCACTGATGCCGCGGGGCAATCAAACAATCAATATCGGTACCATCATGAAGAAGACCGACTAGCGCGAAATCATTTACGCGCCCTCACATCACATCACTTGCGCTACGGCCCCAAATAGGCAGGTCCTTTCCCCGAGGTGCTACTTTTCGGTCTCTCTCTGTACGTGATCGACGCTCTGACAATCAGACAAACCTAGTCTTCTACCGCAACGAAGCGGCAGGGAGAAGCTCCGCCCTTTTTGATCAGCAGCGGCAGCACGATCATCTTCACGCGGTTGCTGGAAATTTGGTCGCAGTCGACCAGACACTTGCAGCCGGCCATCGCTTTACGGATCAGCGCGCCGTAGCTGCTCGGATGCGGGCTGCCGTGTCGATGCGCGCCCAGGTCGATCACCCTTTCCCGGGCTTCGGCCGACGGCCACGGCTTCGGATGCGGCACCAATGGGGCATCGCCGCGAAACCAGTTGTTGCCCTGCACCCGCGGGGGATTCACCAGGCCGCAATCGGTCATGAAAAGCGAGCTGCCCATCTCGTCCATTTTCTTCGCCAGCAGCGCCGCGGCGTCGAAGTGGAGGCTGGGCGTCCTCTTGTAGTAATCGATGCCGAGCTCATAGGCGCGCTCGCGCGTGCCCCAGCCCGTGCGAATCAACACTTCGTCGTTTTTCCGGTAGTCCGCCTTCTTGATCGCGGCTTCCATCTCATCCGGCTTAATTTCGTGCGCTTCCGGCACCCGAATATCGAGAATTGTCGTCTCCCGCAGAATCAGCTTTTCGAGCGGGATTTCGTCGAGCAGCCAGGAAAATTTCGGATCGGGCTGCAGGGGGGTCGGGTCAAACGGGTTGCGCTGATGCGGCACCATAAAGGGGCTGCCGGTTTCTCCGTCGAGCTTCATGCGGGTCATGCGCACACCGTGTCTGTCGTAGTACATGTATTCGCGCAACTGCACTGGTGAGTTCGTGAACGGCAAGATCTCCCCGTAACCGGCACCCTCCCAAATAGGCATCGTCAAATCGATCAGTCTCATCTCAGTCCTCCAAAGCGACGACTCGGCACGTTGAAGCTACGCCACGCACAACTTTCAACGGCGAAACGATTATCTTGATCTTGTCCCTCTCGATCTCGCCACAGTGCACCAACTTCCGCACTATCATGATTCCCGCGGCAGCGAATTGCAGCTCCACAGCGAAGTCCTTTTTCGCCTTCTCACTGTCGTAGAGATGGAGATACATGCGGGACTCGGCGGATTCAGCCGCCGGCAGCGGCAGAAATGACGACCACTCCGGCAAGAGATGCTTGTCCGGCCAGCCGAGCAGCGCCGTGTCGATCAACAGCAAGTCGTTTTGATTTTCCTTCATGCGGGGCGCCAAATATTGCGCTGCTTCCAGCGTGACATGCGGACTGCCGAAGACGTACGACTCACCGTGGGGCTTATCGCCCCAACCGGTCGCGATCAGGATCGCGTCTCCGTTTGCCGGCCGCGCCGCCTCGAAGGCCTTCTGCACTTCAGACTTGCTGATCTCTTCTCCCTCAGCCTTGGCGATGGCCAGCACACTGGCGCTGCGCAGAACCAACTTATCGAGAGGCACCTGATCGAGCCGCGCCGTTTTGCGAAAAGCTTCGAATACCGAAGGCAGGGTCAGGCACGTGCCTGAATCGCTGCCAATGATCATTCCCTTTTCCTGATGGTTCTTCGGTCCGAGAAAAAATTTTACCGATGTCGGCAAAACCTCGTCGGGCATTCCCCGGTAGTTCAGTGGCATTGTAAGCTCAATGAATTTCATAATCCTCCCATCTGCGCGACCCCACCTTTTTCCTTGGTTGGAGTCGCTACAATCGTCATACGGGCAACACCCGCATCTTATCAGCGCCAGTTCGACCCAAACCTGCCTGACGCTCCGGGCTAATTCAGGTCAGTACCTATACTGCCAATGCCAGTTGCCTTCGACAAACCAATCGTGCAATTGTCCTGCAACGTTAGGAGGGTTCATGGCGAGAATTGAAGGCATCAGCGACAACGAAACTAATGAATACGTACGGAAAATTATCGAAGAGCAGAAAAACCGTCATGGTTTTGTATCAAATACCGCCAAGATATTTGCCCTCAGGCCGTCCATTCATAAAGGCGTCCAGGCGCTGGCGCAAGGCATACAGGAATCAGGGCTCATAACCCCGGAGCTACGCAACTTGGTATGCGTCAGGGCCGCTCAGATCAACGGCTGCCCGTATTGAATTGACAGCAATGCATCCGGGGCGATGCACAACGGCGCCACTGCAGAAAAAGTCGAAGCTGCCCTGAGCGATTGGAGAAAAAAACCCCTGTTTTCAACGCGTGAACGGTTAGCGTTGGAGTTGGCCGAGCGAATGACCTACACGGGCAAGCGGGTCACGGACAAGTTTTTCCAGCGCCTGAAGAATCACTTCACCGACGAGGAGTTGGTGGAGCTAGCTGCGGTTATCGCGCTTGAGAATTTTCGCAGCAAATTCAACCCGGTCTTCGGAATTGAAGCAAACAATTTTTGCCCGCTGCCTGGAGTCAAAGAAGCGGCCTCTGCTGCGACGCGGCGGTTCCATGAATGACGCCATGCTCTTCTGTCAGCGCCTTCCTGCCTCGGCTTCCACGCATACTCGGTCCAGGAACCCATGACCTTCTCACATGACGCGACCGAGATTCGAATGATCCGGTGGATAAAATTTTTGGTGGAAGAGAGAGTAGAGGGTAAAGAACCGCCGTGTACCATTTCGTTCCGCTTACCCACAGGATAAACCACCGCCTACCGCTCCCGGCCGAGCGGCAGATTTGACCCCTACGATTAAATAGGGACACCAGCTGATTTACCGCGCGACAATGTGAAGGGAACTTTTCTGCGCCTGGTTAGCGCCAACAGCGGAAGGCGCTTCAGTTAAAGACGTGGTCGTGGTTCGAGATCAGTGATCACTGGCTTGAACTCGTCCAGGTTGATCCTGACCTTCTATTGAAGGTCGAGGGTTTGCCGAAGCCGAATGAAGGCGCGAACCACGTACGCGCTACGTTCGCCAGATGCAGATACGCTACAGGAATTTATCCGAGAGATTCGCAGGAAGTGCGGGTCAGGGGAAAAGAGGGGCAATTTATCTACAAGCTGCGATGGCAGTGAGAACCCCTCCTTCCGAAGAAACCCCTCGGGAGGAGGAGTTCTTTACACTGCATCAAATGGTGGAACCGATGGGGCAGTGTAAAGAACCGCTGTGCACCATTTCGTTTTGCTTGCCTGGATAACCCACCGCCTACCGTTCCCCACCTAAGCGGGCAATTTGATCCCTACCATTTAAAACCAGGGACACCAACTGGTCCACATCGCAATGGTGTGAAGTAAATTTTTCTGCGCCTGGTTAATGCCATCATCGATCGGAAGGCGCTTCCGGGCTCAATTCTTTTTAGATGATGCTGGCGATCCGCAGCTCTTCCACGTTCACCTGGTAAGCGGGTAGTAAGGAGCGAGCGGACGCGGACAAGGCGTACGGAATGGGCTATCACCAAAGAAAACTCACTCACGATCTCCCTCTAGACGGCGGCTTTCCTCGAAACCTTCGAATACCTCGCGGACGATCTCCTCGAATTGCCGCACTTCTTTGTCATCAAGGGCCTTGAATTCGTTCTCCCGGCGCCTCTTGGGGAGCGTCCCGCTGTTCTGGCGGATGAACATGAGCAGATTTTCCGCCAGGTGGTCCGGCATTTCGACCGTATCCATGATGCGGCGCAGCGCTTCATCGTGCCTGCGCAGATAATCGATCTCGCGCGGCAGATCCTTATCGACCGTCCTCTGAACGCACGAATAGAGAAATTCGGCTGCCTCGGTGCAATCAAAATACCGGTAGAGATCGGCCGTATCGTTCAGAACCTCGACATTGCAGTCCGGCGTCGGCCGCCACTCGATAAAGGGCATCAACGGCCTTGAATGCGACTGGAGTGTTGTCCGGTAGTCATCGATGCGATCGAGCAGGACAGATGAGACCGGAAAGATCATGCCGGGCGGTGTGAATTTTCGCTCGGCCAGAACGTGGTGAATGAGGCAGCGGTGCAATCGGCCGTTTCCATCCTGCAAAGGGTGGACGTACACAAATCCGAAAGCTGTTGCCGCAGCCTGCAAGACAGCATCGAGCCCGGCCTCGCTCATTCGTTCATTGGCGGCGAGCAAGCCATCCATGAGCGCCGGCAGGTCGGCGGGCCGCGCGCCGATAAATTCCGGCAGAGGGTCGCCGTTATGATCGCGCTCACCGAGAAACACGCCGTCCTGACGAAAACCCGGCTGCACAAACCGCGAGTCTTCGATCAGAATGCGGTGCAGACGGATGATTTCATCGATCGTCAGTTTGTTCCTTCCGGCTTGCATCACGGCCCTGCCCCAGCGCTCCAGCCGGTTGCGCGGCGGGCGCTCGCCCTCGATCTCGAAACTTGCGCGGCTATCGGCGAGCAGCAGGAAGCTGGCCGCGCGGGAGACGAGATGCGCTCCGGTGCGGCCGATAGTCTCGCGTGCCTTTTCAGCAAGGGCGAGTTCCTCAAAACGGGTTAGTGTTTTTGTGCGGCGAATAACCGGACAAAATTTGCCCGTGCCGAGTAAATTGTCGCGAACACGGTGGCGGCGGGACAACTGCGGTTTCGCAGTAAAGTAGAATTTCGGATCGAGCACATTGATCGCCGCGACCTTCTGCGCGTCAGGTATGTCGAGAGTCTTGGCGGTGAGCAGTTCATATAAAAACCAGATACGGCGAGACAATATGCCGATCGGGGCGGCGGCGACGAGGTCCTCCAATGCCTTTCCAGGCACGGCGTCGAACACACGCTTGAGGATGAGAAGGTCGAGAGTCTCATGGCGAAGCGCAAATGTGAGGTGATCGGCAAAATCGTCTCCCGGCCAATATCGCTTGTCGAAAACCCGCCATATGCCGTTTTCCCTCCTGTTGCCACTTATATGTTTCTCGGAAACGCAGCTCGGCCGGCGTACCGGCCCCTTGAGCGAGAACTCCTGAACGAGCGCAGCCCAGCCCGCAAGCCTTGTCTGCTCAGGGACGGGAACCTCCTGGAAAGTGCGGGTGGGGCTGAAATCAAGCCGCATGCGTCGAAAATCCTTTTGTTAACGTCGAAAACTCAGCCTTTTCATGCTATATCATCGAAAAATACCCGTACCGTCGAAAAGCGTTCACGTACGTCGAAAACGACCCCAATATATTACAGTAAATCGAAAAATGCTTCAATCTAATTGGCCGAATTGTGCCGCTGCGCCACCTTTTCGGTGGCTCTGCCG
>Ga0310810_10012258_pt1 | contig 10062 bp, 6 predicted proteins | sample NCmetagenome_FD_207641 | JGI IMG/M metagenome (GOLD analysis project Ga0310810, IMG submission 207641) | Soil microbial communities from experimental microcosm in Duke University, North Carolina, United States - NC | ecosystem: Engineered > Artificial ecosystem > Soil microcosm > Unclassified ...
GCTCGGCTTGTTCCGCACCTCGCCCTCGACCAAAGAGAACCGCCGCCACGGCCTGACGCAGTTCCTGGTCGACATGAAGACGCCGGGCATCACCGTCAATCCCGTGTACCAGATGAGCGGCCAGCACGACTTCAACGAGGTCGTGTTCGAAGACGCGTTCATTCCGGACGATCACGTGCTCGGCGAGATCGACGGCGCCTGGAAACAGGCGACCAGCGAGCTCGCCTATGAGCGCAGCGGTCCGGAGCGATTCCTCGAGACCTTCTACGTCATGCTCGAACTTATCCGCGAGCTCGGGCGCGAGCCAGACCTGCGCGGCGCCGAGGGCCTCGGACGTCTCGTCGCGCAATTGCACACGTTGCGGCGAATGTCGGTGTCGGTCGCCGGCATGCTGCACGCCGGCAAGGAGCCGGTCGTCGAAGGATCGCTGGTCAAGGACCTCGGCACGCTCTGGGAGCAGGCCCTGCCGAACCGCGTGCGCGAGCTCACCGCTTTCCTCGATCCGGAGATCGGCAATCGGGACACGCTGGAGCAGCAGATCGCCTTCGCCACCATGATCGCGCCGAAACTCACGATCCAGGGTGGCACCACCGAGATTCTGCGCGGCATCATCGCCCGCGGGCTCGGCCTGCGCTAACCGGAGAGACCGCCTTGCCCGATCTCGAGAAACTCTTGTGGCCGAAATCGGTGGCGGTGGTCAGCGCGTCGTCCGACCTGCACGGCCTGCGCGGCCGCATTTTCGAGACGATCCTCAGCCATCCATACGAGGGCCGTGTCTATCCGATCAGCCGCAGCGCCGCCGAAGTGCAGGGGCACAAAGCCTACCCGTCCGTCGACGCGCTACCCGAAACCGTCGACATGGCGGTGCTGATCATCCCGGCGGTGCACGTCGTCGCCGAGCTCGAACGCTGCGGCAAGGCCGGCATCAAGGCGGCGGTGATCATGTCGTCGGGCTTTGCCGAGGAGCCGGGCGGCGAAGGCGCACGCATGCAGGCGGACATCGCGCGGATCGCGCAGCGCTACGACATGGCGGTGACCGGGCCGAACTCGGAAGGCTACGCCAATGTCGCCGCGTCGCTGTGCCCGACCTTTTCGCCGGCGCTCGACAAGAACGCCGGCGCGATCAAACCGAAGCAGCCGATCGGCGGCGGCCAGGTGTCGGTGATCTCGCAGAGTGGCGGACTCGGCTTCGCCTTCTTCGACCGCGCGCGGCCGCGCAACATCCTGTTTCGCCACGTCGTCACCACCGGCAATGAATGCGCGCTCGATGTCGCCGACGTGCTCGACTACCTCATCGACGAAGGCGGCACCGACGTCTTCCTGCTGCTGATCGAGGACGTGAAGTCGCCGGACAAGTTCAGGCGCGCGGCCGAGAAGGCACTCAAGGCCGGCAGGCCGCTGATCGTCGGCAAGATCGGACAATCCGAAGCGGGCATTCGCGCGGTCGCCTCGCACACCGCCTCGCTCGCAGGCTCGCAGGCCGCCTATCGCGCCATCTTCGACCATTACGGCCTGATCGAGGGCCGTGACTTTGACGAGATGCTCGACTTCGCCGTGGGCTTCCTTGCCTGCGGCAAGGACCGCCTGCCCGCCGGTAACCGCATGGGCATCGTGACGGCCTCTGGCGGCGGCGGCATCTGGACCGCGGACGCCTGCGCCGCCGCGGGGCTCGACGTCCCGGTGCTCGACGATCCGACCCGGCGCGCGCTCGAGGAGCACATCCCGCCCTATGGCACGTCGGAGAACCCGGTCGATTCGACCGCGCAGGGCGTGCACAAGATGGGCTACGCCGCCTTCGCCCGCATCACGGCGGAATCGCCGCTGATCGATGGCGTCATCGTCGTCGTCACGGCGCGCCGCTCGGCCTTCCTCGAAGGCGATCTCGAAAAACTCAAGGACCTCAAGCGCGCCAGCCGCAAGCCGGTGTTCATGTGGACCTACACGCTGCCCTCGGAGCGCAGCGTGGAGATCCTCAACGAAGCCGGCTATGCGCTGTTCACGAGCCCGATCGGCGCGACGCGCGCGATGCGCGCCCTGCTCGACTACAAGGAACGCCGCGAGCGCCTCGCCGCAAAGCCTGCGCTTGCAACAGCGCCGCATGCAGCACGCGAGCGCGTCCAGGCAGCCTTGGCGGCATCGAGCTCGATGATCGGCGAATGGCAGGCCCGGCCGTTGCTCGCCGCTTACGGCATGCTCGCGGAGGACGGTGCGGCTCTGGCTCAGTCAGCCGCGGAGGCGGAAGCGGTCGCGCTGAAGATCGGGCGGCCGGTCGCGCTGAAGATCCAGTCGGCGGACATCCCGCACAAGACCGAAGCCGGCGGCGTCGCGCTCAATGTCGCCGGCAGCGACGTGCACGCCGCCTACGAGCGCGTGCTCGCCTCGGTGCGCCGGCACGCGCCGGCGGCGCACATTGACGGCGTGATGGTCGCCCCGATGGCGCGGCCCGGCCGCGAGGTCATCCTCGGCGTCAACCGCGACCCGCGCTGGGGACCGCTCCTCATGGTCGGGCTCGGCGGGGTTCTGGTGGAGGCGATGGCCGACACCGCGCTCGCCCCCGTGCCTCTCGATCGTGACGCTGCGCGGGCGCTGATCGGGACTTTGAAGGGCGCACGGCTGTTCGGCGCCTTCCGCGGCGCGCCGGCGGCCGACATCGATGCGCTCGTCGCGCTCATGGTCAAGCTGTCACAGTTTGCGGCAGACCACGCCGACACGATTGCCGAGATCGACCTCAACCCGGTCATCGTCCACGCCGAAGGCGACGGCGTCACCATCGTGGACGCGCTGATCATGAAGACGGGCGCGCAGGCGCAGGGCCGCGACGCCGCCGAATAGAAGGACGCTTGCAATGGGCCCGTTCAAGGATATCGGCGTCGAGCGCATTGGGCACGTGGCGCTGATCGAGATCAGGCGCCCGCCGCATAACTTCTTCGACGTCTCGCTGATCCAGGAGATCGCCGGCGCGCTCGAGGCGCTCGACGAGGACATCGGGTGCCGCGCCGTGGTGCTGGCGGCGCAGGGCAAGTCGTTCTGCGCCGGCGCCAATTTCGGCGACGGCTCGACGCTCGACAAGTCCGGCCAGCGGCCCGGCGAGCTCAACCGCGAGGCCGCCGTGCAGCATCTCTATCTCGAGGGCAACCGCCTGTTCCGCACGAAGAAGCCGATCGTCGTCGCGGTGCACGGCGCCGCGGTCGGCGGCGGGCTCGGGCTCGCCATGATCGGCGACTTCCGCGTCGCCTGTCCCGAAGCGCGGTTCGCCGCCAACTTCACGCGGCTCGGCTTCCATCCGGGCTTCGGCCTGACGGTGACGCTGCCGGCGGTGATCGGCGCGAACAACGCGGCGCTGATGTTCTATACGAGCCGCCGCGTCACCGGTGAGGAGGCGCACGCGATGGGCCTCGCCGACCTGCTGGTGCCGCAGGATCAGGTCCGCGACGCCGCGCTCAAGCTCGCCTCAGAGATCGCCGAAAATGCACCGCTCGCGCTCGTCTCGACACGGAACACGATGCGCGGCGATCTGGCAGACCGGGTTCTGAAAGCAACCGAGCACGAGCTCGTCGAGCAGACGCGGCTGCGCAAAACAGACGACTTCAAGGAAGGCGTGAAGGCGACGGCCGAGCGGCGCCTGCCCGCTTTCACCGGGCGTTGAGCCTCAGCGCAGCTTGGCCAGGGCGCGCAAGCGGTCCGGATCGAGGATGGCGAGTGTGCGCTCGCTCAGCCGGATTATGCCGGTGCGGCGGAATTCCGACAGCAGCTTGCTCACGTGGACCGGCGTAAGTCCGACGGCGTCGGCAATGTGGTGCTGGCGCAGCGGAAAATCGATTTCGAACGGGCCGCCGATCGTCATGTCCCGGCTCTGAAGCCGCTCGACCAAGGTGAGCAGGAGGCGGGCAACGCGTTCGGGCGCGCCGCGCCGGCCGAGATCGACGATCAACTCGTCGGCGCGCCTCTTTGATTCGGTCCACAGGACAGCAAGCTTTTCCGCCAGGTCCGCCTTGCTGAACAATCGCTCCCGCAAGTCGACGCGATTGAAGACGCGATAGGTCACGTCGGTGATCGCCTCGATCGAAACCGTCGGCTTCGGTTCGAAGAGCAGTGCCGACAGCACGATGTCACCGGGGAGCAGAAAATGCAGGATCTGACGGCTGCCGTCCGACAACATCACGGACGTCACGGCCCAGCCGCTGCAAATGATCGGCACGTAGTCGAGGTCATCGTGGGCGCGGAAGATCGTGCGCCGCGCCGCCACCTTGCGAACCTCCTGCGCCAGTGGCCGTCCGCGGGGCGCCGTCTTGTTCAGTTCCGCGACCATGTCGCAGAAGGTGAAGCCGCGCGCCACGCAAACGCCGCAGCCCGGATGCGGCACGGGAGCGGCTCGCGGCCTGGCGACGGCGACTGCGTTCATGAACCCGGTTCTCGACGCGTATCCTTGCTTCACTCTTGAGCCGCCCCTGCTCGGCGCGCGCGAGCCGCCTCGACTTTCTATATGTATGCCGGACGAATTGATAAAGAGATTTTACGCGCAGATATAAACATCATAATCACAGGCTGTACACGTGTGATTTTTGCAATTTACCGCCTCTCTGACAGAAACCCGACATTTTCGGTGGTCCCGGCACAACGGGTGTCGAGCATGAAGACGTGGTCGACCACGCGTTCGGCGGCGCTGGCGACCGATAAACCTGAAACCGGTGAGGAGATACCTTTTGCCCGCGCCGGAGGCCGCTGGTGGAGTGCATGAGCGACGACTGGTTTGATGTCGGAGATGTCGGATGCCGCCGCCGGCATCACATCTATCTCTTTGCATGCGACAACAGGCCGCAACCGGCAGGCGAGTCGTAAATTCCACCCGACCCAGCCTCGCGCACGACGGCGGCACGGTCGGCAGGCGGGATCCGCTTTAGTCTTTCGGACGCTTGTCGATGATGCGGCGCGCCTTGCCCATCGAGCGCTCGATGCCGCCCGGGTCCGCGACCTCCACTTCAACGCCGATGCCCACGACGCTGCGAATATGCGCCTTGAGGAGCGCCGCTTGTGCGTCCCGGGACGCCTGGCCGGCCGCTTCCGGCCGCGCTTCGACGTGCAGACGGACGCTGTCGAGCCGATGCTCGCGGAACAGCTCGATATAAAAATGCGGCGCGAGGCCGTCGCAACGCAGGAGCTGCTCCTCGAACTGGGTCGGGAAAACGTTGACGCCGCGCACGATCATCATGTCATCGGTGCGGCCCGTGACCTTCTCCATGCGCCGCATCGTGCGTGCCGTGCCGGGCAGCAGCCGCGTCAGGTCGCGCGTGCGATAGCGGATGACCGGCATCGCCTCCTTGGTGAGCGAGGTGAACACCAGTTCGCCGCGCTCGCCGTCGGGCAGCACCCTGCCCGTTTCCGGGTCGATGATCTCGGGGTAGAAATGGTCTTCCCAGACGTGCAGCCCGTCCTTGGTCTCGACGCATTCGTTGGCGACGCCCGGCCCCATCACTTCGGAAAGGCCGTAGATATCGACGGCGTCCATGTCGAACGCCTCCTCGATCTCGGCGCGCATCGCATTCGTCCATGGCTCCGCACCGAAGATGCCTATCTGAAGCGACGAGCCGCGCGGATCGATCTTCTTGGCGCGAAACTCATCGAGGATTGCCAACATGTAGGATGGCGTCACCATGATGATCTCGGGCCCGAAATCGGTGATGAGTTGAACCTGCCGCTCGGTCATGCCGCCCGAGACGGGAATCACGGCGCAACCGAGCTTCTCGGCGCCGTAATGCGCGCCGAGCCCGCCGGTGAACAGGCCGTAGCCGTAGGAGACGTGGACCTTCATGCCCGGCCGGCCGCCCGAGGCGCGGATCGAGCGCGCCATGACGTGCGTCCAGGTGTCGATGTCCTTCTGCGTATAGCCCACGACCGTCGGCTTGCCGGTCGTGCCCGACGAGGCGTGGATACGCACGATCCGGTCCTGGGCGACCGCGAACATGCCGAAGGGATAGTTGGCGCGCAGGTCGTGCTTCGAGGTGAATGGAAATTTGGCGAGGTCCTCGAGCCGGCTGAAGTCGCCCGGCGCGACCCCGGCCTCGTCGAACTTCTTCCTGTACGCCGCGACGTTGTCGTAAGCGTGCTTGAGCGACCATTTCAGCCGCTCAGTCTGCAACGCGGCGATCTCGTCCCGCGAGGCGCGCTCGATCGGCTCGAGGCCGAAGGGCTCGTACGACGATTTGTCGAGCATCCTGTCTCCCCGTTTCCTCCCGAACCGGCGCTTCTCTTCGTCGAAAGGACGCGGGCGACGTGACGGACGGGCTCGACTGTGCGAGCACACGATTTGTATGGTAGCGAAGAAAGGCCTGTCAACGCGGCGGCAAGAACGGGCCCGACCCCAGGAGAATGCGGTTGAGCGCGATGAAACTTTCGGTCTTCTCGGTCCAGGACCACTACCCGGCGCAGGCGCGCAGCGTGCAGGAGCTCTACGGCCAGGTCATCGCCCAGGCCGAGCATGCCGACGCGCTCGGCTACGACACGTTCTGGGTCGCCGAGCATCACTTCCACGAATACGGCGTCGTACCCAACCCGGCGGTGATGCTGTCGAGCCTCGCGCAGCGCACGAAGCGGCTGCGGCTCGGCACCGCCATCTCGATCCTCACTTTCCACAATCCGCTCACCGTCGCGGAAAGCTACGCCATGGTCGATGTCCTGTCCGGCGGGCGGCTCGTGTACGGCGTCGGCTCCGGCTACCTGTCGCACGAATTCGCCGGCTACCAGATCGACCCGGCCGAGAAGCGCGACCGCTTCGACGAGAACCTCGCAATCGTCCGGCGCCTCCTCGCCGGCGAGCGCGTCACCACCGACGGCAAGTTCGGCAAGGTCGATGCCGTCGCGCTCAACGTCGTGCCGGTGCAGCGCGAGGTGCCGATCTACGTCGCGGTGCTGCGGCGCGAAGCCGCCTTCCACATCGGCAAGCAGGGCAACAACCTCATGTGCGTGCCGTATGCTTCGCTCGAGAACTTCGACCAGATCGGCGACCTCATCGCCGAATACCGGCGCGGCAAGGCGGAAGCGAGCGTCTCCGCCTCCGACGACGACGCCGTGGTGACCCTGCACACCCACGTCGCCGAGACTGACGAGACCGCCCGGCGCAATGCCGAGGCCGCGTTCAATCTCTACGTCGACACCCGGCTCTACGCGCGCAAGTCGACCTATGACGATGCGATGCGCAACGGCCTGCACTTGTTCGGCTCGGTCGAGACGGTGGCCGAAAAGCTCGTGCAGCTGCACCGCTTCGGCGTGCGCCACGTCTCGACCTTGCAGAACTTCGGCCTGATGCCGCAGGAGAAGGTGCGCGCGTCGATGGAGCGCCTGATGCGCGACGTGCTGCCCCGCGTCGCGGCGCGCGTGTCTTCCTAGTTCGGCTCCAGCAGCACGCAATAGCGCGGATCGACCGACAGCCACACCGGCTGACCGTCCTCCCAGAGCTGCATGCCGGACTGGCGGACCACGAGTTCGCGGTTGCCCCACGTCACATGCACTTGCGTCAGATCGCCGAGAAACACGGACCGGTGCACGGCGGCGGACCACACGTTGCGTTCTCCAGCGGGGCGCTCCCTCGTGAGCGAGAAGTGCACCGCGCGCACCGACAGGCAGGCCTCGCCGGCCGTCGCGCGGCCGTGCGAAGTGCCATAGACGGTCTGCCCGCCGCTGGTCACCACCGCGAGCGCGTCGCCAGTCGCGAGATCGCCGCGCACGCGGCCGCGAATGAGATTGGCCGAGCCGACGAAGTCGGCGACAAACTCGGTGCGCGGGAAATTGTATATCTCGGCCGGCGGCCCGGATTGCTCGATCTGGCCGCCTTTCATTACCAGGATCGTGTCCGACATGGCCAGCGCCTCTTCGAGATCGTGCGTGACATAGAGGGAGGTCACGCCGAGGCGGTGTTGCAATTCGCGCAGTTCGATGCGCATGTCGCCCCGCAATTTCGCGTCGAGGTTCGACAGCGGCTCGTCAAACAGTAGTACGGACGGCGAGAAGGCGCAGGCGCGCGCAAGCGCCACACGCTGCTGCTGTCCGCCCGACAATTGCGAAGCGCTGCGGGCGCCATAGGCGCTCATCTGAACCAGATCGAGTGCATGGCCGACGCGCTCCTTGACCTCGGCGGCGCTCTTGCCGCGCACGCGCAGGCCATAGGCAACGTTGTCGAACACGGTCATGTGCGGCCAGATGGCGTAGGACTGGAACACCATGGACAGTCCGCGCTGCTCGGTCGGCACGTTGATGCCGGCCTTGCCGTCGAACATCGTCCTATCGCCGATGCGGATGCGGCCGGACTCCGGCTTCTCGAGTCCGGCGACGGCGCGCAGGGTCGTCGTCTTGCCGCAGCCGGAAGGCCCGAGCAGCGTGAGCTGTTTGCCGGCTTCCGCGGCGAAGCTGATCGGCCCGACCGCGGCGACGTTGCCGTAGCGGATGACGAGATCGGTCACCTCGATGTGCGGCGTGGCGGGCATCGGTTTAGGCTCCGTGACGCGCGGCGCGGCGCGAGACCGTGAGGAAGACGAGCATGACTGCGCCGACCACGACGGTCTGGATCAGCGCCATCGCCGCGGTGAGCTCGCTCGACGACGAGAAGAACGCTTCGACGATGGCCGGCGTCAGCACCTTGCTGTTCGGCCCCATCAGCAGGATCGAGGCGCCGAGCTCGCGCACGCTGGCGACGAAAATCAGGAGCCAGGCCGCGATCAGCCCGGGGCGCAGCAGCGGCATGGTGATCGTGCGCATGCGGTAGAACCAGCTCGCGCCGCACACCTCGCCGCACTCTTCCAGGCTCTTGTCGAGCTGCACCAGCACGCCGGAGATCGTCCGCACACCGAGCGGCAGGAACACGGTGAGGTAGGCGATCAGCAGGATCCACAGCGTGCCGTAAACGGGCAGCGGGAACACCAGCCACGCCCACATCATGCCGAAGGCGAAGACCAGCCGCGGCACGGCCTGTGGAAACATGACGATGTATTCGAGCACGTTGCGGCCCGGCAGGCGCGAGCGCTGGATGATCCAGGCGATGAGGCCCGTCAGCACGATGCCGATGGTCGCGGTCAGAAAGCCGAGCAGCAGGCTGTTGCCCATGGCCGAGCGGATGGCGTTGAGTGACAGCGCGGTCGTGTAGTGCTCGAGCGTGAGGTTGGACGGCTTCGGGAAGACCGTCGCCAGCCGCTGTACCGAGGCGAACATCAAGGTCGCCATGGGCAGGAACACCGACATGATCAGATAGACGGCGCAGACGGCGAACAGCACCCAGCGCAGGCGCCCTACGTCCATCACGCGCGGGCGGAACGCCTTGCCGCTGACGGTGACGTAGCTGCGGCCGGCGGTAATCCGACGGTAGAGGAAGATCATGGCGAACATCACCGCGAACAGCGATACGCCCATGGCCGCGGCGAGCGGCAGCCGCGGCGGATATTGCGAGACGAGTTGATAGATCGCCGTGGTGATAACGTAGAAGCGGTTCGGCGAGCCGAGCACCAGCGCGGCGGAAAACGAGCCGAGCATCTCGGCGAAGACATAGATCGCCGCACCCAGCACCCCCGGGGCGACCAGCGGCAGCGTCACGCGGATCATGGTGCGCCAGCGGCTGGCGCCGATCACCTGGCTCGCCTCCTCGAGTGAGGGGTCCATCGACTTCATGACGGCGCTGATCATGACGAAGGCGACGGAGCCCTCGAACAGCGCCATCACCCAGGCGATGCCGAACGGCCCGGTGATGTCGAACAGCGCCTCCTTCGCGCCCATGGCGCGCCAGAGCTGGTTGATGAATCCGGACTCAGGGGACGCCAGGATCGCCCAGGCGAGCGCTCCGAGCAGCGGCGTCACGTAATAGGGCACGGCCATCAGCTGCTCGAGCGCGGCGCGCATCGGCACGTTGGTGCGCGTCAGGATCCAGGCGATGACGAAACCGAACACCAGCGCCATCACCGTCGCGGCGAAGGCGACGCCGAGCGTGTTCAGCATGATCTCGGAGTAGTTCGGCAGCAGCGCGAAATTGTCGAGGCCGTAGGCCTCGGGCGGCCGCACGTTCGGGTCGCCGACGTCGAACGC
>Ga0310810_10012260_pt1 | contig 10062 bp, 6 predicted proteins | sample NCmetagenome_FD_207641 | JGI IMG/M metagenome (GOLD analysis project Ga0310810, IMG submission 207641) | Soil microbial communities from experimental microcosm in Duke University, North Carolina, United States - NC | ecosystem: Engineered > Artificial ecosystem > Soil microcosm > Unclassified ...
GCTTCTCACCGCCGCTCTCCTTCTGGGTGTCACCGTTTCCTTCGCCGCCGAGCAGACGTGGACCGGGAAAATCGCCGACAGCGCCTGCGGCGCCAAGCACGAAGAGGCCGCCGAAGGCCAGGGCGTGATGGCCGATCGCGAGTGCACGCAGGCCTGCGTCCGCGGCGGTTCCAAATACGTCCTCGTCGTCGACGGCAAGGTGATGCAGATCGCCAACCAGGACAACAAGGATCTGGCGACACACGCCGGCCACCTCGTGAAGATGACGGGCGAGGTGAAAGGCAGCGCGATTACGGTGTCGAAGATCGAGATGCCGTGAAGACAAATGCAGATTGCAAATTGCAAATTGCAAATTTAAGAGCTCAGACTTCAGACTTGCGCGGTGGTCGCAGCAATCCGAAGACCACCCAATAGAGCGCCGCAGCGGCCACCAGCAGCATCATCCAGCGCAGCGCGCCGGCGAGAAACGCGGCGTCGAGCGCCGGCCACTCGAACGTGAACTTCCGCAGCAGCTCCCACCGCTCTCCCATCCAATGCCACGCGGTGTGCGCGACCAGCGCCGAGAGCAGGATCGTGCCCATCCGCTCCGCCACCACGTAGCGGAACAGGAGATCGAGCACTGGAATCAGCACGACCAGCACCAGCAGCTGCCCCAGCTCGACGCCGATGTTGAACGAAAGCAACGACGTCAGCAGGTGAGACCCGGCGAACTGCAGCGTCTGCCGCAGCGCGAACGAAAACCCGAAGCCGTGCACGAGTCCAAATCCGAACGTCACGAGCCATCGTCTTTTCAACGCGAAGCCCGCTAAACCCGCAAAGGATTCCTTACCGGAGAGGTTTTGCGGGCTTTGCGTGCTTTGCGTTCCCATACCGGTGAACACGATGTTCTCCAGCGCCATGTAGACGATCGACGTCGCGATCAGCGTCTCGATGAGCGGCGGGAACCACAGCGCGTCCGGCGCGAGGTTGTAGGCGGACGCGATCAGCGTGATGGAATGCGCGACGGTGAACGCGGTCACGACCGCGACCAGCGATCGGAAGCGGCGGAACGGAATCACGAGGCACACCAGGAACAGCAGGTGGTCGGTGCCGTCGAGGATATGGAAGAAGCCGAGCGTGACGAACTGCAGTGCCGCCTGATGCCAGCGCGGATCGAGCTGCACCAGACCCGGATCGCCGTAGAACTCGAAGCCGCGCACGGCGCCGCCCGGCGGCAGGAAGCGCAGCACGGTCAGCGTACGGATGCCCAGGCGCGCCAGGCGCGGCTCGATCGAGAATCGCGACCGATCCGACTGAATCGGATACTCGAACAGGACGTCCAGCAGTCCCTGGCTCCAGAAGAACTCGGTCTGTTCTGGTAGTCCGGGCCCCGTCAGATGGGCGATCGCCTCGTCGTACGACGCGAACGACTTGTCCGACTGCAACGACGCGCGCACCGAGACGACGGTCGGCGCAGGCAGCTTGTCGCCGTTTTCGTAGAGGTCCAGGTAGTCGGACACCCACAGGGTCGCGGCGTCGCGCAGCGTCGCGTCGGCGCGGGCGAGATCGAGCAGGTCGGTGTTCCTCGTGTCGCGCGGCTTGGGGTAGTCCATGTCGCGCATCGCCATCAGAGGGACGCGGACGACCAGGCGCAGGCGCGGCCCTTCGGGCTTCAGAAACGTGTGGACCGTCACGTCGGCCGGAATATCGTGGCCAAACGCCGGCGCGCCGGCGAGCAACACCAGCGCGACCACAGCCACGATCCGGCGGCCGATCGCGAGGGCTAAGGGCTGAGAGCTGAGGGCTGCGGCCGGGATTTGAATCGATCGGCCGAAGCCCTGAGCCCTGGGCCCTAAGCCCTTGGAGCGTTTTTTTCTCACGAGTGGGTAGTATACTTTCGCGTCCCTGATGGAGGACCTCTTATGAAGCGTAACGTTGCGATAGGAACCGGTTTACTGGCGCTACTCGTTGCGCTGGGCCTCAGCCAGAGCGTGCTGCAGCGCACGGCCGCCGCTCAGGCGAAAGGCGGCGTGCAGGCGCCGCGGTTCGAAGTCGATCCGATGTGGCCCAAGCCGCTGCCCAATCACTGGATTTACGGCAACGTCATCGGCGTCGGCGTCGACACCAAGGATCACGTTTACATCATCCACCGCGGCGCCGGCTCGCTCGAGCCGAAGGAAATCTACGCGACGACGAATCCGCCCAGCTCCGAATGCTGCGTGCCGGCGCCGCCGGTCGTCGAGTTCGACGCCGAGGGCAACTTCGTCCGCGCGTGGGGCGGTCCCGGCAAGGGCTTCGAGTGGCCCGAATCGAACCACGGCATCACACCTGATTCGAAAGGCAACCTGTTCATCGGCGGCAACGGCGGCCAGGACGGCCACATCCTCAAGTTCACGCAGGACGGCAAGTTCGTCAAGCAGTTCGGCTTCGCCTATGCGAGCGCCGGCAGCAACGACATGTTCGCGTTCAACAAGGTCGCGAAGGTGTCGCTCGACGAAAAGGCCAACGAGGCCTACGTGGCGGACGGCTACGGCAACCACCGCGTCGCGGTCATCGACATGGACACCGGCAAGATCAAGCGCTACTGGGGCGCGTACGGCAACAAGCCGGACGACACGCCGCTCGGCAACTACAACCCGGAAGCGCCGCTCGCGCAGCAGTTCCGCACGCCGGTGCATTGCGCGGAACCGTCCAACGACGGCATGGTCTACGTCTGCGATCGCCCGAACGATCGCATCCAGGTGTTCACGAAGGAAGGCAAGTTCGTGAAGGAGACGCAGGTCCTGAAGACGACCCGCGGCGACGGCTCGGTGTGGGACATCGCCTTCTCGAAGGACGCGGCGCAGAAATACTTCTACCTGGCCGACGGCGCCAACGAGAAGATCCACGTGTTCGATCGCGTCTCGCTGACCGAGCTCACCAGCTTTGGCGACGGCGGCCGCCAGCCCGGACAGTTCTATGCGGTGCACAGCATCGCCACCGACTCGAAGGGGAACGTCTATACGACCGAGACGTATCGCGGTCAGCGATTGCAAAAGTTTGTCTACAAGGGTCTCGCGCCGGTGACCAAGCCGAACCAGGGCACGGTCTGGCCAACCAAGACCGCCACTCACTAAACGCTCCGGCGTTCAAGGGCTAAGGCTGAGGGCTCAGGGCTTCACTGCTCTGGGCCCTTTTCTTTGCCATGTTCTTTGAGCCCTCAGCCGTAAGCCCTCAGCCCTTTCTTTAGCCCTCCGCCCTCAGCCCTCCGCCCTCAGCCCTCCGCCCTGCGCGTTATATACTCCCCTCCGTCCGACAATCTTGTCGGCACACTCTTGCTCTTGTACAGAGGGGAAGTCGCATGAAGCGTGCTGTTTGCATTGGTGGGAGCGTGCTCGCGCTCCTCGCCGCGGCGCTCGCACCGTCCGCGTTCGTGACGCTCGCCGCGCAGGCGAAAGCCACGGCGCCGACGATGACCGTCGAACCGCTGTGGCCGAAACCGTTCCCGCAGAAAAAAGCGTGGATTCTTGCCGCGGTGACCGGCGTGACGGTCGACGCCCAGGACCACATCTGGGTCGTCCATCGCGGCGTGGATTCGCTGCAGACGAACGAGAAGGGGCCGACGCTCGAGCCGTGGGGCAGTTCGTGCTGCTTCGCCGCACCGCAGATCCTCGAGTTCGACGCCGCCGGCACGCTCCTCAACAGCTGGGAGCCGAAGGACATGAAGGGCGTCGACTGGCCGCACGATCCGTCGGGCATCGCCGTCGACAAGGCCGGCAATGTCTACATTGGCAGCGGCCTCTGGCCCACGTCGCTGGCGCCCGCGCGCGGGCGTGGACCGGCGCCGGCGGCAGGTGGTGCGGCGCGCGGAGGCGCGGCCCCCGCCGCGGGTGACGCCGCCGCCGCGGGACGCGGACGCGGCGCGGCTCCCGCTGCGCCGGCGCCAGCCACGGCTGTGCTGAAGTTCGACAAGACCGGCAAGTACGTATCGAGCATCAGCGGTCTCGAGCGGCCGTTCGGCGTCGCGGTTGACGATGCGACAAACGAGCTGTACGTAGCCGACGACGGGCACGGGCGCGTCGCGGTGTTCGATGCCAACTCCGGCTCACTGAAGCGCGAATTCAAGAGCAACGGTGAGGCGTTCAAGACGATCAGCTGCGTCAAGCTGTCGAAGGACGGCATGGTGTACGTCTGCGATCGGCAGAACAACCGCATCCAGGTGTTCAAGAAGGACGGCACATTCGTGAAGGACGGCTACGTCGCGAAGGACACGAAGGGCGACGGATCGGTGTGGGACGTGGCGTTTTCGCCGGATCAGAAGGTGCTGTTCGTCGCCGACGGTCACAACAAGACGGTCTGGATGCTGGATCGCGCGTCGCTCGAGCAGATCGGCCGCTTCGGCGACGGCGGCCGCTACCCCGGCCTCTTCTACGGCGTCGGCAGCGTCGCGGTCGACTCGAAGGGCAATGTCTACACCGGCGAAACCTACGACGGCAAGCGGGTCCAGAAGTTCGTGAAAAAGTGAAGATGAAGACGACGATCAACGCAGAAACCGCGGAACACGCAGAACAAATATTTTCTCTGCGGATTCTGCGAGTTCTGCGTTGTACGTTGTGAGGTTGAGTCTTATGAAGCGAAATCTCGTTATCGGTTCGACACTCACGGTGCTGCTGGTCGCGCTCGGGATCGGACAGGGTCTTCTCGAAAAGAAGGCCGACGCCCAGGCCAAGGGCAACAAAGTCATGGTCCCGCGCTTCGAAGTGGACCCGACGTTCCCGAAGCCGCTGCCCAACCATTGGTACCAGGGCATGTCGATTGGCGTCGGCGTCGACGCCAACGATCACATCTGGATCGTCCATCGTCCCGACACGGTCAACGCGCTCGAAGCGGCCGAGGGCGAGAAGACCGGCCTCTGCTGCCAGAAGGCGCCGCCGATTCTCGAGTTCGACAAGGACGGCACGCTGCTCCGCCACTGGGGCGGCTCGGATACAGCCGACTACAAGTGGCCGGCGTCGAACCACGGCATCACCATCGATCACAAGGGGAACGTCTGGATCGGCGGCAACGGCCAGGGCGACGGCATGGTGCTGAAGTTCACGCAGGACGGCAAGTTCCTGCTGCGGATCGGCGACAAGGGCGTGCCGATTGACAGCAACAGCAGCGAGCACTTCGGGATGGTCGCCAAGATCTCGATCGACAAGAAGGAGAACGAGGCCTACATCTCCGACGGCTACGGCAACAAGCGCGTCGTCGTCATCGACGCCGACACCGGCAAGTTCAAGCGCTACTGGGGCGCCTACGGCAACAAGCCGGACGACACCAACCTCGGGCGCTACAACCCCGACGCGCCGCCGGCGCAGCAGTTCCGCACGCCGGTGCACTGCGCCGAGATGTCGAACGACCGCATGGTCTACGTCTGCGATCGCGTCAACGACCGCATCCAGGTGTTCACACCCGAGGGCAAGTTCATCAAGGAGGCGTGGGTCAGCAAGCGCACGCTCGGCGACGGCTCGACGTGGGACATCGCCTTCTCCAACGATCCGCAGCAGAAGTTCATCTACCTCGCCGACGGCAAGGACGAGAAGGTGTGGATCCTCGACCGCCAGTCGCTCGAGATCCTTACGAGCTTCGGCGACGGCGGCAAGATGCCCGGGCAGTTCTACGCCGTGCACAGCATCGCCACCGACTCGAAAGGCAACATCTACACGACCGAAACCTACGACGGCCGGCGTCTGCAGCGCTTCCTCTACAAGGGGATGCAGAGCGTGACGAAGGGTGAGGATCAGGGGACGGTCTGGCCGACGAAGAGCACGAAATAAACTTGGAACTGAAAACTGAGAACTTGGAACTTCGGTTCTGAGTTCTCAGTTCAAAGTTTTGAGTTCATGACCCTCTCCAGACGCGACTTCCTCGCAGCGACCCTGCTGCTGCCAGCGCTGGCGCGCCAGACATCTGAGGCGCGCCTCGTCGGCACCGTTCCCCTCGTCGCTCCCGGCACTCAGCCTCCCCCATTCGGTCGCCTGCTCGGCGCCGGCCTCGACGCGCGGCTCTTCACCGATCTGTCGCCGCTCGGCGCCGCAACTCGCACCCCGCACGATGCACCCCGCACCGCGGCTGACACACCCCGCACCGCGACGGAGGAATTCTTTGTCCGGACCGCAACGCCGAAGGCGCTTCCCGCGGCGTGGACGGTCAAGGTCGCCGGGCTCGTGGCCCCCCCCCTCGACCTCGGCCTGCGCGACCTCGAGCCGCTGGCGACGCAGAGCGGCCGCTATCTGATGGAATGCTCGGGGAACTCAGACCCGAGCAACTTCGGCCTGATGAGCACTGCCGACTGGGACGGCGTGCCGCTGGCCGCGATCCTCGATCGCGCGAAGCCGTCGGTCGCGTCGTATCGCGTGCTGATCTCCGGGGTCGACGATGACGGCGCGACGTCGAGGACGTCTGTGCCTGGCGCGAGCTGGATTTTCTCGCGCGACGATCTGCCGCGCGCGCTCCTGGCGATGCGCATGAACGGCGCGCCGCTGCCGCGCGATCACGGGTTCCCGATCCGGCTGATCGTGCCAGGCTGGTACGGCTGCGCGTGCATCAAGTGGGTCGATCGCATCGATCTCGTCCCGGACGAGGCGCCGGCGACGGCGCAGATGCAGGAGTTCGCGGCGAGGACGCATCAGGACATCCGCCGGCTGAGGACGAGCACACCGCCGCTCGCGCGTGATTTCATTCCGGCGGTCATCGACACCGCGGCGATGCCGGTGCGCGTCGAAAAGTGGATCGCAGGCGGTCGCGTCGAATACCGGATCACCGGGATCATCTGGGGCGGCTCGACGCCGACCAACGCGCTGTCGATCCGCTTCAAGACGAGCCAGCCGTGGACGCCGGTCGACGATTGCCCGATGCCCGCGTCGACGCTGACCTGGAGCCTGTGGTCGCACACCTGGCGCCCCGACGCGCCGGGACGGTACCAGATCGTGTTGAAGGTGACCGACCCTTCAATCCGCACCCGCCGGCTCGACCTCTTCTTTTACGTGCGGGAAATCCTCATCGACGAAGTCTAACGACGTACAACGCGGAACTCGCCGAACCCGCTGAGCAAGATTTGTCTTTTCTGCGTGTTCCGCGGTTTCCGCGTTGATCGTCGTATCAACGTGACAGCGCGCGCATCTCGGCGAGCTCGGGGCGATCCTTATCCGCGAGATGCCAGGCTGCGAGGAAGTCCTTGGCCGCCTTGACGGCTTCCGTCCGCGGACCGGCGACGCTGGCCGCGCGCGCGAGGCCGAGCAGCGATGCCGCCCTGCGCGGCGTGCGGGCGAGCGCCGCCCTGAACTGCGCGGCGGCGCCGGCCGCGTCGCCCGTGCCCAGCAGAATCTCTCCGTACAGCTCCCCTGCCGGCTTGATCGGATACGGGCGCGCCACCGGCCTCGGACGTGCGGCCTCCAGCTGCGCGGCGCGCGCCAGCGACGCCAGCGCGCCCGGGCGATCGTTGCGACCGAGCTTGACGAGCCCTTCGAGTTCCGCCGCCATAATCGCGGCCACTTCCCGCGCATCGCGATCGGGTACGGTTTTGGCCGCGGTTGTCAGCTGCTCGAGTGCCGCGTCCGCCCGGCCCGGATCGCGCAACGGCACGCTGGCCATGCCGAGCGCGAACAGCTCGTCGATGTTGTCGAAGCTCGGCTGCCCTTTCATTGGCGCCCAGTCGCCGCTCTCGACGACGAGACGTGCCTTCATCGAGGCGAGCTCGCTTTTCAGCGACGTCTCGCCGTAGCCTTTGCCGATCTCGCTTTCGTGCTGGTGTTGCGCCTCGACGGTCCGGCTAAAGCCGGACACTACCGGAACCGTGTTCGAGCCACCTGCCCGTCCCGCCCCTCCTGCCCTTCCTGCCTCACCCGGCCCTGCCATCGCTCGCTGTACTTCGGCCATGGCTTCCCGGGCCTTCCCGAACCGCCCCTGCTGCAAGTACTCGTAATGCAGCCACGACAGGGCGTGGAAGTCGTACTGCGACGCGGACAGTCCCTTGCGCCTGGCCAGCGCCACGGACGCGGCGAACGCGGATTCGTCGGAGGCCACCGCCTCATCCCACATGCCGAGGGGCAGGAACACGTGCGACGGCATGTGACGCGCGTGGCTGGACGCCGGCGCGATGCGCGCGTAGGTCTTCGCGGCCTGCAGCGCCCGCGCCGCATGCTCCCCATCGTCGAACGCGTGGAGAGCGTAGTGGTTCGCGCCGGGATGGTCGGGATTCCGCTTCAGAACGGCGAGCGCGATCTCGCCCGCCTTGAGCGACACCGGCAGGTTCCGCTCGCCAGGCGGAATGGTCGACAGCAGCGCCAGCGCGTAAAACGTCGCGGCCTCGTCGTCTTCGGGAAACTGCGCGTGGAGCTGCGCCATGCGATCCGCATACGCGCGGTCGCGCGCCGGCTTGGCGCCGTCGCCGAACAGGCGCTCGACGGCATCCAGGTAGCCCTTTTCCCGCGCGGTGGTCGCCTTGGCCTGACGCGCCTCGCGGCTCGCTGCAAGGCGCCCGAGCGTGGCGCGCGCCTTGTCGAGATTCTCGTTCAGCCAGAGCGGCTGGTTGTAGCAGAGCGCTTCGCCCCAGTAGGCCAAGACAAAGCCGGGGTCGACTTTCTGTGCATCGCGAAACGACGCGATCGCATCGTCGTACTCGAAGCTGTGAAGCAGCAGCACGCCGCGCAGGAATGCCGGCTGCGCTTGCGGGGAGCCTGATGTGGGGAAGGATATGCGGCCAAGAGTCGGAGATGGCTGGGCGGCGACAGATATCCCCGCCGCCACAATCCACAACGAACAACGCAGAACCCGCAGAACACGCAGAAGGATTTTGTTTTCTGCGAGTTCAGCGGTTTCTGCGTTCACACGTCGTGGTCGTGACACCCGATGGCGATCGAAACACCGCGACACAGAGAGAAATTTTACTCTGTGTCTCAGTGTCTCTGTGGCTAATCGACCTCTGTGTCCTCTGCTCCCTCTGTGTCCTCGTTCTAGAACGTGTACCGAACCATGAACTGCATGATCCGCATGAACCCCGACTGGTTCGTGATCTGGCCGAACGTCGAGCTGCCGGCCGTCGCGCCGATGGTGTTGGTCTGCACCCGGTTGAACAGGTTGATCACTTCGAGTTTGACCTGAACCGATTTGCCGCCGCCGAACGGCACGCTCTTGGCCACCGACAGGTCGGTGTTGATGATCCCCGGTGTCCGCACATCCGTCTCGAGACGGGGCGCGTTGCCGAAGGTTCCCGCCGCCGCCGGCGTGACCGCCAGGGGGTTGATCCAAGTGGCGGTCGCGTGATCGGCTGATGCCAGCCGGTCCGCGAAGCTGCCCGGCGTTTCGAAGCTGACGCCCGTGAGGTTCGGCCGGTTCGCCCCGGCGAACAGCGTGTTGTCGCTCTGCGCCAGGCCGATCGGGAAGCCGCTCTGCATGTTGAACACGGCCGCGATCATCCAGCCGCCCGCCAGAAGATCCGCCATGCGGCTCTGGTTGGCAAACCGGCGATCCTTGCCGAACGGCAGCTGCCAGACCGGCGCCACGATCAGCCGGTGCGGGACGTCGAGGATGCCGATGCCGTATTCGGCCATCGGGTTGTAGCAGGCGGCGGCGAAGTTGGTCGTGGTGCACGCCGGCGCCGAAGCGATGTAGTTGTAGTTGTTCAGCGGCACGCCGTTGCCGTTGTTGGTGTAGAAATTCGTCTCGCCGATCTGGTTGTCCTTGAGCACGCTGTAGGTGTAGCTCACGCGCCCGCCGATGCCGCCCCTGGACGGCCGCTTGCTCCACTCGATGACGGCCGCGTTGTAGCGGTTGACGCCTTCAGACACCTGGCGATCCTGGATGTTCAGGAACTGCGGATACGGCCGCAGCAGCTGCGCGCGCGTCAGGTTCGCCTGCGTCGCCAGCGGCCCGGCGGCGGCGACGCCGAAGAACGGGTTCGCGACGGTCGAGTTCAGCACCGCGGTGCCGAGCGCCAGGTACTTCGGATCGAGCTGGTTGATGTTCACCACCGTGTCCACCGTGCCGCCGAGCGGGAGATGGTCACCGCGGGCACCGATGTAGCCGAACGAGATCGCCATCGCGTGCGGCAGCTCACGCTGG
>Ga0310810_10012261_pt1 | contig 10061 bp, 7 predicted proteins | sample NCmetagenome_FD_207641 | JGI IMG/M metagenome (GOLD analysis project Ga0310810, IMG submission 207641) | Soil microbial communities from experimental microcosm in Duke University, North Carolina, United States - NC | ecosystem: Engineered > Artificial ecosystem > Soil microcosm > Unclassified ...
CGCCGAGCATGATCATCCGCTGCCCCATCGCGTCGACGCCGCGGGGACGCTGACCTCCGGCCGGCACCCACGCGGGAAACAGCAGCGCGACGCCGTTGTGAATCGTCAGCTGCGCGAAGACGAGCGCCGGCGCGACGATGCCGATGGCGGCCGCGTCCGACGCGCGCGCACTCCACGCCTGCGTCGCGAACACGGTTCCTGACATGAAGAGCGCGACCGCGAGCATCACCCAGGCGATCACCGTGATCATCGCCCCAGGCCAGATCAGCTCACCGCGTACGACCGCCGAAGGCGGCACGGGCCACGTTTTCATCAGCTCCAAGTGCTGGAGATCCTGCCGCATGTCGACGCGGACGATCTGCGGCGCGAAGAACAGGGCGACACCGGTCGCCACTATGGCGAACAGCCCCACCGTGGCGGCGAATCCGTTGCCGCGGCCGAGCGACTGCGAAATCGCCGTCACCGCCACCAGCAAGGCCACGACGCGCGCGAGACTTCGCGGATCCACGACGCGCATCGTCTGCATCGCGGCCTTCCAGGCAAACGCAGCTTCGGGCCGTCCGGCAGTCGCAAGCGACCAGCCGCCCGCGCGCACCCGATAGTTCGCGCGCTTCGGCCCGGGTTCGCTGCCGCGGCGTTCGACCGCCACGTGCGCGGCGTCCTCGAACGCCCGATCGCTCAGCAGCACCCACACCGTCGTCGCCGCGAGGACGAGCGCGGACATGGCCGCCGCGTTGAGGTACGGCTGCGGCCAGGCGGCGAACAGGGGCCGGACGACCGTGACGAACGGCCACAAGACAATGCTCGGCGCGCCGCGGCTGGCGAGATCGGAGATCCGCGTCAGGAACTCGACCGTGCTCGACACGGGCGCCGACAGCGCCGGCACGAGCGCGGCCGCGACGATTGCGAGCGCGGACAGGAGCACCGCGACGGGCGCCCAGGCAACGCGTCGCGTGCGAGCCTGTGCCGATGCGAGCCGACTCCGCGCAAGCGTGACGCCCGCGTAGTACACCTTCGAGATCGTCAGCAGCAGCCACATCGCGACCGATATGCGCAGCCGCGTGAATCCGGCGACCGACGGGGTCACGATGCCGAACACGACCGAGGCGAACAGCAGGCCGAGCTGCGACCGCAGCATGCGATGGATCAGCAGTTGACGACGCGTCACCGGCGCGGGAAAGAGGAACTGCACCTCCGCCTCGGAGAACTCGAGCAGCCCGCTCGTGCCGGGGACGATCCAGATGAGGACGGTCGCGGCCAGCAGGGCGAGCGCGGCCAGCGCGGGGCCGGCGGCGACGAGCGCGGCGAGGGCCGGCGGGATGGCGGGCGCGCCGCGCGCGGCGCGCCGCGCGGCGCTCACGCGCGCACCGCGGTTGCGGGTGAAAAACGAAAAGTACAGGTAGGCGCCGCCGACGATGGCACCGAGCAGATACCGCGGCTCGCGGAGCCGGCGCACCCGCACCCGCATGCGGTTCTTGAAGCTGCAGATCGTGATGTAGAGGCTCGGCCAGATCATCAGGAGGTGGCGTCGTGGCCGGTCACACGCAGGAAGATCTGCTCCAGGCTCGATCCGGCCTCCACGAGATCGTGCCGCGACGCGAGCTCGGCGAACGTCCCGTCGGCGACCTTGCGGCCGCGGTCCATGATGATCACGCGCGAGCAGACCTCTTCGACCAGGTGCAGCAGATGCGATGACAGCAGGATCGCGGCGCCGTCGCGCGCGCGCGATACGATCGTCGCGCGCATCCGCCGGATGCCGATCGGATCGAGGCCGGTCAGCGGCTCATCGAAGAGCAGTGTCGTCGGCCGTCGAACCAGGCCGCACGCGATGATCACTTTCTGCCGCATGCCGCGCGACAGCTCGCCGGGGAGCGACTGCTCCTTCCCGGCCAGCTGCAGCTCGTCGATGAGCGCGCTGAAGCGCGACTCGAAGTCGTCGACGTGATACACGCGCGCAACGAGTCGGAGGTGTTCCTCCACCGTCAGATACTCGAAGAGATGCGGCTCGTCCGGCATGAACGCGAGCCGCCGCTTCGCCTCGAGCGCGTCGGTCGCCAGGTCGTGGCCGTCAATGGCGAGCCGGCCCGACGTCGGCCGCAGGATGCCCGCCAGCGACCGCAGGGTCGTCGTCTTCCCCGCGCCGTTGGGGCCGATCAACCCGACGATCTCGCCGGCCGCGACCTGGAACGACAGGTCGTCGACGGCGGTGAGCTCACCGTACGTGCGGCTGAAATGCTCGACAGAAATCGTCATGGGCTGCTAAGATCGGGAGTTTTGGAGGGTCAATAGTACGTGGCTACGCACCAATCGGCGCTCAAAGCGCATCGACAGAGTCTGAAGAATCGCGAGCACAATCGTCAATTCCGATCGCGCCTGCGCGGCGCGCTGAAGGACGTACGCGAGGCGATTTCCGGCAACGACATGGCCGCGGCCAAGACGGCGCTCCGCCAGACGATTTCGCTGATCGACCGGATGGCGAGCAAAGGCGTCATTCACAAGAACGCCGCCGCCCGCTACAAGGCGCGGTTGTCGCGCCGAGCGGCCGCCCGCGCCTGACCGGCCCGTCACCATCGGGCCGCCCGCGTTCGCTTTCCCGCGCATAATTCGACGATCAGGCGCTCGAGCAGCACTCGGGGATCGCCGCCCGAGCTCTTGAGATCCTGATCGGTTCTGAACACGGCGTCGACCGCGCCGCGGATCTCGGCCGGCGCGACCGCCGGAAACTTCGATCGCACCAGCCAGCCGAGCTGGCCCAGGATCTTTTCCGGTGCGGCGCCCGCATCGACCATCAGCGCCAGCTGCCGCAACGCTTCGCCCGTACGCCCCGATTCGATGGCGTTGGTCATCGCCCAGTCGTCCTGGAGCGCCGCCGGCCCCGCCAGCTCCCGGACATCCTCGACCGTGATCCGCTTCTGCCCCATCGCGTAGAGCAGCAGCCGGTCGACGTCGCCGCGCAGCCGCTTCACGTTGCCCGTCTTGCCGTCGTTGCGGGCCCGCTCCGGGAAACCGGCGAGGACGGCCATCGAACGGGCCGCCTGCGGATCGATGTCCATCCCGCCCTTCGCCACGAGAGCCCGGACCCAACGCTCCGCCGCCGCGACGTCCTCCGGCGCGCCGCAGTCGACGATCGACGCGCCTTTCGCGAGCGTCTTGAACGCCTTCGTCCGCCGATCGAGCGGCGCCGCAACCAGGACGAGAGTGGTCAACGGTTCCGGCGCGTCCACCAGCCGCAGCAGATCCTCGAGCGCGCGCGACGCGGCTTCGCTCTCCCGCTTCGGCGCGATCAGGTTCTCGGCCTGAAACACGGTGACGACGCGGCGGGGCGCCATCATCGGGAGCGTCCGCGCGGCGGCGACGAGGGCGCCGACCGCGTCGAGGATCCGGTCGCCGCTCGTGAGGTCCACCGCGTGGACGTGCTCGACGTTGAACGCGCGCAGCCCTTCGTCGACGAGATCGTCGAAATCCGCGGCGAGCGCGGATTTTTCGACGTCGTCTTCGCCCTGGAGCAGATAGACGGGATCCGGCGCGCCGGCTTCGATCTGCTTGCGAACGGCCGCCGGAGTGAGTGTTGCCACCTAGCAGCCCATCGTGCGACTCCATCGTCGCACAGAGAACGGCGAGGCGCCCCGCTGGCACGGCGCGACGACCGAGAATATCGGGAATATTTGAGGGAGGAGCACCACAGCCACCGGGGATGCATCGCCGTCCGAATGCAGATGGAGTTCGACCAAGGGGCTGTTAAAACGCTTCGAGGATCGCGCTGACGATGGTGCGCGCGAACTCGCCGCTCATGCGGTCGAGCGCGTTGAGGTCCTGCTGGAAGAACGCGGATGGGTCGGTGACGCTCGTGCCGCTGGTCGCCTCGTACTCCTGGCGGAAGAAGATGCTCGGGTTCTCCCAGAGGATTTTGGCTTCACGGACGTCGCGTAGCTCGATCTTGGCCGTCACCGTGATGGCATAGCGCGAGGCGATCTGCGTGGTCGAGAAGCTCGACGGCGCGATGCTGACGCCGGTGATTTCGCCGGTCAGCAGCGCGTCGACGTCAGTGCTCTGCGGCAGGATCTGATACTTGCCGCGGCCGATGAATTCCGCCCGCACCTTGTCGGTCAGCATCGTCTCGAGATTGAAGATCGTCGTGCGATTCGCGAACGTCGGGATGCCGATCGTCTTGATGTACGCGGGCAGGAACGAGCCGCGCCCGGCGAGCGCGTAGCCGCAACCCGGCAGCGTGACGATCGTGCCGGCGATGAGCGCCGCGGCCGCAATCCAGCGTCTCATCGAACCACCACGCTCACGAGCCGCCCTTTCGCCACGAGGACCTTGACGATCGTCTTGCCGTTCGTGTGGGCCGTCACCGCCGCGTCGGCGAGCGCCAGCTCGCGCAGCCGATCCTCGGACGCATCCGCCGGCGCCGTCACGCGACCGCGCACCTTTCCGTTCACCTGGACAGGCACGACGACCTCGTCCTCTTTGGCGACCGCCGCATCGAACGACGGCCACGTCGCTGCCGACAGACCCTCGGGATGGCCGAGCATGTGCCACAGCTCCTCGGCCGTGTGGGGCGCGAACGGCGACACCATGATCACGAGCGCGTCCATCGCTTCGCGCAGCACGGCGATGGTTTGCGGACGCTCGATACGGCCGACAGGCGGCTCTGCTCGTGTCGGCGCGCCGTGCGCGGTCTTGTCGCTGAACAGGTAGAGCTCGTTCACGAGCTCCATCAGCGACGACACCGCCGTGTTCAAGTGCATCCGCTCTTCGATGTCCGTCGTCACGCGCTGAATCGTCTGATGCGTCTTCCGGCGGAGCGCCCGCTCCGCGTCGGTGCAGTCGTCGCCGCAGCCGGGCATCCCCTCGCCGCCGATGGTTTCGGCCCAGTGATCGACGAGCCGCCAGACGCGGACGAGGAAGCGGAAGCTGCCTTCGAGGCCCGCGTCGCTCCACTCGACTTCCTTTTCCGGCGGCGCGACGAACATCACGTACAGCCGGAGCGCGTCGGCGCCGTACTTCGCGAGCATGTCGTCGGGATCGACGACATTACCCTTGGACTTCGACATCACGGCGCCGTCCTTGAGGACCATGCCCTGGGTCAGGAGGCGCAGGAACGGCTCGTCGAAGTTCACCAGGCCGACGTCGCGAAGCACGCGCGTGAAGAAGCGCGAGTACAGCAGGTGCAGAATCGCGTGCTCGACGCCGCCGCTGTAGAAGTCGACGGGCATCCAGTACGCGCCCTGCGCGGGATCGAACGGCAGATCGGCGTTTCTTGGATCGCAGAACCGGAGGAAGTACCACGACGAGTCGACGAAGGTGTCCATCGTGTCGGTCTCGCGCCGGGCGGGACCGCCGCACTTGGGACACTTGACGTTCACCCATTCGGGAACCTGCGCGAGCGGAGAATCGCCGCGGCCGGTAAACGCGGCCACTTTCGGCAGCTCGACCGGCAGATCCTCGTACGGCACCCCGACCACGCCGTCCTTCTCGCAATGAATGATCGGGATCGGCGTGCCCCAATAGCGCTGGCGCGAGATGCCCCAGTCCTTGAGGCGGTACTGCGTTTCCCCTGTGCCGACGCCCCGCCGCTCGGCGTCGGCGATCATCTTCGAGATGACCGCCGGCGCTTCCTGTCCGTCCCACTCACCCGAGTTGACCAGCCGGCCGTAGTTCGTCGTCGCCTCGGTCATCGTATCGGGGGACGGAGGTCGGTGTGCACTCTCTCCCGACCCTCCCGACCTCCGTCCCTCATTCGAGCCCGCCGTGACCACCACCTGAATCGGCAGGCTGTACTTGCGCGCAAACTCGAAGTCCCGCTCGTCGTGCGCGGGAACCGCCATGATCGCGCCGGTGCCGTACTCGGCGAGCACGAAGTTGGCGATCCAGATCGGGACGTCCTTTCCGGTGAACGGATTGACGGCTGTCCGTCCCGTGTCGAAGCCCTCTTTCTCGATGGCGCCGGTCAGCCGCGCTTCGCGATCGAGCGCGCGGAACCTGGCGGCCCGGTCGCGAAACCCCGCGGGGTCCGGGCTCTCCGCGGCGAAGCGATCGACCATCGCGTGCTCGGGAGCGAGCAGCACGAACGTGGCGCCGTAGATCGTGTCGATGCGCGTCGTGAAGATCTCGATCGCATCGGCGCTGCCGGCGAGTGGGAACTTGATCCGCGCGCCCACGGACTTGCCGATCCAGTTGCGCTGCATGACGACGACTTTTTCGGGCCACGCCGTCAGCGTGTCGAGGCTGGTCAGCAGTTCCTCGGCATACGCCGTGATGCGGAAGAACCACTGCTCGAGGTCCCGCGCCACAATCTGCGAGCCGCACCGCCAGCACGTCCCGTCGATCACCTGCTCATTGGCCAGCACGGTCTGGTCGACCGGGCACCAGTTGACCGTCGAGCGCTTGCGGTACGCGAGCCCGCGCTCGAACATCTTCAGGAAGATCCACTGGTTGAACTTGTAGTAGTCCGGCAGACACGTGGCGATCTCGCGCTCCCACGCGTAGCTGATCCCGAGCCGCTGCAGCTGCCCTTTCATGTGAGCGATGTTGTCGAGCGTCGACGTCTCGGGGTGCGTGCCGGTCTTGATGGCGGCGTTCTCCGCCGGCAGGCCGAACGCGTCCCATCCGAACGGATGCAGCACGTTGAACCCGCGCATCCGCTTCGTGCGCGCCATGACATCGCCGATGATGTAGTTCCGCACGTGGCCGACGTGCGCGTGGCCGGACGGGTAGGCGAACATTTCCAGGCAATAGAACTTCTGACGCGACGGGTCGACGTCGACTTCGAACGCTCTCGACGCGGTCCACTGCGCCTGCCACTTCTTGTCGAGCTGCTGCGGCTTGTACTCTGTCATCGCGGGCGTGAATCTATTCTAGCGTGGCGGAGTTGGCGGCGTGGCCGCGCCTAGCGGAGATGCCAGAAGGCGGCGAGCGAATCGCGGCAGGCGTCGACCGCCGCGCTGCCGCGCGCGGAATCGATCCCCGACGACGGCCACACCGGCTCCGCGAGGGGCGACGCGAGCGCATCGATCGCCGCGTCGAGCGACGCCGCAAACGCCTGCAGATCGTAGCCGCCCTCCGTCACCGCGACGATGCGGCCCATGCAGCACTCCTCCGCCACTCTCCTCAGCGCCATCGTCATCGCCCCGAACGACGGCGTCGTGAGACGCATGCCGGCGAGCGGATCGCGCTCGTGCGCGTCGAAGCCGGCCGAAATCAGCAGCAGGTCGGGTTCGAACTCGCGAAGAACGGGGACGACGATCTCGTCGAACACGTGCTGGTAGTCCTCGTCGACCGCACCGACTTCGAGCGGCACGTTGACCGTGAACCCCTCGGCGCGGCCGCGGCCAATCTCGCCGGCGCCGCCGGTGCCGGGATAGTACGGATGCTGGTGCGCGGAAATGTAGAGGACGTCGGGATCGGTTTCGAAGATGTGCTGCGTCCCGTTGCCATGGTGCACGTCGTAGTCGACGATGGCGACCTTGCCGGCGCCCTGCGCGCGCGCATGGGCGGCCGCGACCGCAACGTTGTTGTACACACAGAACCCCATCGCCCGTTCGCGCTCCGCATGGTGGCCCGGCGGACGGACGAGCGCAAAGGCCGCGCGATGCGACCCGCCCATCACGCGCTCGACGCCGTCGACGACGGCGCCCGCCGCCAGCAGCGCAATCTCGCAGGATTCCGGCGACGTGTAGGTGTCGGGATCCAGCGCGACGCCACGACCTCAACGCCCTTGGCGCGCCAACGATTCGCGACGACGTCCATGACCTCGGCGCGCTCGGGGCGCTCGGGGTGGCCGGGCGGCGTCTGGTGCTCGGCAAACCGCTCGCTGCTGATCAGGATCACTGCCATTTCAGATTTCAGATTTCAGATTTGATTTCTTAGATTCTACGAGCGAAGCAGGGCGCGTGCGCGGGTTTCCAGCGCGGCCAGTTGCGATTCGAGCAGGCGACGCGCATCCTCGATGCCGGCGGCGTCCGTGTCGCCCGGCACTGCGAAGGGCTCACCCATCGCAATCGAGACAGTCGCGAAGGGCTTGGGAATCTGCGTCCGATCCCAGCTGTTGACCGTCCACGCGCGGTCGGCCTCGAGGTGGAACGGCAGCACGGGATTGCCCGTGGCCTTCGCGAGCCAAACAGCGCCCGGTTGCGCCACCCGCGCCGGTCCGCGCGGCCCGTCGAGCGTAAACCCGGCCGGTTTTCCGGCTGCGAGATCGCGCGTCAGCTGCAGTAGCGCCTTCTTTGCGCCGCGCGACGTTGATCCGCGCGCCGTCCCGTAGCCGAACCGTTCGATGATGCCCGCGATCCACTCACCGTCGAAGTTCTCGCTCGTGATGACGACGATGCCGCGGCGGCGGAAGTAGTACGTGGCCGGCAGAATCCGGCCGTGCCAGAAGCCCATAATCGGCTGTTTGCCGCTGTTGACGATCGCGTCGTAGTGCTCGAGGCCTTCTGTCTTCCAGCGCAACGTGGAGCCGAGCAGCCCGACGATGCGGTAACCGAGAATCGAAATCAGGTGGGCCTCAAGGCGCTTCGATCGCGACGCTCGCCAGTCGCTCACAGTCGATCTTTGACGAACGTCATGAGATCGACGAACTGCACGTCGGCGTGCGCGCTCGCCTGCGCGCCCTTCAGCATAATCGAGCAGAACGGGCACGCCGTGACGACGGTGCCGGCGCCGGTCTCGCGCAGTTGCTTGAAGCGCACGTCGCTGATGCGGCTGCCCGGCTCTTCTTCCTTGTCGGCGAAGAGCAGGCCGCCGCCCGCGCCGCAGCAATACGGGTTGTCGCGATTGCGCACCGGCTCCGCAATCTCGCCGCCGAAACGCGCGATCAGCGCGCGGGGCTCGTCGACCGTGCCGCCGTAGCGGCCGAGATAACACGGGTCGTGGAAGGTGACGGTGGACCCTTCTTGCGGGATGGAGCGCGAGGTTTCAGCCGAGCGATTGCGGGTCAGTTCCTCGACGAACACCGATGAGTGGACCACCTCGACCTCGTAGCCGAACTTCCGGTAGTCGCTGCCAATCGTCTTCGCGCAGTGCGGGCACGACGTGAGAATCTTCTTCGGCGCGGCGGCCTTCAGGTCGTCGATGTTGCCGGTCGCGAGCTCCTGGAACATGTACTCGTTGCCGGTGCGCTTCGCCGGATCGCCGTTGCAGCGCTCCTTGGCGAGCACCCCGAACCGGACCTGCTTCGCGCGAAGGATCTCGAACAGCGCGCGCAGCGACTTCTGGAAGTCGGCGTCGAACGAGCCGGCGCACCCCAGCCAGACGAGCACGTCGTGCTTCGCCGCGTCGAATGTCTCGAGGCCCGCGGATTGAATGAACTTCGTCCGCTGATCGTAGCCAAGCCCCCAGATGTTGCTGCGGCGCTCGAGGTGGTTGTACATAGACCCCAGATAGCCGGGCGCGTCGCCGTTCGACACGAGCCCGCGTCGCGATCCGATCAGGATCGGCAGGTGCTCGATCCCGACCGGGCACTGGTTCTCGCAAGCGCCGCACGTCGTGCACTGCCAGAGCACCTCCTCGCTGTAGACCTCGCCGAGCTTCTTGTCGCGCGCACCGGCGAGGAGCGCCTCTTGGGTTTGCAGCACGATGGTCTTGGGATTGAGCGCTTTGCCGGCACCCCAAGCGGGGCAGTTCACCTGACAGCGTCCGCATTCGACGCACGTAAAGGCGTCGAGCACCATCTTGCTGCCGAGGTCCTTCACCGTTTCGAGGCCGACCTGCTCCTTCTCGAAATCGAGGTTCGGCAGGTTGCCGAGCTCCGGCGACTTGAGGAATACCGTTATCGGCGAAACGACCAGATGGAAATGCTTCGATGCGGGAATCAGGGCCAGGAACGCGAGGATAACGAGCGCGTGCACCCACCAGTTCACTGTCGCTGCCGTCGTGCCTTCCTCGAGACGGAACGTCAGCAGATAGGTCACCATCAGCGTCGCGATGAACAAGCCGATGACGATCGATTCGGCCGACACATGCGTGCCGAGTCCGGCCGGCCGGACGAACGCGCGCCGAATCAGCAGAAAGACGATGCCCATCAGCACCGCGAAGGCAAAGGGTGCGAGCGCCACGCG
>Ga0310810_10012263_pt1 | contig 10061 bp, 8 predicted proteins | sample NCmetagenome_FD_207641 | JGI IMG/M metagenome (GOLD analysis project Ga0310810, IMG submission 207641) | Soil microbial communities from experimental microcosm in Duke University, North Carolina, United States - NC | ecosystem: Engineered > Artificial ecosystem > Soil microcosm > Unclassified ...
TTGTTTGGTGGCGACCGTGAGCTTGCCGGGTCGGCGAGGGAAAATTTTATTGGGATCGAGAATCATCGGGTAGCCCTCGCGTTCGAGCTGCTCGGAAAACGGCGGCTGCGAAGTGATGGCCTCGATTCGCCCCGAGCGCAGCATTTCCATGTGTGCCGGATTGTTGCGATAGCCGAAAACCGGATCATAGACCCACTGAACATCTTTGAACGGATCAACGCCCGCCTGGCGCAAAGCGTCGGTGATAAAGACCTCGACCAGCCCTTCTTTTTCGCGCATGCCGATACGCCCGCCGCGCAGCTTACTCATATCCGTAACGTGCTTGGCCCCATACCATTTGAGAAATGGCGTGTAGCGCCAGCCGCCGACGATGTAAATTTCCGCGCCGCGCGCGCGTTGGTAAATCGCCGCTTCGACGTCCACAGCGGTCGCGATATCGACGCCGTGATTTTTTATCGCGAGTGCCAGTCCATCGCGCTCCAGCGGTCCCGGAATAAGGCCGCGCGAGTCGTAGTCGTATTGCTGCAGTCCTTCTTCCTTGAAAAAACCTTGCTCCTGCGCAACAGCCATCGCGACTTGATGACCGACGTGATAATTGCTGTTGGCAATCAGAATAGGCTGATCAAGTGTGCTCATGCCGACTCCGTTCGGTTAAATGTTCCATGCGATTTCCGCAGGCGCCTCAGCTAATCGAAAAATGAGGATTCTGGAACCGGCGCAGCTTCGGAAAAATTCCCGCGACAATTGCAAGCACCAAAAGAGTTGCCATTCCCCCCGTCAAAGCCGATCCCGGAGCCCCCAGCCAAGCAGCGACCAAACCCGATTCGAACTGGCCGAGCTGTGGGCCGCTACTGGTGAAAATACTATTAATGGACGACATTCGGCCGCGCAATTCGTCCGGTGTGCTGAGCTGGTTGATGGTTGATCGCAGTATGGAGCTGATCGTGTCGCCCGCTCCGGTTAAGATAAGCATCAGAACCGAAAACCAGAATACCTGCGAGCCGGAGAACAGCACGGTCGAGACTCCATAGAGACCGATGCCGAGAAAGATCCAACGTCCGCCGTGCCTAATGGGGCCGAACAGCGCCATACTCGCGGCCGCAATCAAAGAGCCGACCGCGCGCGCCGCGTACAGGATACCAAGCCCTTTGGGCCCAACGAATAAAATGTCGCGCGCATAGATCGGAAACAACCCGCGCACATTGCCGAAAAAGGTCGCGCTGAAGTCCAAAACCATCAGGGGAAAAATGACGCCGTGCGACCAGACGAATTGCAAGCCTTCAAGCAGCGACGCGAGCGAAATACTTTTCCAGCCTCCTCCCTGAGGGATCTTGGCGCGGAGTAGAATGAGCGCGGCTAGCATGGCGATCCACGAGCAGGCATCGACGGAATAACAGGCTGCGGGCCCCCAGACCGCCAGCACCACGCCAGCAATGGAAGGTCCGGCGATGATCGGCACGTAGCGCTGTGTGCCTTGTAAGGCCAAGGCTTGTGCGAGCAAGGGCCGTGGCACCAGGTTCGGAATCATCGACTGACGCGACGGCTGCTCGAGGGATGTAAAAAATGCCAAGAACACCGTCGCGATGTAGAGCATGTGCGGACTGGCTTTCCCGGCGAGAGTTAACCAGGCGAGCGTTGTGGAAACACAAAACAATCCCATTTGGGTGCACATCATCAATTTGCGACGGTCCACGGCGTCGGCCAGTAATCCGCCGACCAGCAGTAGGGCAATTTGCGGCAGCGCGCGCGCAACTCCCAGCAGACCGATCTGCAGAGGCGAGTTTGTGAGCTCATAGATTTGCCAGGCCATGGCAACGGTCGTGAATTGAGTCCCGATGCTCGATAGAAACGAACCCGTCCAGAAAACGCAAAAATCACGGTGGCGCAAAAGCGGGAAACGGCTGATGTCTTGGCTGATATTTCCGATCTGGTTCATCGAACTGTTTTTCCGCACGCGCAAATCGTTCAGCGATGCGCGATTGCCGTGTCTTATCTCAAAGCCAACGGAACGACAAACCGAGCCGCGCCAATCACCGCAAATTTTCAGCTGGCGCCGGAAAAATCTGTGTGTTTCATCAAAGCTCGGGTATGATATTGCTATTCCACTGACCCGACTTCTTCAAAACCGGAGGTAAGCCAGATGCGCAATGGAAAGATCCGTGTCGGCATTATGGGCTTGGGACAGATCGGTCGGCACCTCTATCACCTGGCGCTGGAAAATGACGACATCGAGATCGTTGCCGTAGCCGATATTGGCAAGCCCGAAATTATCGAGTATCTGCTCAAAAGCGAAATTAAAGACGAGCTGCAGTGCCAGCTCAGAGACAATTATCTGGTGAACGATAAGTTTCGCACGCGTATGTTTCAGCACGCGCGGCCGGAGGAAGTTCCATGGGATGTTATGAATATCGATTGCGTGGTGGATGCGACCGGGCGGTACCGTCGACGCAGCGACGTGGAAGGCCATCTGCGCGCCGGGGCGAAACGTGTGATTCTCGCCTCGCTTCCAGCGGACCCGATCGACCGAATCGTCATCCCTGGAATCAATGAAAACCACGCAGAGCTCAGCGACCGGATCATTTCCGCGGGTTCGGCGACCACCAATGCGTTTGCGTTGTTGCTGCAGTCTTTGGATTTGGCGCTGGGGGTGGATTGCGCCTCGATGACGACGGTGCACGCCTATTCCAGCGATCAGTCGCTGCAGGATTACGCCCATGAAGATTTTCGGCGCAGCCGCTCCGCCGCCGAAAATATTATTCCCAACAAAAACGAGTCGGCGCATTGGGTCGAAACTGTTCTGCCCAAGTTTGCTGGAAAGTTGAGTGGCTATGCGCTGAACGTGCCCGTGCAGCGCGGCTCGTTGCTCGATGTCAATTGCGTGATGCACAGCGGCGGCATTACCATCGATCAAGTCAACGAGGCGATGCGTTGTGCCGCGGCTCGCAATCCGGAACTGATCGGTGTCAGCGATGATCCAATCGTATCTTCCGACGTGATCGGTTGCCGACAATCTTTGCTCTTCGACTCGCGCGCGACGATCAAAGCCGGCAAAAGAATTATCAAAGCGCTTGCCTGGTACGAGAGTTTGGGGCACGCCTGCCGCGTGCTCGAGGTCGTGCGGCGATATAGCAAGCTTAGTCGGACCGGAGGTGAGCGATGAGAGTTGCGATCAATGGTTTTGGACGGATCGGCCGCTCGGTATTTCGTATTTTGGACAAACGCGCGGATGCCGACCTGGTCGCGATCAATGACGTTTTCGATCATGATGCGCTGCGCTATTTGCTTAACTACGACACGGTGATGGGGCGATTCGAGGGTGTCTTACGGCTCGAAGGCGACGAGCTTGTGACCTCCCACGGGCGCACACGCATGATACAAGAACGAGATCCGCTGAAACTGCCGTGGCGCGCTCTGGGGATCGACGTCGTGATCGAATCGACGGGCATATTCACCGCTCGAGAACAGCTCGAAAAGCATCTCGAAGCCGGCGCGAAACGCGTCATCTTGACCGTGCCGGCGAAGGACAAGATCGATTATACCGTCGTCATTGGCGTCAATGATGACGGTCTCAAGCCCGAGCACCGGATGATTTCCAACGCGAGCTGCACCACCAACTGCCTCGCGCCGATGGCCAAAGTGCTGCACGATTCGTTTGGGATCGTCGAAGGCATCATCAATACCGTGCATGCCTACACCAACGATCAGCGGCTTGCCGACGTGCCGCACTCGGATTGGCGGCGCAGCCGCGCCGCAGCGGAAAATATCATCCCGACCTCTACGGGAGCGGCAAAAGCGGTCGGAGAAGTATTGCCGCAGCTAAAGGGGAGACTGGACGGCATCGCCGCGCGCGTGCCGGTACCGGACGGCTCAGTGGTTGACTTGTTTGTCGAGCTGGAGAAGGCCGTCAGTCCGGACGAGATTCACGACGCCATCAAGTCGGCGGCGGAATCGGAACGAATGAAAGGCATTCTACAAATGATGCAGGCGCCCGTGGTCTCGTCGGACGTGATTGGCAACTCGCACTCATCGATTTTCGATCCCGCATTCACCAGCGTCACGGAAGGAAAATATCTCAAATGCCTGAGCTGGTATGATAACGAATGGGGTTATTCCAATCGGGTTTGCGATTTGCTCGGATTGCTCGCGCGTTGGGGGTAAAAGCTGTGCCGGTTAGGGGTTAGTAGCGAGGCGTCAGGCGTCAGAGAAAAAAGCCCCTTACCCTTCAGGCTTGACCTATTACTGCTTCTATACGGTGTCGAAAGGCGCTTGTTTCAAGGTTTGCGGTCTCGCTTTAAGGTCTTCACGGTCGATTTCCATCAAGTAAACCGCTTTTGATTGTTTGTCGTCTAACCGTCAAATGCTGGGGCACAGTAACTTCAGTATATTCCGAATAGGTACCATACGAGGAGGTTTTATGGTCTTTAAGGCGAGACATGTCACGATCTTAGCGGTCATTCTGGGTATCGTACTAAGCCTCAGTGCCTGGTCGCTGCCTGGCTATGCGCAGATGCGGCACGGCCGCGGGGGAATGGCCGGTGGGCCTAACATCTTTTTCCTGATGCGCGCCGCGCAGCTCACACCGGATCAGAAGACGCAAGTGCAAACGTTATTACAGAACAGCCGACAAAACACCAAACAAATCATCAGCCAGCTCATGCCCCTACGCCAACAGCTCAACAGCTCTCTTTATTCCACAGGCACGGCTGACGCTAACCTGATCAATCAAGTCAACGGATTTGAAAATCAGCTAAAGCAAGAGCGATACGGCGTTTTTCAGCAGGTTTGGTCATTGTTGAATTCAGAGCAACAGAGTCGGGTAACTACCTTGTATTCGCAGATGGCGGCCAACCGAGCACAACGCCAAGAGACTTGGAAATCGCTTCAGCAGCAGGGTCAATAGAGTTTAGCTCAATTTCTAGCGGACTGATAAAGGCAGGGCCCGGCGCGCTAACGGGGCGCCGCCTTTCAGTACTCAGGACACTTCCACCACGTCCTCAGCCTGCGTAGGTTTCGGATATTTCACTTATTTTCTCCAGACCGTGTCGATGAAGCCGCTTTTTTCGAGTTCCTGGATGAAGCTCGAATCGACGACGTTGTTGGGATCGAAAGTCTTCGCGCGCGGGTCGCGTACCTCTAGAGTCTTGAGCATGAATTCGATTCCCTTCATGTTCACGTACGGTACGCGATCTTGGAATCGTGTGACAACGTCATAGGTGGGATTCAGCACGTTGGGGTCGCGATTCTGCGCGAAATCGGCGGTGACCTTCAATACGAACTCGCGGTTTTCTTTGTAATAGCGCAGCCCTTCGACGAAAGTCTTCATCACACGCATGACCGTGTCGCGATGGCTCTTGATATAAGCTTTGGTGCTCGCAAAGCAGCTGCCCGGGTTGTAAAGGCCGAGCTTGCTCATATCGATCAGCTCGTGCAGCCCGAGCTTTTCTGCCGCGATATCCTGGGGCGGAATAAACACCGAGGCTTGAATGACTCCTTTGCTCAAGGCTGCGAGCCGCGTCGGTGCCCCGCCCACGGCGACCAAGGCGAAATCGCGATCGGGTAGCAAACCGCGCTCCTTTAAAATAAAGCGTATCACGCTGTCTTCCTGTGACCCGAAGGTAGTCACGCCGATTTTCTTGCCTTTGAGATCGGCGACGGTTTTTATGTCCGGCGTCGAGAAGACCCGCCAATAAAGCGTGTTGATGCCGCAGGCGAGGTAAACCGTGTCTGCGCCCCCAACTGCCGAGGCGACGATCGCCGCGCCGCCGATAAAGCTCAGCGGCACCTGGCCCGAGACCATCGCAGTGGTCAAAATCGGACTGCCCTGGATGTAAACGAGATCGACGTCGAGGCCGTTCTTTTTGAACAACCCCGCCCTGCGCATGACTTCGATAATCCCGAGCGATGCGACCGGGGCTGGATAGCCGATGATGAGTTTTTCGAGCTTCTGTGCGTCCGCCGCCGCGGCAGAATGCAAGAAACAAAACAGAATCCCGATCAGTACCCCGCGCTTGAACACTTGTGATCCTTTCCTAATCGCTTTGCTACGAAACCGACAAGCCAATGCCGGTTGATACCCGGTTTGCCACGCTTCGGTCGATGTCGAAAGGATTTCTCCCGTCGGTCGAAATGACAAAGCATCAATTCGGCTGCATAACAAAGAGTCATCAGTTGTACGTATTCTGATCATTTTTTGTAGAGCTGGTCGATGAAGCCGGATCGGCGGATTTCTTCAACGACGCTCGCATCCCAAAATTCCTTGTCACTAAATTTCGCGGCGCGCGGGTCGTCGAGGGCCGCCATCTCGAGATGAAATCGGATCGATTCCGGGCTGGCGCGCAGGTCCTTCTCTAGACGACGCGTCGTCTCGTCATATAAATAACCCATGGCGGCCAGATCGGAGTTCTGAAAGTATTTCTGGAGCACCTGCAGGCTGTCGGCTTTATGTGTGTTCATGTAGTGGATGCCCTCGATATAGCCCTTGAGAAAGTTAATCACTAGCGGGCGATTTTGCTTGAGCAGCGCTGCCGTCGTGTTGATGCCGCCGCCGGGCGTCGGCACGTCAAAGTTGGCAAGAACTTTCAATCCTTCGTTTCGGGCGATCAGATCCAGTGGCGGAAACAGCATGGTGCCGTGGACCACGCCGGCTTTGACCGCAGAAAGACGACCGCCTTCGCCGCCTCCGATGGAGAGGAATTTGACATCGTCATTAGGATTGAGCCCGTTGTCACGGAGGAGCTTCGCGAGCCGCACATAGCTCGCGTCGCGCCCGCGCGAAATGCCTAGGATTTTTCCCTTAAGTTCGCGCACCGACTGAATGCCAGACTGGGTGATTAGCGAGGAGCCGAGCGTATTCATGGTTACTCCGAGTCTGACGAGCGGAATTCCCTGCAGCTGCGCCGTGGTGACGCCCGTATCCGACCCGAACAGGAACTGCACGCTGCCGCTCACCAGCGCCGGCACGGCGCGTGCGCCGCCGCTAACGAGAATGGTTTCGACGTCATAGCCGTATTTTGCCCAGATCTTTTTCTCGGCGGTGACCCAGGACGGGGTGGAGCCCGGCGCGACGGCGGGATAGGCAGCGCGGAGCTTTTCGAGTTTCTCCGCCGCGTGAATTGGAAGCTCGACCGATGCGACGAGGACGGAGCCAAAAACCAAGAGCAGAAACTTTACGAAGTTTCGTTTTCCCGTGTGATACCCTGTCGAAAGTTGTTTTTGCATATCCCGGTGACCAGATGCTTCGCTGTGCTCAGCTTTACAGCTGTGCAGTATACGTTCTCGATCGAGCACGGCCGTCATTGCGAAAGGCGTGCTGGTGAAGGCCCGCAAATCCGTGAGGGTATCATCTAAAACCATCTTCCGGTCAGGAACTGGTCGATGTTGCGCTGCACCATTCGAGTTTTGCCCAGGTTGGCGTAGGCGCCGCTGAGCATGTGTTGAGCGACCTTCTCACCGTTCTCGCGGCCCGCTTTGATCTCCTGGAGATGGCCGTAAAAGTCTTCGAGATAGTCGTACATGTTCTTGAAATAGGTGCGGCCACTTTGCTCTCCGGCAACGGCGGGTCCGTGGCCGGGGACGAGTTGCTCATAGTGACTGTCGAATAGCGGTTTGAGAGAACTCAGCCAGTTGGGAATATTGCCGAAGAACGTCACCGGATGGACTTCAGTGTAAAGCAGATCGCCGGCGATGAAGACTTCCTCCTCTTCGAAATAGATCGTGGTGTCGCCCTTGCTGTGGCTATGACCATTTTCGGCGCGGTATTCGAGGTGCAAAGTCACTCCGGAAAGTGTCACCTCGGTCCTGTCGGTGAACTGGACATCAGGCAATGTCAGACAAAGCCCAGGAAAACGCTCGTATAACTCGGGGACCGGCGTCATCATGCGCTCGAAGTCCGGTCCGCCTTGCTCGCGCATGGCGCGGACGCACCCGGAACTGGCTATGATCGGGATCCCGCGCTGGGCAAAATAAAAATTCGCCGACGTGTGATCGAAATGTTCGTGCGTATCAATCAGATATTCAACTCTGGAACAGCCCGCGAGTTGTAAAGCGTCTTCGATCTCGTCCATGCGCCGGATATCGGCATCAATCAGGATGGCGCGCCCCGCGCGGTTCTTGATCACGGTAAAGTTGGTCGCGCCGTGAGGCCCGATCAGCGCAAAAACGGAGCCACTGACCTGCTTCAGCTCGGATTCCATACGAGATCGCCTTACCCGAGTCGATCTCAGGTTGCAAGCTGATCACTGGTTGACGGCAGATGACCGCGATGTTATTCGCCTATAAACTTTGCAAAAAGTCGAGGGATAGAATTCATGATCAGAGAAGGCAAATTTACAATCCTCGAAACGCGCGACACCGTGGCGAAGATTACGATCAATCGGGCGGAGAAGCGAAACGCTCTGAGCCGAGACGTCATACGGGAACTGCTCGCGGTTTTCGACGAGCTGCGCCACGATGACGCGATCGCGGTGGTTTTGACCACGGGGGCCGGCGACGTGGCGTATTGCGCCGGGCGCGACCTGTCGGAATTTCCGACCGAAGGGGGCAAGAACCGCGGCAAGGACCGCCGCGCTGAACCGCGCGCCTATCATGTCGCTGAAGTGATCCGAACCTTCCCCAAAGTAACCGTCGCGGTAGTGAACGGTTTCTGTCTCGGCGCCGGCATCACTTTGCTGCTGCCGCATGATTTGGCGATCGCGTCGGATCGAGCGCAGTTCGGTTTGCCGGAGATCATGCGCGGCTTTTTGCCTTATCCGATCATCGCGACCATGTTCAAGACTTTGATTCCGACCAAATTTGCGTTCGAGATGATCCTTACCGGTAAAAATTGGGATGCGCAACGCTCGATGGCGGCGGGATTGATCAACCGAGTGGTGCCCCATGAGCAGTTGCAAGATGAAGCCTGGGAGTGGGCGCATGAAATCGGCGCGTTTGACAAAGTCACATTGAAATATTGCAAAATGGCAGCTCATGCATCAATGGAAGCGGCAAGCGTGCCGCTGGCGGCGGAGATCGCGTGGCTCATGCAGGAAGAGCACGCGTTGGTGAATCCGCGGGCGTACGCCGGGACAAAGCCGTTTCATAAATAGGGGAAGAGCGCACCGACAACAGGCGAGGAATATATGAGCACACTGCGAATTAAGAGTTCAGCGTTCGCTGCAGCAGCCTTGTCAATAATGATAGCCGGAGCGTTGGTCACAGAGGCGTCGGCTAGAACGATGGTGCGGGTTGCTTACAGCTCGATTTCTGGCGCAGGCGTTGTCACTTGGCTTGCGGTCGATAAAGGTTTGTTTGCGAAAAACGATCTCGACGTCGAATTGATTTATGTTGCCGGCTCTCAGGCGATGCAGTCGTTGCTCAGCGGCACGACGCCGATCGGTATTCAAGGGATCGAGCCCGTTTTTCGGGTCAATGCCCACGGCAGCGATACGGTCATGCTCCTGAGCATCGTGACCAAGCCGCCGTTTTCGATCATGGTGCGTCCGGAAATCAAAGAGTACCGCGAGCTCAAGGGCAAGGCGATGGGGATCACACGCTATGGTTCGTCGACCGATATGCTGCTGCGTCTGTCCTTGGAAAAATGGGGATTCAAACCTGAGACCGACGTGTCGATTTTGCAAATGGGCGGCGTGCCGCCGATACTCGCCGGCATGGAGTCGCGCAAAATCGTCGGCGGGCCGCTATCGTTGCCGACCTTGGCGCGAGCGAGGAAAGAAGGTTATCGCGAACTGGCCGATGTGGCGGATCTGGTTCCGGAATATCAGGTGGCGGGGGTCGTGACTCGGCGCGCGTTCATCAAGCAAAACCCCGACGTGGTGCGAGGCTTTGTGAAGGCGATGGCGGAGGCGATGGTGTTATTCGGCAAAGATCCGGAAGCCGTAAGACAGGTGATGAAAACGCGCTTTAAGATCGACGATCAGCAGCTGATCGAGGAAACTCAGAAAGACTATCAGCGCTATATGCCCAAAATTCCCTACCCCAGTCGAGCGGGCATCGCGGTGATCAAATCATTTCTCGATAAGAACGAGCCCGCCGTGCGGCCGCTGTCGATCGACGATCAGATCGAC
>Ga0310810_10012264_pt1 | contig 10061 bp, 8 predicted proteins | sample NCmetagenome_FD_207641 | JGI IMG/M metagenome (GOLD analysis project Ga0310810, IMG submission 207641) | Soil microbial communities from experimental microcosm in Duke University, North Carolina, United States - NC | ecosystem: Engineered > Artificial ecosystem > Soil microcosm > Unclassified ...
CCGACGCCCATGCAGCCGAGCCAGCGCCGCGGCCCCGGCAACCGTGAGCGCAGCGGACGACGACAGCCCGGCACCGATGGGCACCGAGCTCGCCACCGCGACCGACGCGCCGGCGGCGACGTGCCGGATCGATGCGAGCTCGCGGACGACGCCAACGAGGTAGCCGCTCCAGTCGCTCGGTATTGCGGCCTCGGGCCCGGTACGGTGCGTCACGTCGTCCACCGATGACACGAAGGACCACGCATCCGCGGGGCCGACGGCCACCGTGGTTCGCCTTCGCAATGCCACCGGGAGCACGGGCCCACCGTTGTAGTCGGTATGCTCGCCGATCAGGTTCACCCGGCCGGGGGCCGAAGCGGCGACGGTTGGCTCCGAGTGGAACGTGTCGCGGTAAAGGTCAGCGGCCTGTCGAGTGGGTGTGACACGGATCACAATCGAAACCCCCGGAATCGTCGAAGGCGGAACTCTAGCCCGGTTCCGGAGGCCGCGGCAATCGAAAGTGTCTCCCTGGGCGACACTCACCGGGAGGGAATGGACACTTTCGCGCAGGAGACCCCCGCTCCGGGGCGCTCAAGCGTGGCATCCCTGTTGCCTGAGGGGACAGGACACCCTGTATGCCCTTTTCCGGGGCTAACCACCCTGAGCCAGCTTCGTAGGGAGGCACCGATGAGAGTTCCCCGCCTGATCGCCATCGCTTCGGCCGCGCTGATTGCGGCCGGATGCAGCCGCAGCCAACCCCAGCCGGACACCGCCGCCACGCGCGACCTCGAGCTCGCGCCGGCTGCTCCCCTCAACCAGTACGCGAGCCCCGAGGAGCTGGGTTACCAGCCGGGAGCCTATGCTCCGCCGTCTCGGGCCTCTGCGACCGTGGCGAGGCCGGCGCCTGTGCGAACGGTTCAACGCTCCTCGGGCGCCATCTACCGGGCTCCCCGGAAGGTGACTCATTCCCGGCGTGACGCCGCCATCGGTGCCGGCGTGGGAGCCGTCTCGGGCGCCGTGATCGGACGGAACGTGAAGGGCGCCGTCATCGGGGCGGTGGCGGGCGGAGTGCTCGGTGCCGTCGTCGGCGCGACGGTGGACGTCGACCACCGCTGACCCGCGCCGGCCCCCGGCGACGGAACGGCCCCGGAACTCCGGGGCCGTTCTGTCGCGTGGCAGCCTCACCTCCACCCGCTCACCCTTGCCGGCTTACCCTTAGCGGCGGCGGGCCGGGCTCCCGAGCAGCGCCTGGGCGTGGCGGCGCGCTGCTTCACCCTCCGTGTCACCCAGCATGCGTGCCACCTCCAATACCCGATCCTCTCCGTGTATCACGGCGACATCGCTGGTGGCGATTCCCCCGCGGGCCTCCTTGGACACGACGAGGTGCTGATCGGCCTTGGCCGCGATCTGCGGAAGATGCGTGATCACCAGGACCTGACGGCGCCCGGCCACTTCGGCGAGCGCGGCCCCGATGCGGGCACCGACCTCGCCACCCACACCCTGGTCGATCTCGTCGAACACCAGGGTCTCGACGGCGTCATGCCGAGCCAGCACCACCTTGAGCGCGAGCATCAGCCGCGAAAGCTCACCGCCCGAGGCGACGCGGGCGAGCGGCTTCGCGTCGAGGCCCACATTGAGCTGGACGGTGAGCTGCACGGCTTCGGCGCCGGTCGATCCGGCATCCGGCAGCGGCGTCAGCGCGACAGCCAGTCTGCCGCCCGGCAGGCCCAGCTGCGGCAGGAGACGATTGACGGCGCGCGAGAGGCGCTCTGCCGCCGAACGACGGCGCCCGGTCAGCGCGCGCGCAGCAGCCGCAAGGGCCACCTCCGCCGCTCCGCGATGCGCGGCCAGAGTGCGGAGATCGAGCTCGGCGGTGTCCAGAAGATCCAGCTCCGCGGCAGCAGTGCCGCGGGTTGCCAGGACGGCCTCGACGCTGGCGCCGTGCTTCTGCATGAGCCGGTAGATGAGATCGCGGCGCTGCTCCACCTCGGCCAGTCGCGCGGGGTCCTCCTGCACCTCGCCGGCGTACGCGGCAGCAAGCCGGCTCAGCTCCGAGAGGTTGGCGTAGGCCGAGTCGAGCATCTCACGCCAGCCGGCGGCGCGGGGATCGACCTTCTCGAGCGCGGTGAGCGCCCGGTCCGCCGCGGCCAGCGCGGAGAGCGCGTCGGCGTCGCCGCCTTCGAGGGCATCCGCGATCCGCTGGGCATGATCGCTGAGCGCGCCGGCCTGGCTCAGACGCCGCGCTTCGTCGTGGAGCTGCCGATCCTCGTCCGGCTTGAGCCGCGCGTGGTCGATCTCCTGCACGACGTGTCTGAGATAGTCGGCGCGACGCCGAACCTCATCGCGGCGGGCGGTGAGGGTCGCCTCTTCCGTCCTGAGTGTGCCGAGCGCGGCGAAGCTCTCCGCCACGGCGGCGCGGTCGGCCTCCGCGTCGGCAAAGGCGTCGAGGATGTCGCGCTGGGCGTCTGCGTGCAGGAGGGATTGGGTCTCGTGCTGCCCGTGCAGGTCCACCAGGAGCGCACCCAGCCGACTCAGCACCGCGGCGGTAGTGGGGCTGCCGTTTACCCAGGCGCGGGAACGACCCTCCGAGGAGATCTCGCGGCGGATGACGACGCGCTGCTCGTCCGTGTCGAGCCCGAGCGCCTCAACGCCGCGCCGCGTGGCAGCGGAGAGGCCCTCGAAGGCGCCCTCGACCACCGCCTTGCCTGCGCCGGGACGGACGCTGCCGCTGTCAGCCCGCTCACCGAGGAGGAGGGCGAGCGCGTCCACCAGCATGGACTTCCCGGCGCCGGTCTCGCCGGTAAGCACGTTGAGCCCGGGCCCGAGCTGCAGCGTCACGTCGGCGATGGTGGCCAGGTCGCGGACGCGAAGCTCACCGATCATCGGACGATTTCCCGGCCCGAGAGGTCGCCCCAGTGCAGCTTCTGCCGCATGCGGGTGAACCAGCCCGATCGGCCGAGCCGCACCAGGCGGACGCGATAGGGCGCCCCGCCGACGGCGATCGAATCACCCGGCACCAGCTCGATCCCGGTCTGGCCATCAAATGAGACGAGCACATCCTCCGCCCATTCCGGCATGGGAGACACCACGATCCGGGCCTCCGACGACACGACCAGCGGTCGGACCGCGAGGGTGTGGGCGCAGATCGGCGTCACCACCATCGCGGCGACCCCCGGCGCCACGATGGGGCCGCCCGCGCTCAGCGAATAGGCGGTCGAGCCGGTGGGCGTCGCGATGATGAGCCCGTCCGAGCTGTAGGGGCCCACGTCCTGCCCGTCGATCGACACGTTGACGCGGACGACGCGCGCCACGCCGCCGCGGTGCAGCGCCACGTCGTTGAGTGCGTGATGCGTGGCGCGTACGGTTCCATCGGCGGCAACGATCGAGCCCTGCAGCGCGCCGAGCGACTCGGTTGCATACTCGCCGCCGACGAGCGCATCGAGGGCGGTCGCCAGCCGATCGCGCGTCGTAGTCGTGAGAAAGCCCACGCGCCCCAGATTCACGCCCAGGATCGGCACCTCGGCACCCCCGAGCAGGCGCGCGCCGCGAAGCAGCGTGCCATCGCCGCCGAACGTGATCAGCGCATCGAGCGCACGGGGAACGAAGTGGGGAACCGGCGCCGGCCAGAACGCTTCGAGCCGGGGCTCGGTGGACAGGACCAGCCCGCGGGCCGGAGCCTCGCGGGCCAGCTCACCGAGCACGGTGCCGAGATCGGCGTATCGCGGATTGCCGACGACGCCGACGTTCATCGCGGCTCGAGCGACTCCTCGTGATGCAGCGCGGCAATGCGGCGGGCGATTCCCTCCGCGGTCAGCCCGAACGTCTCCAGCTGCTCGGCTCGCGGTGCCTGGTCGATCAGCCGGTCCGGTACGCCCAGCGCCACGACCCGCACTTCGGGCGTGGTCGTCTGCATGCGCTCGGCCAGATAGGCGCCGAATCCGTTGACGATGGTGCCTTCCTCGACGGTCACGAACGTGGCATGGTCGCGCGCGAGTGATTCCAGCATCGACGCGTCCACCGGCTTGAGGAACCGGCAGTTCACCACCGTACAGTCGATCCCGTCACGAGCGAGCAGCTGCGCGGCCGCCACCGCCGGCAGCACCATGGTGCCGACGGCCAGGATCGCAACGTCGCGGCCGCTCCGGAGCCGCTCCCACGTGCCGTAGGGCACCGCCGGCACCTCGCTCGGCGGCTTCGGCTGGGCGGGCGCCTTGTCCCGCGGGTACCGCAGGCAGAACGGTCCGCCTTCGTGCGCCAGTGCCGTCCGGAGCAGACCGGTCAGCTCATCGCCGTCCTTGGGCGCGGCCACCGTCATCTCGGGCACGGCCAGCATGTAGGCAATGTCGTAGAGCCCCATGTGCGTCTGGCCATCTTCGCCGACCAGCCCAGCGCGGTCCATGCAGAAGATCACGGGAAGCCGCTGGATGGCCACGTCGTGGATGACGTTGTCGTACGCGCGCTGGAGGAACGTGGAGTAGATGGCGCATACCGGGCGGATGCCCTGCGTCGCCAGCCCGGCGGCGAACGTGACGGCGTGCCCCTCCGCGATGCCGACGTCGAAGAAGCGGCTGGGCCAGGCCTTTTGGAAGACATTGGTGCCGGTGCCCGAGGGCATCGCGGCGGTGACCACCACGAGCTCGGGAATTTCCGCGGCGAGCGCGGTGACCGCATCGCCGAACACCTGGGTCCACGTGGGCGGTCCGCTCGCCTTCTTCCGGGCCTCGCCGGTGACCGGGTCGTAGGCCGCCAGGCCGTGCCACTTCTCCTGATTCGACTCGGCAAAGGCGAAGCCCTTGCCCTTCTGGGTCATGACGTGGACCAGGCGGGGCCCGCTGATGCCGGCGACGAAGTGAAGGGTCTCCACGAGCTTCGGCAGATCATGGCCGTCGATGGGGCCGAAGTACCGGAAGCCAAGCTCCTCGAACAGCATGCCGGCCGAAAAGAGGTTCTTGACGCTCTCCTCGACGTTGCGGGCAAAGTCGAGCACGCGCTCGCCGAAGACATCGGCCAGCTTGACGGTGACGCCCTTCACCGCGTCGCGTACGCGGTTGGTCTTCGGGTTGGCGACGATGCCGCCCAGCATCTTGCTCACCGCGCCGACATTGGGCGAGATCGACATCCCGTTGTCATTGAGGATGACGATGATGTCGCGGTCGGTGTGCCCGGCGTTGTTGAGCGCCTCGTAGGAGAGCCCACAGGTGAGCGCGCCATCGCCCAGAACGGCAATCACCTCGTGCGACTCGCGGCGGAGATCCCGCGCCGTGGCCATCCCGAGCGCGGCCGAGACCGCGGTCCCGGCGTGACCAGCGCCAAACTGGTCGTGAACGCTCTCGGTGCGCTTCAGGAATCCGGAGATGCCGCCCGTCTGCCGCAGCGAGTCAAAGGCGCCATTCCGGCCGGTGAGGAGCTTCCAGGTGTAGGCCTGGTGTCCCACATCCCAGACGACCTTGTCCGCTGGGGAATTGAATTCGTAGAGGAGCGCGATGGTGAGCTCGACGACACCGAGACTCGCGCCGATGTGGCCGCCGGTGATGGAGCAGGCGTCGATGAGGCGCGCGCGGATTTCGGCGGCGAGCTCGGGGAGCTGGTCGCGCCGCAGGCGCTTCAGGTCTTCGGGGCCGTGAATGCCGTCCAGCAACGTCATGATTGGTCCGGTCTGGAAGTCACGAGCTTCGCGTCACAATATAATTGGCCAGCGCGGCCAGCGACGGACTCACGCACGCCGTTCCTTCCAGATGGGACAGCGCTCGCGCCGCGAGTCGGAGGGCTTCGGCCCGCGCGCGCGCAACGCCCATCACCTGCGCGTAGGTCGACTTGTGGAGCGCCTCGTCCCGCCCCGCGGTCTTCCCGAGCGCCTCACTCGTGCTCGTGGCGTCCAGCACGTCGTCCGCGATCTGAAAGGCGACGCCGATCTCTTCGCCGAAGGCAGCGAGCGCGTCGAGCTCGCGTGGTCCGGCCGACGCCGCCATGCCTCCGAGGACGCAGGATGCGCGGATCAGCGCCCCGGTCTTGCCTCGATGCACCGCGATCAGCTCCGCCAGGTCGAGCCGCCGTCCCTCGGCCTCGAGATCGAGCCACTGCCCGCCGACCATCCCCTCGACACCGCCGGCCTGGAACAGCTCCACGGCCATCCCACCGAGTACGTCGGAGGTGACGCCGAGTGTGAGGGCCGCGTCACACAGAACCTCCGCGGCCACGGGCACCAGCAGGAATCCGACGCGTGTGGCGGTGGGCAGATCGAAGGCGCGGTGGGTCGTGGCGCGTCCGCGCCGGAGGTCGTCGTCGTCCATGCACGGCAGATCGTCGTGCACCAGCGAATAGGTGTGGACGGTCTCGACGGCGGCGGCGACGCCGTCGATGGCGCTCGATGTGCCGCCGGCGGCACGGTAGGCGGCAATCACCAGTGCCGCGCGAACCCGCTTGCCGGGACTGCCCAGCGCGTAGCCGAGCGCCGCTCCGTCGCGGCCGCCGACCCGGACGCTCAGCCGCTCAGCCCAGCTCGAGAGCCGCGCGTCGGTCCGGCGGCGTGCCTCCGCCAGCAGGGCCTCGGCCGTGGCCGGCGCGTCAGACGTCGAGATCACCGCTCAGCAGATCGCCGCCCGCGCCCTCCAGCACCGATTGCACCTTGAGCTCGGCCTGCGCAAGGCGATCGCGGGCGGCACGGAGCCGGCGCACGCCGTCCTCGAAGAGTGCGAGCGCGTCATCCAGATCTACGTCGTCCGCCTCGAGCCGCCGGACGATATCCTCGAGCTGCTCCAGCTCGCGCGCCAGGGGCACAGGACCGGCCGCCTTCCCTCTCGTCTCGCTCATCCGGCATCCTCCACGCGCGCAGAAATACGGCCATCGGACACCCGCAGGTCAAAGAGCTGGCCCGGCAGGAAGGCCGCGCGCCGCTTGAGCACGCGTCCGTCGGGCGAGGTCGGCATGGCGTAACCGCGACCCAGGACCCGAAGCGGGCTCAGCGCATCGAGCTGTGCCGCGATCCGGTCCATCCGGTGCGCGGGGCGCTCGACCGCCTCGCCGATGGCGCAGGAGAGCCGATCGGCCGTGCGCTCCAGACGCTCAGCCGCCAGGCTGGTGCGAAGCGACAGCCCGCTCGCCAGCCGCGACGCGAGTGATTGAAGCCGCCGCTCCACCTCTCGCCGGTCCGGCACGGCAGCTTCGGCGGCGGCGGACGGCGTGGCGGCCCGGAGGTCCGCGACGAAGTCGGTGAGCGAGATGTCGGTCTCGTGCCCCACCGCCGAAATCGTCGGGACGCGCACCGCGGCGAGTGCGCGGCACACGGCCTCGCTGTTGAACGCCGCCAGATCCTCCCGGGCGCCGCCGCCACGACCGACGATGCAGAGGTCCAGCCCGTCGAGCCGGTTGACGATGCCGAGCGCGCGAACCAGCTCGCCTTCGGCGCCCTCCCCCTGCACCCGCGCGCCGACCACGATGAGGCGGCTGCACGGCCAGCGGCGGCGAATGACGATTGCCACGTCCCGGAGCGCTGCCCCATCGGGACTCGTGACGACCGCGATGCATTCCGCGAATGCCGGGATGGGACGCTTCCGCGCCACATCGAACAGCCCGTCCCGCTGCAGCGCCGCCTTGATGCGTTCCAGTTCCTGCTGCTGCTGGCCGACCGCGCTCGTCGGCACGATTGCCGTCGCAACCAGTCGGAACTCGCCCTTCTCCTCCCACATCCCGGGCGCGCCCAGCACGTAGACCTCGGTGCCGTCGGCCGGCGGCCGGCCGGCTTTCAGCGCCTGCTGCTTCCACATGCAGCAGCGTACCTGGCTCTTCGCGTCCTTGAGCGTGAAGTACCAGTGGCCGCTTGCCCACGCCTTGCACTGGCTGATCTCGCCGCGCACCCAGACGGCGCCGAGGTGGCGCTCGACGAGGCGCTTCACGGCAGCCGTGACCTGGGAAACGGACCAGACGTCCTCGGTGGGAACGGGAACTTCGGTATGCAGTGTCGCTGTCATCTGGCAATCCGGTGAGTGGCCCTAGCGAGCGTCCGCCTGCTCCAGGGCCTGCAGCGTGTTGCGGAGCAGCATGGCGATGGTCATGGGACCGACGCCTCCGGGCACCGGCGTGATGGCCGAGGCTATTTCGGCCACCGCCGCGAAGGCCACGTCGCCGGCGAGACGGTATCCCTTCGGCTGGGAGGGGTCGTCAACTCGATTGATGCCGACGTCGATCACCACCGCGCCGGGCTGCACCATGTCGGCGGTGACGAACTCCGCTTTCCCGATGGCGACGATGAGAATGTCCGCGCCGCGCGTGATCTCGGGCAGGTTGCGCGAGCGCGAGTGACACACGGTGACGGTCGCGTTGCCGCCGGGCGCATCCTGGAGCAGGAGGTTGGCCATGGGGCGACCCACGATGGTGGAGCGTCCGACGATGACCGCGTGCGCGCCCTTCGTCTCGATGCCCGAGCGGATGAGCATCTGCTGCACGCCGTAGGGCGTGGCCGGGCGAAAGGCGGTCGGGTCGCCAAGGACCAGCTTCCCGACGTTGACCGGGTGAAAGCCGTCGACGTCCTTCGATGGCAGGATCCGCCGCAGCACCGTCTCGCTCCGGATCTGCTTCGGCAGCGGCAGCTGCACGAGCATGCCATGAATCGCCGGATCGGCGTTCAGCCGATCGATGACCGCCAGCAGCTCGGCCTCGGTCGTAGTGGCGGGCAGACGCACCGTCTCGGAGTGCATGCCGGCCTCGGCGCAGGCGCGGCCCTTGGACCGCACGTAGACCTGGCTCGCCGCGTCCTCGCCGACCAGCACGACGGCCAGGCCTGGTGTCCGGCCCGTTGCCGCGAGCGCCGCCACCCGCTCGGCCACTTCCGCCCGGATCTCCCGGCCGATGGCAACGCCGTCGAGCAGGCGCGCGCTCACCGGGCGATGTCCACCGCGCGGGTTTCGCGGATGACCACGACACGGATCTGCCCCGGATACTGAAGCTCGTTCTCGATCTTCCGCGCGATGGTCTCCGACAGCTGCGTGGCCGCGGCGTCATCGACTTCGGTAGGGGTCACGATGACGCGGATCTCGCGTCCCGCCTGGATCACGTTGCTCTTCTCGACGCCGGAGAAGCCGTTGGCAATCTCCTCGAGCCGCGTGAGGCGCTTGACGTAGCTCTCGAACGCCTCGCGCCGGGCACCCGGCCGCGCCCCGCTGATGGCGTCGGCCGCCTGCACGAGCACCGATTCGGCGCTCTCGTGAGGGACGTCATCGTGGTGCGCTTCGATGCAGTTGATCACCGCCGCGCTCTCGCCGTACTTCCGCGCCATCTCGACGCCGAGCTCGACGTGGGTGCCCTCGTGATCGTGGGTGAGCACCTTGCCCACATCATGAAGAAGCCCGCCCCGCTTGGCGAGCGCCACGTCGAGGTGGAGCTCCGCGGCCATCATGCCGGCCAGCCACGAGACTTCCTTCGAGTGGTCGAAGATGTTCTGCCCGTAGGAGGTCCGATAGCGCATCCGGCCGATGAGGCGGATCAGTTCGGGATGGAGTCCGTTGACACCGGTCTCGAACGCGGCCTGCTCGCCCAGCTCGACGAGCTGCGTCTCCAGCTCCTTCTGCGACTTGGCAACCAGCTCCTCGATTCGTCCGGGGTGGATCCGCCCGTCCACGATCAGTGCCTCGAGCGACCGGCGGGCCACCTCCCGGCGGATCGGGTCGAAGCAGGAGATCACCACCGTGTCGGGCGTGTCGTCGATGATGACGTCGACGCCCGTGGCAGTCTCGAAGGCGCGGATGTTCCGGCCCTCGCGACCGATGATGCGGCCCTTCATCTCGTCGTTCGGGAGCGTCACGGCGGCGACGGTGGTCTCGGCGGTGTGCTCGGCGGCAATGCGCTGGGCCGCCATGGCGACGATCCGGCGCGCTTCGCGATCGGCGCCCTTTCGCGCCTGCTCCTTGATGTCGCGGGCCAGCGCCGCGGCCTGGCCGCGCGCCTCGTCCTCCACCCGCTGCAGGATCTCGCGTCGGGCCTCATCCGCGGTGAGCCCGGCGATGCGCTCCAGTCGCGCGCGCTGTTCCTGCGCCAGCCGGTCGAGCTCCGTCTCGCGGGTGCGGAGGGCAAGCTCGCGCTGTGCGAGC
>Ga0310810_10012265_pt1 | contig 10061 bp, 8 predicted proteins | sample NCmetagenome_FD_207641 | JGI IMG/M metagenome (GOLD analysis project Ga0310810, IMG submission 207641) | Soil microbial communities from experimental microcosm in Duke University, North Carolina, United States - NC | ecosystem: Engineered > Artificial ecosystem > Soil microcosm > Unclassified ...
CGAGCGGCGCCGGCGCCGGCCTGGCCCTGCCGGGCGGCGACACCGCGCGCTGCCGGCTGTGCGTCAACTGGTCATACACGTCGGGCGCACCTCCGGCCTCGTCGTCGCGCGCGGTCATCCTATGGCGCGACGGCGCCGCCCCGCGACGGGCCACGCGCGATCGCCCGTTAGGCCTCCCGTTCGTGCGGCCACGTAACGCGCGGGCCGCGCGCGGGACGCTGCACCATGGCGACCATCACGCAGACGACCTGGTACCGCGTGGCAGGCCTGGACGAGCTCGGCGAGGGGCGCGTGCGCACCGTCGTCGCCGGCCCCAAGTCGATCGCGCTCACGCACCACGAGGGGCAGTACGGCGCGCTCGACAACCACTGCCCCCACCAGGGCGGCCCGCTCGGCGAGGGCACGATCGAGAACGGGCTGCTGCGCTGCCCGTGGCACGGCTTCGACTACTGCCCGCTGACGGGGGCGCCGCCCGGCGACTTCGTCGACACCGTCGTGACGTATCCCGTCGAGGTCCGCGACGACGGGATCTACGTCGCCGTCGAGACGCCCGCCGAGCACGTCCGGACGGTCACCGACGTCATGGCCGAGACGATGGTCGCGTGGGGCATCCGGCACGTGTTCGGGATGGTCGGGCACTCCAACCTCGGCCTCGCCGACGCGATCCGCCGCCGCGAGCTGGCCGGCGAGCTGACCTACATCGGGATCCGCCACGAGGGCGCGGCGGCGTTCGCGGCGTCGGCCTACGCAAAGCTCACGGGCAGGCCCGCGGCGTGCCTGACGATCGCCGGGCCCGGGGCGACGAACCTCCTGACGGGGCTCTACGACGCGAAGGTCGACCGCGCGCCGGTGCTCGCGCTGACGGGCCAGGTCGAGGCGCAGGTGCTCGGCCCGGGCGCATTCCAGGAGGTCGACCTCATGGCCGCCTTCGCCCCCGTGGCGGCCTGGAGCCAGACGGTGCAGCCCGCCTCCAAGCACGCCGAGCTCATGACGCTCGCCTGCAAGCACGCGATCCTCAGGCGCGACGTCGCGCACCTCGTGTTCCCGGACGACGTCCAGACGGTGCCGGCGCCCGACGAGCCCGCGGGCGGGCCCGAGGGGCGCCTCACGGCGGTGGACATCACCCCGCCGCGCAGCCAGGTCGACGCGGCGCTCACGCTCATGCGCGGCGCGCGACGGCCGGTCTTCATCGTCGGCCACGGCGCCCGCGAGGACATGGACGCGATCACGGCGCTCGCCGAGCGCCTGCACGCGCCGGTCATCACGACGTTCAAGGCCAAGGGCCAGATCGCCGACGACCACCCGCTCGCCGCCGGCGTCCTCGGCCGCAGCGGCACGCCGGTGGCGAGCTGGCTCATGAACGAGGCCGACCTGCTCGTCGTCCTCGGGGCGTCGTTCTCCAACCACACCGGCATCTACCCGGGCCACCCGATCATCCAGGTCGACTTCGACCCGCTGCAGATCGGCAAGTTCCATGCCGTCACGGCGCCGGTCTACGGCCAGCTCTCGGTGACGGCGCGGCTGTTCGCCGACGAGCTCGGCGACGACCTCGCGGCGAGCGACCAGCGCGCCGACGTCGCGGCGCGCCGCGCGCTGTGGACCGCCGAGAAGGCGCGCCGCGCGCGCGACGACCGCGGGCTCGGCGTCAACAGCGCGGCGGTCTTCGCCGCGCTGACGCGGCGCTGCCCCGCGGACGCCGTCATCGCCGTCGACGTCGGCAACCACGCGTACTCGTTCGGGCGCTACTTCGAGTGCGCGCGCCAGTCGATCCTCATGTCCGGCTACCTCGGCTCGATCGGCTTCGGCTACCCGGCCGCGATGGGGGCCTGGGCGGCCGTCGGCGACGCGCGCCCGATCTGCGCCGTCACCGGCGACGGCGGCTTCGCGCAGTACATGGCCGAGCTGCTGACCGCGGTCAAGCACGGGATGAACATCACGCACGTCCTGCTGAACAACGGCCAGCTCGGCAAGATCTCCAAGGAGCAGCGGGCGGGGGAGTGGGAGGTCTGGCAGACGTCGCTGCACAACCCCGACTTCTCGCGCTACGCGGAGCTCTGCGGCGCGCTCGGGATCCGCGTGACCGAGGCCGCGCAGCTCGACGACGCGCTCGCGGCGGCGTTCGCGCACGACGGCCCGGCGCTGGTCGAGGTCATGACGGACGCCGACCTCGTGTAGCGACGCGCCTTCCGCCGCGACGTGCAACGCTGCGGCTGCGTGCACGCGACATCAGCAGCAGCCAGGGCCTTCGTCGCCGTGCTCGTGATCGCCGCGGGCGCGTCGATCGCCGGCGTGGGAAGTCCGGCGGCGGCCGCGCCGCGCTGCTTCGGGGCCGCGGCGCGCGACCCCGTCCACCCCTGCCTCAACACCGCGAAGACCGTCACGGCGCTCGACGACCCCGATCGCCCCGCGCACGTGCCCTGCCGAGCCCAGGACGACGCCCAGCTCCAGGTCTGCGCGTTCGGCGCGTCGCGCGCGAGCGCCCGGGCGACGTTCGCGCTCGTGGGCGACAGCCATGCCGCACAGTGGCTGCCGGCGCTCGCCGTCGTCGCCCGCGCGCGGCACTGGCGCGGGCTGCTCGTCACGACCTCCGGCTGCTACTTCTCGGCCGCTGTCACGCGCTTCCTGCCCGGCGCGCGCGAGGGCTGCACGCGCTGGTATCGCTCGGCGCTCGGATGGTTCGGCCACCACCCGGAGGTCGGCACGGCGTTCGTGGCCCAGCGCACCACGACGCCGATCACCGTCAAACCCGGCGAGACGTCGCTCGCGCTCAAGGCCGCCGGCTTCCGCAGGACCTGGGAGGCGCTGCCGCCGACCGTCACGCATGTGCTGGCGATCCGCGACGTCCCCGAGAGCTCCAACCCGCAGTTCAACTGCCTCGCCGGGGTGGTGGCCGCGGGGCTGGCGCCCGGACCGACCTGCGTGCTGCCGCGCCAGAGCGTCCTGAAGGCCGACCCGGCGGTGGCGGCGGTCCGTTCGCTGCACGCGCGGCGCTACCGCACGATCGACCTCACGCCGTACTTCTGCAGCCGGCGCAGCTGCTTCGCCGTCGTCGGCGGCGTGCTCGTCCACCGCGACATCGACCACATCACCGCGGCCTACTCGCGCTCGCTCGGGCCCTACCTGCTGCGCGCCGTCCGCAGGCTCGTGGCGTAACGCCGCGCCGGCTGCGCAGACCACCGGGGCATGGACGCCCCGAGCTTCTCCGGCCTGCTGATCGTCGTCGCCGTCGCGTTCGCGGTCCCGTTCGCGCTCGGGCTGGCGCCGCGGGTGAAGCTCCCATCCGTCGTCCTCGAGCTCGTGCTCGGCATCGCCATCGGCCCGGCGGTGCTCGGCTGGGTGCACGTCGACCAGACGATCTCCGTCGTCGCGCTGCTCGGGCTCGTGTTCCTGCTGTTCCTCGCGGGCCTGGAGATCGAGTTCGAGCACCTCCGCGGCCGCGTGCTCCGGGTCACCGGCCTCGCCTGGCTGGGGTCGTTCGCGATCGCCGTCGCCGTCGGCTTCGCGCTGAAGGCCGGCGGCCTCGTCCAGACACCGCTGCTCGTCGCCGTCATCCTCTCGGCGACCTCGCTCGGCGTCATCATCCCGGTGCTGAAGGACGCCGGCGAGATCGCGACGCCGTTCGGGCAGCTCGTCGTCGCCGCCGGCACGATCGCCGACTTCGGCGCGATCATCCTCCTGTCGATCCTCTTCACCGGCGAGGGCGGCACGACCGCGACGCTCCTGCTGATCGCCGCGCTGCTCGGCATGGCCGCCGCGCTGTGGCTCGTCATCAGCGGCGCCGAGCGCTCGCGCCTGGTCATGGAGGACCTCCAGCGCCTGCAGGACACGACCGCGCAGATCCGCGTCCGCGGCGCGATCGTCGTGCTCGTCGCGTTCGCGGCGCTCGCGCAGCAGCTCGGCCTCGAGGTCATCCTCGGCGCGTTCGCCGCCGGCGCCGTCCTGACGCTCGTCGACCGCGACCGCTACATGACGCACCCGCTGTTTCGCGCGAAGCTCGAGGCGATCGGCTTCGGCCTCTTCATCCCCGTGTTCTTCGTCACGAGCGGCGTGCGCTTCGATCTCGACGCCCTGCTCGGGAGCATGGACGCGCTCGTGAAGGTGCCGGTCTTCCTGCTCGCGCTGCTCGTCATCCGCGGGCTGCCCGCGCTCGCCTACCGCGGCGACATCGGCACGCGCCGGACGGTCGTCGCCGGGCTGTTCCAGGCGACGTCGCTGCCGTTCATCGTCGCGGCGACGGCGATCGGGCTCGAGCTCGACCTCGTCGGCAGCGCCGAGGCCGCCGCGCTCGTCGCGGCCGGGCTGCTGTCGCTGCTCGTCTTCCCGCTCGCGGGGCTGACGATCCTGCGCGGGGAGGACCCGTCAGCCCTGGACGGCGACCGCGACGTGGCGGTCGGGCCCGACGGTCAGCGAGCGCCGGCCGTCGAGCAGCTCCAGCAGCTCGTCGCCCACGACCTGCCGGCGCCAGCCCTGGAGGGTGCGGACGTCCGGCTGCGGTGAGCCGTCGCGCATCGCGAGGACGATCGCCTGCAGGTCGGCGCGCGCGGCGATGAGCTCGTAGGCGAGCTCCTCCTCGAGCGCGCGCGTGCGCACGAGCGCCTCGGCGAGCGAGATGACCGGCGCGTCGAGCGCGCTCGGCTGCGCCGGGCGGCTGCCCTCGACGGGGATCGGCTCGCGCGTGCGGCCGCGCTCGACGGCGTCGAGGATCGCCTTCCCGCGGCGGCGCAGCGTCGCCTCGTTGATGCCGCGGATCTGCTCGAGCTGGCCGATCGCCGTCGGCCGCCGCTTGGCGACCTCGATCAGCGCGGCGTCGCTGAGCACGGCGGGGATCGGGCGGTCCTGCGTGCGCGCGGTCTCCTCGCGCCAGACGACGAGCTCGCGCGCGATCGCGCGGAGCTTGGGGTCCAGCGAGTTCACGCGCGGCAGCCGGGCGAAGATGACGTCGGGGTCGCGCTCGTCGGTCACGGCGGCGAGCGCGACGCACTCCTCGCGCGCCCACTCCAGCCGCCCGCGCGCCTCCAGGCGCTCCTGCAGCGCCGTCGTCGCCTGCAGGATGTGGCGGACGTCGTCACGCGCATAGTCGATCTGCTCGGCGCTCAGCGGCCGCGCGTCCCAGCGCGTGAAGCTCGCGCTCTTGCTCAGCCGCACGCCGAGCAGCTCGTGCAGCAGTGCCTCGTAGCCGAGCTGCGCGCGCATCCCCGCGAAGCCGGCGGCGAGCTGCGTGTCGAAGAGGTTCGTGATGTCGGTCTCCCAGACGCGGCGCAGCAGCGCGACGTCCTGGCGCCCGGCGTGCATGACGATCTCGACCGCGGGGTCGGCGAGGCAGGCCGCCAGCGGCTGCGGGTCGACGGACTCGTCGAGCGGGTCGATGACCTCGATGCGGACGTCGCCCTCGGTCTCGACGGCGACCTGCACGAGGCACAGGAGCGTGCGGTAGCGCCCCTCGCCCATGAACTCCGTGTCGATGCCGAGGCGCCCACCGGCTCGTGCCAGCTCGGCGAGCTCCGCGATGTCGGTGGTGACGGCGAGGGCGCTCATGGCGTCGGCGACCTCGGCGTGGGGAGAGCCGACAGGTGCTACTCCTCGTCCTGGCGCTCGAGCTCGTTGAGGTACATCTGGCGCAGCAGGAAGATCGTGCAGGCCCCGACGATGACGATCAGCGCATAGAAGACGCCGGTGATGCTCGGGTTCAGCAGGAAGGCGATGATCGCGAGGACGGCGACGCCGGCGGCCGGGCCGATGTTGGCCATCATGCGGACATCACCGTCGCCTCGCGAGGCAGCGCGGCGGGGTCGAAGCGCGCGAGCAGCTCGTCGAGCGCGGGCTCCTCGCCTGCTGCGGCAAGGCCGACGGAGGCCGCGAGCTCGGCGCGCACCTGCAGCGCCGACTGGCCGGCGCGCGCGCGGTCGGCGAGCGTCACGGCGCCGTGACGCTTGGCCAGCCGGGCCCCATCGGGGCCGAGCACGAGCGGCACATGGGCGTGGGCGACGGGCGGCCCGGCGAGCAGCGCGCGCACGTGCAGCTGGCGCGCCGTCGTCTCGAGCAGGTCTGCTCCGCGCACGATCTCTGCGATGTCCTGCTCGATGTCGTCGACGACCACGGCGAGATTGTATGCAGCGGCGCCGTCGTTGCGCCGCACGACGAGGTCGTCGACGACGCCGCGCTGCTCGCCGAGCTGCCGATCGGTGAACGTCACCGGCGCCATGCCGGCGCGCAGGCGCAGCGCCGGCGGGCGCCCAGCCCGCTCGCGCGCGGCCCGCTGCGCCGCGCCGAGGTCGCGGCAGGTGCCGGGGTAGGCGCCTTCGGCCAGCGGCCCGTGCGGGGCCGACGCCGCCTGGCGGATCTCGGCGCGGGTGCAGTAGCAGGGGTACAGCAGGCCGGCGGCGTCGAGCCGCGCGATCGCGGCGTCGTAGAGCGCGGCGCGCTCGGACTGGCGCACGACCGGCCCGTCCCAGTCCAGGCCGAGCGCCGCGAGGTCGGCGAGCTGGGCCGCGGCGAGCCCCGGCCGGCAGCGGGCGGCGTCGAGGTCGTCGATGCGCACGACGAAGCGGGCCGCGCGCGAGCGCGCGAAGAGCCATGCCAGCAGGGCGGTGCGCAGGTTGCCGAGATGCAGCGCGCCCGTCGGCGACGGGGCGTAGCGGCCGGCGCCGGCGATCGCGGTCAGTACGCCGAGGTCTGGCGCTGCGCGGCGGCGCGGTCGCCGATCGCGTAGACGCTGACCGTCGGGTGCTCGCCGGCGCGGACCTCGACGATGACGCCGCCGGTGATCGCGAGCTGCTCGCTCACGGCCCGTCCGGCGATCGCCCGGTCGCCGGCGGACACGCCGGAGGCCTTGAGGAAGCCATCGAGGTCCGGGCCCTCGACGTCGAGGACGTCGAGCTTGAGCTGCTCGACGCGCGCGGCCGGGGCGGTCGCGCCCGGCGCGGCGTGGATCACGACGGCCGCCAGATCGTCCGGCACGCGGTCGGCGCGCTGGACGACGAGGTCGAGGAGCTGCTTGGCCGACGCGTCCGGGCCGAGCTCGGCGAGCCAGGCGGCGAGGCGCTCGGCGCCGAGCGGCTCACCGGCGATGCGCGCCTCGAGCAGGCCGTCGGAGTAGACCGCGACGGTCGTGCCCTCGGGCATCGGCACGATCGTCTGGCGCTGACCGGTCGGGAAGCCGACGCCGATCGGGGGCGCGGAGGAGGCCGTGACCGGCGCGTGCGCGGACGAGCCGAGCACGAGCGGCGGCGGATGGCCGGCGCTCGCGTAGGTCAGCGTGCCGGTGGCCGGATCGTGGACCGCGGCGAGGACCGTCGCGAAGTCGTCGGCGAGGCGGCCGTCGAGCGAGCGCCCCGCGATCGCGATCGCCTCGCGCGGCGACATGCCGGCCTCGAGATGCGCGCGGACGGTGAAGCGCACGAGCGTCGTCTTGGCGAGCGCCTGGCGGCCGTGGCCGGAGACGTCGCCGAGCAGGAGCGCGACCTTGCCGTCGGGCAGCGGGAAGGCGTCGTAGAAGTCGCCGCCCGCGGCCGGGCCGTCGGCGGGCCGGTAGGCGACCGTCGTCAGCAGGGCGCCCATGCGGGTCGGCACGGCGGGCAGCAGCGCCGCCTGCAGGAGACCGATGTCCTCCATGAGCTTCTCGCGGTGGCGCTGCAGGCGCTTCGTGCGGGCGGCCGCGAGGACCGTGTGCGCGCCGAGCAGGAGGACGAGCGCGGCGAGCAGCGCGATCGCGATCCAGGCCCACCGCGGGACGACGTTGGCGATCTTGCTGACGGTGTTGGCGAAGCCCTGGTTCGGGCTGAGGTTCTTGATGCCGTCGCCGGCCGTCGGCTGGGGCTGCGACGTCTGGACGCCGCCGGTCTTGCGGACGACGATGCCGAGGATCGACGTCGACGCGGGCGTGCGCAGCGGCTCGCTCAGCGCGGTCGCGGGTGCCGCGCCGCCGGTGAGGGCGTCGGTCGCGAGCGTGGCGGTGCTGCTGGCGGAGCCGCGCGCCTGGGCGGTGCCGCGGTCGCTGGTGGGCTGGGCGTCCGCGGAGCTCGCGGCGCCGGTGTCGCCGGTGACGTTGGCGACCGGGGCGGCCGGGGCCGGGGTCAGCGCGTCGGTCGCTGCCGCCTCGGCGCTCTGGGCGGGCACCGAGGTCGTGCCGGGGTTGGGGGACGTGACCTGATCGCGATCCTCGGGTCCCGCGACCGTGGGCGGCGCAGGGGTCTGCGACGCCACGGCGTTGTCGGCGGGGGCGGGGGTGCGCGGTGGCTGCTGCTCGGGTGCGGCCACCGGCGGCGGCGCGGGGGCCGGATCGGTCGGCGTCGGGGGCACGACGACGGGCGGCGGGGCGCCGGTCGCGCCGTCCTCGGGGCCGGCCGTCGTCGGCGGCGTCGCGGTCGGCGGCGGGTCGGCAGGCGGCGTGACGACGGGCGGAGCCGGCGCGGCGGCCGGGTCGGGCGCGGGCGTGGGCGTCGCTGCCGGATCGGCAGGCGCTGCCGGGGCGGCGGGGGCCTGGCGCGCGCTGCGCTTGGCCGAGGAGCTCGAACTGCGGCGCGCGTTGGTGGTCCTGCGCGCGGCGGGAGCGGCGGGAGCGGCGGCTGCGGGCGCAGCGGTGCCGGTGGAGGGCGCTGTGGCGGCGCTCTGGGCCTGGGCGGCGGAGGAGCGGCCCTTGTCCCTGCCGCCATCGCGGCCGAGCGCGGGCTGTACCGCGAGGGTGGCGACCAGCACCACGCACGCGGACATCTCCAGAAGCGATCGCTTCCGTGAGGTCCTGTTCATACGGTCACGCGCTCGCTTTCGAGCGCGTGCGGTCTCCGTTGGCATCCTTACCCTCCGGCATGTGCGCATTGTGCCGTTACCGCGGCTGCAAGTCCAGCGCCGCTCTACGGACTTCTAGCACGACTGTCTTGCAAATGCACGCATCGCGTTTGCGCGTTCAGGCAAGGGCCCGATCTGGCCCGCTGCTAGCGTGACACGCCGCATGGCCTCCGCCGACGACTCCGACGCCGCGACACCCGCTCCCTGCCCGCCCTGCCGGGGCACAGGCCAGGTTCTGTCTCTGCTCGGGGGCGTTTCGTCGCTCACGCCGTGCCCGTGGTGTGAGGGCACCGGGATGCAGATCCCGGGCCACGACGCCCAGGCCGCGCGCCTCGCCGCGGCCTCCTCCGCGTAGCGCGCGCGGGTCGAACAGACGTCCAGGCGGGTGCGGCGGTTCGCCGACGCTTCCGCTCAGCGATCCGCGGGCAGCGTCCGTCGCCGGCCCGTGAGCCCCATCCGTCCAGAACCCCCGGCATTGCTCCGGCGCCGTCCGCGCCGCACCGATGAGCGGCGTGTGCACCAGCCCCAGTAGCTCGGCGCAACAGGCCAGGCCTGCACGTCCTGTCATCCGGATCCTTGGAGGGATTCCAACATGCTGCAGAACCTGCGCAACCGCGCCTCGGAGGAGTCGGGTTTCACGCTCATCGAGCTGCTCGTCGTCATCCTGATCATCGGCATCCTCGCGGCGATCGCCCTGCCGACGTTCCTGGGCCAGAAGGACAAGGCCAAGGACGCCTCGGCCAAGTCTGACGTTCGTAACGCGGTCTCGCAGATGGAGTCCTGCCTGACCGACACGATCTACGCCACGTGCGCCGCGTCGCCGGACGTCACGAACTTCGCGACGCCGGTCGCGCTCGGCACCGAGTCCGCCTACACGGTCTCCAAGCAGTCGACCGCCAGCGGTGCGAAGTTCTTCAGCATCACCAAGGGCGGCAACGGCGTGTTCATCCGTTGCTCAGGCGCCGCGGCCGCGGCCTGCCCAGGCCCCTCGACCTGGTAGTCGCCGAACTGTTTTCAGTAGTCGTATGAGAGGCGGGCCTCCGGGCCCGCCTCTCGCCGTTCGCGGGGCGGACCGTGGCGTCGCGTCCGGCGCCGAGCACGCCCTGCAATCTCCGCGGCCCGCGGGTGATCCGTCAGCCGTCGTCCGTAATCCGTCCAGATCGGTGATCCGCCCTTTCGGCGGGTGCCGGCCCTCGGCCGATGAGGGGGTGTGCAACAGCCACGGCAAGAGGCCACGGCGGGCACATCTCGTCATCCGGATCCTTGGAGGGATTCCA
>Ga0310810_10012266_pt1 | contig 10061 bp, 6 predicted proteins | sample NCmetagenome_FD_207641 | JGI IMG/M metagenome (GOLD analysis project Ga0310810, IMG submission 207641) | Soil microbial communities from experimental microcosm in Duke University, North Carolina, United States - NC | ecosystem: Engineered > Artificial ecosystem > Soil microcosm > Unclassified ...
CCGCTCCGGGCTCCAGTCAGCGACGAACACGTTCGTGTCGTGCTTCCCGGGCGGCGTCGCGCGGTTCGACGCGAACGCCAGGCGCTTTCCGTCGGGCGAGAACAACGGAAAGCCGTCGAAGCCGGGCGCGTACGTGATCTGTTCCAGGTGCGTGCCGCCGACGTCGATCATCCATAAGTTGAATTCGCGCCCGCGCGGATCGCCGAAGTTCGACGCGAAGATGATGCGCTTGCCGCCCGGCGCGAACGCGGGCCCGAACGACGCCGCGTCGAGGTACGTCACCTGGTGCGCGTTGGCCCCGTCGGCGTCCGCGACGTAGAGCTCCAGCTTGCTCGGTCGCACCAGGTTCTGCGCGAGCAGCCGCCTGTAGTCGTCCAGCTCCTTGCCCGGCTTCGGCCGCGAGGCGCGCCACACGATGTGCGTGCAGTCGGCGTCGAACACGGCGCCGCCGTCGTAGCCGACGTCGTGGGTCAAGCGCTTCACGTTCTTGCCGTCGGCGTCCATGCGGTAGACGTCGATGTCGCCGTCGCGCACGGAGGTGAATACGATCGATCCGTCCTTGCCGCACACCGTGCCCTCGGCGTCGTAGCCCGGCGTGGTGGTCAGGCGCCGCGCGCCCGAGCCGTCCGCGTTCGCGCGGTAGATGTCGTAGTCCGGATACAGCGCCCAGACGTAGCCCTGGCTGTGGTCGGGGCGCGGCGGACACCCGGCGCCGCCCGCTTCGGTCGAGGCGTAGATCAGCTCGCGATCGCCGGGCAGGAAGAACGAACAGGTCGTCGCGCCGCGCCCGCTGGACACCGGCAGCATCGCCTGCGCGGGGCGACCGTCCGGCGTCAGCGGTAGCTTGAAGATGCGGTCGCACGCCGCCTCGGGCCCGCGCGCTTGCAGCGACAGCGCGTCGCCCGCCCACGACCAGTACGCCTCCGCGTTCTCGCCGCCAAACGTGAGCTGACGCAGATTCGAAAGGTGCGTCTCTTCGGGCAGCGCCAGGTCACGCGCGGGGGCGGACTGAGGCGCCGGTGCGGCGGCCGCTGGCGGCGGCGGAGCAGGCGCGGCGCAGGCGGCGCACGAGAGCAGCAGCGTGACGAGCGAGCGGCGCATGGGCGTCGCAGCATACCCCCGCGTGCGCGCTGCCGCTCGCAAGGCTTGCCCTCACCCCTACCCTCTCCCGCAAGCGGGAGAGGGAGAAAGATCCGGCTAACCGAGGGCGGTGATCTTCCGGGCGGCGAGCAGCTCGTTGATCTTCGCGATCACCTGGGCCTCGGGCTCGGTGCCGCGGATGCGGAGGTCGCAGTCCTGCGTGCTCGAGCCGTCCGGATCGATGTCGATCAGCAGCAGCGGCGAATCGGGGATCAGCGCCTGGACAGCGGCGCCGTCGGCCAGGCCGATGGCGTTCGTCGTCGACACGACGATCAGGCCGGCGTTCAGCAGCAGGTGGACGACCTCGCCGAACCGCCGCACCAGCTCGGACAGCGCCGCGTCGACCCACAGGTCGTGGTCGATGCCCAGCAAGACGTTCTTGCCGTCCAGCATGTAGACGTTGCGGCCCGCCTCGAACAGCGCCCGCTCCACCGCGCGCGCGTACTCGTGCTTCCCCTTCTCGGCCTTGCCGACGAACATCACCAGCGCCTCGCGGTGGCCGGCGCGCTTCGTCCGATCGGCGGCGGTCACGCCGCCCTCCACCCAGTTGAAGTCGCGCAGCTGCGCTTCGTCGCGCAGGTCGCGCAGGTCGTCCTTCACGGCCGCCGTGATGATGCCGCCGCCCGCGACGTCGTACTCGTCGACGATCACGAAGCGCCCCGTCGCCTCGCAGTCCGCGGTCAGGTCGAACGCGATCGGTTGCTTCAGCTCCAGGACGACGTCGGCGACGTCGTGGCGCCCGACCTCGCTCTTCTCGAGGCGGCTGTCCCCCTGCGCGCTGGCGTCGATGACCTTGTTGATCTTGCCGAGGCGCACCGGGATCGCCGCCGTGCCGAGCTTCAGCTTGTAGTCGCGCCCGGCGACGAACGGCTTCTTGCCCAGCCAGATGATGTTCGTCTGCAGCCGCGTCGAGACAAGCGGCGGCTTCCCGACGTGGCTCATCACCTCGCCGCGGACGACGTAGATCTCCTCGGTCAGCGTGAAGCCCGTCGACCAGCCCGCTTCGATCGTCGTGCGCGGCGCCGCGTTGAACGCCTCGATGCTCTTGATGGTCGAGATCTTGTTCGACGGCGAGAACACGACCTTGTCGCCGATCGAGACCTTGCCCGCCTCGATGCGGCCCGAGAAGATCCGGCGGTCGTCGCTGTGCTCGGTGAACTTGTAGACCGCCTGCAGCGGCATGCGCAGCGGCTGGTCGGTGCGCGGCGGCGCCTTGGGCAACGTGTCCAGCAGCTCGAGCAACGTCGGGCCCTTGTACCAGGCCGTCTCTTTCCCGCGGTTCGCGAGGTTCACGCCCGCCACCGCCGCCACCGGCACGAACTGCCGCGGCGTGAACGCGCCGATGCCCTCGAGGAACGCGCGGTACTCCTTCTCGATCGCGTTGAAGTGGTCCTGGCTGTAATTGACCAGGTCCATCTTGTTCACGACCACGACCACCTGGCGGATGCCGAGCATCGACAGGATGTAGCCGTGGCGCCGGCTGTTCTCGCGCACGCCTTCCTTCGCGTCGATCACCAGCACCGCCGCTTCGGCGCGCGCGGCGCCCGAGATCATGTTCTTGAGGAACTCGATGTGCCCGGGCGCATCGATGATGATGTAGTCGCGCTTCGCGCTCTTGAAGAAGCAGCGGGCGGTGTCGATCGTGATGCCCTGATCCTGTTCGTCCGACAGCGCGTCCAGCAGGAAGGCGTACTCGAACGGCTTGCCGGTGCGCTCGCATTCGCGGCGCACCGATTCGAGCTTGCCCTGCGGCAGCGCGTTCGTGTCGGCGAGCAGCCGGCCGACGACCGTGCTCTTCCCGTGGTCGACGTGACCGACGATGACGACGTTGAAGTTCTCGCGATCGGACGTGGTTTTGTTCACTGAATCGCTCAAGATTTAGAGACCCTCGGAAGCCGCTGAGGGCTCCTTATCACATGTACCCTTTGCGTCGCAGCTCTTCGAGACCGTGCTTCCCGTCCTGCATGCGCCCGGATCGCTCGGCGATATTCTTGAGCGATCCGCTCTTCAATTCCGTGATGATGTCGTCGACGTTCTTCGACTTGCTGTTGATCGGCCGCTGGCAGGGACCGCAGCCGAGGCTGCGGTAGCGCGTGCCGTCGCCCTGGTCGTAGTACAGCGACACCGTCGGGATCGACTCGCGCTTGATGTACTCCCAGATGTTCAGCTCGGTCCAGTCGAGCAGCGGGTGGATGCGCAGGTGCGTGCCCGGCGCAAAGTCCGTCTTGAACTGGTTCCAGAACTCGGGCGGCTGATCGCCCACGTCCCAGTCGTCGTGCTTGCCGCGCGGCGAGAAGTAGCGCTCCTTCGATCGGCTGCCTTCCTCGTCCGATCGCGCGCCGACGATCACGCCTGTGTAGGGCAGCTTGTCGGCCATCGGCTCGTACTTGCCGGTGTCGAGATTCAGCCGCATTCGCTGCCCTGTCCCGTGCAGCGTCGCCGCGAGCGCGTCGCTCTTGAGCCGACCGCAACACGCGGTGCGCGCCTGCGCCTGCTCCTCGGCGCTCATGTTCGGGTTCGCCGCGAACTTGTCGGGGAACGTGTCCTTCTCGGCCAGCGCGGCCTTGTTCTGGCCGACGACCATCTGCAGCTTGTACTCCATCGCCAGACGATCGCGGTACCGGATCATCTCGGGAAGCTTGTAGCTGGTGTCGATGTGAACCAGCGGGAACGGCACGTGGCCGAAGAACGCCTTGCGCGCCAGCCACAGCAGCACCGTCGAATCCTTACCGATCGACCACAACATGCAGAGGCGTTCGAAGTGGCGAAAAGCTTCGCGGAAGATGAAGACGCTCTGTTGTTCCAGCTGATCGAGATGGTCCATTGCGCGTGTCGGATTCTGACACACGCCGCGCGCGCGATGCTAGAGCGCGATCGTCAATCTTCTCTGCGAAAAGCGGCTCAATTGGCGACCAATCGAGTAGTCAATTTCAGCGCGCCGCAGCGTCCGAACCCTTGAGGTCCAGGTTCATCCGGGTGGCGGCGCCCGACCCTTTCATCTCCTTGTTCGACGCGAACGGGAGATCGACTGTCACGGTCGTGCCCATGCCCGGATGCGAGATGACCTGGAAGGTGCCGCCGCGCGACCGCACACGTTCGCGCATGCCGATGACGCCCAGGTGACCCTCGGCGGCTGCGGTCTCGAGGGTGCCCGCAACGTCGAAGCCGCGGCCGTCATCCTTGACCGCCAATGTGATGCCGGCGGCCCGCTGCACGATCAGCACGCTGATGCGCCGGGCGGAAGCGTGTCGGAGCGCGTTCGTGATCGATTCCTGCGCGACGCGGAAGCACGCGATCTCCAGGTCGGACGGCAACCGTCCGTCCAGGTGGAGGGGCGTCTTCTCGGTGCCTTCTTCCAGCTCCATCGAAACGCCCGACAGCGCGGACTGGCTTTCGAGATACGCGCGCAGCGCCGGGACCAGACCGACCTCGTCGAGCAACGGCGGACGGAGGTCGACCGACATCTTCCGCACGCGCGCGATCAGATCGTCGACGAGCGCGACCGCATCGCCGACGCCGTCGGCGGGCGGCGCGGCGGCGCGCGCGCCCAGCTGAAGCCGCAGCTTCAACGCCGTCAGCGTCTGTCCCAGCTCGTCGTGCAGCTCGTGGGCGAGGAAGCGGCGCTCGTCTTCCTTCGCCGCTTCCAGCCGTCCGTGCAGCAGCCCGAGTCTCTCGTACGCGCCGCGCAGCTTCGCCAGCGCCTCGGTGGCGGCGCGCTCGTTCGCCTCGACGTGGCGGATGACGGTATCGATCATCATCGCCAGCAGGACCGCCAGCAGCGAGATGATCCCCGCCATGCGGAACCAGTTCTGCATCTGCATCGGATCGACTTCCTTGGCGTCCAGGACGAGAACCCCGCGGGTCACCAGCACACCGACGACGACGTGCGCCAGCGCCGCCAATCCGATCAGCACGAACCCGAGCGACCGCCCCAGGTAGACGACGCCCATCAGCGCGATCGACACAAGCATCACCGCGACGCCCGCCGCGAATCCCGCCTTCGCCAGCACGTAGACGCCGGTCGAGAACAGAACCACGATCGCCGCGGACGCCCGCCGGCGCACCGGCAGCCCTGGAACCAGGCGAATGACCGGGATCAAGAAACCGCAGCTCGAGATCACCACGTAGTCCAGCCACGATCGCGGCGACGGCCGGATGAACAGCGCGAGGCAGGCGAGCAGCGGCGTGATGATCGCGGCCACCGTCAGCATCATGCGCAGCACGCCGTCCCGCCACGGCTCTCGCGGCACGATCACCTCGCCGGTCTGTAAACCACCGTCGCCCATTCTCTGTCTTGCAGGGTGTATCATGCCTAACGATAGGGAGCCTGGGATGCGGGTACTTTTGGCTGATGACCACGCGCTGGTGCGCGCGGGGATACGAGCGCTGCTAGCCGGCCTGCCGGACGTGGAGAGCGTGGTCGAGGCGGGCGATGGGCAAGAAGCCCTGGCCGTGCTGCGTGAAACCAAGCCCGACCTGGCGTTGATCGATATCGCCATGCCGGGCCTCAACGGCCTGGAGCTGGCGGCGCGCGTCGCGCGCGAGGCGCCGGGGACGCGCCTCGTGATCTTGTCGATGCACGGCACGCCCGCCCACGTGGCACAGGCGCTGCGCGCAGGCGTCAGCGGCTATCTCTTGAAGGACGCGGCCGCGGACGAGCTGCCGGTGCTGCTGCGCGCGGTGATGCGCGGCGAAACATACCTTTCGCCTGCGATCTCCAAGCAGGTGGTCGATGGGTATCTCGGCCGGACAGCGCCGCCCGCGGCTGCCGGCGAGGGCAGCGTCGCGCCCGACGTGCTGACGTCGCGGCAGCGCGAGATCCTGCAGCTCGTCGCCGAAGGGAAGTCGACGAAGGAGGTTGCGCAACTGCTCGACGTGAGCGCCAAGACCGTCGAGACGCACCGCGGGCAGATCATGGATCGGTTGGGGATTCACGATCTCGCTGGCCTGGTGCGGTATGCGATCCGGACCGGGCTCGTGTCCTCGGATCGCTGAGCGTCGAGCACGAGCACGTGCGCTGGGCGGGAAGGACCTAACCTAACTAAGGGTTCATCCCCCCGTTACTCCGGTAACGCCCCTATGGCTGGTATGGGCGGGCTACGCGAAGCTGGCGACCATGGAAACGGAACGAAAGCGGCGCGTGCTGCTGGTGGACGATTCGCCCGCCTTTCGCGGCCTGATGCAGTGGTACCTGGGGACGCTTCCAGAGGTCGAGATCGTCGCGGAGGCGACCGACGGCGAGCAGGCGGTCGCCGAGGTCCAGCGCCTTCACCCCGACGTCGTGCTGATGGACGTCCGGATGCCCAGGATGGACGGCCTCGAGGCCACGCGTCGCATTCGCGCAGGCGTTGAACGGCCCCGGATCCTGCTGCTCACCAACCACGCCACCGCCATTCCCGCGGGACTGGCGGCGGAGGCGGGCGCGGACGAGTTGCTCGACAAGGCCCAGCTGGCCGATCTGCTGCCGGCGGCCATTGCCAAGACAGTGACGCGCGCCCGCGGAACAGAGACCAGTTGAGGGACGTTTCGACGGAGAGGGGGATCGGATGACGGCGATCGATGCAAGCAACGACAACGAGCACCGGGCAGCGCTCTCGCGCGAGCTCCAATGGCTCGCCGGAATTCTGCCGCTAGGTAACGGAAGCGAGCTCTTCGAAGGCGTCGCCGACGATCGCGTCGCCGCCATCGTGGCCACCGCCCTGCTCGGCCTGCCCTCGCAAGCGGCCGACGAGGCGATCACACGCTCGCTCGCGGCCGTCGGCCTGCAGCGCGGCGTCGACCGCGTTTTCTATTACGAGCTGGACCAGACCTCGCGGACGCTGCTCCTCGCGCACGAGTGGCACACGGCGGCCGTGCGCCCGATGAAGCCGCGTCCGCATTTCGCGCGCATGCCGCTCGATATCCTGCCGCCGCCCTTCCTGGCGAGCTTGCGCCGGGGCGGCGTGGTGCGCGTTCCGCGCACGCATCAGTTCCTGGGCACGCCGGTCGAGACGCTGATCTCTCCCGGCGGCGATCGGGCGCTGTTGCTGGTACCGGTCGTCGTGGACGGCGCGCTGATCGGCATCGCGGGTCTCGCGGCCGCTGTCGGTTCGACCTGGGAGCAGGGCGACCTGGACATGCTGCAACTGGTCGCGCAGGGTGTGGCGCGCAAGGTGGAACGCAGGCGCGTCGACAGCGCGCTGCAGGCCGCCGAGGCCCGTTTCCGCGCCATGTGCGACGCGTCGCCGCTGGGGATCTTCATCGCCGGTGACAAGGGCCAGTGCCTCTACATCAATCCGGCCGGTGAGGCCATCATGGGCCTGACGCATAGCGAGTCGCTGGGGCACGGCTGGATGAACGCGCTGCACCCCGAGGATCGCGCGCGGGTCGCCGCGCGCTGGGACTCGGCGGTCGAGACGCGCAGCGACTACAAGACACCGGTCCACCGCTTCGTCCACAAGAGCGGCGAGGTGCGCTCGGTCGAGGTCAGGGCGCTGCCCATCGCCGGCCAGTCCGACGGAACGTTCGTCGGCATCCTGGAGGACGTCACGGCGCGCATCAAGCACGAGCAGGAACGCCAGGGCCTGCTGGCGCGCACCGAGGCGGCGCGGCAAGAGGCGGAGGCGGCGCGCGCCGACGTCGCCGCGATCCTTTCGCGCATCTCGGACGCGTTCATTGCGCTCGATCGCGACGGTCGCTTCACCTACGCCAACGAGCGCGCCACGGCGCTGTGCGGACACACCCGCGCCGAGATGATCGGGCAACTCGCCTGGACCATGGCGCCACAGCTTGGCGAAGGGCCGCTGCGACCGGCGTTCGACCGCGCGGTCGCGGAACAGCGCGCGATCGCCGTCGAGACGCAATGCTGCGGGCGTCCCTTCGAGGTGCGCCTTTACCCGTCGCCGACCGGCGTGTCGTTCTTCTTCGAAGACATCTCCGATCGCCGGCGGCACGAGGAACAGCTGACGAGCGACCGCGACTACCTGCGGCGTGAGCTCGAAGGCGATGCCGCCTCGGAGATCGTCGGCGCATCGGCGGGCATCCGCCACATGAAGGAACGCGTCGCGATGGTGGCGGCCACGAACACGACCGTGCTGATCACGGGCGAGACCTGGACCGGCAAGGAGCTGGTCGCGCGCGCGATCCACGAGGCCAGCCCGCGCCGCGAGCGGCTGCTCGTCAAGGTCAACTGCGCGGCGATCTCGGCCGGCCTCGTCGAGAGCGAGCTGTTCGGCCACGAGAAGGGCGCGTTCACAGGCGCCGTCGGAAAGCACAAGGGCCGCTTCGAGCTGGCGCACGGCGGAACCCTGTTCCTCGACGAGATCGGCGAGCTGCCGCTGGAGACGCAGGTCAAGCTGCTGCGCGTGCTGCAGGAGCGGGAGTTCGAGCGCGTGGGCGGCAACGAGACAATCCGGGTGGACGTGCGCGTCGTCGCGGCGACCAACCGCAACCTGCCGCAGCTGGTGGCGCGCGGGCAATTCCGCGAAGACCTCTACTATCGCCTGAACGTCTTCCCGGTCGCGCTTCCACCGCTGCGCGACCGCGCCGAGGACATCCCGCCGCTCGTGAACGCGTTCCTGCAGCGCTACGCTCGCCAGGCGGGCAAACGCATCGAGGAGGTCGCCCCCGAGGCGATGTGGCGCCTGCTCGCTTACAAGTGGCCTGGCAACGTGCGCGAGCTGCAGAACGTGATCGAACGGGCCGTCGTCTTCGCGCGCAGCAACGTGCTGGACCTCGACGCCCTTCCCGATCTGTCGGCGGCGCCGCTGTCCGTGCCGATCGCGGCGACCGCGGCGACGCCCGACACCACGCCGCCGCGGACCATCGCTGAGGTCGAGCGCTGGTACGTCGAGCAGGTGCTCGCTGAAACGCACTGGGTGATCGAAGGCGAGCGCGGCGCAGCCCGGCGCCTCGGCCTGCACCCGAACACGCTTCGCTCGCGCCTCAAGCGCTGGGGCGTAATGCGCCCGCAGAACGCGAATTAGTCGAGCGCCCGCTGAGATGCCGCGCCCACGATGCTTCGTGGGATCGTGGCGTGCTCCACGGCGGCTCGTGGCGACATGTAGGAATTCGCCGCAGAACCTGCTGTGTTTCGGCTGTGTTTCGGCTGGTACGGGCATTGCTCAACCGTTCGACCGAATCGTCGGTCGAGTCGAATCGAATGGAGGAGGAAAAAAATATGGGACTCAACGCTCTCGTCTCCCAGCACGAGGACCAGGCCAGCCGTGGCGAGACGCCTTACGAACACCACGTCACGCCCGTGCCGACGCAGGCGCTCGCGCGCCTCGACCGTTTCGCCACCGCGAGCCTGCTCGCGACCGGCCTCGCGCACGAGATCGCCAACCCGCTGTCCACGCTGCTGGCAGCGCTGGACTGGGCGACCGAACGCGTGGAACGGATGCGCAAGCGCGGCCAGGGTAGCGAAGACGCCATCCATCTCGAACGCCTGGCGCCCGACGTAGAGCTGGCGATGATGAGCGCGCAGTCCATCGCCGCGCTTGTGCGCGACTTCCAGCTGTTCTTGCGCCCGGACGAGATCACGCCCGTGATCGGCGCCGCGGAGGTCAAGCCGGCGATCGAGCGCGCGCTGCAGATGGCGCGCGTGCGCCTGAAGTCGGTCTCGCCGGTGTCGGCGGAGCTGGGCGAAGCGCCGACCGTGCGCGTGCCATCGACGCGCATCACGCAGATCGTTCTCAACCTGCTGCTGAACGCGGCCGACGCGCTGGCGGACCGGCCCTGGAGCGCCAACTCCGTCGAAGTGCGTCTCGAGACCGTGAACGGGCGCGCCGTCATCGAGGTGCGCGACAACGGTCCCGGCCTCGGCCCGGAGGCGCAACGTCACCTGTTCGAGCCCGGGCACACGGGTCGGGCGACGGGGTCCGGCCTCGGCCTCGCGATCTCGCGTCAGCTCGCGCGCCTGTCCGGCGGCGACATCACCGTCA